>Ga0209172_10001770_pt1 | contig 42821 bp, 34 predicted proteins | sample LarsenN4metaG_FD_184113 | JGI IMG/M metagenome (GOLD analysis project Ga0209172, IMG submission 184113) | Hot spring sediment bacterial and archeal communities from British Columbia, Canada, to study Microbial Dark Matter (Phase II) - Larsen... ... | reverse complement strand
TCTTGCCGCCGCCTTCCCTCGAACGGCGCTTGCTGAGTTATCTCTTCTGGCGTGGCGAGATCGGCTGGCGCGGCGGCCTGTGCTGGCTCGGCCGCTTCTGCACATGGATCTGGCGCAGCCCCGTGGAGGCTACGCAGGGCAACAAGGCCTGCCTTGCGGGAGTTCCCGAAAGCATGCTGCCCGCTTGCCTGGCTTGGCTAGGGCTGCCGCTCAGTTTTTACCCGGGTGCATTGGCCCGCTTGGAATGGCACGTCCTCCAGGGCCACCGAGTCTACCTCGTGACGGGCACACCTCGACCGTTGGGGGAAGCCGTGGCCTCCCGGTTGCCTGTTCCCGTCATCGTGTGCGCTACCGAACTGGAGCGCCGCAATGGAGTTCTGACCGGCCGGCCAGACCCCGAGGGGATGGGCGAGTTCCTCTGCGGCCGTGCGAAAGCACGGGTACTCGACCAATTGGCCTCTACGCACCGTTTGGAATTGTCGCGTTCGTACGCCTACGGCGACCGGTACTCGGATCGCTGGATGCTCGGGCGCGTCGGGCATCCCTTCGCCGTGAATCCGTCGCGGGCGCTGCGCTGGCTGGCGGGCCGCAGGGGCTGGACGGTGCTCCTGTGGAATCGCCGTCCCACAAGCAGGCCGCAAGAAACTGCGAAAGGCCCAACACCGAGCCGTGGAGAACATTTGCCATGCACGAGCGCATGGGCCCACAAGCCCTGAATGACTCTGGAGAATTGGCGGAGGCTGCAACCGTTTTGCTGAACCAGCCGCGACTGTTGTGCGCCGTCCGCGCGTGGCTGCGCGACGCTACGGCCAGCTTGGGGGCCTTCGAATGGGTCTCCTTGGGTTATCTGGGGGTGTTCAACCTACTCATCGTCATCTTCCATCGCAACTTGCCCGGAGCCTGGTTGTACTACGCGCGACACATTGCCGTAGGTGGCGCCCTGGTGTCCCTTTGCTGGGCGGCGCAGCGCTGGAGGCACCCCGCGCTGCAGTTTTCCCGCGACTGGTATCCCAACGCCCTGTTCCTGTTCTGCTTCGAAGAGTTGCATTACCTGGTGCACCTGATTTTTCCCGGGTGGTTCGACAGTTGGCTGATCCAGTTTGATAAGTGGCTTGTAGGAACGCACCCCACCGTCTGGCTGCAGCAGTTCGCGCGCCCCTGGTTGAATGACTTCATGCAGTTCGCTTACATGACTTACTTCTTCTATCTCATCGTGCTGGGAGGGATGCTCTACGCGCGGGGGGAACGCGCGGCGTACTGGGCCGTGGTCATCTCGACCGCGGTGGCTTACTACTTGGGCTATCTGACCAGCGTGCTGTTTCCCGTCGAAAGCCCGTATCATTCGCTGGCCCGTCTTCACACCGTGGAGTTGACCGGGGCGTTTTTCACCGCGCTGATTAACTGGATCGAGAGTTTCGGGCGGGTGCATGGCGGGGCGTTTCCCTCGGCGCACGTATCCGGTTCGTTTGTGGCGTTGCTGGGAGCCTGGCGCTACCGGCGATGGTTGTTCTGGGTCTTCTTGCCATTCTTCCTGGCCATGCTGGTTTCGACCGTCTATGGCCGCTATCACCACGTAGCAGACGTGCTGGCCGGGCTGGTGGTTGGCGCCGTCGGGTTTCGCATCGGGCACCGGCTCGTCCGCTTCCCCGCGAAAGCTACTTCTTGACCGGGACTGCTTCGCGCTCGAAGGCACGCAGCGTCTCCATGGCCTGATAGCTGGTCACGTCCAGGTCCATCGGCGTCAACGTGATGTAGCCGCGGACAAAGGCCCACACGTCGGTGCCTTCCTCGTCGTCGGCCAGGGGACGATAGGAGGACCAGAAGTACAGTTGGCCGCGGGGGCTGGTGCGCCGCTCGAAAAGCTGCTGGTTTTCTTGCAAGCTCAGGCGGGTCACGCGCACGCCTTTGGGTTCCCCCGCCGGCGCGTTCACGTTGAGGAAGAACCCGGGCTGCAAGGCTTGCCGGGCGCGCAGCTGCTCGACCAGGTCGCGCAGGAACGAAGCTGTGGCCGCATAGCCCTTCGCGTCGTTGCCCTGCATGGAGACGGCGATGGCCGGGATGCGGCTGAAGGCTGCTTCGCGAGCGCCACCTAGCGTCCCGGAGTAGTAAACCACCACGCCCAGGTTTTCGCCGCGGTTGATCCCGCTGATGACCAGGTGTGGGCGGCGGGGCAGCAGGGCATCAATGGCCAGGCGCACGCAGGTAGCCGGAGGAGCCTCGACGGCGTGCCACGTTACGCCGTCCGGCTGCTTTTGCTCGTGCACCAGGATAGGATCGCGCGTGGTGATGCTGTGGCCCTTCCCGCTCTGTTCGGTAGCGGGGGCGGCTACGTGCAATTCGCCCGCTCCCCGGAATGCCTCGATCATGGCCCGCAGTCCGGGAGCAACGTAGCCGTCGTCATTGCTCAGTAGAATCGTAAATGGCGGCGCCTGGGCAGAGGGCCTCGCTCCCCAGGCCGCCGGGCGGTAGCTGCTCGGCAGGAGCAGCAGGGTCAGTCCGAGCAAAGCGAACCACAGCGTTCGCCGGCGTCGAAGCATGAAGAAGCTCCTTTCGTGTTTGCTGCCGTTCAACTTTCTTTCTCCGCCGCTCAAGTCTCAGGCGGATGTTTTCGGTGTCCATCTGTGGCCTGCTCGTAGATGCGGGCTATGCGCAGCAGGCGGGCTTCCTCCCAGGGAGCGCCGATAAGTTGCAGGCCGATCGGCAGGCCCTCGCGGCTGAACCCGCAAGGCAGCGAGACAGCCGGCAGGCCGGCCAGGTTTGCGGGCCGGTTCAGGCGCAGCAGGGCCGAACGCACCGACTCATCCTCATCACCGATGCGGAGCATCTTCTCGCCTAGGCGCGGAGCAGTTACCGGACACGTCGGCGCCACAATGGCGTCCATGCGCGCGAGCGCCGCCACCAGGCCGGCCCGGATGGCTTCTTGCCTTTGGCGCGCCGCCAGGTAGTCGAGCGCGCGCACCTCGCTGCCCATCGCCAGACGCTTCCTGACTTCTTCGCTGTAGTCTGCGGCGTGCGCTGGAAACCACCCCGCCCGCTGGTGGCAGTGCGTCGCTTCCGCCAGCGAAATGGTTGTGCCGGTATCGGCCGCATCCGCCAAGCTGGGCAGGGCAAGCTCTTCCACGCGGGCGCCGAGTTTTTCGAACGTGTGCGCGGCGGCTTGCAGCGCGGTCTTTACCTCCGCGTCCACTCGTTCAAGGAAGAACTCTTTGGGCCATCCCAGCCGGAACCGCAACCGGCCGGCCCCGGTGACTTTCGCCGCATAGTTAGGCACGGGCCGCCGCGCGGTAGCTTGGTCCCGCGGGTCGCACCCGGCCGTTGCGCGCAGCAAGACGGCGGCGTCGCCCACCGTATGGGCGATCAACCCGGCGTGGTCGAGGCTGGGTGCCAAGGGAGCGATGCCGTAGCAGCTCACCCTTCCGTAGGTCGGCTTCAACCCTACAACGCCACAGAAAGCGGCAGGAATGCGAATGGAGCCGCCCGTATCGCTGCCGAGCGCGCCGCAGCACAGCCCGGAGGCCACGGCCGCCGCGGATCCGCCGCTGGAGCCTCCGGCCATGCGTGTGGTGTCCCAGGGGTTTCGCGTGGGGCCATAGTGCGGGTTCTCGGTGGTCACGCCGTAGGCAAACTCATGCAGATTGGTCTTGCCGAGCAGGATGGCGCCAGCGCGGCGCAACCGGATCACGACCGTGGCATCGCTGTCGGGGATGAAGTTTCCCAGCACTTTTGACCCTGCTGTCGTGCGGACGCCCTGCGTCCAGATGTTGTCTTTGACGGCGATGGGAACGCCGTGCAGCGGGCTGCGGTAGCGTCCGCGAAGGATCTCCCGCTGGGCTTGCCGCGCGGCGGCGATGGCCTCTTCGGCGCAGACGGTCAGGTAGGCGTTCAGCCGGGGGTTCTCGGTTTCGATTCGCCTTAGGAGCAGCTCGACGAGCTCGACGGGCGAGAGCTGCTTCTTGCGAACGAGCGGCGCGACCGCTTCAATGGACCAGCGAATCATCCATCCTCCCTCGGGTGGCTCCGCACGCGGCGACGCTCAAAAGATCTTCTCGGGGCGGCGCGCCGTTCCAAAGGTGCCGATGTTGGCGATGAACAGCGTAACCCGGAACTGGTTTTCGCTGCGCACCGGCCCCAGCGCCAGCCGGCGATACTCGAAGCCGATCCCGCAGCACGACCCGTTGTAGCTCACCTGGATCACCTGGCTCTGCAGGAAGCCCTGGCGCACGTCGTAGCTGAGGCCGAACGCGACGTTCCATCCGCGGCGGGTGATCTCGCCGTAGCCGACCCAGGCGCGCACCTGGTTGGAGCGCAGCTGCAGGGCGTCAGTGGCCCGCGTGGAAAAGTGGGCCAAGGTGAGGAAGGTTTCTCGGTAGGGACGCATTTTCAAGAGCGCGCCGAAAGCGGTGACGCGCGAGCGCGTCGTGTCGTAGTCCACGCGGAACTGCGCGTCGTAACGCCCGCCCGGAGTGATCTGCAGGTCGCTGGTGATCGGCGAAAACCGCCGGGGCCTGTCGGCAAAAGCGAACGGCGTGACGGAGTTCAGCGCCTGGAAGACGTTGCGGCGTCCCTCAACCAGCGCGCCGCCGAACGCGGGATCAAAGTAATACTTCTGGGCCACGCGCCAACTCATGATTTCATACGATTGGCCGCCCGCGGTCGAGTCGCCCTGGGGACGGCGGAAAAACCGCTGGGTGATCGAGTATTCGAATTCGTTGGTGTCCGTCAGCAGGTCGGTTTCGTCAAAGCGCAGGAACCGGCCGAAGTTGTGCACGCCGTTTACGTAGCGGTAGACGATCTTCGGCTCGATGGAATGTTTCCACTTCGACCGGGGGCGTTCCCACACGCGGGCCAGCGCCGGTGGCCGCAGGTCCACGGTGATTTCGGCCGTGTTGCGGCGGAGCGCCATGCCCGTCACGTTCCCGGCCGGATCCAGTTGAGCGCCGTAGCGCGTGCTGCGCACCAAGAACGTGGGTATCAAGCTGATCCAGGGGCCCCAGCGCAAAGGAATCGTGAGCCGCGGCGCAATCTCCAGACGCTGCACAGCGGCTGGCGTCTCCAGGTCGGGGTCGCTGCGGTGCAGCGCTGCCGCCGAGACGTGAAAGCCAAGATAAACCGGCCAATGTTTCCAGGGCGCCTGCTCTACCGAGCTGAACCGGACGCCCGGCGCATCGCGCAGAACCACGGCTGTTTCCGGCGCGGCGCTCAGGAAGTTCTTGTAGCTGCCGGCGGAAAAGCCCAGGCTGAACCCGCGGGAATTGTTGGTGAGGGAAGCTGTGCTGCGCACCTCCGACTGCGCCGCTTGCTCGAACGTCGGCGCGAACGCCAGCCGGAAGGCCAGTGAGGAGAGCTGATTCAGGTCCGCCACGGCGCGCCAGCCGCCTGCCAACCGTGCGTCCAACTCGATGTGGGTCTCGTAGCCGCTCTGGGAGACCCGCCGCCCGTCGGGCCCGCGTAAGCCGCGGTCATTCACCGCCAAGTAACTGGCCTGGAGGCGGGCCTCTGCCCACGGCTTGGCGCGCAGCTCACCCATGTGGGAAAAGCCGCGGCGGCTCAGAAGCTCTCCGCCCAGCGTGATATCCGCCCAGTCCCGCACGGCCCAGAAGAACGAATCGCCCACGGTGAAACCCTTACTGGAGCTGTTGGCGACGCGGGGAATCAGGAATCCGGACTGCCTTTGGCGCCCGATGGGCGCGGTCGCGTAGGGGAGGTAGATGAGCGGAATCCGGAACAGGCGGAAGTTGGCGTGCACCAGCGCGACCGACTCCTCGACGGTCACGGTGGCCCGCGGTGCAAAGAACTGCCAGGAAGGCTTGGTCGGCTCGCAGATAGTCAGCCAAGCGCTGCGAATCCGGTAGGTGCGCTCGTCGAGTTTCTCGATTTCCTCCGCCTCGAAGTACAGCGGGTTGTCGCTGGCCAGCACTTCGGCGCGCGGCCGGCGCAGCACCCGGACGGAGCCGCGCACCCACGTGAAGCGGCCGCGGCCCGCGCGCAGGTTGTAGTGCACTTCCTCAGCCTCGATGTGCTGCACATCTGCGTCGAACTGCACGTGCCCGCGCGCCAGCGCTTCACCGGTGTCGCTGTTGTACTCGACGCGGTCAGCTCGCAGGCGCAATTTCCCGAAGCGAATCTCCACGTCGCCTTCGGCGTAGAACATTTTGCCTTCGATGCGCTGCTGCCGCGCTTCGAGCTGCGCTGTCCCCCGGCGCCCCGGCACGGGCACCTGCGCCCGCAAGGGCGCGACAAACAGAACACTCAAAAGAATCAGCCGGAGAACTGTTCTGAGTCTTCCAGCGAATGGCACTGCTGACGGGTCACGCATGACGAACACGAAAGGAGGGCTAGCCTAACACGCGGCTTCCGAGTCGGGCAACGGAAGCCCCGGAAGGCAGCCTGCTCGGCTGGCTTGGGCAGAAGTCGAGCTGCCCTGATGGATGTTCTGCGCATTCGACCTCTTTAATTCCAGTAACACTTGACTTATGATTTGGTTCTTGGAAGGTTGTCTGATTCGTGACAACCCGCCGCTGTTTTTCGTACCTCGCTTCCGGCGGTCTTTGCTAGCATCCCGTTGTCCCGTAAAGGGCGCCCGGCAGCGCAAAGAGGCCCGTGTACCAGGTCTGCACGAAGTGCGGCAATTTCAACAACGAGTATGCAACGGAGTGCTACGCCTGCCGCGCGCCGCTCCAGCAGGTAGAAGAGCCTGAACCCGTCGGGGTTCCCGCTGTGGAACCGGACTGGCGGCGCGAGGTTGCCGAGCGGCTGGAATCCTACCGCGCACGCCAGCGGGCCATGCGGCCCAACGCTGAGCAGGAGCCCCTTCGCTTTGCCGGTGAGGAGGCTGAGCCCGCCGCTGACGACCATGCCCCGACGCGGACGTCGCGACAGGAAAGCCGCCAAACCGGTATCGTCGTTGAGGAGGGGCATCCCCGGCTCGGGTTCGATATTTTCGACGATGCGCGCGCGCACCTGCGGGCTGATGTTGTGCCCGTCGCCGAAGTTCGGCGGCGCGCCCTGGCTGGCTTGCTGGACGGGTTGTTCTTGCTGCTTGCCTACGCCGCATTCCTGGCTATCTTCCGTGCTACGGGGGGAGAGTTTCCTCTCGGAAAAGTAGGCTCAGCGATTTATGCCGTCACTTTCTTCCTGTTTTACGCCCAGTATTTTGTTCTGTTCACGCTGCTAGGCGGGGCCACGCCGGGCATGCGGCTGCGCGGCCTGTACCCGGTCGCTTTCGATGGTAGCCCGCCGACCCGACGGCAACTGGCTTGGCGCAGCTTCGGATACCTGCTTTCGGCAGCCACCCTGCTGCTTGGGTTTCTATGGGCTTTATGGGATGAGGACGGCCTCACCTGGCAGGACCTGATTTCCGAGACCTACCTGACGACAGGAGCGCTGAGGGAAAGCCCTTCCGAGCACGCAGCAGCCCTGCACTAGTGCCGTTCCAACCTGCTGCGGCTACAGACCTTTCTTGGGGGCAGGCCGATTGCCGTGCATCGCGACCCGTCCGTGGCCTCCTGCATCCCCTCACCCATGCTTCGCCCTCGAATCGTCACCTCCGGTGCGGTTTCGATGCCGGCCGCAAAAGGAACTGGCCGTGCGGGGCGCTTGAAATGTTAGAATGAGACTTGCGCAACAGGGAGTGATGCATGGGCCGCCTGACCAAACAGGTCGTCATGGGGTTGTCTCTGGTGGTTTTCGCCTATCTGGGGCTCGGGCACGTGCTGCTCGGCGGGTCCCCCGAGAATCCCACATACCGCTCCCTCGGCGTTTTCAGCGAGGTGCTCCAGCACATCCAGCAGGACTGGGTCGAGGAACCCAGCCTGCCGATGGTCACGCTCGGCGCGCTGCACGGGCTGCTCGAGGCGCTCGACCCGTACTCGAGCTACATGAGTCCGGGCGAGTATGGCGAGTACAAGAAAAGGACGCAGAACGGGGCTAAGGGGCAGGTGGGAGCCGTGCTCTCGAAGCGCTTGGGGTTTGTCACTGTGGTTTCGGTGCTTCCCAACAGCCCGGCGCAGAAAGCGGGCTTGCGGCACGGCGATTGGCTGGAAACCCTCGGGGGGTTCAGCACGCGGGAGATGTCCGTCTACCAGGCGTACGTGCTGCTGGGCGGCGAGCCTGGGACCAGCATCCGCGTCTCTGTGGTGCGCCGCTCGCGTGGCGAGCCGCAGGAAGTGGACATTACCCGTGCGACAATCGAACCATTGCGCGTGCTGGCGGAGAAGCTCGCTGACGGAGAGGGCGGCGGGTTGGCCGGTTATTTGCGCATCTACTCCTTGAAGCCCGGCCGGGCCGATGAAATCCGCGAAAAGCTCTCGCAGTTCCAGCGCGAAGGGATCCGGAAGCTGGTGCTAGACTTGCGGGAATGTGCCAGCGGCGAGGTTTCCGAAGCCGTGGCTGTGGCCCGGCTTTTCCTGGGTTCCGGAAAGATCACTACGCTGCGGGGCCAGACCGTGGAGGCCCAGGAGTTCTCCGCCGACGGCGCGAAGCCGGTGTGGACTTACCCCATGGTTGTGCTGATCGCGGGCAGCACTTCAGGCGCTTCGGAAGTGCTGGCTGCCGCGCTTGCCGAAAACGGGCGGGCGCGCACGGTCGGTTCGCGGACGTTCGGGTCGGCTTCCGAGCAGAAGCTTTTCCCGCTCGAGGATGGGGCGGCCCTGTTCCTGACCGTGGCCCACTATTACACTCCTTCGGGCAAAGTGATCCTCGAGGAAGGCATCACGCCCGGCGTGGAAGTTGTCGAGCAGGACGACGGGAGCGAGCCCGAAGAGACCACGCAGCCGGCGACCAGCAACGATCCCGTGGTGAAGAAAGCGATGGAAGTCTTGCGTGGCAGCGGTGTCTCGCAGTCCCCCCGAGCGGCCCTGCGCAAGGCGCGGCCCGCCGCACCATCCCCCGCCTGAACCTGAGTTTCTTTCCAACCACATCTTGGCGCTGAGGGGTGTGGTTCTACCCCAGCACCTCGCGCGCGAGCCCGGCCACGTGCTGAGCAATAGAGGCAGCCGCCGTCAACCCGGGCGACTCAATTCCCACCAGGTGAATGATGCGCGGCGTAGCGGGGTCGGGCGTGATGACGAAGTCCGCCGAGCCCTTTCCGGGTCCAGGGGGGACCAGCTTGGCGCGGATCCCGGAGAATGCCGGGCGCAAATCCGCTGCTTCAATTTCCGGCAGAAGCCGCCGGGCCCGCCGGGCAAACTCTTCGACAGGTTCGAGGTCGTCTTCGTAGTTATTCTTGTCCTCGATGTAGCGTGCCGTGGGCCCCAACAGAATCGTCTCGGCAAGAGTCTTCGTCAGGTGCACGCCCAGGCTGAGGCCGTGCGGATGCGGAACCGGGTAGACGAGCGCATTCACTAGGTGGGACTTCGCGCGCACGACTTCGCAGTATTCGCCGCGCACCGGATAGATGCGCCAGCTCGTGTTGCCCACCAGGGCCGCCACTTCGTCCGCAAACAGCCCGGCACTGTTCACCACGCACCGCGCCTCTATGGTTTCCTCCACGGCACCTTCCGGTCTTTCCGCAGCTTGCATACGGATGCGCGCCCGCACGCAGTCCGCCTTCGGCTCCAGGGCCACTACGCGCGCGTGCGTCACTAGGCTGGCGCCCTGATCCGCGGCTACGCGGGCGTAGGCTTTGACCAGCTCCTCGCTGGAAACGATTCCCGCCGAAGGGACCAGCAACGCGCCGCGTCCCGCCACGTGGGGTTCCCGCGCGCGCAGGCCGGCGCCGTCCAGAATCTGCAATCCCTCGACGCCGTTCGTCCTGCCTCGCTCGCACAGTGCGGCGAGTTGCGTTTCCTCGTCTTCCGTCGTGGCTACAATCACCTTGCCGCTGCGCCGGAAGGCGACGCCGTGGGCGGCGCAGAATTCGTAGGTCAAGCGATTGCCGGCCAGGCAGTGGCGGGCCTTGAGCGACCCCGGCGGGTAATAGACGCCGGAATGAATTACGCCACTGTTGCGCGTGCTGCTCAGCATTCCCGGTTTGGGCATCTGCTCGACGATGAAGACGTCCGCGTAGCTCTTCGACACCGCCGCGGCCACAGCGCACCCGACCACGCCGGCGCCGACGATCAGCACATGGACGCGTTCCACGGCGCATCAGCCTCGCGGGTCAGACTGCAACTGGGGCATCATTCCGGGGGACCTGGCATGTCCGAAGAAGGCAAAGCCTCGTTCACGGCGCAGGCCTCTTGAACCGGCCAGTCAACGCTGGCTGTCTTGGCTGCTTTGCAGCAGCGCGGCGCATTCGACCAGCCGCGCTTGCGTGCCGTCGTGTACGGCATAGGTGCGCGGCCGGCCGCCGGGCCGCGCTCCCCACAGCGACGCTCCGCCGTGCACACCGTCCTTGTTCAAGGCGTAAAACATCAGGCTGAAGCGGCGCAGGCGGGTGTGGTCGTTGTTGTAGTTACGCGCGACGCGACGCAGGGCTTCGAGGCAGGCTTCCGTGGGTGACAGGCCCTTGCGCATCATCTCCACGATGGTGTGCGCGCCGTTCACCTTGATGCATTCCTCCCCGCGGCCGGTGGAGCCGGCCCCGCCTACGTCGTTATCCACGTAAAGCCCGGCGCCGATGATGGGGGAATCCCCTACGCGCCCGGGGATTTTCCAGGCCAAGCCGGAAGTGGTCGTGGTGCCTGAGACGCTGCCATGGGCGTCCACGGCCACGCAGTTGATCGTGCCCGTGGGCGGCCGCAGGATCACTTCGCGGATCCAGGCCACCCACTCTTCCTTCTCTACGTCGGAGAGCCCCGGGGGCAAGACGCGCAAGGTCTGCTCTTTCCATTCCGGGCTGTCCAGCCCGGGGCCCCACGCGTCGATGTTGCTCATGGTTTCCTTCCAGCGGAGCCACGCGATGCGGGAACGCTCCGTCAGCAGGTTCATGCGCTGGAAACCATGCGCTTCAGCGAAGCGCAATGCGCCAGGGCCGACCAGCAGCACGTGATCGGTTCGCTCCATCACCAGCCGTGCCACGAGGGAGGGGTTCTTGATCTCGCGGAGGGAAGCCACGGCGCCAGCGCGGCGCGTGGGCCCGTGCATGACGCTGGCATCGAGTTCGACTACGCCTTCTTCGTTTGGCAGGCCGCCGTAGCCGACCGAGGTGTCGTTAGGGTCATCCTCCACCACGTTGACCGTGGCCAGCACGGCATCGAGCGTGTCGCCGCCCTTTTTCAGAATCTCCATGCCGCGGTCGAGCGCGCGCAGCCCGTTCGAACTGGAAATCATCAGCGGGCGCGAGCCCTGCGTTGCGGGGGCCTGTGGCGCGCTTCCGCCGGCGACAGCCGTACCCCAGAGCCGGCGCGCTCCCGCCGTCAGGCTGCCAGCCAGTGCAGTCAGGAAGAACCTGCGTCGGGTCAACTCGCTCATGGCTTTTCTCCGCTCGAAGGACGTGATGCGCCGCGCAGCATAGCCCCTCGAATGGGCTCGGGACAAGACCCTCCACAGCTCGGGGTGGGCCCTTCGACTGCACCAGAGCTCCGGCTTGCTGGTCGTGGAGGCGGGACGGTATAGTGCCGAGCACGGGCGGCGTGGATGGGCCGGGTCGCAGACCACATCGAGCAGTTGAAGCGCCGGGGCAAACTCGACGTTCGTGCTGCGAACCCCCTGCCTGGGCATCTAACGGCTTCTAACTGGCTGGTGCTTCTACTGGCTTCGCTGGGTATCGGTTTCTTTCCCATCGGACCGGCCACTCTCGCTTCGGGGGTCGTGGCGCTCGCCGCCTACTTCGCAGGGAGCAACTTCGGCTGGTTCGAATGGCTGCTGATGGTCCTGGCGGCCACGGCCCTGAGCGTCCCGCTCGGCCGTGCCACGCAGAGAATCCTCCAGCGCGAAGACCCGCGACTGTTCATCGTTGACGAAGTGGCCGGACAGGCCCTGGTCTTCGTCTTCTTCGCTCCCACCCTGAGCAACTGTCTTTGGGGATTCCTCTTCTTCCGCATCTTCGACGTGGTCAAGCTGCCGCCGGCTGACCGGTTGGAATCACTCCCCGGAGGCTGGGGAATCGTCGCCGATGATCTGGCGGCGGGTCTCTATGCCACGCTGGCCGTGTTACTGATGAACCTGGTCATCCCCGGGCGCGTCGTGTGAGCTTGACAGGCCCGGGATTGCGGAAGCAGGAGCAAGGAGTTTATAGTTGGGCGCTCGTTGCAGAGCTGCGAGCGCCGCGTCCGAGCAGCCCACGAATGGCTACCACTTCCACTGTTCTCTCTCGGAGGTTCCCATGAGGATTCCGTTTCTTCTGGCGCTTGCCGCGGGCCTGGTTGTCGGGGAAAGCGCCGTAACTCAGACCCCGCAGGTGTCGTCTGCCGGGCAACAGTGCCTTGATTGTCACGCCACGAGCACGCCCGGCGTGGTGCAGCAGTGGCGCGAAAGCGCTCATGCGCGCAAGGGAGTGGACTGCTACAGTTGCCATCAAGCTGCCTCGAAGGACCCGGCCACGTTTGACCACTACGGCCAGCACATCGCGGTCATTGTGACCCCGAACTACTGCGGGCGCTGCCATGCCAGGGAAGCGGCCGAGTTCGAGAAGAGCCACCACGCCAAGGGAGCGCAATTTATCGGCTCGCTGGACAACATCCTGGGCGAAATCGTCGAAGGTGGGCCCGCCGCAGTGAACGGTTGCCGGCAATGCCACGGCAGCGAAGTGAAGTATCTGGGCGAGGGCAAGTTCGACCCGGCGACCTGGCCGAACAGCGGGATTGGCCGCGTGAATCCTGACGGCAGCAAAGGAACCTGCGCGGCCTGCCACGGGCGCCACGCCTTCAGCTCCGCCCAGGCACGCCAGCCAGAGAACTGCGGCAAGTGCCACATGGGCCCGGACCACCCGCAGATCGAGATCTACAACGAGTCCAAGCACGGCATCCAGTTCCGCGCCAACCTAGCCAGCATGAATCTGGCATCCCGCTCCTGGGTGGTGGGTAAGGACTACTGGGCGGCGCCCACGTGCGCCACCTGCCACATGAGCGCCACGCCTTCGCAGCCCATCACGCACGACGTGGGCGACCGCATCAGTTTCACGCTGCGCCCGGTGGTCAGCTTCAAGCTGGAAAACTGGGAGAAGCGGCGCGCGGCGATGAAGGACGTGTGCTCCAACTGCCACGCCACAGGCTGGGTCGAGAACTTCTACCAGCAGTACGAGGGCACCATCGAGCTGTACAACGAGAAGTTCGCCAAGCCGGCAAAATCCATCATGGACAGGCTCTACGCCGCCGGCAAGCTGACCAAGACGCCCTTCGATGAAAAGATCGAGTGGATCTACTACGAGCTCTGGCACCATGAAGGGCGTCGCGCCCGCATGGGCACGGCGATGATGGGACCAGACTTCACCCAGTGGCACGGGTTCTACGAAATCGCCAAGCACTTCTACAACGAGTTCCTCCCCGAAGCGGAGCACCTGCTCCCGGGCAGCACAGCAGAAGTGATGAAGACGGACTTCCACAAGTGGAAGGCCGGCCTGACACCCGAGCAGATTCAGAAACAACTGGACTTCTACCGGCAGCGCTACAAGCCGTAGCGCGTAAGTCTTCTTGGGTGTCGTCCGGAGCGAGGAATCTGCTTTTCGCAAGACCTCAAGAGAACCGCGGACTCCCGGCTGACACCGCGCCGCGTTTGGCTCCGGGGGCGCCGCTGACAGTGGGCGCTCTTGGAATGGCCGCCCCTTTGACCTTGCTAAAAGCGCACGGTGGTTTGCACGTAGCCGAAGTGGTGCGTTTCGGGGCCGCGGGTGCGCTCGGCGAACGCACCAGGCAAGAAGAGCGAATAGCCCACCAGAAAACTCAAGTGCTTGTGCAGGGGGAGGCGCGCGGTGAAGTCCAGTTCTTGGCCGGCATCGCGGCCGGACCGGCCGGTCGGATCGAAACCCAGCACGCGCCCGGCGGCGTCCTTCCACCGGCCGCGCCGGGCGGCGAGCAGGAAGCGATGGTAGTCGATTTCCGCGGTAAGCTTCGTGTGCAGCGCGGTCGCAGCGGTCAGGCGGAAGGCGTGCAGGTTGCGCAGGCCGAACAGGTCAGCGTAGCCGTAGAAGATGTGATTGGTCGGGAACAGGTTGTGGAACTCGCGGGAGCGGGCATCGGCGGGGTTGTTGTCACCCGTGGCGAAATCGTACTCCAATCCGAGGCGCGGTTGCCAGCGTCCGCCCCAGGCGTGGCCTACGGTGGCCACCAGCATGGCGGCACGATGGTCATCGGGGCCGCGGGCGCCGAATTGCCAAGCATGCTCGAGGGAGTAGCGCCAGCCAGTCTTGGGCTGGTGCACGCGACGGAGACCCAGGGTGAGAATCCGGATGCTCTCGGGAATTCCCGTCAGTTCGCCGCCTGTGCGTAAGCCGTCGCGCAGGAACAGCCCGTAGAGCTCAAGCCGCCCCGGCGAGTCTTTGGCCTGGCGGGTCAGGTAGCCGCCCGCCAGCTCCAGATGCCCGGCTCGCCGCGGCGCGCCGTTCCGCCGCGCGTCCACTTGGCGTGCCCAGAAGAAATCATTCGTCCACGCGCCGGCGCGGTGTCGCAGCAGCGCGGCATCGAAGGAGCGGCCGACATTGTCCCACCCGAAAGTGCCGACTAGGCGCTCTTCGCCGTAAGCGAGCTCCTGGCGGCCGACGCGGAATGCCCAGCGCTCGCTGCCGGCGGGCCGCCAGTGGAAATAGAGCTGATGAATGTTGGTGTCGAGGTCGTGAATGACCTTGTCGCTGGCGGCGTCAACCACCCAGACGTCCTGCAGCTGGAAGAACAGAGTCAGGTGCGGGTGAGGTCGCAGGGTGAGGTTCAGACGCACGCGCTGGCCGAGCAGGTGGTCGAAGTCGTCGGTGGGCCTCAGGTCCGCGTTGTCGCGGAACTCGTTGCGCCAGCGACCCTCGAAAGCGACTTCGAGAGTCTTTGACGTGGCCCGTGAAACCTGCTCTTGGGTTTTCTGGGCAGGGGCGCTGGGCAGCGGGGTGCTGCCTTGTGCCAGCCCGGGTAGCGGAGCCGCAAGACTAATCAGGCCGAGGAAGACGAGCAGCATGTTCCCCGTCAGCCGGCAAGCTTGCTGGCGACCACCGTGGCTGGTGCGTCGTGGCCTGCCAGAGGCTCGCTGGTCGTGTTGTCCGCCGGGGTGGGCGCTGGCGACATGGGGATGACCCTGCGGCGGCGTCGGGTCCAGCGCTGCCCCAGAAACTCGTCCAGCAACGCAGAGAATTCGCGCGGGCGAAGGGCTGGCGCACCCCAGCACGGCCGGCCGCAGTCGAGCGCGGGAATCCACCAGCAACTGTCGAACACGGGGTGAAAGAAGAAAAGTGTTGCGTTCGTTCCGGCCAGCAGGGCCAGCATCTTGTCGCAGTTGCCGTCGGGGAGAATGGTCTGGCTCAGCACCAGGGCGAAGTCCGGGGCAGGAGGCGCCACAGTGAGCAGTTCCGCGACTTCTTTGCACGAGGTGGCGGCGAAGCACTGGCAGTCGCGTTGGCGCAGGTACTCGGCCAGGAACGACAGTTCGGCGTCCTGCTGGCCGACGAGCAGGATCTTGCGGCCAGGAGCCTTCATGGTTGGCCTCCAGGGCGTTGTGCTGGGCGAAAAGCCCACCAGGGGCGGAACCAGACATTTGTCCCCACAAGTACGGAGGAAGCCGTCGGCGCAAGGGCCTACTTCTTGACCAGCGAGCGCAAGAAGGCCAGCAGGTTGGCCACATCCTTGTCGCCCAGGCCCTTCACCGGCTTCATCTTGCCCACGCCCTCTACGCTTTCCTTAATCAGTTGCTCGTCGCTTTTGGCCTGCACTTCCTTCGAGCCCAGGTGGCGCAGCTCCACCTTCAGCATCTTGGCCAGAGCGGGTTTGCCTTCGCCCTCCGGCCCATGGCAGGAAGCGCAGTATTTGGTGTAGACCGCCTTGCCGGCTGACACGTCGCCGCGCTCTTGCGCCGTGCCGTTCTGCGTCAGCAAGGGGACGACGAGCAATAGAGCCATCAGAAGTACGACCATCTGCCAGCGCTTCATCACTCTTTCCTCCTGGAGATCTTGCAAACGCCCGCTTGCCAGCGCCTAGCGCGCAGGCGAGATTGCTACTGGAACCGGAACCGCACGGTCACCACCAACTGAATGGCTACCGGCTGGTTGTTGAGATAAGTCGGCTCGTATTTCCACCTGCTGACTGCATCCAGAGCCGCAGGAATCAACAAGGGATGTCCGGACAGGGCTTTTACCTCTATGACGTTTCCTTCGGTGTCGATCACGGCGTCAATCTCGACGTCGCCCTGCACGCGCGCCTGGCGGGCCAGCGGAGGATACACGGGTGGGGGCGTCGAGATCGCTCGCGGCGGCTTGACCATTCCTCCCACGCGGATTGGCTTCTTGGGCGCTGTCGGCGGCGGTGGCGGCAGCAGGGGCCGTTGGCCTGAGGAGGAAAGGATGCCGCCAAGGACGCCCCCGATTTGCCCGCCGGGAACTCCACCCGGCACGCCCCCCGGCACTCCCACACCCGCGCCAACCTCAGGGGCCAGTGGTTCCTCCTTGAGCATGGCCACAGTCTGAGGTATGGCCGTAGGGGCCAGCAGCTTGCCGGCGGATGTGAACACCCGCTTGGGCAGCGCTTCGGCCAGCACTTGCGGCGCTGCCGGCGGAGGCGGCGGAGGCGGCGGAGGCGGCGCGACCAACCAGGTTCGCGTGAACTGGGCGAGGTCAATCGTTTCGGTGAAGTACAGCGGAAGCAGGATCAAGACGCTCAGAAACAACGCGTGCAGGATCAGGGAAACCAAAAAGTCCACGGTTCGCTTGCCCGGCCGGGTTGAGCTCAGCTCGAGCAGCGTCTCGGCAAAAAGCGCGCGACCGGGCGCAGCAGAAATGGACCGCGGTTTCCCGGGCGGCTTTGTCTCCCTCGAGGAAACTTCAGCTGAAACAAGAACCTCGTTCAGCGGCATTCTCGCTGGCCTCGCCCAGGGAAAAGGCACGCGCGATACCAGGACGAAGAACAGTTCCAGCCTTCTACTGTTCAGAAAAGAAAGAGGTTAATCAAATGCGAAGAAGTTGTTCGTGATGGTTGTGCGCCGCTTCACCCATCTCCTTTAAGGCTGTGTGCAACCTGCCCCAGCCCGAAGATGCAGCCAGACCAGACCCACTCTAATCTTCTGGGGGGCCTTGCTTTTCGCCGCTGACCTCTCCCTGGGCCTGTTTTCCAGCGCTTGGGTCATCTTGGGATGAAGACGCACTCTGGCTCCCGGCTTGCGAGAGTGGGGCTTGGGGCCTCTGCGCTTCTTCCCCTCGGTTCCCGGCCAGGGTGAGGTAGTACTCCGGACGGGTGTGGCGGAGATGCTCGGCAGAGGCCCGGCCAGTCAGCCAGGAAAGGTCCATCGGGTAGACGTCGGGATCGAACATGACCATGTAGAAATGCCAGAGCAGAATGGCCAGAGTGGCCAAGATGGCTTCGTAATAGTGAATAGCTGTGGCGGCGTCGCTGACCCATTTCGGAAACCAGCGCAGCGTGAAGTCGTTGAACCACAGCAGCAGTCCGGAGACGGCCATCACCACCGTGCCCCAGACAAAGGCCCAGTATTCAAACTTTTCCGCGTAGCTGAACTTGCCAAAAACCGGCGGCTCGAGGTTGCCCGTACGGCCCCGTCCACGCAGGCAGGCAAGGTTGTAGCGCACGACTGCCGTAAGTTCGCGCAGGTCGCGCAGGCTGGGCTTAAGGAAGCGCAGGATGAGGCGGTCACGGCGCGAAGCAAGCAGATGAATCAGGTGGTAGAACAGCGCGGCAATCAGGATGACTCCCGCGGTGCGATGCACCGTGCCGCGGAGCGCGTACTGCGACTCCCAGCGCAGCAACGGCGCAGCCCACCAGGACTCCGGAAACTTCAGCGCGAATCCCGTGGCAATCAGCACAGGGAAACTGCCCATCACCAGCCAGTGGGCTACGCGGAAGTGCAGGTTCATGCGCGGTACAGTCTCGCCCGAGTGTCCACGCAGGGTTCCTCGGACGAGCTTGGTCAGGAGGTCCAGGGCGTTGTGCAGCAGCATGAAGCCGACGGTGACGGGGATCAACACAAGGTAGGCCACGCGGATCCAGCGCACGACCAGGTGCTCGCTGGCTGTGGCCGGCCGCACGTGGACCGGGCCGATGGAAAAGCGCTCCCCGGCGCCGGGATGGCAGGCACCGCAGGTCGCGGCCAGATTGGCGGGATGGATCGTCGAGCGCGGGTCCGATGAGGCCAGAATGTTGTGCACGCCGTGGCAGGAAGCACAGTTGGCCACCGTCTGCGACCCGGCGCGCAGGGCCAGCCCATGATAGCTGTCTTCGAACGCCGGCACTTTGTCGAGCGGCAGGTTGTAGCGCTGGGCTAGGCGTTCGTCGGCGTGACAGCGAGCACAAGTGGCCGTAGAAACGCGCGCCGGATTCACGAGCGACAGCGGCTCACTCGGAGCCAGAATGGCATGTTCACCGTGGCAATCCGTGCACACCGGTGCTCCGGACACCCCGCGCGCCACAGCCTGTCCGTGGGTGCTCCGCTCGAAAGTCTTCTGAATCTCGGCGTGGCACACGCCACAGGTCTCCGCCACTTTCCAGTGGTTGATTCGCGAGCGCGGATCCCGGGCCGGGAAGATGGCGTGGTTGGCATGGCAACTCGAGCAGGAAGGTGCCTCCGGATTTCCGCGCTCGACGGCGCGCCCGTGGACGCTCAGCCGGTATGCTTCCACGGGACGCGCGAAGGAGATCCTGTGCCGGGCTAGGAATGCTGGGTTGGCGTGGCAGGCGCCGCAGGTGGCGGGCAGGTTTTTCTTGGCCACGGGCGAGTTGGGAACCGTGGCTGGCAGGATGCCGTGCGTCGAACCATGACAGGACAGACAGGTGGCAGCCTGCGGATCGCCGTGGCCCCGTGCCTGCCCATGTACTCCTAGGCCATAGTCCCGGACGGCATCGCCGTGGCAATCAGCACAGCGCTCGGGAGCAACCTGCGGTGCTCTGCCGATTTCGTGCGGCGGGCCGTGGCAGGCGCTGCACGCCTGAGCGCCCAGGATGGCGTGGGTGCTCTTCGGCACTTCTTGGCTGGGTTCAGCGTGGCAGGTGGAGCACTGAACGCGCGGCATGCGGGCCGGATGAGGAAACTCGCGGACGGAGGTGTGGCACGTGACGCAGCTCAAGCCGCCGTGGACGCTCGCGGCTAATCGCACCCTATCCACAAACAGGTTGCGTCCCGGCTTGGTGGCCAGGGCCTGCACGTCTTTTTCGCCGTGGCAGGCCAGGCAAGCCTGGTCACTGCGCTGCGCCGGCGTTTCGGTCGGCGACACAACCACTGCCAGAATCGTGGCAGCGGCTTTCCATTGCCAGCGCATGCGCATGGTGGTCCCCGTGATTTTCTGCTGCCCGTCGGCCCTCGCTGGAGGTAAGCGCATAGTCCTCATCCTGGTCATGCTGGGCAAGTCCGCCCCGCAATGCGCTGGCCCAGGCAAGCAGCAGCCCCAGACCGAGCACCCTTACGAAATTCAGCGACATGACGCTACGGGGCATATGCTTCTTCCTGCATGGATTGTTTCCAGGCCTGCACCAACTGAACGGCGTGTGTCGGCCCCCACGGGCTATCTTAACCCCATGTCTTGGAGAATCTTTGGGCTGGCCTCCTCCATGGCCAGGATCGTGTGACAGGCAGTGCACTCCTGCGTAATCACCCGGCCGTCCTTGCTGGTGTGGCTGCCGTCATGGCAACGGAAGCAGCCCAGGAAGTCCTGGTGGCCGACATTGTCGGGATACGTGCCCCAGGAAATGTACATCCCCGGGAAGACGTTGCGCGCGTAGATCTCTTGGACGCTTTGAACGGCCATCTCCACCAGTGGGCGGTGGCTCTTGTACGTGTCCGGGTAGCTGGTTCGGTAAAACTCCGTCAAGCCGGCGGCGATGCGCGCCGCCGCAGTGGCGCGGTCCGAGTAATCGGCGCGGAGCAGCTCAACGGCCTTTTTCTTGATGTAGGGCAGTTGCGGGCTGATGCGGCCCGCGGCGATGGCCTCGTCCACGCCGCGCTCGGGCATGCGGAAGATGTGCGTCGGCCGGTTGTGACAGTCCATGCAGTCCATCTGCCGGGTTTCCGCACGGGCCAGCACCTCAGGGGTCAGTGGCACCTCGCTGGAAATGTACTCGACGGTCTGCCCGTTGTCGTCCACGTAGGTGACCTTCGGGATTACCTGGCGGCGGTCGTCGGTAGCCAGATAGCTGATGCGTTCGATGGTGTCCAGGTGGCGGCCATGGATGCCGACCGCGCCCTGCCAAGTGCGTCCCCCGATTTTCAGCACCAGCACGGTGGTCAGCGGCGTGTTGGCTTCGTCCTCGGCGTACTTGGTTCGCACCAGGAACTTGTCGCCGTAGAATTTTTGTGGCCAGTGGCATTGCTCGCAGGTCTCGCGAGCGGGACGCAATTCGCGCACCGGCGTGGGGATTGGCCGTGAAAAGGTCCCAAACGTGACAGCAAAAACCTGCCGCACCCCGGAAAGCTTGGAGCGCACGAACCATGGTGCTCCGGGGCCGATGTGGCACCCTGTGCAGGAGACGCGCGAGTGGGGCGAGTTGCGGTACGCCGTGTACTCCGGCTCCATCACCGAGTGGCAAACCTGCCCGCAGAAGGAGACGGAGTCCATGTACTGCACCCCGCGGTAGGTGGCTGTTCCTAGGATGGCCACATTCAGGAAGGTAGCGACTGCCACCAGGGCCGAAGCCCGCCGCAACAACGAATCCCGGAAATCAATCTTAGGATAGATGTCCGGAAGCTGGCCTGCTAGGCGAAGCTTCCGGCGGCGCCACAAGGCTCCTGCCGGCATCATGGTCAGTCCGGCGACAAAGATGGTTGGCAGGATCAGAAAGAAGATGATACCCGCGTAGGGGTGAACCGGGCCGCCGCCGAACAGCTCAAACGTCCAGAAGGTGAGCAGCGTCAGGCCCGCGCTGGTGGTGAGCACCGCACCCAGCAGGGTAACCGGGTTCCGGCCCAGATAAACGGTGGGGCGTGCCCAAAGTGCGATGCGTTCACGGAGCTGCATGGCAGGAATGGCGCTGTAGCCCTTCCTTACTAGCGCACCATTTCCACCGACGCAACCACAAAGCGCGGTTCCACTTCCACGGCAGTTACCAGCGACTGGCTGATGAAGCAGTGCTTTTCCGCCTTCTCGACCACCCTCTGGGCTTTTTCAACGTCTTCGGTGCGGGCCAGGGTGATCTCGGGGAAAAGCCGGATGGCGGTGAACCGGTAGCCTTTCTCGACCTTTTCCAGCAAGGCGTGTCCCTTCAGCCGGAAGCCGAGCACTTCGAGCTTGCTGAGGGCTGCAATCGCCAGGAACGTGGTCATCAGGCAGCTCGCTGTGGCCCCAGCCAGCAGGTGTTCGGGTGTCCAGACGCCTGCCTGGCCGGAGAATTCCAGCGGTGCGGAGACGTCAAGCGGCGGGAAGCCCTGCGCCCGTAGCACGCCCGCGCGTGCCCCGGTCCAGTCGAGTTCAACTTCGTAGCGGTAGGAATCGGCTAGGCTCATGCTGCTTTTCTCCTCGGAGCAGGCCTCGGCCGTGCCACCCTCGTGCTGTACTTGCGGAAGTGGGTGGCTCCGTGCTTGTCGCGCCTCGTCCGCATCATGTTCCAGCACGCGTGGCACTGGTAGCCGCTGGACTGTTCGGCCAGGAACCGGCCCAGAGCGGGTAGCGGCTTCCCACAGAAGTAGCATTCGATCATCATCATGTTGACCTCCTCAGGCCACTATCCGGGCTTCTGAAGCAGCCTGCTGAACAGCGCCGACAATCTCCGCCACCCGCAGCGGCTTCTGCATGACGCAGTTGAACCCTGCTCGCCGAGCCCGGGCTTCCAGTTCCGCGTCACAATCCGCCGACATCAGGATGGACAGCACGGGCGGGTGGTGGCCATTCATGAATTCCAGGATCTCAAACCCGGTGTGTCCCTCTTCTAGCTGCCAATCGGTGATCAGCACGGTGCAGCCGCCGGAGGCTGCTGCCAGCCTGGCGGCTTCCCGAAACGTCTCCGGGGCCACCACGACGAGACCGGCGTTTTCCAGGCTGGACAGGATCCAGCGGCGCAGCAGCGGGTTATCTTCGACGAGCAGCACTTTGATCTGCGGCATCGGCCCGCTCCAATCGGCGGCGCGCATCCCTGCCAGTGCAGCCAGCCAGCCAACTGAAATGCTCGGGCCGCGGTGGTCAGGCAAGTCTCCCAATCCCAGGGAGTTCAGGGAGTGCGCGCTCCGGGAACGGGGACGCAGGACGGGCCGAGAATGTGTGAATTTCGGCCCCAATCCCAAGGGCCTGCGCGATTTGCCTCACGAATCAGGATTGGCGCTGGTCTATAAAATTTCTACAACCTGTTGAGAAAATATGCGTTAGTTCTCCTGCAGGTTCTGGCCTCGCAGTTGCACCCTGCCACGGCCGACGGAGGAACTGGGGTGGAGTCGCAGGGGCGGTCGTTGGGCAAACGAGCTTGGCAAGAGCTTCGCTCGGTCCGAACCGGGATCGTCCTCCTGTTGGTAATCGGGGCAGCCTCTGCAGCAGGGACGCTGGTTCTGCAGCGCCCCTTGACCGACTCCCAATCCTTGGCTCGTGCCTACTCCCCTCAGACGCTCCGCTGGCTCGACGCGTTGGGATTGACGGACGTTTTTCACTCCTGGTGGTTCGTGGCCTTGCTGCTGCTGCTGTGCGCCAACATCGTGGTGGTTTCAGCGGAGCGGCTCCCAATGGCTTGGCGATTCTTTGCCCGGCCGTACCTGCGGCCCGAGCCGCACTTCGTCAGCGGGTTGCCGCTGCAGGCGGAAATCCCCGTGCGCCGTGCCGACACCGGCCTTGCGGCTGCCGAGAGTGCGCTGCGCGCCATGGGGCTCAGACCGCGGCGGGTCGAAGCGAACGGCAGCGTCTCCCTGTTTGCCGAGCGCCACCGCGTGGCTCGTCTCGCGGCGTACGTGGTGCACGCCAGCTTGCTGCTCATCCTGGCCGGGGGCGTCGTGGATGGCCTCGCGGGATGGCGGGGCTTTGTGGCCCTGACGCACAACCAGCAAACCAGCACAATCGAACTGCGCAACGGCGGGATCAAGTCCCTGCCCTTCGTTGTGCGGTGCGACGGCGCCGGCCAGGAAAACTACGAGGACGGCACACCACGCCGCTGGTGGACGCGGCTTGCTGTGCTCGAGAACGGTCGCGAGGTCTTGAAAAAGGAAATCGAAGTCAACGAACCGCTGGTCTATCGCGGTCTGCGCTTCTTCCAGTCGAGCTACGGGTCCACGGGCGAAGTGGAAAGCATTCACCTGAGCGCGGTGCCGAAGCTGGGTGGAGCCCCGCAGAGCATCGTGTTGCGGCCCGGCGAAGGCGTGGCGCTCGACGCAAAAACCACCGTGCGGTTGCTGAGTTTCGTGCCGGACTTTGTTCTGCGCGGCAACCAGATAGAGACGCGTTCGCTGGAGCCGCGCAATCCGGCCATCCAGCTCCTCGTGGCCTCGCAGCCGGGCGGTGAGGCCAAGGTGTGGCTCTTCCCGCGCTTTCCGGGCTTTGCCCATCCGGACGCTTCGCCGTATCGCTTTGAAGTCGCCGACCTAGAAATGGGCTACTTCACTGGACTGCAGGTGGCCTATGAACCCGGCCAGTGGGCCGTATGGGCTGGCGCGATCCTGATGGGCCTGGGGCTGATCATGGCCTTCTACATGGTTCACGTGCGCTACTGGGTTGTGCCGGTGGCCGATAACCGCGGCCGGCTGGTGCTGTGGGTCGGCGCTTCGGCCAGCAAGAACCGCGCCGAGTTTGAAGCGCGTTTCAAAGAACTCACGCGCAAGATCGAGGCGGGCGTTCGCGCCCGGTCCAGCAATCCTGCTCCGGTAGCCTCGGTCACCGGAGCTTAGATCAGGAGGCGCCATGGCACGTGCCGCTGCCGCTGAACCAACTAGCCGACGGAACAATACCCTGCTGATTCTGGTCGGGCTGGCCGTCGTCTTTCTGGTGCTTACTCCTGCGCTTGGGATGCCCAAAAGCGGGGCGTCTCCGGACGAAGCGAGTTTGCTGTACGGCGCGCTGGTGTTTTACGCGGCGGCCACGGCGTTCTACGTGGGCTTCGCCGTGTCGGGCAACGATCCGTACGCGCGCTTCGCCTCGCTGGCCACCTGGGTAGGCTTTGCCGCCAACACGCTGGCCGTGGCGCAGCGCTGGTACGTGGCTGGTCGGCCGCCCTTTTCGAACATTTACGAGATGCTGCTCAGCTTTGTGTGGACGCTGGCGGCGCTGACGCTGTTTGTCGAGAGGCGCTACGGCGTGAAGGTGCTCGGCACGGTGACCATGCCCCTGGCGGTCGTTGGCGTGCTGCTGATGCAACTGCTGCCTTCGGCGGTGCGGCCGCTGGTGCCCGCGCTGCAATCCACTTGGTTGCACATCCACGTGACGCTGGCCATGCTCGGCTACGCCGCCTGCGCCATCAGCTTCGCCCTGGCGCTGATGTTTCTCATCAAGGACAAAGTCCGCACGGAAACCTTTCTGGCTGCGACGAGTGCGATGCTGGTGGGCATCTACTTGGGTGTCGCCACGCGCTTCGACCCTTCCGGAGGCCTGCGCGTGGCGGCCTGGGACCCCGCCGAAGGCCGGGAGATCTTTCTCGCTGAACGCACCCCGCTCCTCGTCGTGATTCCCGGGCTGGGCTGGCTGTTCTTCCTCGTGCTGGCCTCAGCCGTCGTTCCGCTGGCGCTCGCCCTGTGGGGCGTGTGGAACCGCCGGGAGCGCGCCATCGAATGGGCGAACCGTGTGTTTGTGCTGTCCACGTTCGTGCAGGGGCTGGGGCTCGTGGCTTTTCTGCTGCGGGCGCGCGACGGAATGTATCCCTCCGGGCAGGCCGATGGCCTGTTTGCGACGCGGCTCGGCGCCAGCCCATTCTTGCTGGCCGGGATGGTCAGCGGCCTGGCGGCTGCGCTGCTGTACCTGATGCTCTGGTGGCGCCGCGCCGGATTGGAGCGCATGTTGCCGGACGCCGATACTCTCGACCGGCTGACCTACAGGACCATCGGTATTGCCTTCCCCCTGCTGACGCTGATGATTGCCGCGGGAGCCTACTGGGCCAACCGCACCTGGGGCAGCTACTGGAGCTGGGACCCGAAGGAAACCTGGGCGCTGATCACCTGGCTGGTCTATGCTGGCTACTTGCACATGCGCATGGCCCGTGGCTGGCGCGGGCGCCGTGCCGCGTACTTTGCGATTCTCGGTTTCGCTGTGGTCCTGTTTACGTTCTTCGGCGTGACGTACCTTTTGCCGGGGTTGCACGCCTATGCCTGACGAGGGTAACGAGCGATACGAGATGGATAACGGGGTTAACAATTCGGGAAATCTCGTTTACCATTTCCAGTGGTCTGAGGGTTCCGTCCTTCTCCGCACTGTCCCGTGGGGTGCGTGCGGAGGTAATCTGAACACTCCCTTCCCCAGCACGCGCTCCTGGGCGCGCCCAATCCATCATCGGTCGAGGAGCTTTCTATGAGTGCTCCAACAAGAACGCGGTTGATTCTCACGGGGATCCTGGTCGCTGTCGCGCTGGTGGTAGGCGTGGCCGTCGGGGTCGCCGCCGACGGCAAGAAGAGCCAGCCCGCCCGGCAGGAGCAAAAGAAGGATCTGTCGAAGTACGTCGGGTGGGAGGCCTGCCAGGCCTGTCACGACGAAATGTACAAGAAGTTCGAGGCCACGCCGCACTGGAAGACCACGCTGGATACGCGGCGCGGAGCGGCGTGGCAGGGCTGCGAAGCCTGTCACGGGCCCGGCGCCGAGCACATCGAAGCCGGCGGCGATAAGACGAAGATCTTCAACTTCAAGGGCGTTTCCGCCAAGCAGATCGGCGAGCGCTGCATGGAGTGCCACACCTACGGCGAAGAGCACAGCAACTTTGACCGCTCGGCGCACAACACCAATGACGTGAGCTGCACCGACTGCCACTCCGCGCACAAGGCCAAGGAGCGGCAGTTCTTGCTGGCGGCTGCGCAGCCGCAGCTCTGCTACTCCTGCCACGGGGAGACCAAACCGCAGTTCAACAAGCCCTTCCGGCACCGCGTCAACGAGAACCTGGTGAAATGCACCGATTGTCACAACCAGCACGGCGGGTTCTTGACGCGGCAGGTGCGCGCCACAGCGGCCCAGGATGCGGTCTGTTTCAAGTGCCATGCAGACAAGGCCGGGCCATTCGTCTTCGAGCATGCCCCGGTGAAGACCGAGGGCTGCGTGGCCTGTCACGTGCCGCATGGCTCGTCGAACCCGCGGCTGCTCAAGCGCAACCAAATCAACCTGCTGTGCCTCGAGTGCCATACGCTGACGGTGGATTCGCCGGTGCCGGGCATCCCCACGTTCCACAACCAGGCGCAGAAATACCAGGCCTGCACCATCTGCCACGTCACCGTTCATGGCTCGAACCACAGCGCTGTGTTCTTCCGGTAGGAGGCTGCCATGCGCTGCGTCCCACGCAATTACACAAAGTCATCGGCCCCTCCTGCCGAATCCATGGGACCCCTTTGCGCGCCCGGCTCATTCTTGCCGCCCGGGGAGGAAAGTATGAAACTGCAGGAGCTGCTTTGCCGGATGTGTATGCTCGGCCTCGTTGTACTGCTGGCGGGGGTGCCTGTCCTGGCGCAGGGCGAAACGCCGCCGGAGGGCATCAATCAGGGGAACTATAACGTCAAGCAGACGGTGGAGTTCGGCTACCGCTACACGAACTTCACCGGCAACCGCGACGTCTTCAACACGTTCGTGAACCTGAATCCCGGGCCGCGGCTGCTGGAGCAGACGCTGGAGATGCGCTCGCTCAACCACCGCGGCGCTCTGTTCGACGACCTGTACCTCTCCAACTTCGGCTACGGTGGGGAGCCCAATACGGTCTCCCGCCTGCGCATGTACAAGAACAAGTGGTACAACCTGAGCGGCACGTTCCGGCGCAACCGCAACCTGTGGGACTTCAATCTGCTGGCCAATCCCCTGAACCCCCCGAACTCCAACCCGTTCGTGCCCATCCCCTCGTCGCCCCACGCCATGGAACTGAGCCGGCGCATGACCGACGTGAACCTGACCCTGCTGCCGCAGTCGCGCGTGCGCTTCCGTCTGGGCTATTCGCGGAACATCAACGAAGGTCCTTCCGTGACCACATTCCACGAAGGCACAGACGTGCTCGCGTTTCAGCAGTGGAAGACCACGCTGAACTCTTACTCGTTCGGCGTGGACGTGCGCATCCTGCCCAAGACCAACATCAGCTACGACCAGTTCTTTTACTACTACAAAGGCGATACGACCTGGGAGGACCGCAGCCAGACCTTCCGCCTGCCGAACGGAGTGCCCGTGGACTTGGGCATCATCTTCAACACCCCGGCGAACCAGCCCTGCTCCGCGCCCATCTCTGACGCCACCACCGTCCCGCCGACGGCCAATCCGGCCTGCAACGGCTACATCACCTATAACCGCCAGGGACGAGTGCGCACCGACTATCCGACCGAACAGATCAGCTTCCAATCCAACTATTTCCGCAACGTGGACCTGTCCGGCCGGTTCCTCTACAGCTCTTCGAAAAGCGATGTGTTCGACTATCAGGAGTTCTACCAGGGTTTGGTGACGCGGACGCGCCAGCGGGAATTCGCCATCAGCGGTCCGGCGGAGACAAAGCGCGTGAACGTGACCGCAGACTTTGCGGCTACCTGGCGGGCTACGGAAAAGTTCCGTGTCGTGGACACCTTCCACTTCGCCCACTTTCGCTTGCCTGGATTCTTCGACGTCGCGGAAACCTCGCTGTTCGGCACCTCGATGGTTGTGCCGCCGAACATCTTTACGCCCGGCCCGGCGCCCCCTCCGAGCTGCCCCACGATTACCTCGCCTGGCTGCCCGCAGCATACGAGCAGCTCGCCAGCCGATATCGTCTCCGAACAGTTCAGCCTGTACCTAGGGCAGGAAACCAGAACGAACCAGGTGGAAGTGCTGTATGACCACAACCGCAGGCTGGGTGGCCGTCTCGGCTACCGGTATGCCAACCGCGAGATCACGCACAAACTTCTTGAAAACCAAGACTTGCTGTTCTTCCCCACCCTGCCGAACCGGGGGGCTTGTGCCGGCCAGCCGCTGCTTCCGGATGGCTCCTGCCGGGCTGTGGTCGAAGGGGAGCTGGAAATCGAGCAGACCAAGATCAACGAACACTCCGCGCTGGTGGGTGTCTGGGCGCGACCCGTGGACACTTTTCGAATCGCGTTCGACCTGGAGCTGTTCTATGCCGATCAGACGTTCACGCGGGTCAGCCCGCGGCAGTTTCAGCTCTATCGTCTCCGCACCAGCTATCGCTTGGTGGACTGGGCCACGGTCAACGCCTCAGTCTACATCTTGGAGCGGCGCAACAACGTCGCCGAAATCGCGCACAAGATGCACGACCGCAGCTACAGCTTCAGCGCCATGCTGGCCCCGAACGACAACTTCACGCTCGACTTCGGCTACGACTACAACGACCTGTTCTCTCAGACAAACATCTGTTTTACGGGCACGGTCCGGCCCCCGGGCACTTCGCCGTGTCCGACGGCGGTGGCTCTCCTGCAGCAGATTTCGCTTTACAACCACGATACACACTACGCGTACGTCCGCGTGCTGTGGAAACCGCATTGGCGCGTCACAGCCACTGGCGGATACGCCGCCACCGCCACCAACGGCAGCACGCTGATCCTGACGCCCAATACGCCGCCGGGAACGCTCCAGTACGTTTTCCACAAGCCTTACGGCGGTGTGGATGTGGGGCTCAACAGAAACCTGACCTGGCGCACGCGCTGGGGATACTACGGCTACGGCGAAAAAGAAGGTCCGGACCCCACCACGGGCCCGCGGGACTTCCGGGGGAATCTGCTCGAGTTGTCGCTTCGCTGGGCCTTCTAGTAGTAAGGTAGGGCCGCGTGGCGCTGGCGGCTGGGCGGCAAGCTCGGCTTAACTGGCTCGGATGACCGGGCAGGGTGCTGGGTTTCCCGGGGGGCGGCGTCCGGAGGCCGCGTGCGTTGAAGAATGGAAGCTGTTTGAGGTAGGGGCGGAGCGCCGTCCCGACCTTGCGATTTCTGCCGCAGCCTGTTTTGTAGACAGACGCAGTGACCAGAGACATCAATTCACACGAGCCGGCCAAAGCGCCCGACCGCGTTGGGAGGCAACCGGCGCGTCGCCGTGTCGTAGAATTCCTCCTGGGCGGCGGCCTGGTCGCCTCCGCCGCGTCCTTCCTCTATCCCGTCCTGCGTTATCTGGTGCCGCCGCCGCAGGCCGACTTGGGCAGTGACGCAGTCGTGGCCGCGCGGGTCGGCGAATTGCGGCCCAACTCCGGCAAGGTCTTTCGCTTCGGCCAGAAGCCCGGCTTGCTCATCCTCACTGCGGAGGGTGAGTACCGCGCCATGGCTGCCACGTGCACGCACCTGGATTGCACCGTGCAATATCGCGCTGACCTGCACCAGGTCTGGTGCGCCTGTCACAATGGGCTCTACGACCTGAATGGGCGCAACATCTCTGGCCCCCCGCCCCGGCCCCTGGAAACCTACTCCGTGCACGTGCGCGGAGAGGAAATCATCGTCAGTCGCCGTCCCGCGGCTCGGCGGGGCACCTATCCCCTAGCCGGCCCCGGTGCAGGAAGCTGAGCCTTGGGCTTCTTCGCTCGCCTGCGCGGCTGGCTCGATGAGCGCTTCGGCTGGGCCGAGTTGATGGCGCCGCTGCGCAAGAAGGCTGTGCCGCGCCACCGGCTCTCCTACTGGTATTTCCTCGGTGGCATGACGTTTTTCCTGTTTCTGATTCAGGTGGCCACGGGGATCCTGTTGCTGCTCTATTACCGGCCGAGCGCCGGTGAAGCCTTTGAGAGCGTGCAGTACATCATGACCCGCGTGAAATTCGGTTGGCTGATTCGCTCGATTCACTCCTGGGGAGCCAACCTGATGATCCTCACGGCGCTCGCGCACATGTTCAGCGTGCTGTTCCTGCGGTCCTATCGCAAACCCCGCGAGCTGACTTGGGTGAGCGGCATGGTTCTGTTTTTTGTTGTGCTGGGTTTCGGATTCAGCGGTTACCTGCTGCCGTGGAACACGCTGGCCTTTTTCGCCACCAAGGTGGGCACGGACATCGCCGGCCAGGTGCCGCTGATCGGTCCCTGGCTGCTGGTTTTCCTGCGCGGGGGCGAGGAAGTGACCGGGGCAACGCTGACGCGCTTCTTTGGTTTCCACGTGGCTATCCTCCCGGGACTGGCCACGTTGCTGCTGGCGCTTCACTTGTTGCTCGTCCAGCGCCTAGGCATCAGCGTCCCCTCGGCCCTCGAAGCCGAATGGGGGAGGCTGCCAGCTGAACGCCGCGAGATGAAGTTTTTCCCGAACTTTCTTCTGCGCGAACTGATGGCCTGGTACATCGCGCTGGCTGCCTTGGGCGTGCTGGCGGCCCTGGCGCCTTGGGAGCTCGGCACCAAGGCCGATCCGTTTGCCGCGGCGCCAGCCGGCATCCGGCCGGAGTGGTATTTCCTGTTCATGTTTGAAACGCTGAAGTGGATCCCGGCGCGAATCTGGATCTTCGAGGGAGAGCAACTTGGCGTGCTGACTTTTGGTGTGGCCGCGCTGCTGTGGACCTTGCTCCCGTTTTTCGATCGTCCGGACGGGCGCGGACGGCGCTGGATTTTGGGCGCGGGAATCTTTGCACTGGCGTACATTGTGCTGACGACGCTCTATGCCTATCTGGGGAGACAGTAGGAAGACACCGCGGAACTTGCTGGCTCGGTGGGCTGGCTTGTCCGTGCTCATGGCCCTGTTCGGAGGGTTCATCTTGCTGCTGCCGCCGGCCAGCTACGGCCAGGGCAAGAACACCTGCTTGGACTGCCATGCCGTGCTCCCTCCGCCGCTCGAAGTCGCCCAGGAGCAATTCGCGCGGGATATCCACGCCGAAAAAGGGCTGAACTGCGCAAGCTGTCATGGAGGCGATCCGAGCAACGAAGACCCGCTGGAGGCCATGAGCCGCGCAGCAGGTTTCCGCGGCAAGGTCAGGCGGGCGCAGATTCCCGCGCTGTGCGGGAGCTGCCATTCTGACGCCGCGTACATGCGCCGGTTCAACCCTTCCTTGCGCACCGACCAACTGGCCCAATACCGCACCAGTGGGCACGGTCGCGGGCTGGCCCGCGGCGACACCAAGGTGGCTGTTTGCACGGATTGCCACTCGATCCATGGGATCCGCCCTGCCAGCGACACGCGGTCTTCCGTGCATCCGCTGCGGGTGGCCGAGACCTGCGCGCGCTGCCATTCCAGCGCCGAGCACATGAAGGGCTACCGGCTGCCCACCGACCAGTTTGCGGCCTACACCGCCAGCGTGCACCACGAAGCCCTCGTGCAACGCGGCGATCTGAGCGCGCCCACGTGTTCGACCTGCCATGGCAACCACGGCGCCGCGCCGCCGGGCGTGGCCTCGGTGGAGTTCGTCTGCTCGACCTGCCACGTCTTTCAGATGAAGTTGTTCGACGCCAGTCCGCACCGCGCGCCGTTCGCTGCTGCGGGTTTTCCCGGGTGTGTCACCTGTCACGGCAACCACCGCATCGCCCGGCCTAGCGACGAAATGCTCGGCACGGGCAGGGACTCCGTCTGCCTGAACTGCCATTCCCCCGGCGACGCTGGCTACCAGGCGGCTGCAACCATGCACGAACAGCTCAAACAACTGGAGTCGGCCATTGCCCGTGCACAGGAGATCCTCGACCGTGCCGAGCGCTCCGGGATGGAAGTGGGCGAGTCCCGGCTCGAGCAAGCACAGGCGCGCGATGGGCTGACCAAGGCGCGGGTCACCATCCACAGCTTCACCCTGGCACGTGTGCAGCAGGACATCCAGGCCGGGATGCAGGTAGCTGAGAAGACGTACCAAGCGGGCTTGGCAGCCCTTGAGGAACGTGACTATCGCCGCCGCGGCTTGGCGGTTTCGCTGGTCAGCATCCTGATCGTTTTGATCGGCCTGTGGTTGTATCTACGCAAGCTGGAGTCGCGCGCGGCCGGTGGCGCCACAGGTTGAGCCACACGGCAGAACGGGCTGGACTTGCATCCAACGGGATGGAGTTTGGTGCGGTTCATAAACGGGAAAGGGAGGCGAGAGTGAAAAAGTGGTTGGTCCTTGTGGCTGTTCTGCTCTTGGCGTTGGTGCCATTGCTTTCAGCGGGCAAAGGTGATCCGGCGGCGGGCAAAGCCGTTTATGCCAAGAAATGCGGCGCCTGCCATGGCCCGGCAGGCGAGCCCAAGGAGGCCATCGCCAAGATGTTCAAGGTGGAGATGCGCCACCTGGGCGCCAAGGAAGTCCAGGCCAAGACCGACGATGAGCTGAAGAAGTTGGTCACCGAGGGGATAGGGAAAATGAAGCCCATCAAAGACATTCCTGCGGGCGACCTGGACAACCTGATTGCGTTTATGCGCACACTGAAGAAATAAGCTTGCTGGCCGGCGCCCTCGCCGTGCGCACCGCGAAGCGGGTGGTTCGCTTCCTAATGGCTGGAGAGCAGGCGCTCGACCTTGCCGACGAGCTGGCCGGCCTCGTAGACGGGTTTTTCCAGGTAGTCGTCGGCGCCTGAGGCCGCTAGCAGTTTTTCGCGGTCACCGGCCATGGCATGGGCCGTAGCCAGCAGGATGCGCAGCGGTCGCGCGGAGCGCTCGCGCAGCAGCCGGGCCAGCGACACGCCGTCAATCGGCTTGCCTTCCCACTCCGTCTCCGACAGGGAGACGTCGAGCACGGCCAGGTCCACGCGCCCGGCTTCCACTTCCCGCAACATCTCGGGTACGTCTTCGGTCACCAGGCAGGCGTAGCCCCCGGCGCGCTCCAGCGCCAAACGATAGAACTTCGCCACCAGCGCGTGGTCTTCGACAATCAGGATGCGCCGAAGCTTGCTCATACGGGCCCTGACACACCCCCGCCGGGCTCGCCCGCAGAGCGGGTCGAGGCCGGCACGCTTTCGCGTTCCGGGACGCTGGCCTTGGCCGGTTGTTCGGCCAGCGGCACGGTCAGCCAGACGCACGTGCCGCGCCCGCTGGATCCGCCTTCAATGCCGATCTGCCCGCCCATCATCTCGACCAGCCGGCGAGAGATAGCCAGCCCCAGCCCCGTTCCGCCCGTGCGCCGTGATTGTCCTGCGGGAACCTGCACGAACTTGTGGAAGACGGCCCCGCGCAGGTGGACGGGGATGCCCATTCCGGTGTCCTCGACTTCGATGCGCAGGAATCCTTCCTCGGCCCGGGCGCGCAGCGTGATAGAACCCTTCGCCGTGAATTTCACGGCGTTGCTCAGCAGGTTCAGCAGCACCTGCCGCAGGCGCACCTCGTCGGCGCGGATGCGGGGTAGCTTCACTCCCAGCGTCTCGTCGCGGAGCTCAAGCTGCTTCTCAACGACCTGGATGGCAACGAGTGGCAGCGTGGAGTCGAACAGGTGGCGCACGTCAATCTCTTCGACGTGGAGCGACATCCGGCCGGCCTCGATGCGGCCGATATCCAGCAGATCGTTCACCAGGCTGAGCAGGTGCTGGGCGCTGGCGAATACGTCGCGTAGCAGCTCGCGCTCCTCCGCGGGGGTCTTGCAGAGGCCGTCGAGGATGAGCTTGGTGAAGCCCAGGATGGAATTGAGCGGGGTGCGCAGCTCGTGGGAGATATGCGCCAGGAACTCGTTCTTGGTGCGGCTGGCCTCGGCTAGGTCTTCGTTGGCGCGCTCGAGCTGCTGGTTAAGCGAGCGCAGGCCGTGCATGGTGGCGTGCATGTACGATTCGCAGATCAGGTTCAGGTCGAGGTCGAGGATCTTGCTGAGCGAGTGGGCGTAGCGCAGGCGCTCGTCGCTGGCCGGGAACTCGAGCAGCAGGCATTCCGAGAGGAATGTGCGCACGATACCCATCGCGCTGATGATGTATTTCTGCTCGACGCCGGCGCGCACGTGGCGGTGCCCGATCTGGTAGCGCTCCTCGGCGTAAGCCGCGTCATACGCGCCCGCAAACAGGCCCCGGGCCCACTGCTGTAGCGTCTGCTTGAGCCGAGCCACCTGCGCTTCGCCTCCCGTGAACACGCGGAAGGCGTTCGGGTGAAGCGGGATCTGCGCGTAAAAGCGCTCCGCCATCTCCGGGAAATACTTCTCCATCCGCGGCCCAAGCCGCTGCAGCAGCGCGGCATCCTCGGCGCTGAAGCCGAGGTAGCGCTTCATTTCCTCGAAGAAACTCTCCTCCAACGGGAACTCCTTGTCCGCCAAAGAGCGCCGAACCATAATCCATCCGATGGTAGCATTCTTTGTTGCGCGGGGGCAGGATCCCGGCCGACGAAGCGCGAGGCGATCTGCGTGGCGGCTTGGCGAGTAAACTGGCGGATCAAGGCGATTCTCCCGGTGGCCGCCGTGCTGGTGGCCGGCCTGGCTGTCTTTCTGTGGTTGACGCTGTCGTTTGAGGCCACCGCCCGCCGCACGGTCATCCTGGTGGCGGCGGCCGGGGCCGTGGTCATCGCCGCGGTGCTGCTGGTGGTGCTGGCGGTGCTCGTCCAGCGGCCCCTGGCCGAGCTGCAGGAAAAGATTGAACGGCTGTGCGCGGGCGATCTGAACGTTACCGTAGGGTTTGCGGCGCGCAATGACGAGATCGGCGACCTGGGGCGCAACTTCAACGAAATGGTGCGGCAGTTGCGCGTCGGCCGCGATGAAATCCAGCGGCTGCTGGCCACGGCGAGCACGCAGATGTCGCGCGCCGAGCACCTAGCCACGCTCGGCGAGCTGGCCGCCGGCCTGGCACATGAAATCCGCAACCCGCTGGCTGGTATCGCCGGCGTGATGGACGTGATCGCGCGTGACCTGGCCCCCTCCAGTCCCACGCGCGAAGTGCTCGAAGAGGTCAAGCGCGAGGCGCGTCATATCCAGCGTATCCTGTCCGACCTGCTCGAGTATGCCCGGCCCAAGCCGCCGCAGATGCGCTTGGCCGACTTAAACGCCACCGTCGAGCACGCCGTCAACCTAGCCCGCCAGCAGGTGGCCTCCCGCCCGGTGACGATTGAGTTTCGCAGAGCCCCGGGGCTGGACTCCGTCGAGCACGACCCCGCCGCTATCCAGCAAGTGCTGCTGAACCTGCTGCTCAACGCGCTTCAGGCCATCCCGGAAGCAGGCCGCGTGGATGTGGAGACCGCCAAGAAGGATTCCTCCGCTGCGATCATCGTCGCCGATTCGGGACGCGGAATCCCTCCGGAGCACCTGCCGAATATTTTCCGGCCGTTCTTCACGACCAAAGGGGAAGGCACCGGATTGGGACTTTCGCTCGCCCGCCGTAACGTGGAATCGCACGGAGGCCGCATCGAAGTTAGCAGCACAGTGGGCCAAGGCAGCCGGTTCACGGTCTGGCTGCCGCTGCGCCAGTCTGCCTAGTTCCTCGCGCTCTGTGTTGTCTGGCAACTGCGGAGATTCATGCCCGGGCGGTCAGCACCGGACAATGTGCCTGGCAGGCAACCTTGTAGGCTGTGGCCGGCGGCAAATGGCCGGGGAAACTGCCCACCTTGGAGACGCCCATGACGATCAGGTCGGCTTGACGCTCCCTGGCGGCCTCCAGGATGCCGTCGGAGGCCGCGCCAAACTTAACGGCGAACTCCAGCTCGCACCAGAACTCCGCTTCAGGAGGAACAAAGCGGCGGAGTTGTCGGAGAACAGCCTCACGCAATGCCTCTTGTTCGTGTGCGGAAGCAGCTCCGGCGTTTTCTACCACGTGCAGCAGGGTGATGCGCGCTTGGAACTCCTGCGCCAAGGAGAAGGCGTAGGCCGCGGCGCGCTCGGAGGCCACGGTGAAATCTGTCGCCGAGAGAATCCGGCGGACGGTGATCTCGGCGGGCACTTGGCTGGGCACCTGCGGTCCCACGGTCATCACCGGGCAGGGCGCCAGCCGGAAGATTTCCTCGGCCCCGGAACCGAGCACCAGCTTGCGCACGCCCGTGCGACCGTGCGTTCCGACCACGACCAGGTCAATCTCGTGCTCCCGAATCATCTCGGAAAGCACGGCCCATAGCGCACCGTGGCCCAGCAGTACCTGGTGCGGGACGCCACGCAACCGGCCAGAAACGAGCAGTTGGCACATCTGCCGCTCGGCGTGCCGCAGGAAAGCATCCATCTCGCCCTTGGGAATGCCCAGGGGCGTGGGCTGCAGGATATCCGGGAGGACAACGTGAGCTACATAGAGGTGGGCATCGTACCGGCGGACGACGGAAAGCGCATAGTCCAGGGCCACATCTGAGCCCGAGGAAAAATCCGTGGCCATCAAGATATTGCGCAGACGGATTCGGGCCGTCGGAGCCGACGCCGAGGCCCTGCCGGATGGTGGAGCGGATTCTCGGGTCGTGGTCATGGCTGCCACCAGCTTTCGGACGTTGCAGCGCCGGGCCTTGCTCAACGCAAACCGGCTAGTTCCTGCAGCCGCCGCCAGTTATCCAAGCGGTCCTGCTGGGCCGCCAGCAGGAACGCGTCGGGATTTCCGTGGGCATCGAAGTGGCGCGCAAAGCGCCCTTCGGTTCTCGCAAAAGCAATGAAGTCCACCGGCTGGCCGGTTTTCGGATCCATGTACCAATCCTGCTTCATGGCCGGATTGCCCTGCAGGCTCAGGCACTCGCGAATCCGCTCGCCCTTGCGCGGATCGTAGAAGACGAGCGGGAAGGTGCGCGAATCCACGGCCAGCCGCGCCTGGGCTGCGGCGCGGTCGTCGCCGACGCCGTGCTCGGGCATGCAGCTCGCGTAGGCAATCACCACCGCAGGGCCTGGATACTCGTTCGCTGCCTGGATGGCGCGGTAGAAGTGGTTCAGGTGAGCGGCGGTGGTTTGCGCCACGAACGCGCCCGGATGCATCATGACGATCTGCACCAGCTCCTTGCGGCGCTCGCGCTTGCCTGCCTGCGAGCGGCCGAAGGCGGCCATCTTGGCGTCCTGGCCGGTGAACGTGGAAGTGGAGGCCTGCCCTCCGGTGTTCGAGTACACCTGGGTATCGAGCACGAGCACCTTGATGTCTAGGCCGGACATGAGCATGCGGGAAAGCGACTGGAAACCGATGTCATAGAGCGCGCCGTCTCCGCCAAGCACCCACAGGCGCCGTTGCGCGTGGCCCTGCTGATCCCAGCGCAGGCGGATGCCCATGGCGTCCGCCGGGGCGTTCTCAAACAGCGAGTTCGTCCACGGCACGGCGAACGGGTTGAAGGGATAGGTGGAGCCGAAGACGGTATTGCAGCCCGTCGCGGCCACAATGCCCACATGATCGGCTCCGTAGGTGAAGGCGGTGGCCGCCAGCATCAAGCGCACCGCCGTAGCTTCGCCGCAACCCATGCAGGATCCCGCGCCGCCCACATACAGCAAGGAGCGCCCGGCCAGCATCATGTCGCCCAACGATTTTTCGTTCAGGTAGCGCGGCGGCGTCTCGGGCAGGTGGTGGAAGAGGTCCATGCCCAGGTCGTAGTCGCCCAGGTGGATTGTGGTCTTGGGGCGCATGCGCAGCGCTTGGTGCGAGCCGCACACGGTCACACATTCCCCGCAGCCCTTGCACTTGTCGGGGTCAATGAAGATGCCGAACAATCCGCCCACTTCGCCGCGCTTGGCCGGGATGTCGTGGTACTTCTGCGTAGCCACAAACCCACCGCGCAGCTTCTTACGCAATTCGGGACGCTCGACCTGTGCAAGTTTTTCCTCGAGCACGGCTGGCTCAACGACCTTGGCCAGAATGGCCGTGTCCGGACATTGATTCACGCACTCCATGCAACCCACACAGTTGGCGGCAAGGAACTCCGGAATGTCCGGGGCCAGATGGCGGAAGCTGCGGCGCATGGCGCTGGCGGGCGGCATCAGGCTGCGCGCCACAAACTCGTCGGCCTCCAGCAGATCCTCCTGCCCGCGCGCGTAGCTGCCGATGATGCGGTCGCAAAAGTCCTGCGGTACCACCTGCGGCCCGGGCCGGCAAGGCAACGAGAAAACATGCTCTTCGCGGCGCGCTTCCTCTTCGGGCTCATCCGCCTGCGGTACAACTTCGAAAACTTCGCTATACCCGCGTTGCGCGGCGGCCATGTTGTCCGCCACCACCTGCCTGCCGCGCTTGCCGAAAGATTTTTCGAACGCCTTCTCCAAGGCGTCGAACAACTGCCTCTCGCCCAGGCCGGCCTGTTCGCGGAACGGCGTCAGCCGCAGGAACGCGCCGAGCAGGACGATGCCTTGCATGCGGACCTGCAAGTCGGCGCGGCTGGCTGATTCGCGGGCAATGCGCAGCCCGTCCAGGGCAAACAGCCGCAGCCGGCGCTGGCGGATGGTCCGGCGGGCACTGGTCGGCAAGCTCGCCCAGACCTGCTCGGGGGGCAGGGGCGACTGGAGGTAGATGGTGCCCTCCTCGCGCAGCCCGGCCAGCGGGTCGCCCGCAAGAAACGCGTTGGGATCCTGGATAGCCACGAAGTCCGCCACCGCCAGCTCCGCGTGCAGCCGGATGGGCTCCGGAGCGAGCGTGAGATAGTAGTTCGTCGGCAGGCCTTTCTTTTCCGAGCCGTACTTCGGAAAGGCCTGCGTGTGCAGGCTGAACAGGTCCGCGGCCACCGAAGCGAGCACCTTGTTCGTCGTCACCGAACCAAACCCGCCCACGGAATGCCCGCGCAGGGAGAATGATCCGGCGGGGCGCACGTCAGGGTCTTCGACGGGCTCGAGCGCGTCCGGGTGTTTGACCCCCAGGATGAAGAAGCGGCGGCCTGTCGGCTTTCGCATGTTCTCGACGGCGGCCACGAAGTGCCCGGGACGCACGTCCCGCCCGCCCAGGCCGGCTACGCCGGAATAGACCTGCGGAATGCGCTCGAGCTGCACGCCGTGCGTGCCTAGCAGAGCGTCGGCCAGCGCTGCCTTCACTTCCGCGGTCAGCGGATTGGATTCGGCTAGGGGCACATCCGCGCGCTCGATGACGGCGATAGCGCGGCAGGATTGCACCAGCTCGGCCAGCTCGGTTGAGGGGAATGGCCGGAAGCTCGTCACGCTGACCACGCCGACGCGCAGGCCGCGCTGCCGGAGGAAATCCGCGGTGGCTTCGGCGGTTTCCATCATGGAGCCCATGCCCACCAGCGCGTATTCAGCGTCATCCATGCGGTAGGGCCGCAGCAGGCCGTAGCGCCGGCCGGTGAGCTCGCTGTACTCGTGCATGGCGCGCAGGAGCGCCGGAGCCACGCTGTCGTAGAAATAGCGCTGGGCCACCTTGCCCTTCATGTAGCTGTCTTGATTCTGCACCGGCCCGCTCAGCAGCGGCTGCTCCGTGTCGAACAGGCTGCGCAGGCGGTCGGCAGGAGCGCCCACGAACTGGCGCATCAATTCCGGTTCTGGCAGCCAGACGCTTTCCAAAGTGTGCGTGGTCAGGAAGCCGTCCTGCACGTTGAAGAAGGGCGTCTGAGAGTCTTCGGCGGCGCGCCGGACGATGAGCGCCAGGTCGGCGACCTCCTGCACGTTGCGCGCGAACACCATGCCCCAACCGCAATCAGCCACTCCCATGACGTCGTCATGCCCGCAGTGCACGTTGAGCGAGTGCGAGGTGAGCGCACGGGCGCCGATGTGGAAGACCACGGGCAGGCGCTTGCCGGCGATCACATACAGCACTTCCTTCATCAGGATGAGGCCTTGGCCGGAAGTGAAGTTGCTCACGCGGCCGCCAGCTAGCGCGAAGCCTTCGCAAGCTGACGCGGAACTGTGCTCCGACTCCGGCTCGAGGAATTGCAGCGGCTCATCCCACAGGTTGCGCTTGCCGTCGGCGAACTCGGCGGCAAAACCGTCGCCCATCGGTGTAGAAGGCGTGATGGGGTAGGCGCAGGCGCCCTGGGCAATATGTGATTCCACCCAGACCACGGCGCCCGAACCGTCGGCCGTGGTGCGCAGGCCGGGAAAGCGAGGCGCTTCAGGCGTCATGCGTTCCGCGGGCTTGCCTGATACAGGACGCGAGACAACGGTGGACACAACGACTCCTTCAGCTTGGCGAAAGAGCATATGCCGTGCCAGCCGGAGGCTAGCGCAACCAATAGACAATGCATGGCTTATAGGCAGGAGGCGTGGCTCTGCCGCGGCCTTCTTGCGCATCCTCGCGCATGACCCTGCGCCAGCAGGCTCATAATAGCCCAACTGTTTGGGCCACCGTTTTGGCCAACTCCCAAGCGCGGAACCACTTGCGGGCTACCAGGGGCTGGATTCGCTGGCACAGCGGGTGCTAATTGACTCTTGGAGCCAGGAAGTCCCTCTATGACCACCACGGAGCAGGTGGATCGGGCTGCGGACCAAGCAGGCATCCTGTTGCGCCGCGCCACTGCTGCGGACCGCGACGCGCTGCTCGAGATGTATGTGACGTTTGAGCCCAAAGGCGCTTCGCTCGGCCTGCCCCCGCTCCTCAACGTCCAGGAGTGGCTGGACTGGCTGACCCCCGGCAGCAACTTTGTTGTGCAGGCCGACCAACGCATCGTTGGTCATGGGGTGCTGTGTCCGGAGGGTGACTCCGCTGAGGTAGCCATCTTCGTGCACCAGGGTTTTCGCGGGCGCGGTCTGGGCAGGCTCCTGCTGCGCACGCTCGTTGAAGAAGCGCAGCGGATGGGTCTGCGACGCGTCTGGGGCGTCACGGAGTTGGACAACCTGCCCATGCTTCGCTTGGCACACTCGCTGGGCTTCGTGTCGGGCGACGACCCGGGTGAGTTCTACCTTGATCTCCGCGCCGACGCCCGACCGCTTCCCGCTGGTGACTGTGCCGCTTGAGCCCCGCCTACTCCCTGCTCAGCGCAGGGCCATGAGCAGCAGGACAGCGAAGAGCACAGCGTGCGCGATTTCGCTCCAGCCCAGCCGGCGAATCGCAAACCGCCGCCCAAGCTGGAACAGCAGCGCCAGCGCCCGCAGCGCGCCGGGCACGAATGCCACCACTACCATCCCCGAGAGCGAGTCGAGTATCGCTGCGGCCGCCAGAAACGCGACAAGCAGGAGGTGATAGACGAGCACCGGCCAGGCGAACGCGGCACGGCGCTCCAGCTCCGCGAAATCTTCGTGAGCGAGCAGGCCGCGCACGCGGTACTTCACGTAGAGTACGCCGCCCAAGAAGAACGCCAGGTTGAGCAACCATATCTCAAGCGCCAGCGCCTCCCATCGGCCGCGTGCCGCCACCCAAGCCGCCGGCGCGGCCAGGGAGAGAAGCGTGGTGCCAACAATCTCTGCCGACAGACTCCGCTTCTCTTGCCCATTTCGCGCGTGGCCCCGGACCAGTAGAATCTGCAGTGCGTGCAGCCCTGCAGCAGCCACGCCGAGCGGTATGAGCCCGCGGCGATTGTACGCCAGCAGCACGCTCCCGAATGCGCCGACCGCGATCGCGGCCAGGAACAAGTGCGACGGGGTCCCTAGGGATTTCCAGCCTCCCTGCTTCTCCGCGGAGCCGCGCAGCAGAAACACAGCGATGATCCCGATGCCGGTCCATGCCAGAGGGAGATTCCACGTCCTGCCGAGAACCGCCGAGCAAAGAAACGGAACCAGTAGGATGCCCCATGCTCCGTGCTCAGTTGGCAGACGGAGACCCGTCGCGCGCATCTAGAGCAGTTTAACTCAACGGGGAAGTGCTGCCCCTCCCGGGGCAGCCGGTCATTGGATCGCCGCGCCCGAATTCAAATCCACGCCGGCTGCCCGCGGGAAGGTCATTCGCGTTCCGGAGGAACACATGTGGTTGCCCATGTGAGGGGGTTGTTTCCATCCGGAACGCAAGCTCGTGGAAGAAGTCCAATTTCGCCGACAAGAAAGGCCGCCGCCCAGAGGCAGACATGGTTGGACATCTCTGCGGCTTATGTAGTTCATCGCGCTCAGGTTCATGGGCGTTGTTACTACGGTGGGTCTTTCCGAGGGCCCCCGAGCGGCGACCTTCCTTCCCGAGGCCATCGGACGGCCTCGGTGGTCCCAGGCAAAGGGAATCTGAAGGAGCCGCGTGCTGCGGGAAGGAGTCACCTGGGGGGCATCCTCGGAGGTGACCCCATGGCCGGGACGGTCGTAGCCAGTCCGATCCCGCCAAGCTGTCTTGTTAGCCCCGTTCACAGACACGCGGCTCCTGTCTCGATTTCTGAACCCAGCAGGGTTGGGGCACAGGGTTTGCCAAAGCTGCGGACCGGAGCCCAGTCGGCAATTTGTTTTTTTCCTTGTGGTTGCACGAGGCGCAAAATTTAAGCAACCTCTCCAAAGCCGCCATGGTTGAGGCTTTTTCCCCAGCCAAGAGAGAAACCGCGCATCCCTTCGTGGATTTTCTGAGTCCCCAAGACACCGCAACCCCGGCTTCCAGAACGGCCCAATCCAGAAAATCACGCAAAACCAGCGCGACATATTTCGCAGCGTTTGCTGGTCAGGGCCCTGAACAGTTGCCAGAGCGTGCAAGTGCTCTCGAATCAATCGCCCAGCGAGGCTTTGGTTCGGGCCGCTTTGGCAGCATGAGTGCCGAAAATCCCCGAGGCTCTTGACCCGGAGGCCGTATGCCGACAAAGGAGTCCCGAGCAAGTTTGCCCTCCAGCTCGGGTTGGACGAGCCGTGAGGCCTACCTGCTGGCCCTGGTCTGCCTGCTGGCCGGTCTGCTGGCGGGGTACATGCTGCGCGGCTCGGCACGGGTCACGGTCGGGACGCCGCCCGCGCCGGCGGCGGCGAGCCCTGCGGCCAAGGCTCCCGCGCACTCCCCCGAGGCCCTTGCACAAATGGTGGCGCCGCTTGTGGCTGCCGTGAAGGCGGACCCGAAGAACTACGATGCGCTGGTGCAGCTCGGGAACTTCTACTACGACAACCAAGTTTATGCGCAAGCGATTGACTACTACGGGCGCGCGCTGGAGATCAAACCCGACGATGTGAATGTGCGCACGGACCGCGGCACGGCTTACTGGTACTCCGGCTCCCCAGAGCAGGCCGTGGCCGAGTA
>Ga0209172_10001768_pt1 | contig 42851 bp, 32 predicted proteins | sample LarsenN4metaG_FD_184113 | JGI IMG/M metagenome (GOLD analysis project Ga0209172, IMG submission 184113) | Hot spring sediment bacterial and archeal communities from British Columbia, Canada, to study Microbial Dark Matter (Phase II) - Larsen... ... | reverse complement strand
CACGGGTCGCTGAACAAACAAACCCCGCAAGAATTTGCGGCGCATGCCCGACTACGGTCGGCTACGCCTCCCTGCGTCGGGCATGAGGTCAACAACAACCCAAATCAACCGGCAGTACTAACTTTGTGAGTACTACAGTTGAGGGGGCAGCACCAGCAGGACTTGCGCCTTTGCGTTAAAAATTCAGCCGGTCGGTGGGAAGGCCGGGTTCACCGCGAGGAAGCGAAGCTCGCGAAGGGGGGATGGAGGTCAATTCGAAATCTGGAATGCGGAATGCGAAATGAAGAATTGGGGATAGGGGATGCGGGCGGGGATTCAAACTGCAAACTTGAATCCCGAAACTTGAAACCTGAAACCAGGAGCCACCGCGCTCCTACAGCAACGCCGTCTTCTCTCCTTCGGCGCGGGCGAGGATAACGGCGCCGCAGGTGTCGCTGAAGACATTCACGGCGGTGCGGCACATATCGAGGACGCGGTCGAAGACCATGAGGACGCCGATGGCTTCGATGGGGAGCTGGAGGGAGCCGAGGATGACCATGATGGCGACGAGGCTGGCGCTGGGGATGCCGGCCACGCCGATGGAGGTGAGGAGGGAGAGGGCGACGACGGAGGCCTGCTGGGCGACGCTGAGGTCCACGCCGTAAAGCTGGGCGATAAAGAGGACGCAGACGCATTCGTAGAGCGCGGTGCCATCCATGTTGACCGTGGCGCCCAGGGGGATGACAAAGCCGGCGGTGCGGCGGCTGACGCCGGCGCGGGACTGGAGGCAATCGAGGGTGACGGGGAGGGTGGCGTTGGAGGAGCTGGTGGAGAAGGCGGTGAGGAGGGCGGGGGCCATGGCGCGGAAGTGGCGGATGGGGGAAATGCCGGAAAGCACGCGCAGGATCAGGGGCAGGGTGAGGAAGAGGTGGATGGCCAGCCCCAGCAGGACGGTGACGAAAAGCCAGGCCAGCACGACCATGTCTGCGGGGCGGGTGGAGGCGGAGACTTTGGCGACCAGGCCGAAGACGCCGAGGGGGGCCAGGACCATGATCCAGGCGGTGATTTTGAGCATGACTTGATAGAGGCCTTCGACGGCGCTAAGGAAGGGGGCGGAGGCGGAGTCCGGAAGCCGGGCGGCGGCGCAGCCGGCGAGGATGGCGAAGAAGAGGACGGCCAGCATGTCGCCGTTGCGGGTGGCGGCATCGAGCACGTTGACCGGGATCATGCGCAGGAGGACGGCGGCGAAGTCCCCGCCATCCCGCTCGCCCAGGGCTTTCTCAATTTCCCCCGGAGGCGCGGCCAGGCCGAGGAGGCTGCTGGCGGGGGCGCCGCCGGTTTCTCCGGGGCGGATGAGGTTGGTGAGGAGGAGGCCGGTGAGAACGGCGAGGAAGGTGGTGGTGAGGTAATAGCCGGTGGTGCGCAGGCCGAGGCGGGCGAAGGCGTGGTCCTTGGCCAGGCCGGCCACGCCGGTGAGGACTGCGGTGGCGATGAGGGGGATGACGACCATCTGGAGCAGGCGGAGGAAAATTTGGCCGATGGTTCCATAGATGTCGGCGGCGGGAATGCCGGCGATGCCGCCGAAGCCGAAGGTGTCTCCGCCGAGGCCCAGGCGGCTGAGCTGGCCGATCCCGAGGCCGAGGAGAAGAGCCAGGCCGATTTGAACATGGAAGGAGGGGAGGCGGAATTTCATGGGAGCATCTCCAGGCTGAAGTCGAGGGACGGAGCGGAATGGGTGAGGGCGCCGATGGAGATGAAATCGACGCCGGTGGCCGCGACTTCCGGGATGCGTTCCAAGGTCATGTTGCCGGAGGCTTCGAGTTCGCAGCGTCCGGCCACGAGGGCAACGGCCTGGCGGAGGGTGGCGCAGTCCATGTTGTCGAGGAGGATGCGGTCGGGGCGGGCGGGGAGGAGGGCTTCGACCTGGGCGAGGGTATCGGCTTCGACGGTGAGGTGGGCCTCGGGCTGGAAGGCGCGGGCGCGGCGGGCGGCTTCGGCGAGGCCGCCGGGGCCGTTCATGAGGGCGGCGTGGTTGTCCTTGATCATGAAGGCATCGTAGAGGCCGGTGCGGTGGTTGGTGCCGCCCCCGCAGCGGACGGCGTATTTGGCCAGGGCGCGGAGGCCGGGAAGGGTCTTGCGGGTGTCGAGAATGCGGCAGCGGGTGCCGGCGGCCGCGGCCACGCAGCGGGCGGTGAGGGTGGCGATGCCGGAGAGGTGCTGGAGGAAGTTGAGGGCGCAGCGCTCGCCGGTGAGGATGGAGCGGGCGGGCCCGGCGAGTTCGAGCACGGTGGCACCCGGCTCGAGGTCCTCCCCGTCTTCCCGTGTGGGAGTGGCGCGGAGGGTGGGATCGAGTTCGCGGAACACCTGGAGGGCAACGACCAGTCCGGCGAGTCGCCCGGGTTCTTTGGCGAAGATGCGGGCGCGGGCGCGGCGGGCGGGATCAACCACGGCGAGGGTGGTGATGTCGGCCGGACCCATGTCTTCACCCAGGGCGCGGGCAGCGGCTTCGCGGAGGATGGCGGGGTCCGGCGGGGGAACGGGCATGGGGGAAGGGTAGGGGGGGAATTCGAAATTCGAAATGCGAAATGCGGAATTATAAATTAAAAACGGGGGAGCCCTGGGGTTAGTTGGGAGGGGGTGGTGTCCCGGCGGCTTCTTTGAAAATGTCTTTCCCGTGCTTCGCGATCAGCAGGGCCTGCATGGTTTCGTTGTAGCCCTGGGCGCCGTTGAGCAGGCCCTCGGTGACGATGCATCCGGCGATGGCGACTGTTTTAACCTGGTAGCGGTTTTCCAGGAAGCGGTCCGGTTCGCTGCGGGCTTCGGAGCGCAAGCCGTAAACCAGGCGGAGATACCTGCCGGATTTGAAATCTTTGAGGGCCTGGGTTTTGCCTGCCTGGAAGGCTGGGTGCTTGGAAAGAGCCATCCATTCCTGGGAGAAGAGGACCGCGGGGTGGTGCGCTTGGGGCGTGCCGGGCCAGCACGGCCGGGGCGATGTGAGTGCCAGCAGTCCCAGAAGCACAAGGGTCCGAAGAGTCATGGCCATGCAGCCATTTCTAACGGATTGGCGTGAAATGTCGATGCCGGTGCAGGCTGTCTGTGAGGAGGGCAACGGCGCTGGGGGCGAAATCTGGAGTGCGGCGATGGTTCGCCGCTCTGGGAGGAGCGGAGCGACGGGGTGGGAGGATAGTGTGCGGAGGGTGGCCTCCACCCCCGCGCTCCGCGCGTTCCCACAGCTCCGAAAAGATCGGAGCACTCCAGATTGTGGCAGGGAGGGCCGGGTGGCGGTGGTGGGAATCTGGAGTGCGGCGATGGTTCGCCGCTTTGGGGGGAGCGGAGCGACGGGGATGGGGGATGGTGAACTGAGGGCGGACCACCAGCCCCCGCGCTCTGCACGTTCCCACAGCTCCGCAAAGATCGGAGCACTCCAGGAATGGGAGTCCCGCCTGAGGCGCTCAGCCGGCGCGTTCTTGCGAGCCGTGGGTGAGGGCGGCCTGGACGAAGGCGCGGAAGAGGGGGTGGGGCTGGTCCGGCTTGGACTGGAACTCGGGGTGGAATTGGCAGGCCACGAACCAGGGGTGGTCTTTGACTTCGACGATTTCCACCAGGTCGCGTCCGGCGTAGAGGCCGGAGATGGCCAGGCCGGCTTCTTCCATTTGCTTGCGGTAGTCGAGGTTGAACTCGTAGCGGTGGCGGTGGCGCTCAGAGACGGTTTCCTGGCCGTAAGCCGCGCGGGCCTTGGTGCCCTCGACCAGGCGGCAGGGAGAGGCGCCGAGGCGCATGGTGCCGCCCTTGCTGGTGACCTTGGACTGTTCGTCGAGCAGGGTGATGACCGGGTGGGGGGTGTCGGGATTGAACTCGGTGCTGTGGGCGCCCTGGAGGTTGCAGACGTGGCGGGCGAACTCGATGGTGGCGATCTGCATGCCCAGGCAGAGGCCGTAGTAGGGGGTTTTGGATTCGCGGGCGTAGCGGGCGGCGGCGATCTTGCCTTCAATGCCGCGGATGCCGAAGCCGCCGGGGATGAGGATGCCGTCCATGCCGGCGAGGAATTTTTCCGCACCTTCCTGTTCGATGTCCTCGGCATCGACTTTGTGGATGTGGATGCCGGTATCGAGGGCGGCGCCGGCGTGGGTGAGGGATTCGTAGATCGATTTGTAAGCGTCCTGGTGCTCGATGTATTTGCCGACGACAGCGATGTTGGCCTGGTGTTTGGGGGCGATGATGCGGTTGACCATGGCCTGCCAGTCCTTCATGTCGGCGGGGGGCAGGCTGAGGTGGAGGTATTTGCAGACCAGATCGTCGAGCCGCTCGCGCTGGAGCATGAGGGGAATCTCGTAAATGGAATAGGCGGCATCCTGCTCCTCGATGACGGCTTCGAGGGCGACGTTGCAGAACATGGAGAGCTTCTGGCGGATGTCCTTGTCCATGGGCTGCTCGGTGCGGCAGATGAGGATTTGGGGCTGGATGCCGATCTCGCGCAGCTTGGCCACGCTTTGCTGGGTGGGCTTGGATTTGAGTTCCCCGGCAGCCTTGATGAAGGGGATGAGGGTGACGTGGAGGAAGAGCACGTTTTCCGGGCCGGCTTCGAGGGCGAATTGGCGGAGGGCTTCGAGGAAGGGCAGTCCCTCGATGTCGCCGGTGGTGCCGCCGATCTCGGTGATGAGGATGTCGGCGTCCTGGAACTGGGAGACTTTGCGGATGCGGGCTTTGATTTCGTCGGTGACGTGGGGGATGACCTGGACGGTCTTGCCGAGGTAGTCGCCGCGGCGTTCCTTGCGCAGGACTTCCTCATAGACCTGGCCGGCGGTGAGGTTGTTGTTGCGGGTGAGGGCGCCTCGGGTGAAGCGCTCGTAGTGGCCGAGGTCGAGGTCGGTCTCGGCGCCATCGTCCAGGACATAGACTTCCCCGTGCTGGAAGGGGCTCATGGTGCCGGGATCGACGTTGAGGTAGGGGTCGAATTTTTGCAGGACGACGCGGAGGCCGCGGCGTTCGAGGAGGGTGCCGAGGGAGGCGCCGGTGAGGCCCTTGCCGAGGGAGCTGACCACGCCGCCGGTGACGAAAATATACTTCATGCGCTGGGAAATCCGGGGTTGGCGGGGCCGGTCAGGAACGGAGGCGAGCAGCCACCCGCTGCAGGTCCTCCGGACGGTCCACGCCGATGGGTTCGACGGTAGTGGGAACGACCTGGATGGCAATGCCGTTTTGCAGGGCGCGGAGTTGTTCGAGCTTTTCCGCCAGCTCGAGGGGGCTGGGGGGCAGGGTGACGAGGCGGCGGAGGGTGCCGGGGCGGTAGAGGTAGATGCCGAGGTGGTGCCAGTGTTCCGCGCTGTCGCCGGAATCCCGCACGTGGGGGATGGGGGCGCGGGAGAAGTAAAGGGCGCGTCCTTCCAGGCAGGTGACGACTTTGACCACGTCCGGGCTGGCGAGGGCGGACGGGCTGGTGATGCGGCGGGCCAGGGTGGCCATGGGGCAGGAGCCATCCACGGCCCGGATGAAGCGGTCGATGACCTCCCCGGTGATGAGGGGTTCATCTCCCTGGACGTTGAGGAACCAATCTGCGGAGATGCCGGCGGTGGCGGCGGCGATGCGGTCGGTGCCAGAGGGAAGGGCGGGATCGGTCAGCACGGCTTCTGCGCCGAAGGTGGCGGCGGCGGCGAGGATGCGGGGGTCATCGGCGGCGATGAGCACGCGGGAAACCGTGGCGGCGGTGCGGACGTTTTCCCAGACATGCTGGAGCAGGGGTTTGCCAAGCAGATCGGCCAGCATTTTGCCGGGGAAACGGGTGGAGGCGTAACGGGCAGGGATGACGGCGCAGACATTCGGCATGGGCGGAGATGATGGTGGGGCGGGGGGAAAAATCAAAGCTTCAAGCGCGGGGCGCAGTTCGGGCTCCGCGCTCCGTGTTTTTTTGCTTTCGCGGAGGGCAGGGGGTGGACAGCCTGCGGGGCATGGCACACATCACTTGCCGATTTTTTTCCGAGGTGCTCCGGGTTGCGGTTTCGGTTGAGGTGGTTTTGCCGGAGGCGGCCTCGTCCGCGCACATCGGGATGGGGCCGGCGCCGGTGCGGAAAACCTATCCGGTGCTTTATCTGCTGCACGGGCTTTCGGATGATGAGACGATCTGGCTGAGGCGGACGGCGGTGGAGCGTTATGCCGAGCCGCTGGGGCTGGCGCTGGTGTGTCCGGCGGTGGGGCGGAGCTTTTATCAGGACATGGCCTGCGGGGGGAAATATTGGACGTATGTGAGTGAAGAGCTGCCGCGGCGGTGCGCGGAGTTTTTCCCGCTATCGGCCGCGCGGGAGGAGACCTTTGCCTGCGGGTTTTCCATGGGCGGATACGGGGCCTTCCGGCTGGGGCTGGCCTGTCCGGAGCGCTTCGGGGCGGTGGCCAGCCTTTCGGGGGTGCTGGTTTTGGAGGAGCGGGCGGGTGTTCGGGCGCGGCAGCCGCTGCTGGCTGCGGAAGAGCAAACCGGAATTTTCGGCGGCGTGAAGGAATTGGCCGGAACGGAGGCGGACCTGCGCCACCTGGCCACGTTGCAGGCGGCGGCGCCCGGCCCGCGGGCGCGGATGCTGCAAGTGTGCGGGAGGGAGGATTTTCTGCTGCCGGACAACCGGATGTTCCGCGACCATCTGGCGCCGCTGGGACTGGATTGGAGCTATGAGGAAAGCGAAGGCGCGCATGACTGGGCCTACGTGGACCGGGCGGTGCAGCGCGTGCTGGAGTGGCTGGGGTGAGGCGGTTGGTTTCAGGTTTGGAGTTAGAGAATGCGGGGGTGGCCCGGAAAATTTCATGGGCGGCCGGGAGTTTTTGCTTTTTTCACGGGCGGAAGAAAGACAGGCTTTGGCGCCAATGAAGAGCGCAACGCTTCGGTTCTGGGTGCGGGGGGATATTGACGGATTTTTCGGGCTGTTTGTGGACAATCTTTTGCAGCTGCTGCTGATCCTCACGCTTTGCCCTCTGGCGGCCGGGATTCCGGCCGGGTTCGTCGTCTCGACGATTTTGCCGGGGGCAGCGGTCTCGATTCTGGCGGGGAATCTTTTTTATGCCTGGCAGGCGCGGCGGCTGATGCGGGCAGAGGGCCGGGCGGATGTGACAGGGCTGCCTTACGGGATCAACACGCCCTCGCTGGTGGCCTACATTTTTTTGATCATGGGTCCGGTGCACCGGGAAACAGGGGACCCGATGCTGGCGTGGAAGGCGGGGCTGGCGGCGTGTTTTTTGAGTGGGGTTATGGAACTGGCGGGGGCGTTTGCGGGGGACTGGCTGCGGCGGAACACGCCGCGGGCGGCGCTGCTGGCCTCGCTGGCGGGAGTGGCGATCACGTTCATCGCCATGGGGTTTGTCTTTCAAATCTTCGCCTCGCCGGCGGTGGCGCTGATTCCGATGCTGCTGATCGTGGCGGCGTATGCTTCGAAAACGCGGCTGCCTTTCGGAATTCCCGGGGGGCTGGCGGCGGTGCTGGTGGGCGTGATGCTGGCTTGGGCGCTGCGGGCGGTGGGCTATGGTGATTTGCCGGCTTTGCCTCCGGTTCCGGCGCTCGGCTTCCATCCGCCGCAGTGGCATGGGGGCAGCCTGCTGGAGTTCCTCTCGGGGCCGGAGGCCTGGAAATACCTTTCCATCATCATTCCGATGGGTTTGTTCAATGTCATCGGCTCGCTGCAATGCCTGGAGAGCGCGGAAGCGGCAGGAGATCGTTATGCCACGCGTTCCTCGCTGGCGGTGAACGGGGCGGGATCACTTCTGGCGGCGCTGTGCGGCAGTGCGTTTCCCACCACGATTTATATCGGGCATCCGGGCTGGAAAAACATGGGGGCGCGGGCGGGTTACTCGGTGCTGAACGGCGTGGTCGTGTCGGCCCTCTGCATGGCGGGCGCCGTCGGCCTGGTGCTGCGGGTGATGCCGCTGGAAGCCACACTCGGGATTGTGCTCTGGATCGGGCTGATCATTCTCGCCCAGGCATTCCAGGAAACGCCGCGGGAACATGCGCTGGCCATCGGACTGGGTTTGATTCCCTCGCTGGCGGCCTGGGCGCTGCTGCTGATCGAAACCTCGCTGCGGGTGGCGGGGATGTCTCTGGCGGAGGCGGCGGGGCGCTTCGGGGCCGATCTTTACATCCACGGCGTGTTTGCGTTGAACCAGGGCTTTTTGCTCTCTTCCATGGTGCTGGCCAGCATCCTGGTGCATGTGATCGAGCGGCAATTCCGCCGTGCGGCGGCCTGGTGCGCTGCCGCTGCCCTGCTTTCCGCCACGGGTCTGATCCATGCCTGGAGGCTGGGACCGGCGGGCCTGGAGAATCATTTCGGCTTCTGGGCTGCGCCGGAGTTTGCCCTGGCCTATCTCGCGGGCGCGGGGGTGTTTCTGGGCTTTGCCTGCCTGGAAGCGGCCAAGCAGGTCAAGGGGCCGCGTTGAGCCCGGGAATCCACTCCGCGGTCCAGGGTTGTGGAAGACAGGCCGTGCAGGGCGCGCGGCTGGCGCTCCAGGCCGCGAAGAGGACCGCCGTGCCCAGCAGCAAGAGGGGCAGCAGGACTTGGCGGCGCGGAGTGGAAGCCTTCATTCCCCTTAGGACGTCCGGCGGGCGTCCTGCATTCCGCAAAAGGAGTGCCGCATGCCCGGGAATAGAGAAAAAATGGGGCTTCCCGCATCCGGTGCAGGCCGGTATGTTTTGCGCTTTGCCCCGTCTTTCATGAGCGATTCCATCCAACACGAGTGCGGCGTGGCCCTGGTGCGCCTGCTCAAGCCGCTCTCCTATTACTACGAAAAATACAACACCCCGCTCTGGGGCTTCTACAAGCTGTTCCTGCTGATGGAGAAACAGCACAACCGCGGCCAGGATGGCGCGGGCATCGCTGCAGTGAAGCTGGATGTCCCCCCCGGTTATCCTTACATCTTCCGGGAACGGGAGATGAAATCCAATCCGCTGGACCGCATCTTCGACGGCCTCTTCAAGGAATACGCCAAACTGGTGCGCAAGGGCATCGTGCATCCCGAGTTCGCCCAGACGGCCAAGCAGAACTTCGACTATGCCGCGGAAATCTACCTGGGCCATCTGCGCTACGGCACCTCCGGGGGCTACAACATCCATTCCTGCCACCCCTACTTCCGGCGCAGCAACTGGCCCACAAAGAACCTGGTGCTGGCGGGCAATTTCAACATCACCAACAACGAGGAATTGAACGAGGACCTCATCGAGCACGGCCAGCATCCGCTGTTTGATACGGATACCCAGACCCTGCTCGAAGGGATCGGCTTCCATCTCGACCAGGAGCACGACGCGCTTTACCGCAAATTCCGGGACGAGGGCTTGAAAGGCGCGGAAATTGCCACGCGGATCAGCGAGGAGCTGCGTGTGCTCGAAGTCATCCGCAAGGCTTCCCGCGGCTGGGACGGGGGCTACTCCGTGGCCGGACTGGTGGGCAATGGCGATGTCTTCGCCCTGCGGGACCCCGCGGGCATCCGCCCGTTCCATTGGTTTGCTAACGAGGAGGTCATCGCTTTTGCCTCCGAGCGCGCGCCCCTGCTGACGGTTTTCGACTTGGAGCCCGACCAGGTCCAGGAGGTCGAACCCGGGACCGCGGTGGTGATCAAGAAGAGCGGGTCGGTCAAAGTGGACCGCTTCCAGGACCCCGCTCCGCTGCGCCAGTGCTCATTCGAGCGGATTTATTTTTCCCGCGGCAACGACCGGGACATCTACGCCGAGCGCAAGAAACTCGGGGCGCTACTGGCGGACCAGGTGCTGGAAGAAACCGGGCGGGATTACGACCGCAGTGTGATCAGCTTCATTCCCAACACGGCCGAGATCGCCTACTACGGCCTGATGGCCGAGCTGCGCCTGCGCCGGCGCCTGGAAGTGCGGGAATTGATCCTGCAGGCGGCCAAGGAAGGCACGCTGGATGAGGCCTTTCTTGATCCCCTGATCATGCGGGGTTGGCCGCGCGCGGAAAAAATCGCCCACAAAGACATCAAACTGCGCACCTTCATCAGCCAGGAAAGCGACCGCAACCAGCTGGCTTCCCACGTTTATGACATCTCCTACGGCACAGTGGCGCCGGAGGACACCCTGGTCTGCGTGGATGATTCGATCGTGCGCGGGACCACGCTGAAAAACTCGGTGATCAAAATCCTTTCCCGGCTCAATCCGAAGAAGATCGTGATCGCCTCCACCGCGCCGCAAATCCGCTATCCGGACTGCTATGGCATCGACATGTCGCAGCTGGGCAAATTCATTGCCTTCCAGGCGGCGGTGTCCCTGCTCAAAGACCATGGGCAGGAAGAAGTGATCCGGGAGGTTTACCAGCAGTGCCTGGCCCAGGCGGACAAGCGCCCGGAGCAGATGCAGAACCACGTCCGGCGCATTTATGACCGCTTCAGCAACACGGACATTTCCCGCCGCATCTCGGAAATGGTGACGCCCAAGACCGCCTGGAAGGGGGAGGTGAAGATCGTCTTCCAAACCATCGAGCACCTGCACGAGGCGCTGCCCAACCACACCGGGGATTGGTATTTCACCGGGAAGTATCCCACGCCCGGCGGCCTGAAGGTGCTCAACCAGGCCTTCATCAACTACTACGAGAACTCGGCGGACCACCGCAGCTACTGACCGGAGCCGCCATGCGGATCGTCGTCACCGGCCTGATCGGCCAATACCCCTTCGGCGGGGTGATCTGGGATTACATCCAATACGTCCTGGGCTTCCAGGCGCTCGGGCATGATGTGTATTACCTCGAAGACACCGGCGTCTGGCCTTATGATCCGGTGAAAGAAACCATCACCGACGACTGCACCTATCAAGTTCGGGCGCTGGAACGGATCATGGGCGGATTCGGGCTGGGTGGGCGCTGGATTTACCGCAATGCGGCGGACGGGAAATTCCACGGCGCCGGCGAGGCGCTGGCGCGGGAGCTGGTCAAAGGGGGCGATCTTCTGGTCAATGTCTCCACTGCCAGCTGGTTCACCGATTACGAGGTGGGGGTGAAGCACCAGATGTTCCTGGATGGCGATCCGATGTTCACCCAGATCGGCATGCACGATCCGGACAAGGGGGACTACACCAAGCGCCTGCGGGCGCATGACAGCCACTTTTCCTTCGGCTTGAAGCTGGGAGACGCGGACTGCCGGGTGCCGGACACCGGCATCCGATGGAAGAAAACCCTCCAGCCCGTGGCGCTGGATTGGTGGCCGTTTGTCCAAGAAGCGCCGGAAGACCAGTTCACCACGGTGATGAACTGGGCCAGCTACAAGCCCAAAGTGTGGCAAGGGGAAGAGTTCGGCCAAAAGGACATCGAGTTTCTCAAATTCGCCGACCTGCCGCTGCATACGCCGCAGCGGATGGTGATCGCCATGGGGCAGGGGATCGGGCGCAAACGGCCTACGGAAATGCTCGAGGGGAAGGGCTGGACGATTCTGGAGCCGGACGAGGTCCTGCCCGACCATGCGGCCTACCGGGAGTTTTTGCGCCGCTCGAAGGGGGAGTGGAGCATCGCCAAGCACGGCTACGTGGCCGCGCGCACCGGCTGGTTCAGCTGCCGCACGGCCTGTTACCTGGCGCTGGGACGTCCCGCGGTGGTGCAGGATACAGGATGGACCGACCACCTGCCTGAAGGGGAGGGCTTGCTGGCCTTCTCCACCCTGGAGGAAGCGGTCCGGGGCATCGGACAGATTGATGCGGACTACGGGCGCCACCGCCGAGCCGCCCGCGCGTTTGCGGAAAAATACTTGGACGCCCGGGTGGTCTGCCAGGACCTGCTGGACCAAGCAGGCATCGGATAAGTTAGGAAACTTCGGGAAAAGGGCGGCGGTATTTCAGGCCGTGGATGGAGTCCGCCGCACCGGCGTCCAGCCCGCGGACCATGGCCAGGATATGGAAGGCGCGGCCCATGATGCCCGGATGGCTGAGGGCGCGGAACTGGCGCAGGGCTGCCTGTGCCTCCGGGTCCGGGGGGCGGCGGGCCAGCGCGGGCCCGATGCGCTGCAGCCATCCCCCGGTCTCAGCTGCTGCGGTGAGGAAACGGTGCTGGTCGCACCAGCCCGCCACTTCCCAGCCCTGGGCCCGGGCGGCCGCCGCCAGGCCGTGGAAGGGCACATGCGCGGTGATGTCCCGGGTCCCGGGTTCACACAGAACATCCGCCTCCTGCCGGTGGGCCGAGTAAGCGCGGAAGGTGCCGCGGGCACGCTCAGGGTTGTAAAACTCCGGCCCCGCGCCGCCGTAGTCGATGGTCAGGCAGAATCCCCGGGCAATGGACCGCGACCAGCCGGAGGCCCAGCGCAGGGCCTCGCCGGGGATTTCCGCTGTCCAACCCTCCAGAGCAGGAACACCGAGGGCCACGGCTTGCGCTGCCAGCTCCGGTTCCGCGGGCACTTCCGACCAGGCAAAGGCTGCCGCCACCGGATCCCAGTCCACGCGCCGTTCCCGCCATGCGCCCGCGCGGTGGACGACGAGGTCAAAGGGAAGAGCATCGGCCAATTCATTGCTGAAAAAGACGCCGGTGGCCGCTTCACTGGGCTGTTCCGGCCATTCCCCCGCATCCGCCAGCCCTGCCGCCCTGAGGGTGTCCTGCTGGCGGATGCGCCAGGCCGGACGATCTTCCAGGAAGCGCCAGCGCAGCCCCTCAGCGGCCACCGGCCAGTCCCTCCTCAGGGCGGACAGCGCATCGGCGGCAAGGCGTCCGTCGTGGGCCCCTTGTTCGGCCACGTGCCAGCAGGCCGGGCGGCCAAGCGCGTCCCACATGGAGGCAAAAGTGGCGGCAAGGAGGGTGCCGAACAGCGGCCCGGTGGAGACACTGGTGTAAAAATCGCCGCCCCGCCCGATGCGGCGGTTCGGATCGCTGTAATAGCCCTCAAGCGGGTGGTAAAGCGCCTCCCGCATGAAGGCGGAAAAGGGCAGTGGTCCCTCGCGGACCATGCGTTCGCGCAGGCGCCCGGCCAGCGGAGGCGGGGTGGAAGCCATGGGCCGGCAGCCCGTCAGGCGGATTTGTTCCAGTCGAAAACGCCTTTTTTGTAGGCGTAAAAGTGGCCGGCTTCGAGCACTGCGATGAAGGCCGCCATGGCCCAGAGCGCGTTGAGGCCGTCCCGGGTGACCAGGTCGCGGAATCCCACCGCCCACGGATACATGAAGATGACCTCGATGTCGAAGAGGATGAAAATCATGGCCACGAGGTAGAATTTGACGGAGAACCGGCTCTGGGTGGGGCCGATGGCGTCTTTGCCGCACTCGTAGGCGACGCCTTTGCCTTTCACATCACGCCCGCGCTTGCCGAGGAGGAGGGAGAGAGTGATGCCGCCCACGGCGACGGCCAGGGCCAGGCCAAGCTGGAAGAGCACGGGCAGATAATTTTCGACCATGGGGGATATCTACCTGCCTTCCTGCCCGCGGCAAGCGCGGATTCCGGGGTGCCGGCTTGCATTCTGCAAGGCTCTGCTCCCGCCCTAATGCCGGGCTAGGCAGGTGCTGGCGGCATCGATAGGGCGGCATTTTCCGGCACCACACCCGATTATCCGCTAAAAAGGGCCGTTTTACCCTAGACAAAATTCAAAAATGGCTTTCAATTGTCACCTTATGGCAACCAAAACCCCCACCAAACGCAAGAAACGCAGTCCGAAGATGGCGGGCATCTCCCGCATCGACCAGCCCGAGAAGCACAATCACGGCTGGTTCGTCCGCCTGACCCGCCGCGGTCAGCGCTATTCCGCATTCTTCTCCGACAAGAAGAACGGCGGCAAGACCAAAGCCCTCAAGCTGGCGCAAATCTGCTACGCCAAGATGGTCAAAGAACACCCGCAGATGTCCCGCAAAGACTTCGCCCAAATCGAGCGCCGTTCCAACAAGACCGGCATCGTCGGCGTGACCAAGCTGGTCAAGGAGGTGCGGGGAAAAAAGTATAAATTCTGGCAGGCGACCTGGAGTCCCCTGCCGGGCAAAGTGGCCAAGAAGGCTTTCTCCGTGACCCGTTACGGTGAAGTCAAGGCCAAGCAGCTCGCCGTGGCCGCCCGCAAAAAGGGCCTGAGCACGATGAAGGGCTGATCCCGCATCCCCATATCCCGTATTTGCCGCGCAAGCGGAAACAGGACCGGCGCAGGAGTATCTCCTGCGCCGGTTTTTTTTGGGGCAGGCTGTGGGCGGGCAGGAATCAGGACCCGCTGCGGTCTGGCAGCGTTTCGCCCTCCTGCCACGGGGGCTGGACATGCAGGACGGTGGGGCTGGCGGGCAGGCCGCGCTGGTTGCGGCGGAGGAGGGATTCCAGCTGCTGCAGGGCACGCTCCAGCAACAGCGGCAGGACCGGGCCAAAGCCGCTGACGTGCGAGTCCGGGCCGCAGGTGATGCAGGCAAAAGCCGGGGTGCGGGCCGGCTGGATCCACCAGGCCGGAGTGGGGTTGTTGCTAATCACGACGTCAGGCCGGGCCTGATCCATCCAATTGAAGAATCCCACTTCATCTCCAAAACCTCCATAATAGACAGGAAGCGAAGCAGCCCCCAGGAGTTCCTCGCAAGTGATGCGGAACGCGGATTCCATTTGCCAGTGGTCGTCGGTCCGCACCTCGCGCAGGATGGCCAAGGCCGGGCGGCGGTAGCCCCTCCGGGCAACCTGGATGCAGGCCTGGCGCATGCTCCAGGCGTAGTCTTGCAAAACCCAATCGCAGGGAGGCTTGAAGTGGCTGTTTTCGCAAGCCACCACAGAAAAAGGCGACCAATCGAGATGCATGCGCTCCAGCGGACAACGGCAGGTGCCCAGAATTACGCCCTGAATGCCGCGTGCCAGCAGGACTTGGTTCAGCCGCCGCGGGTCGGGGTAGGCCTCCGCATCGATCAAGTCCAGATGGAATCCAGAGGCGCGGGCGGTCTCGGCAAGCCCGGGGCCGAATTTGGCATTTAAATCCACGGCATAGGCATGGTGGTGGAGGTAAACGATGGGGATGCCGCTGAATTTCCCGGTGGAGCGCCAGTGGTCCCGGGCGCGGCTGGAGAAAAGGATGTCGGGCTGGTAGCCGAGTTTGCGGGCGGCTTCCTGGACGACCTTCTGGGTTTTACGGGCAACTTTCCTTCCGTCGGCCAGGGCGCGGGCCGCGGTGGACTTGCCGACGCCTGCCGCGGCAGCCACATCACTGAGGCTGGGACGCCGTCCACTGGTCTGGTTATTGGGGAGCATGCCGGAGAGAATTGGATGGGACGTGTCCCACCTCACGATGCTTGTATTGCGATCCTATAAACAACAACTTGCGTGCTCAATTCAATTCTTAGCCCATCGGAGGATAACCCATGATCATTGACCGCATGCCTTCTGTGATAATTCTCGCTGCAGCCATTCTGGCTGGATTGCCGGGAGGGGCGGCCCATGCCGCCTTTGCCCCGGAAGAACTGCCCCAGGTGGGGTATCATCCTTCGGGACTGGAATACTATTCGACAGTCCCTTTTGCCAATGCCCTGGTGATGGAGGGCCGGAATTGGCGGGTGGTCAAGCCCAAGCCGGGCGGCCAGTCCTGGGAGACGATCCAGGAGCCGCCGTTGGCCGACCAGGTGGACAGCCTGGGCAACCCGATCTATATGCAGAGCGGGCAGACCTATTTCCTGGCCCATCCCGGCCAAAATGGAAACGACAAGGCGCTGTTTGCCGGAAAAGTGGTCCTCACCTGGCAGGGGGCGGCGGACATCCGGATTCAGAATGGCACCTTCATCGCCAACGGGCAGAACACCTCCGGCCAGCCGCAAAGCAGCGGCGCCGCCACCGGGCTGCTGCTCAATGGCACCCGGGTCTATGACCTCGGCACCAACCCCAACGGAGCGGAAATCCGCATCTACGCCATCACCGCAGACCTCTCGATCAAGCCCACTTCGATCAAGCTCTGGCTGGCCGATCCCGACACGGGCAATTCTCTCATCGGCCAAACCTTCCACCCCAAGTTCCTCCAGCGCGTCAATGACCGTGCCTGGGGCTACATCCGCTTCATGGACTGGAATCCCACCAACGCCAGCCCGCAGCAGGACTGGGTGGACCGCCGCCGGCCCAACCACACGTTCCAGACCGGCGTGATCAACCCGCGCAGCCCCGCGCCCGGCGTTGTCTGGTACACCAACAGCCAGGGCCAGCCTGTTTACTTCGAGGGCAACAAGCACACCGGCATCGCCTTCGAACACATGGTCGCGCTCTGCAACACCACCAACAAGAACATGTGGATCAATATCCCCCACCTGGCCACCGATGCTTACATCACCAACCTGGCCCGCCTCATCCGCTTTGGCGCGGATGCGAACGGAAACCCTTACACGTCCGCGGTTTCCAACCCCGTCTGGCCGCCGCTCAACAGCGCGCTGAAGGTGTATGTCGAATACTCCAATGAAATCTGGAGCAACGGCGGCTCGTTCCCCCAGGGCAACTGGGCCCAGGCCCAGGGCGCGGCGCTGGGCATCAGCAAGGAACAATTCAACGCCCGCCGCTTCTGCCAGGTGTGGCGCCTGTTCCAGAATGTCTTCGGCTCCAACGACCGTTTGGTGAAAGTGGCCGCCATCTTCACCGGCAGTGAGAATTACACCCGCCTCTTCCTGGATGAAATCAAGGCCTACGGGCCCACGCTCTCGCCCGCCCAGGAGCCGGACCTCATCTCGCCCACCACCTACTTCGGCAACGGCATCCAGGACTGGGCCCACGCCCGTGCCACCCAGCAGGCCGGGACCGCGGACGAGTGGTTCTACACCAATGTCGATTGGGACCACGACAACAACGCCTCCACGCCGCCCCGCAAAACCTCCAAGCCCCTCACCGATTCCTACTGGACCAGCGCGGCCTTCACCCGTCACATGGATGAGACGTTCAGCGAATGGACCCGCCGCCAGCTCTCCGATTCCTCGGTTCAGGGCGGCGGCTTCGATGCCACCGGCATCGGCGGCGGCTTTGCCTTCTGGCTGCGCACCATGGCCCTGACCAAGTTCGCCACGCCCAAGGCGATTGTGGCCTACGAGGGCGGCCCCTCGCTTTACACCGATTACCTGGATGGCGGCGATGCCCGGGATGACGGCATCACCAACTTCATCGTGGCCATGAACCGCCAGCAGCGCATCAAAGAGGTTTACCGCACCCACCTCCACATGGCCAAAGCCAAGGGCCTGTGGTCCCACATGATGTTTGTTGATGCCTCCTCCTGGGGCAAATACGGGCAATGGGGCCACCTCGAGCGCTACAGCCAGAACCCCACGGAGTCGCCCAAGTATGTCTTCATCCGGGAATGGATCGACAGCGACACCAGCGGACTGCGCCACATCGACCGTCCGCAGGGAGGCGTGCCGTCCTTCGTCACGCCGGCCGCCCTGGCGGAAGGGTATGTCGGTGCGCCTTACAACCAATCCATCACCACCACCGGAGGCAACGGAACCCGCACCGTGCAGATACTCACCCGTTTCCTGGTGCCCGGACTCACCGCGACGGCATCGGGCTCCGGCCTGACCGTGACCGGCACGCCCGCCGCGACCGGCTCATCCTATGTGTATGCCCTGGTCAAGGATGGCGATGGCGATCCGGCCTGGCGCACCTTCACCATCCGCACCGTGGCGCGTTCCACGGACCCGGCGGCCACGGTCACCTTTGAGGGGTTGACCAACACCTCCGCCTCCAACACCCCCGAGCCCCTGGATGTCTCGGGATACCGCTTCACCTCGTTCGGGAACTCCGGAGGCAACGCGCTGCAAATTCTTGGCACCGCGCAGAGCTGGGCCAACAACGTCCTGTTCAGCAAGTTCTGGGGCAGCAACCACCGGATCGTCCGTGCCGACGGACGCACCTTCGACTTGTTCGAACTGGAACTGGCCGCCCATCAGGCCCGCAGCGCGAAAATCACCGGCTTCGCCCCCGGGGGCATCCGCATGGAGCGCGTGGTCAACATCCCCCTCCAGCGCCAGCCCATGACCAAGGTCTCGCTCGATTGGATCACCCTCGAGAAGGTCGAAGTGCAGTGGTATGAACTCGACAACGCCGCCGGCGGCGGGCGCAACGGCGCGCTGGACAACATCAAGTTCAACACCGGCACCGGCATCCCCGGCGGCGGCACCGGCCCCAGCCAGACGGTGAACCGGGATTACTGGACCGGCATCAGCGGAACGTCCATCACGACCCTGACGACCAACGCCAATTATCCCTCCAACCCCACGGGCAGCGACACCCTCACCAGCCTGCGTGCGGTCAATTGGGCCAACACCACCCAGACCTCCAACTGGGCCGACAGCTACGGCCAGCGCATCCGCGGCTACATCGTCGCCCCCGCCACCGGCAGCTACACCTTCTGGATCAGCGGGGATGACGACTGCGAGTTCTGGCTCAGCACCGATGCCAACCCGGCCAACCGCGTGCGCCTGGCCCACATCACCGGCGGATGGACCAGCGCGCTGGAGTGGACCAAGTATGCCTCCCAGAAATCCGCCGCCGTCAACCTGGTCCAGGGCCAGCGCTACTACCTGGAAATCCTCCATAAGGAAGGCACCGGGGGCGACAGCGTGGCCGTGGGCTGGGCCCGTCCCGGCCAGGCCACTACCGCGCCCTCGGAGGTGGTTCCCGGCAGCGTCCTGGATGCCTTCACCACCGGCGGCGGGGGAACGCCGCCGCCCACGTCCGGATTCTCCGCCAAGGTGAATTTCCAGACCTCCGCCACCACCACTCCGGCGGGTTATGTGGGCGATTCCGGCCAGACCTACGCCGCCCGCAACAGCCTCACGTATGGCTGGAGCGTGGACAAGACCTCTCGCGCCCGCGAGCGCAACGTCGATCCCGACAAGCGCCGGGACACCCTGGTCCACTTCGACACCACCGATGTGCTCTGGGAAATCGCCGTCCCCAGCGGCACCTACAGCTACACCATCGTCTGCGGGGATCCCTCGCACAGTGACCAGGTGAACACGATCCAGATCGAATCCACCACCCTCACCGATCCGAACGGCGCGGTTCTGGGATTCGACACCTACACGGGGACGGTTTCGGTCACCGACGGAAGGGTGACCCTGCGCATGGCCGCGGGCGCCAGCAACGCGAAGATCTGCTACATCGACCTGGCCCAGTAGTAAGGCGGCAAAGGGAGATCAGTCCGCGGAGCGCGCGGGGGTCACTTTGAACCCCCGCGCGGGCTGCGGGAAGCGCGTTCCAGGTTGAGCCAGGCGCAATCTTCCGGGCTGAGGGCCACGTGCAGGGCGGGCAGTGAGGTGTGGAGTTCTTCCAGGGTTTGCGGGCCGATGAGGGCAAAGGTGGGGAACGCCTGGGCCAGCACATAAGCCAGGGCGATGTTCAACGGGCTGACGCCACGCTCTTCCGCCAGGAGAGCGGCCCGCCGCTTGCGCTCGAAGTTGTCCGGAGAATACCAGCAGCGGACCAGTTCGGTGTCCTGGCGCAGGCGTGGGCCGGAGCGTGGAGTGAAAAAGCCCCGTGCCTGGCTGGACCAGGCGAAGAGGGGGATGCCGGTGCGGCGGAACCAGCGGCGCCACTCCGGTCCGGCACTGGAAATGCAGCCGTCCCAGACGGGATCCACCATGCGGGCGAGGCTGAAGTTGTTGCTCAGGGCGGTGAATCCCTGCAGGCGGTGTTTGCGGGCATAGGCATTGGCGGCATCGATGCGGGCCCGGCTCCAGTTGGATCCGCCGAAGGCCCGGATGCGTCCGGCACGGAGTTCGCGGTTGAGGGCGTCCACGAATTCGCCCACGGGAACTGCCGGGTTGTCCCGGTGCAGCAGGTAGAGGTCCACATGGCCCGTGCCCATCCGCTCCAGGCTCTGCCCCAGCTGGATGGACATGGAGAGCGGGTTGCAATGGGGGGTGTGGGCTCCTTTGCCGAGGAGGAAAAGGCGGGGGCGCAGTCCCGGATGGGCCCGGAGCCAGCGGCCGAGGGCGAGTTCTTCCTGTCCGCCGCTGTAGATGTGGGCGGTGTCCAGTGCGTTGCCGCCCTGTTCGATGAACTCTTCCAAGATGTAAGGGCCTTCCTTGCGGCTGAGCGCCATCGTGCCCAAAAGCAGGCGGGATACCGGGACCGGGCAGCCGGGAACTTCCAGGGCGGGCATCCGCCCGGAGCGTCCGGGCCGCAGGGTTTGTCCGCGCACGGTGCGGCGGCGCTTCGCCGGGTCTTCGGACGGATAGGCCAGCCCCGCTGATTCACGCCACCGGTCCAGCGTCCGTGCGTTGGCCAGGGTGTCGTTCCAGTCCGGAGCGGGAGCCTCGGCCTGCAGGCGCCCGGCCCGGAGTGCGGCTACGGTGAGGGCCGCCTCCAATGCGTAAGGGCCGGGGCCTTCGGCAAATTCCTGCCGGATGGATTTGCCCGGACGGACCGGCTGAAGGACCAGGGAGCCCCCGCTTCCGGGGAACCACGGATTGTCCAGGGTGAGCGTCCCTTCATCTCCGTGCACCACCACGCTGTGGGGGTGGTTCATCTCCGTCGCGGCCAGCACCCGGGCCAGGATGCCCTGCGGAAAGACCAGGGTGGCTGCAGCGATGCTGTCAGTCCCCGCGGAATTGAATTGGACGGAGCCCTTGACGTCCTCGGGCTCCACTGCAGCGCCGCCGAGCGCGGCTCCGGCCAACAGGCGGGCAGCAGACACGGTATAGCAGCCCACATCCAGGATCGCGCCTCCGCCCAGGGCGGGATCGAAAAGACGGCCCCGGGCATCAAAGCCGGCGCGGAAGCAGAACGATGCTTCGATCAGCCGCACCCGTCCGATTTTTCCGGAACGGACCGCTTCGACGGCGGCAGCCGTTTGCGGATGGCAGCGATACATGAACGCTTCCATGAAGAAGACACGGGAACGCCGGGCCGCGTCCACCATGGCCATCGCTTCGCCATAGTTCAGTCCTGCGGGTTTTTCGCAGAGCACGGCTTTGCCCGCTTCCGCGGCGGCGATGGCCAGTGCCGCGTGTGCGGGGTGGGGGGCGGCGATGTAAACCGCATCAATGGTGGGCGACCCGAGCAGGTCTGCGGGTCGGTCGAACACTTGCACGCCCGGATGGCCGTCCGCCAGTGCCACAGCGGATGAGCGGCTGCGGCTGGCCGCGCCGGCCAAGATGCCGGTGGCTTCTGTGCCCAGGTTTTTGATGAAGGTGCGTGCAATGGCGCCGGCACCGAGGACTCCCCAGCGGATGGTTTGCATGGCTCCAGCATCAGCCGCACCGGCAGAATGGCCAGGGGATTGATTTTCGAAAGCTTGGCATTTTTTAAGATATCTGGGGATATATTCAGGCCATGTCTAATATAAAGCCCACTTCACCGCCCCGCTTGCGCCTGATCCTCCAGGGCCGGGAGAGCCGACGGGGCATGGACAGCCATCCGCACCGCCATCCGTTTCACGAGCTGGCGGTGGTTACCGACGGGCGCTGCCGCTGGGTGCTCGAACGGGGATCCGTCCAGCTCCGCGCAGGGGAAGCCCTGGTCTTGGAGCCGGGTGTGCTGCATCATGAGGAGTCGGAACCGGGTGTGCGCACCGGGGTGTGGTGGGTGGGATTTTCTCTCCCCGCCCACCACCCGCCGTTGCGCCGCGCCGGTCACCCGATTCCCGTGGCAGAGGCCGAGCCGCTGCTCGAGCGCATCCAGACGATCCACCGCGAAGTGACCCGCCGCCCGCTCTGGCATGAGCGGCGCGTCGCCCTCGCACTGCAGGAACTGGCCCTCTTGCTTGGACGCCCCCGGTCCTCCCCGCCGCCCGCAGGGAGGAGCCGAACACTCAACCAGCGCCAGTTGAATTTGATGCAAACAGCCGCCCATTACCTCGAAGCCAATTTGTCGGAGGACCTGGCCATTGGCGAGGTCGCCCGCATCCACGGACTGAGCGGCCCTCATTTCACAACGCTGTTTGCCCGGCACCATGGGGTTTCTCCGCAAAAGTATCTCCAGCATGCCCGTTTCCGCCAGGCACGTGCCCTGCTGGCTGATGCGCGGTTGTCGGTGAAGGAGGTGGCTTCCCTCTGCGGTTTCCATGACCCCGCTCATTTCACCCGCCAATTCCGCCGCGTCTTCGGGCGGCCCCCCAGCCGCTGCCAGGGAACATAGTTTGCCGCACTTGCCGCCACCCGCGGCAATCACATCGGCAGGGCGGACTGGACTCGATCCAGGACCGTTCAGCTGCGGGTGGCGGGCTTCAGGCCGCGCAGCAGGGCCAGGAGCGCCAGGCCGGTTCCTAACAGCGCATAGGTGCCCGGCTCGGGGATCGGGGCCACATCGCTGAAGGACGTGCCCAGGCGGATTTCATCGAAGGCCCCCTGCGTGTTGGAAAACGAGCCGACAAAGATGTTCCCGCTGCGGTGGTTGGCGCTGCTGACCGAAGCGCTCAAGGTGAAATTGGCCGCGCCATCCAGCGGCGTGCTGCCAAGCGTGGGGTTGACCCAGTAGGTGATGGTCTGGGCGCTGGCGGAGGTGAAGTCGATCCGGCCGACGATCAGGTGGGTCGTGTTCTGGGCCAGGGTGGCCGAGCCGGTGGAAGTGGTGCCGGAAATTTTGCCCACCAGGGTCCCCCCGGCATTGATCTGGAAGCCGATGCCGGAGTCATCCAGGGCGTTGGAGAGGAAGAAGACCTTCTGCGGACTGGTCCAGCTGCCGGTGGGGATGTTGACCAAGGTGGAGAACCAGAGGGAGTCGCCGTTGTCCTGGAACCCGCCCACGTCGTAGGCCCGGGCGTTGGAAAACGTGCTGCCGCTGTTGTCGAGGATGGAGCCGCCGGTGACTTGCAGGCTGCCGGAGGACAATCCGGTGCCGGAGAGGTTGAACGTGGAGCCCGAGCCGCCTCCGGTCCAGGCGGCGGTGAATCCGGTGCCGCCGGACTGGCCGGTCAGCGTGCCCGGAACGGTGTAGTTGAACCCTTCGTAAACCAGCAGCGCGGCGTTCAATCCACAAAGGGGAAGGGTGGCGGTGAGCAGGAACAGGAGGATGGTCTTCATGGGTCAAAAATAGAATTGGCGACTTTACGCGGCGAGGACAATGAATTTAAACTTGTTGCATGGGACACGTCTCGGTTCGGGAGGTGGCGCGGGTGGCCGGGTATTCGCCGGCCACAGTCTCGCGTGCGCTGCGCCGGGACCCGCGGATTGCCGCGGCGACAAGGGATCGCATCCAGGAGGAGGCGCGGCGGCTGGGCTACCGGCCCAACGCCCTCCTCTCGGCCTTGCACCGTCCGGGGCGCCGGCTGAACACGCGGCAAAGGGATGTGCCCCTGGCCTTTGTCACCGATGTTCCGGAGGGCCTGTCCTCACCGGGCCATTTTTATGGCGACACCTTTTACGGCGGGGCACTCCGCGCGGCGGGTGAGCGCGGCTTCCGGGTGGAGCACTTCAACCTGGCCCGGTTCCCTTCCGCCCGGTTCTTCAGCCGGGTGCTTTACCAGCGGGGTTTCCGCGGGGTCATCATCGCCTCGATCCGCCGGGAGACCGAACTCACGGGCATCGATTGGGGCCCTTACGCGGTGGTCACCGTCAATCGGGAGTTTGCGCGGCTGCCGTTTCTGCGCATCCGCCACGACCCGGCGGCGGCGGTGCGGCTGGCCTGGGCCAAGGCCCGTGAGGCCGGGCTGCGGCGCATCGCCGTGGCCTGCGGCCGGCACTTCCCGCGCATCGAAGACGATGTGGACCGGCTCTCCGCGGTTCTCGGCTGCCTGCATCTGGAGGAGGGGGAGGTCGAAGCCGTGCCCCCGTTCGGAGGACCGGTCCCGGACCTGGACGTTTTCCTGCGCTGGGTCCGGCGCCACCGCCCCGATGGGGTGATCGGCTTTGCCGCCCACCACTACCACGCCCTCAAAGAGGCGAGACCCTGGGGGCGCCGGTGTCCTCCTGCCTACTACCAGCTCCATATTTCAGAGCGCGATGACTCGGACCTGGGCTTTCCCCTGGCCGGGATATGGCTCTCCGATGCCATGGTGGGGGAGGTGGCTGTGGACATGATCGACCGGCTTCTCCGCGCCGGTGAACTGGGCCCCCCGCGGCAGCTGCAGGAAGTGCTCATCCCCAGCACCTGGAGGGAGGGCGTCTCCCGGCCCTTTGACGTGTAAGAAGTGGTTAATCGATAAGGGCCTGTTCCCGTAAACGCCGCCATCGTCAAGGGCTCCTCCGGGGCGTGGGCGTCCTGCCCTGACCGATGCAGGACGCCCCAGCCGCGGTCAAGGCAGCCCCAGACCGGCAGGAATGTTGCGCCTCAAAACGAGCGCTAGTAATTGGGAAGGCCTCATAAACGACTCAAAGCAAGCGACATAGAAAATAACGTTGCATTTAGACAGCTCTTCATTCAGATTGGTGGCTAGTCCACCGACCACCAGCCATGTCGAACCTCATTGTCACCGAACCGGTTTACCAGCAACTGGCCCGCCTGTGCCGTCAAGCGCTGGTGGATGGGACTTATGCGCCGGGGGACAAGTTTCCCTCCGAGCGGGAGCTGGCGGAGAAATACCGCCTGTCGCGGGCGACCGCGAACAAGGTCATCTCCAACATGGTGGCTGAGGGGCTCCTCCAATTCCGCCCGGGCATCGGGACCTTCGTGCTCGCGCCCGCCAAGGGGCTGCACAACTCGCTGCGCGAGATGGAATCCTTCACCGAGCATGTGCGCGAGCTGGGCTTGGAACCTGAGACCCGCGTGCTGGCCTTTCAAAAAATGGACAGCGGCGATCTGGAGCCCTGGATACGCCGCGGGCTGGGGCTGACCGAAGAAGACCCCGAGCCGGTCATCTACGTCCGCCGCCTCCGCCTGGCCGGCGGTGAGCCGGTCATCCTCGAAGACCGCTGGCTGCGCGAATCGTTCGTGCCCGGCCTCGAAGCAGCCGGACTGCGGGGCTCGCTCTATCAACTTTTGGAAAGCCAGTTCGGCATCAAGCTGGGCGGGGAGCGCCACCGTATCCGTGCCCGCAACCTGCCCGCGGCCGAGGCGGAACTGCTCGGTGCCGGTGAAGGCGATGCCGGCCTGGTGGTCGAGGGCCCCGGCTACGCCTCCGGAGGCCAGATCATTTGGTATGAAGTCCTGCTGCACCGCGGCGACCGCTACGAGCTGGTCAACGAGGTCCGCGGGGCCGGCCAGTCCTCCAACACCATCGTCCAACTCCTCGCCCGCCCGGCGGCCTGATGGATTTCAAATCTCAAATAAAAAATGCCCATGCCTGCCACCGCCACTCCCTCACTCATTCCCAACTACATCTGCGGCCAGCGCCGTCCTGCACCCGGGGCCACGCTCCCCGTCACCAGCCCGCTCGACGGGTCGATGCTGGGTGAAGTGGTGCTCACCCCGCCCGAGGAACTCGACGCCATCGTCCACACCGCGCAGCAGGCCTTCACCCGATGGTCCGCCACGCCGGTCAAAGAACGCGTCCAGGTCCTCTTCAAATTCAAGCACCTGGTCGAACAGCACATCGAAGAATTGGGCGAATTGGTCTCGCGCGAAAACGGCAAGCTCCCCGCGGAAGGGCGCGCCGGCATCGAGAAGGGCCTGGAAGTGGTCGAATACGCCACCTCCCTGCCGCAGCTCATCACCGGCGAACTCCTGGAAGTGAGCAGCGGCGTCGATTGCTACACTCGCCGGTTCCCGCTCGGCGTGGTGGCCGGCATCACGCCCTTCAACTTTCCCGCCATGGTCCCCATGTGGATGTTCCCCCTGGCCATCGCTTGTGGGAACACCTTCATCCTCAAGCCCTCCGAGCAGGTGCCGCTCACCCCGCTGCGCCTGGCCGAACTGCTCAAGGAAGCGGGCCTGCCCGACGGCGTCTTCAACGTCGTCCAGGGCGACCGCACCACGGTCGAAGCGATCCTCGACCACACCGGCATCGCCGCCGCCGCCTTCGTTGGCTCCACCCCCGTGGCCAAGCTGGTCTATGAGCGCGGCACCCGCGCCGGCAAGCGCATGCTCACCCTCGGCGGGGCCAAAAATCACCTCGTCGTCGTGCCTGATGCCGATGTCGAGGTCACGGCCAAGAACGTCGTCTCCTCCTTCACCGGCTGCGCCGGCCAGCGCTGCATGGCCGCCAGCGTCCTCCTCACCGTGGGCGACTGCTCGCACGTCGTCGAAGCCATCGTCGAGACGGCGAAAAAAGTCCGCCCCGGCTGCGAAATGGGCGCCATCATCAGCGCCAAGGCCCGCGACCGCATCCACACTTACATCGATCTGGCCGAAAAAGAGGGCGCCAGAATCCTGCTCGACGGGCGCGGCGCCACTGTCCCGGGCAAGGAAGGCGGCACTTACGTCGGTCCTACTGTGCTGGAGCATGCCGACCGCAATTCGAAGTGCCTGCAGGATGAAATCTTCGGCCCGGTCATCTCCATCCTCAACGTCAAGTCCCTCGACGAGGCGCTGGCCATCGAGAACGCCAGCCCCTACGGCAACGCCGCCTCCATCTACACCACCAGCGGCGCCGCCGCCCGGTATTTCGAACAGCGGGCCAGCGCGGGCATGATCGGCATCAACATCGGCGTCCCCGTCCCGCGTGAGCCGTTCGCCTTCGGCGGATGGAACGATTCCAAATTCGGCACCGGCGACATCACCGGCAAGGACGGCATCGCCTTCTGGACCAAGCCGAAGAAAGTCACGGAGAAGTGGAGCGCCGGAGCCTCGCGCAACTGGATGTCGTAAGACGGGAAAAGGCAGTTTAACGCAAAGGCGCAGAGACGCAGAGAACGCAAAAGGGAAAGACATGAAAGCAGCCGTTTATTTGGGGAAAGAGCAGCTTCCGGTTCAGGAAGTTGCGGAACCAAAACTGGAAGATGGTGAGGTTCTGCTTTCCATCGACTCGTGCTCGGTCTGTGGGACCGACTTGCGGACCTACCGGCATGGGGATGCCAAGATTGTTCCCCCGCGCATCCTTGGCCATGAGTTCTGCGGCCTGGTGGTCGAATCCCGGGCCCCGGATGCGAATGTGAAGGTCGGCGACCGGGTGGTGATGTATATCGTTCTGGTTTCGCAGGCCGACCGTTATGTCGAGATGGGGCGGGAGAACCTGACCTCGCACCGCACGACGATGAGCTACCACCACGATGGGGCGTTCGCGCCGTTCATGAAAGTGCCCGCGCTCGCCGTGCGCCAGGGCAACCTCTTCAAAGTCACCCGCCATGACATCCCCTCCGACCACCTGAGCGTGGCCGAACCCCTGGGCTGCTGCATGAATGCCCACAGCCGCCTGCGCGTGGGTCTGAAGGACACCGTGGCGGTGATCGGCGCCGGACCCATCGGCATCATGCACGCCACCCTGGCCCGTCTCCAGGGCGCGCAGAAGGTCATCGTCCTGGACAACAACCCGCGCCGTCTGGAAATGGCCCGGGCGTTCGACATCGATGCCGCCGTCCTGGTCCAGCCCGATGGCGCGCACCGCGCGGAAGTGGCCGAACTTACCAGTGGATTCGGACCGGACGTTTGCATCGTCGCCGTCAGCGCCGCCGCGGCGCAGAACGACGCCCTGGAAATGGCGGCCAAGGCCGGGCGGATCAACTTCTTCGCCGGCCTGCCCAAGTCCAGCCCGACCGCCACCCTCAACGTCAACACCATCCACTACAAGGAGCTGGAAATCAGTGGTTCCTATTCCGAGAAAAAGAGCGATTTTCAGGCCGCTTTCGCCCTGATCAACAGCGGTCGCTTCCCCGCCGACAAGATCGTCACCCACACCCTCCCGCTGGCCCGGATTGAAGAGGCCTTCACCCTCATGGAATCCGGCGAGGCCCTCAAGGTCTGCATTCATTCGCAGCAGTGAGGAGCGAGTAAAAAAATTACAAATCTCAAATTTCAAATCGTAAATCCCCATGCCTCTCACCAACACCATCCACGACATCCCCCACTTGATCGACGGACGCCCTGCAGCCTCCGCGGAAGGGGCCACCTTCGATCTGTTCTCTCCGGCCACCGGGGAGAAAGTCGGCACTATCGCCAAAGGTTCGGCGGACGATCTGAACCGCGCCGTGGCCTCTGCAGAAGCAGCCTTCAAGACGTGGTCGGTGCTGACCGCCTACGAACGCCAGAAGATCGTCACCAAAGCCACCGCCCATGCCCGCACAAAAGCCGACTCCATCGGAAAGCTGATGGCCCTGGAACAGGGCAAACCCCTGGCCCAGTCGGTCTCGGAGATCGGCGGGTCCTGCGACACCATCGACTACTACGCCGCCGAGGGCGTGCGCATCGAGGGCGTGACCAGCCCGACGGAATCGAAAGAATACCGTTCGACCATCACCTATCAACCCGTGGGCGTCTGTGGCCTGATCACGCCGTGGAACTATCCGGTTTCCCTGCTCTCGTGGAAGCTCGGCCCGGCCCTCGCGGCCGGCTGCACCGTGGTGGTCAAGCCCACCACCGTCACCCCGATGTCCCCCACCGCGTTCTGCCAGGCGCTGATCGAGGGCGGCATTCCCGCCGGCGTGATCAGCGTCGTCAATGGCCCCGGCGGCTCGCTGGGCGAGGCCTTGGTCAAGCACCCCGGCATCGCCAAGGTGGCCATGACCGGCTCCACCGCCGTGGGCAAGCAGATCCTGCAGGCCGCCGCACCCTATCTGAAGAAGGTCTCGCTCGAACTCGGCGGCCATTGCCCCGCGGTGGTCTGCGCCGATGCCGACCTCGATCTCGCGGCAAAAATCATCGCCTACAAAGGCTTCCGCAACTGCGGCCAATCCTGCAGTTCGGTCAACCGCGTCTATGCCCACGCCTCCATCCACGATGCCCTGGTGGAAAAATTGCAGGCTATCGGGGAGAAAATGAGCATCGGTGACGGCATCACCGACCCGAAAGTGGACCTCGGCCCCATGGCGACCAAAGGCGGTCCCGAGACCGCCCAACAGCACGTCGATGACGCGCTGAAGAAGGGCGCAACCCTCATCACCGGCGGGAAGCGTCCTCAGGGCGCGGCCTTTGTCCAGGGCAACTACTATCCGCCCACCATTCTCACCGGCTGCACCCATGACATGATCGTCATGCAGGAGGAAACCTTCGGGCCCGTCGTTCCCTTCATGAAATTCGAGACGAATGAAGAAGCGGTCCGCCTGGCCAACGACACGAGCTACGGCCTGGTCGCCTACCTTTTCACAAAGGACTACTCCGCCACCCTGCGCATGAGCGAGGCCCTGGAAGCGGGCACCGTCTGCGTCAACCACGGCGCGGTCAACACCAACTACGGCCCCTACGCCGGCTGGAAGGATTCCGGCTACGGCGTCGAACTCTCCCGCAAAGCGGTCTTTGAATACCTGAAAACCAAACACATCAAGACGGTGGTCTAGGAAGAAGCGAGAAGTGAGGAGCGAGAAGCGGGCTTCTCGACTTCCTCTGCTCGCTCCTCACTCCTCATTCCCCGCTCCTCACTTTCATGCTCTTAAATCCTTCCCAAACCCGCTCCCTCTTCGCCCATGCCCTGGCCAGCCGCTACGCCATCCTCGCGGTCAATGCGGACAGTCCCGCAGCGGTCGTGGACGTCCTCGAAGCCGCGCGCGCGGCGGACGCGCCGGTCATCATCGAGACCTCGCTCTGGCAGTTGAAAGGCCGCAGCTTCGGCGCGGGCGACGCCATCCTGGGTGTCCATCGTTACGCCGCCGACCTCCGCGTGCTCGCCTCCAGCCCGCGCTATGCCCAGGTGCCCGTGGTCCTGCACACCGACCACATCAAGGGCTCCGAAACCCTGCCCATCCTCCAGGCGGCCATGCCGCTCTACTCCTCCATCTCCATCGACTCCTCCGAGATGACCGAGGAACAGAACATCCAAACCTTCTGCGACCTCTGCGTCTTTGCGTCTCTGCGTTCACTCCCCCTGGCCCTGGAAATGGAGGCGGGCGTCGATGACGGCCTCACCCCGCTGGACGTGACCGGACGCCTGCTCGGCGCGGTGGAGCGGCAGCATCCGGGCATGCTCGCGCTCTGGGCCCCGGGAGTGGGCACGCGGCATGGCTTTTCCGCCGAGGGCTTTCCGGCGTTTTCCGCCGAACATGTGGCCGCCCAGGCGGCGGAGGCTTCCAAGCTTTGCGGGCGTCCGATCGGCATCGCCCTGCATGGTTCCTCCGGCCTGCCGGAGGAAAACCTGCGCGCGGCGGTCCAGTCCGGCGTGGCCAAGGTCAATTGGTCGAGCGAATCCCTGCTCCTCCGCTCCCAGGCCGCCCAGGAATTTTTCGCCACCCACTGCGCCGAGCTGGAAAAGACTCACAAAGCCTGGAAGTCCACCGCCATGGACAACGGCGTGCAGGAGTTCATCGCCGCCCGCTACGTTCCGGCGGTCGAATCCCGCATCCGCCTGCTTGGTGGCGCGGGCCAGGGCCGGGTCTTTGCCGGAACGCTGGGTTGAGGGAGACCGGGTTCGGATCGGAAAACGCAGCATGAACTGGATTCCCGGATTGGACGATGCCTCGGCAGTGGGGGGATTTGGATTTTACCGGGCTCGCGAGCGGGCGGAGACGCATGCGCTGCCCTGCTGCCATTGGAACGGCGCCGTCTTCGCCGCCTACGGCAGCGCTCAGGGTTTTTTCGCCCCGGAGCTCCCGGACGCCTATCAATGGGACATCCACGGACGGTCCTGGACGGGACTGACGGCGGACTGCCGCTGGGCGGACGGGACCCTGAGGATGGATGTGCGCACGACGCTGCCGGGGCCGCGCTTCACCCCCGGCGGCCGCACATTCCACCTCCGCTGGATGCAGGGCTGCGACATCCGCAGCGTGGCCTTGCCCGGGGGGCGGAGCCTCGATGGGAAGTTCGATCATGTGCTGGACGGCACGGGCCTGATGGTGGCCCGGGGCGGCAAGCGTTCGTTCCTCCTGGCCACGTCCGGGTCCATGGTGGCCCTGCGCACGGTCGCGGAGCGGCACTGGCAGATCGATTTTGCGGCGGCGGGGAGCCCGCTGCTGGTGGTGCCGCTGCCGCCGGATTTTGATCCGGAGCGCGTTTTTGTCCACGAGGCGATCTGGCGGGAAATGGCGGGCCGTCCACCACTGTCCTGCGCGGAATCGCACGCCGCCGAGGGCGGGCGCATCCACCTGAGGCAGCACTTTGCCGGCGCGGCCTGGTCGCCCCTGCCGCCTTTCTTTTCGCTCTGGGGAGGAAAGGGCGGGTTGCTGAAGCTGCCGGAATCGGTTGAGCTGATGCCCACGGTCTTCGGTCCCTGGCGCGTGGTGGAGGGGGAGGCCTGGCAGGCGGTGGTGGAAGCGGGCTGGATGAAGGCGCGGCTGGAGATCCCGCATCTGGCGGAGGGACCGCTGGAGCCCCTCCCGCGTGAGCTGCACTACGCGGGGGATTGGACCTGGGATGAATCGACGGTGCTGGACCGATTGCTTTCGCTCCGCACCTGGGCGCCGCTGGTGGGCGCGCTGCCCGAGCCTCGGCGTGAGGAATTGCTCGAGAGGCTGCGGGTGCCCACGGCGGAGGCATTTTTGGCCAAGCAGTGCCGCACCCGGGAGCCGGTGACCGGGCGGGTCTGGGCCCGGGACCAGGATGCCTGGCGCGAGCGCGGCGAGGCCATTTATGATCCGGACTGGTATATCGGCCTTTCCCTATCCGGACTCTGGCGGGCAACCCGTTGCGCGGATCCGGCCATCGCCACCTCCGCACGGGCCCTGGCGGACGGGGTGAGGGGGGCGCGGGCGGAAATGGCGGCCTATTTTGAAATTTTCCATGACTGGATGCTGGGTTGCGCTTGGAGCGATCCACGCGGCGGCCTTTGGCTGCCGGACTGCGCGCACAACGGCATGGAAGGCATGCTGGGGGAGGCGAATCTGCGGGAGGCGGAGGGGGACGACGCGGGGGCGGCGCGGCTGCGGGTGCTGGCGGCTAAGAGCGCGGTGGCCTTCCTGGCCGTGACGGCGTGGGCCGAATGGTTGCGGACGCATGAGCCGGCCTTCCTCCACCAGTTCGAGCCCGGGGACAATCCTTTCCTGGAGGCACCGCACGATGAGCGCCTCTTCGGCATCAACAGCGTCTTTGTGCCCCACTTTGCCTTTCCCTCCACCGCGGCGGTGCGCAATCCCTACCAACTCGCCGGGCATTTTCCCGAGTATGCCGCCCTTTTCAAGGCGCACGGACCGGTGGACGACCTCCGCCGCCTGGCTGCGATCTGGCAAGCAGAATTCCCGGAACGCTGCCGGGACTGGATGATCTATTACATCAAGTCGGATTGGCGGGAACGGTTTGTCCGGGAGCGGGACCAGGAGGCGCGGGAGCAGGCCGCGGTCTTCTACCACCTGGCTCCGGAAGTGTGCAGCCGCCTGTGGATTCTCGGGGAGTCCGCGGAATCGATCGAAGCCCGCTACGCCACGCCCTTGAATCTGGCCGAGCAGGTGCTTCTCCGTTGCGGATCGGGCCTTGGCGGCGGCGGGTGAGGCGGCGGGGAATCCATCCGGCCTTGGCCAAATCATCAGGCTTTGAGCGCGGCGCCGCAGGCGTTCAGGTTGGTGAAGCGCATTTCGTTGTATTCCCGGCACAGGATGATGCCATCGGCTCCGGCTCCCAGGGCGGCGCGGATGGCTTCCTGAAGTGTTTCGGGATTGCTGGGGAAGTGGGTGTCGCGCTGGGGGATGTCGAACCCGATGCCGGCATAGACCCGGCAGGCGGTGCCGGTGGCGCGGACTTCCCGGACGCAGCGGCCCACTTCCCGCGCAACGTAGGCCGGGCCGAGGCCGGTCCGCTCCAGTTCCGCCAGGCCGGAACGGGCTCCCATCCCAGGAGGCAGCGGTGGAACTCCAGCCCCAGATCAGGCCCGAGGTCGCGGTAGAGGCCTTGATTGAGAAATCCCTCGGTGAGCATGCCGCGCAGGCGTGGACCGGCAATATCGTGATAGACCACCGGCTTGAGGTAGCTGGAATAAGCGGTCATTGAGCCATAGTCCTGCGCCGCTTTGGCCAGGGGGTCGAAGGTGGTGGCGTATTGCCAGATGTGCCAGCCGATTTCGGCCTCGGGGCGGATGGCCCGGGCCGTTTCGGCAATGCGGCGTTCCAAGGCAAAACGGCCTTCGATCCACATCCGGTCCCAAGAGAGAACCTCGGGATGCTTCATGAACAAGCGGAGCAGGGACAGGCCCACGCCATCGGAAGCTGGCCCGGTTTGAGATCGCATGGACTTGGCAAAGGCTTCCAGTGCCAGGAAGCCGGTGCGGGCACGCTCCAAGTCGATCCCGCGGCGGCGGCCCTCAGCCTGGCAATGTTCACAAAAGCATCCGCCGCGGCGGCCCCAGACCAGGATTTCCGATAGCGGCCCGGCCCGTTCGTCTCCAAAGTGGAAGCCGTGAAGGTCGTAGCCACGGAAAAGGGATTCGACCACCGCGGCCCACCAGGCTTGAAGCTCCGGATGGCGCCAGCATTTTGCAGGGAGCGGGGAGCCGTCGGCGGCATGGGCGCGCACCTGGGAAAATGCGGGGTCTTTCGGATAATGCGCCAGGATGCGGGGATGAAGCCGCATACCCCGGCGGCGCGCGGGTTCGGCCAGGGTTTCCAGAACGTCTTCGCCTTGATACTGGCCTGGGCCGGGCTGGGGGCAGGGGAGGGCGAGGCCGCGGAAGAGTGCGGGATCAAAGCGGACCCAGACATCGGTGACGGGGGTTTCCCCGGGCATCACGCCATGGTCAGGAGCCAGCACGGCGGAGGGAAGACCCATCCGCCCGCCCCCGACCGCGTAAGGCAGGAGCGTGTTGACGCCGGCCTGGGCGATATGGTCCAGGCAGCGTTCCACACCCTCGTCATAGACGGAATAAGAGCCGAGCTGGATGCCGGCAAGCCTCATCACCGGCTCCGGGGCACTTTAAGGTTTCTACTTTTAGGGTGGTTAATTGGTGCTTTATCGTGCCGCCCGGCATAGGCCGCTTGCAGAGCGGCACTCTGCGGGCTTTGAACCTGGCTGCCCTTTTTGAGTCCTGCCAGGGCGCTCGAGGCGGCTTCGATGGAAGCGCCGCTGATTTCGCAGTATTCCCGGCAGAGAAGCACCCCGGCGGGCGGATGGTGCTTGAGTGTTCCCAAGGCAGAGTGGATGTAGGAAGCTGGGGTCTGTCGGCGCTCGGGGAAAGGATAAGAGATATCCACGCCCAAGCCGGCGAAGAGCGGGGTTTCTGTGCCGACGGCCGCAGCCGCCCGGCGGAAGATGGCACCCAGCAGTTCCGGGGGATCGCCTTCCTCATCCAATTGTTCAGGCGGAGGCATCGGAGGGTTTTCCGGATGCAGGGCCAGCCAGGCGATTTCGAAGCGGGCTGCCTCGGAGAGTTCCGCCCAGAGTGATCCCCGGGCGCGTTCCCGCACGTTATGGACGAGCCTGGCCCCATTGATGTGGCCGTAGCAGCGCAAAACTGCGTAGTCCGCCTGCCCCCGGATCAGTGACCAGTCTTCCAGGGCCGCACGATGCGGATCGATGCATTGATGGGCGATGAGCCCGAAGCCACAGTCCGGGCGGGCCTCCCGCACCGCCGCGCGCGCGATCCCTGGCATTTCCTCCACGCCTCCGCGCTCCAAGTGGTCCCAGGCCATGATTTCCGGATATTGCACCAGCAGGCGGGACAAGATAGTGAGGCCTCCGTCGGGAGGGCGGTTTCCGGAGCGGGATTCGCAGCAAAGCCGGTGGAGGCGGGCGTAGCCCTCACGGGCCCGGAGGGGGTCGATCCCGAAATGGCGTGCCCGATTCTCGCAACAGGGACAAAAGCAATACGGCGGCTGGCCGTGCTGGAAGACCACATCGTTGAATGTGGAGCCCCGCTCGATTCCGTAAAAGAAGCTCTCCAGTTCCGGGTAGTTGGCGGCTGTCTCTGCTGCGGTGAGGCGAAACCATTCCCGGACACGGGGGTTGGCGAAACAGGGAATGGGCAGAGTTCCTCCATCCAGGGTGCGAACCAGCACTTCGTCCCATCCGGGCAAGGCATCCTGACGGCAGGTGCCCCAGCCATCCAGATACCTAGCGTGAATGCGGAGGCCGCGCTCGGAGGCGGCGTCGAGGATTTCCCGAAAAATGTCCCTGCCCCGGGTGGGGTCGTTTTCTCCCGGGCCGATGTGGAACAGTCCCACATCGCGGAAACGGGAGGGCTCATGCCGGACCCAAGCCCGGCCATGGCGTCCGGGGTAGTGGCTCCGCGGACTGTGGTCAGGCGACCAGGTTGGCGGGACCGGTTGGCGAGACCATTCGGGCTCGGGTCCAACACCATAGTAAGTGTGGGTGCTCAGGTGGATGGCATCCACTCCCCGGGCGGCCAAAAAATCGAGCGCAGGGCCGAGTCCCTCGGCCAGGAGTTGGGGCGGAGTGGCTTGGATGCTGAGGCGGAATGGGTTCACGAAGGTTCGTCAATGATTTGTTCAGGATCCGGGTTCTGCCGCGCCGAGGGTGACGACGTGCTGGTGCTGCCAGCGCGGGTCCTGGTGTTGGAAAGTTTTGCTTTGGTGGATCAGGGCGTGCAGCCGCCCATCGGCGGCGATCAGATCACTCAGCACGGTGCGGGGAAATTCCCGGGCGGGAATGCCCAGGGGAAACGCAAGCGGGCGGGGGTCTGGAGCAGGGGCTGTGGTGTCGTAGGCCAGAAGGCGCAGCGTGGCGTCGGCTCCGGTGGTGTCGATCCAGCCCACATAGGCCCATTTGCCCGTGGCAACGAGGTGGGACTCATCGATGCAGGTGAAGAAATCATAGGCCGGAAGGGAGGGAGCGCGGGCGGAAAGATCATCCGTCCAGGCGAGGGTTCCGCCGGCGGGATCGAAGACCGCCAGCTCAGCCGGCCCGCTGGGCGGGGAGAGTTCCTCGCTCCACCACATGCCCTGGGTGGCGTTTTGAATCCGTTTTTCCCGCTCCTCTTGCGGGAGATCGCTCCAGCGTTCCGATGGCTTGCCCAGATTGGCGTGCCTCATCGCGAGAATCCGTTCGGCAGTCGCGGCATCGGGAGTGTAGGGGGAGCGGCGGCGGCCATGGCCGGTGAAATAGACCAGCCGCTTGGCCGTGCCGTCACGGGCCAGTGCAAGCTTGGGCCAGAGTTCGATCACGGGCCGTGCAGCCGCTACACCAAGCGCCCAGACTTGCGCCCCCCCGGCCCCCGCCCGGATTAATTCGATAGGGAGGTTCCAGCCCGGTTTCCAGGCAAACCAGATTTCTCCCCCGTCCACCAGGAAGGCTTTCGGGCGGTAAAGCCCGTCGCCCTCGTAATAGGAGGGGGCGTGGGATTCGGGTTGTCCGTCCAGGTGCGGGGTCTGGGTGGGGAAGCGGTGAAGGAAGCGGAGCCGCGGGGTGGCGGTGTCGAGTGCGGCTCCGCCGCTGGCACCCCCATCGGGCTGCTTGTTTTCGAGGGTGAAATCAAGTGCCCAAAGGTGGAGACCCTGGTCGGCGCCACGGAGCTGCGGGGTGATGCGGCTTTCGCCGAAGCGGCCGTCCGCATTGCGGTCCTCTCCAGGACCGGCCAGGTAGGCGGCACCGTTATGGAGGATGGCACCGCCACTGGCAAAGGGGGCCAGCTCGGCGGGGGTCTTCGAGCCGGGTGAGGGTGGGAGCGGGGGAAATGATGGGTTTTTGGCCAGGACTTTGAAGCCGCTCCATTTGTTGAAGAGATAGGCATAGCCGGCCGGGTTGTGGCCGCTGCCGTAGCCATGGCCTGTGCCCAGAAGCGGCCCAGCGGCATCTCCGAATAGCTGCCCCGAGCCATTGTAGAAGTAGAGGGAGTCGAAGCCGTTCGCCCGGCTGTAGCCAAGGTCGGTCCGCTGTCTAGTGTCCCCCTCGGCCAAGCGGAGCAGGGACGGGCCCCAAGCCCAGGGCAGGAGAGCGGGATCGGGAGCGTCCACGCCGAGCCGTGCGATGTGGGATTGGCGGGTGAAGCCGAAGGCATCGGCAAGCTCCGGATGCTCAGCCATCTGCTGCCGGAAGGCCGGGATGGCCGCGGGCAGTGGAGCGTCTTTTTGAAAGGCCGGTCCGGCCAGGGGTAGCACAGCGGTGTAGCCGGTGTCGTAGCCCGATTGGGCGGTGAAGAGAGCCAGGCTCTCGGGGTCCCACCAGATCGGGAGGAGGCCGGGAGTGGTGTCGCAGGCCATGCCGACGCTGGCATGCGGGTGTTGAAAAACGCGCCGGTTGCCCAGCCCGGCGGGCAGGGTAGCGGAGTGGAGCGTTCCGCCCCCCGCGGCGTCGAGCACGGTGAGCGCATAAGAGTTTGGGGGCTGGGTCGTGTCAGCGGATGCCAGGGCGATGCGGCCACCAGCCCAGGCGAGGTTGAATGCACCGCGGCCGACGGGGAGCTGCAGGAAAGCGCCGCGGGGGTTGGGCTGGTCCGCCGAGTCCCAAGGCCCGGACGGACTGCAGGCGAAAGTCCGCTGCCAGAGCAGGCGCGCGGTGGAGGGGTCCAGCGGAGTGGCAGAGGCCCGCTGGCCAAGAAGGCCGCGGAGGCCCGGCCAGGAGTCCTGGGCTTGTGCCTTCGCGGGAATCAGCGCCCCGCCAGCCAGTGCGGCCAAGAGCCCAAGAAGCGAAAGGAGGCCATGGCCAGGCGTCGTTTTCATGAAAGCTTTCATATTAAGTGCCGCCGCCTCCCGGGCAAGGCAATTGTCGCAGACCTGGACGCCTGCGCGTGCCCATGTAACGCAGGGCATGATTTTAGTTCGGCAGTGTGCGGCTGATGCACTATTTGCCCGGATTGGACGACGCCACCAGCAGTGGGCGGGGTTTGGATTCTACACCGCACGCGAGCGTGCTGAGCCGCCATCACGGACGGCGGACGATGAAGGCGGGCGGGATCAATCGCCGAAGCTGATGCCCAGCTCGCGGCAGGCCTGGAGGATTTGGTTGTCTGGCTTGACCCGCTTGAGCTGGTTGACGGCCTCGGCAATCGGCACCTCGCTGACCAGGTAGTTTTGGTAGCTGACCATGTGGCCGAACTTGCCCTGGCGGATCAGGTCCACGGCATGGACGCCGAAGCGGGTGCCGAGGATGCGGTCCAGGGAAGTGGGGGCGCCGCCGCGCTGCAAATGGCCCAGGACCATGCAGCGGGTTTCTTTGCCGGTGGCCTCGCTGATGCGCTTGGCCACCTGGTCACCGATTCCTCCAAGCAAGGCCTCGCCTTTGCGGGAGGTTTCCTTGGTCACAATCTCCCCGTCAGTGGCGCAGGCCCCCTCGGCAACCACAACCATGTGGGTGGTGTGGCCCTGGGCCTCCCGCTGGCGGATGGCGGCAAAGACATTTTGATAGGTAAAGGGAATTTCCGGAATGAGGATGATGTCGGCCCCGCCGGCCATGCCGCCGTGGAGCGCGATCCAGCCGGCGTAGCGGCCCATGACTTCGACCACCATGACGCGCTTGTGGCTCTTGGCGGTGGTGTGCAGGCGGTCGAGCCCGTCGGCCACACAGGCCACGGCGGAATCGAAACCGAAGGTGATGGCGGTGGCCTCGATGTCGTTGTCGATCGTCTTGGGCACGCCGATGGCTTTGATGCCGTGGTCGCACAGTTGTTGGGCGGTGGAGAGGGAGCCGTCCCCGCCGATGCAGACCACAGCCTCGATGCCGTGCGATTCGATGGTGGCGCGGGCTTCGGCGACGATGGCGGGATCGAGTTCGGCTTTGTTGCCGTGGCCGATCTTGGCGACAAAGCGGCCTTTGTTGGTGGTGCCGAGAATGGTGCCGCCCAGCGCCATGATGCCGTCCGTGGAGGCCCGGTCCAGGACCCGAGTGCGGACCGGGGCGAGCATGCCCTCGTAACCGTCGATGAATCCGATCACTTCCCAGCCCAGCTTGTCGGCGGCGCAGACGACGCCGCGGATGACCGCATTGAGGCCGGGGCAGTCGCCGCCACTGGTCAGAACTGCGATGCGCTTGGTGGGCATGGAGTTTTTCTAGGGAAGCAGGCCGCGTGCCGCGAGAGAAAAAAGCCCGCTGGCACCAAGTAGAAGCTGCGCATCCAAGGGCCGCAGCCGAATTTCTGATTCGGGAGGATTGGGGGGAGGCCAGCAGGAAGGGGACAGTTTGCTTTGCTGCAAAGCAAACTGTCCCCTTGGTGTGCATCACCCCGTTCTTGAAGCGCGCTGCCGGATGGGCCATGCTGCGCCCATGGCATTAGTTTTGGTGACGGGTTCCGGCGGGCTCATCGGCTCGGAAACATGCAAGCGGTTCCACGCGGAGGGCTTCGATGTGGTGGGCGTGGACAATGACCTGCGCGCTTACTTTTTCGGCAAAGAGGCCTCGACCTCCGGCACGCGGGCGAAACTGGAGGCTGCGCTGCCGCGCTACCGGCATGAATCCCTGGACATCCGGGACCGGGAGGGCGTGGAGGCGATGGTGCGGAAGCTCGGCGCAGCCCTGGATGTGGTGGTGCACACGGCGGCCCAGCCGAGCCACGATTGGGCGGCGCGCGAACCCCACACCGATTTCGGCGTCAACGCACTGGGCACGCTCAACCTGCTCGAAGCCTGCCGGCTGCACGCGCCGGAGGCGGCTTTTATTTTCACCAGCACCAACAAGGTCTATGGAGACACGCCCAACCGGCTGCCCCTGGTGCAGGGAGAAACCCGCTGGGAGATCGAGGCCTCCCATCCCTATCATGCCCACGGCATCGATGAATCCATGTCGATCGACCAGACAAAGCACTCGCTCTTCGGCGCGAGCAAGGTGGCGGCGGACGTGATGGTGCAGGAATATGGGCGTTATTTTGGGATGAAAACGGGCGTGTTCCGCGGCGGCTGCCTGACCGGTCCCTCGCATGCGGGCGCGGAGCTGCATGGCTTCCTGTCTTACCTGATGAAATGCACGGTCACGGGCAAGCCTTACCGGGTCTTTGGCTACCAGGGCAAGCAGGTGCGGGACAACATCCACAGCCATGATCTGGTGGAGGCGTTCTGGCATTTTTTCCGCGCCCCGCGGGCGGGGGAAGTTTACAACATCGGGGGCGGGCGCCATTCCAACTGCTCGATGCGCGAGGCCATCGCGATGTGTGAGGAAATCAGCGGGCGGAAGCTGGAGTGGAGCTACCTGGAAGACAACCGCATCGGCGACCACATCTGGTGGATCAGTGATGTGCGCAAGTTCCAGGGGCATTATCCGGACTGGAAGTTCCGCTATGGCATCCGGGACATCCTTGCCGAGATTTACCAGGCCTGCCGGGCATGAAGCCGGGGGCGGACGGGCGGAGGGTGCTGGTCACGGGCGCCGCCGGATTTGTCGGCTGTGAGCTGGCCCTGGCCCTGCGAAAAGAAGGCTGGGCCGTGGCGGGGCTGGACAACCTCTCCCGCCGCGGGAGCGAAGGCAACGTGCCCCGGCTGCAGGCTGCGGGAGTTGAGTTCCTCCGCGGCGACATCCGGGACGCCGCTTTGCTGGCGCAGCTCCCGGCTTCTGCCTGGGTGATGGATTGTGCGGCCAATCCCAGCGTGCTGGCGGGAGTGGACGGCAGCTCGACGGCGTTCGAAGTGATGGACCACAACCTCATCGGCACCCTGCGCCTGCTGGATTATTGCCGGGCGCACCGGGCCGGCTTCATTCTCCTGAGCACCAGCCGGGTCTATTCCATCGCCCCTCTGGCCGGCCTGGCGGTGAAGGCCTCCGGGGATGCTTTTGTGCCTGGGCCGCGGGAGTGGCCGTCGGGCCTTTCCGCCCGCGGCGTGGCGGAATCTTTCTCCACCGAGCCGCCCTTGTCGCTCTATGGGATGTCCAAGCGCTGTTCCGAGCAGCTGGCGCTGGAGTATGGAGCGGCCTTCGGCTTTCCGGTTTGGATCAACCGCTGCGGCGTGCTGGCGGGTGCGGGGCAGTTCGGGCGTCCGGACCAGGGAATTTTCGCCTACTGGCTGCACTCCTGGCGGCAGCGGCGGCCCTTGAAATACATCGGCTTTGGCGGCACCGGTTATCAAGTGAGGGACGTGCTCCATCCGCGGGACCTGGTCCCGCTGCTGCTCCGGCAGATGGCGGAGCCGGAGCGCGCGGTGCCCCGGACCGTCAATTTGGGCGGCGGGTCCGGGCAGGCCGCTTCCCTGCGCCAGTTGAGTGCCTGGTGTGAGGCCCGCTGGGGCGGCCATTCCGTCGAAGCGCAGGATCTGCCCCGGCCGTTCGACATTCCCTGGATGGTGATGGACAGCGGGCTGGCGCGGGAACATTGGGGCTGGGAGCCGCAGACCGGGCTGGAAGCGATCCTTTCGGAAATTGCCGCCCATGCCGAGTCCCGTCCGGACTGGCTGGAGACGAGCGGGGCTTGAGCCCCATGCCGGAACCCGGTTGATGACTGCCGCCCGCTCTTCCGCCAAGACGGTCCGCCTCTGGCGGCGCCTGGTCCCGGTGAGGCTGGCGGATGCCTGGATCGAGCGTGTCCGCTGGGCTGCGCCGCATCCTCCCATCCTGACGGAATTTCCCTCACGCCCCACGGCGCGCCTGGAAATTTACGGAGTGGACGCCGCTGGGGCCCGGCGGCTGGTGCGGGAATTCGGCGGGGAAATCCGCACGCTGGCCGCCGCGGCCTGGATTGGTCCGCAGGCGCGGGACTTTGTCCTGCCCGTTCCCGGGGCGCTGGTGCTGGCATCGGAATCCGCGGCCATCCCGGAACGGCACCGGAGGCTTCCCGTGCTGCGGATTCCGGCGGGCATGGCCTTCGGCACCGGGGAGCATGCCACCACCGCCTTGTGCCTGCGCCAGCTGGCCGGGGAAATTGCGCGCAGGCAGGCGGGCGGCCAGCGCCGCCCACGGGTGATTGATGCTGGAACGGGCAGCGGGGTTCTGGCCCTGGCTGCCGCGCTCCGGGGGGCGGAGGTGGAGGCTTTCGATTTCGATCCGGTCTGCGTCCGGGAATGCCGGGCCAATGCGCGCCGCAATCCCCATGTGCCGCGCGTGCGCTGGCAGTGCGCGGATGTCCTGCGCCATGAACCCCGAGGCCGGGCGGACATCTTGGTGGCCAACCTTTATTCTGGGCTGCTGGTGCGGGCTTTGCCACGCCTCAAACGCTGGCTGCGGAAAGAGGGTCGCATGATCCTCTCCGGAGTGCTCCGGAACCAGGAAGACGAAGTGGCCGGGGCGCTCCGGGGCCTCGGCCTGCGCCCGGCCCGAGTGCTGCGCAAAGGACGCTGGGTTTCTTTTTCGGAGGTGGCCCCGATATCGAAAGCGGAGAGATAGGCCAGAAGGCCGGGGCCGGCCGCCAGTCCGGGCCTCGACACGGGGTGGCAGGGCGGTATCTTATGAAGTAATGAAACCTCTGTGTGCTCTGCTGCTGGCGGCTGCTGTGCTCGCTGCCGCTTCCTGTTCTCCGGAAAATCCGGGCTCGGAGGCGCCACCCCAGGCCGCGGCGCCGGCTCCCGCTTTGGCCGAACCCACGCCGGAGACCGTGGCCAGCGGGGGCCTGATCCGGGGCAAAGCGATCATTGAAATGCGCAACGAGATGGTCAAGGACCTGGCCGGGCTGGAACTGGTCCTGGTGCCGGATGACAAGGCGCGCGAGATCACCAAGGTGCGCGAGGAGCGCTGGCGCATGCTGGCCTCACGCTTCAATTTCAACGACGGATACAACAACCTCGATCTCAACGCCATCGGCTCCACGGCGGTGGGCCTGGCCGTGGCCCAGGCCAAGGCAGACGACGCCGGTTTCTATGCGTTTTCCAATGTTCCTCCGGCCCGTTACCGCATCTACGCCCAATACAAAAGCATGTATGCGTCCGGTTACTGGCTGATCCCAGTGGAAGTGAAAGCCGTGGGGGATGTGGTGACCGTGGACATCAACAACGACAAGTTTGCCGAGGTTTACAATTACCAGCAAAAGTGATGACCTGGCCAGGAGCAGCTGGAATCATTTGAATTCAGAGCGCGGGCACAGATAGAGCCTGTTCGTCTGGCGGAAAAGCAAGAGATGTAAAAACAGTTCGCGGCCAGGAGGGGCCAATGCGGTGGAACTGGGTCAGGCTGAGGAGAATAGCGCAAATCAAAAATTCCCCCCCTGTCAAGCTTTTGGGACCAGTCCCGGAAAAAAACCTCACTCCCCGTGACGATTCCGCGGCGGAAGCAAGAAAAGATGCTGCTTCCCTATCTTTCCTCTTGCCAATCACCACACCCCTGTTAGCAACA
>Ga0209172_10001767_pt1 | contig 42851 bp, 41 predicted proteins | sample LarsenN4metaG_FD_184113 | JGI IMG/M metagenome (GOLD analysis project Ga0209172, IMG submission 184113) | Hot spring sediment bacterial and archeal communities from British Columbia, Canada, to study Microbial Dark Matter (Phase II) - Larsen... ... | reverse complement strand
TAAAGAACGCCAGCACCAGATACAAGGCTGCATGAACCGGGTTTTTGGCCGTCACCACGCGGAACGCGGCAACGATCAGGATCAGCGACAGCACATAAAACACAACAGCTTGAAAGCTCATGTCTCCCCCTTAGCGATACTTGGCATCAGCAGCCTTGTTGGCCGCAATTTCAGCCTCGTACTTGTCACCCACCGCCAGCAGCATCGGCTTGGTGTAGTAGAGGTCGCCACGTTTTTCGCCGTGGTATTCAAAAATGTGCGTTTCCACAATGGCGTCGACCGGGCAGGCTTCTTCACAGAAACCGCAGAAAATGCACTTGGTCAGATCGATGTCGTAGCGGCTGGTACGACGGGTACCGTCGTCACGCTGCTCCGACTCGATGGTGATGGCCAGCGCCGGGCACACCGCCTCGCACAGCTTACAGGCGATGCAGCGCTCTTCGCCGTTGGCGTAACGGCGCTGCGCATGCAGGCCACGGAAGCGCGGCGAGATCGGGGTCTTCTCTTCCGGGAACTGGACGGTGATCTTGCGGGCGAAGAAGTGACGACCGGTCACCATCAGGCCCTGCACCAGTTCTACCAGCAGGAAGGTTTTGAAAAAATTTCGGATCATTTCCATGCTATTCATCCAATCCGTATCAGTTCCACAGCGACAGTGGGCTCATCATCCAGGCGCCGACAACCAGCACCCAAACCAGCGATACCGGGATGAAGATTTTCCAGCCCAGACGCATGATCTGGTCGTAGCGATAGCGCGGGAAGGTGGCACGGAACCACAGGAACAGGAACAGCACCAGGGAAATCTTGGCCAGCAGCCAGATCACACCGGACGCGCCCAGCGCACCCCACGATGCCGGGAACGGCGACAGCCAGCCGCCCATGAACATGATGGCGGTCAGCGCCGACACCAAGATCATGTTGGCATATTCCGCCAGGAAGAACACGGCGAAGGCCATGCCGGAGTATTCCACGTGGAAACCGGCGACAATTTCCGACTCACCTTCCGCCACGTCAAACGGGGCACGGTTGGTTTCCGCAACACCGGAAATCAAGTACACCAGGAACAGCGGGAACAGCGGCAGCCAGTTCCACGACAGCACCGAACCGCCACCGATACCGTGGCCCTGCTGGTTGACGATCTCAACCAGGTTCAGGCTGCCGGACACCATCAGCACGCCGACCAGCGCGAAGCCCATCGAGATCTCGTAGGACACGATCTGGGCCGAGGAACGCAGTGCGCCTAGGAAGGAGTACTTGGAGTTACCCGCCCAGCCGGCCACGATCACGCCGTAAACGCCCATCGAGGTGATCGCCATGATGAACAGCAGCGACGCGTCGATATTGGCCAGCACCATGGTATCGGTGAACGGGATTACCGCCCAGGCCGCCAGTGCCGGCATGATGGACAGCACCGGCGCCACCAGAAACAGCCCCTTGCTCGACTTGGTCGGCAGGATGATCTCTTTCATCAGCAGCTTCACACCGTCAGCCAGAGGCTGCAGCAGCCCTTTCGGGCCGACACGGTTAGGGCCGATACGGATCTGCATGTAGCCGATCACCTTGCGCTCTGCCAGCGTCAGGTAGGCCACACCGATCATCAGCGGGGCAACGATGGCCAGAATCTTCAGCAGTGTCCACACCGCCAGACCGGCCTCGGTCCCCAGCAAGTTTTGCAGCAATTCCATGACTTATCCTCGCTTGATCTGAATCGGTTCGAACAGACCACCCAGTGCCTGCGTTGCCGGATGGGCAGCAGCGACACGGACCGCACCGGCGGCAACGGCAGCATCGGCCACCAGTTGCAGGCGAACTTCGGCCTCACCCTGGCTGACGATGGCAGGCTGACCTGCTTCCAGACCCAGTTTGGCGATGTCTTGCGGGTTGAGGGCAATCACGGGCGCGGCTGCCGCGGCGGTCTTCTGCAGCGATTCGGCGCGACGGCAGATGGCATCGGCCTGATACATCGGCACTTCACCGATACGCACCAGCGTGTCGCCGGCCACAACGTTGGCCGCAACGCTGGCCAACTGGTTGTTCAGTGCCGCAGCGATGTCACCATGCGCCAGCAATTCAGCACGCACGTCTTCCGCACTGTTGAAATCGAAGCCGGACAGGTTGAGCATGTTGCCCAGCACGCGCAGCACTTTCCAGGCCGGACGGGTCTCGCCCAGCGGACGCACCACACCGTTGAACGGCTGCAGCTTGCCTTCCATGTTGACGAAGGAACCGGCGGTTTCGGAGAACGGCGCGATCGGCAGCAGCACATCGGCGTAGTCCAGCAGCGCTTCGCCCTTGAATGCGGTCAGGGCAATCACGGTGGCAGCCTGCTTCATCGCGGCAACGGCCTGTTGGCTGTTGTAGGCGTCGGCTTCGATCTCGCTGTTGAGCAGCACGTAAGCCTTGCGCGGCGCGGCCAGCATCTCGCTGGCACCGATACCGGCAGAGACGGTCTTGCCCAGCGGGCCACGTTGCGGATTGACACCGGCGATGTCGGCACCGACGCTGTTGGCGGCTTCGGCAGCGATACCGAAACGGGCACCGGTCACGCGGCCGATTTCCTGGGCCAGCGACAGCAGCTCGGCAAACGCCGGGTGGTGCTGTGCCACATTGCCCAACACCACGGCAGCCGATTCGGCGGCGCACAGGCTGTCGGCAATGGCGCGTGCTTCGGCACCAACGTTGGCCGCAGACAGGTCCAGCGTGGTCGACGCGGACTTGATTTCCACCGCGGCTTTCAGCACCTGCGCCAGCGCGTTGACCAGCGCCAGCGGCGATACGATCAGCTTGGCGTTGATGCGGGTCAGCAGCTCGTCGTCGCTGGTATGGATCACGTTCAGTGCCATGCCCTTCTTGACCGACTGGCGCAGACGCGATGCCAGCAATGGCTGCTCCTGGCGCTGGGTGGAACCCACCATCAGCACCGACTTGGCGGCCAGCAGCTCGACGATGCTGGAACCCAGCCACAGTGCGCCCTGCTGTGCCGCGGCGACACGCTTGTCGCTGCGACGCAGTGCGGCATCGATATTGTTGACGCCGAAGCTGCGCGCCAGTTTCTGCGCCAGATACAGTTCTTCGGTGGTGCTGTGCGGGCTGGCCAGGAAGCCGATGGCATCCTTGCCGTGGTCGTTGGCCACGCCGTTGAGGCCCTTGACCACGTAGTCCAGTGCCGTCTGCCAGTCGGTTTCGTGCCACTTGCCGTCAAACTTGATCATCGGCTTCTGCAGGCGCTCGGCGCTGTTCAGGCCTTCGTACGAGAAGCGGTCGCGGTCGGCGATCCAGCACTCGTTGATGTCTTCGTTTTCCAGCGGCAGGACGCGCATCACCTGGTTCTGCTTGACCTGCACGATCAGGTTGCTGCCCAGACCGTCGTGCGGGCTGACCGACTTGCGGCGCGACAGCTCCCAGGCACGGGTGGCGTAGCGGAACGGCTTGGAGGTCAGCGCACCGACCGGACACAGGTCGATCACGTTGCCGGAGATTTCCGAGTTCACGGTCTTGCCGAGGAACGGCAGGATTTCCGAAAATTCGCTGCGGTTGGCCATACCGATTTCCTGGTAGCCACCGATCTCTTCGGTAAAGCGGACGCAGCGGGTGCAATGGATGCAGCGGCTCATTTCCTCGGCGGAAACCAGCGGCCCCATGTCCTTGCCGACCACGGCGCGTTTTTCTTCCTGGTAGCGGGAAGAAGAATTGCCGTAGCCCACGGCCAGATCCTGCAGCTGGCACTCACCGCCCTGGTCGCAGATCGGGCAATCCAGCGGGTGGTTGATCAGCAGGAACTCCATCACGCCAGCCTGGGCCTTCTTGGCCAGCGGCGAGGCGGTATGCACTTTCATGCCGTCGGTGACCGGCGTGGCACAGGCCGGCAAAGGCTTGGGAGCCTTTTCCACTTCCACTAGGCACATGCGGCAGTTGGCCGCAATGGACAGCTTTTTGTGGTAGCAGAAGTGAGGAATATGTGTACCGGCGGTGTGGGCAGCATCCATGATGGTGATGCCCTGATTGACCGTCAGTTTTTTTCCGTCGATTTCGATTTCAAGCATCGCTCAACACCATTTGTGATCCACCAAGGCCTTCTTGTGCGTAATGAGATGTTCAAACTCATTGCGGAAGTGCTTGGTGAAACTACGAACAGGGAACACGGCGGCATCAGCTAGGGCGCAAATCGTGCGGCCCGCCATATTGTTCCCGACAGATTCCAGCAACTCCAGATCGCCGTCACGGCCTTCGCCGTTGGCGATGCGATGGATCACCTTGTACAGCCAGCCGGTGCCTTCACGGCATGGCGTGCACTGGCCGCAGGACTCTTCGTGATAGAAGTAGGCCAGACGCTCCAGCGCCTTGACCATGCACACGTCCTCGTTCATCACGATGACCGCGCCGGAACCCAGCATCGAACCGGCCTTGGAAATACTGTCGTAATCCATGGTCAGTTCCATCATCACCTCGCCCGGCAGTACCGGCGCCGACGAACCACCCGGAATCACCGCCTTCAGCTTCTTGCCATCCTTCATGCCGCCGGCCATTTCCAGCAGCGTGGCGAACGGGGTGCCCAGCGGGATCTCGTAGTTGCCGGGACGGTTGACGTGACCGGAGATGGAGAACAGCTTGGTGCCGCCGTTGTTCGGCTTGCCCGCTTCCAGGAATTTCTGGCCGCCGTCACGGATGATGAACGGCACGGAGGCGAACGACTCGGTGTTGTTGATGGTGGTCGGCTTGCCGTACAGGCCGAAGCTGGCCGGGAACGGCGGCTTGAAGCGCGGCTGGCCTTTCTTGCCTTCCAGCGATTCCAGCAGCGCGGTTTCTTCGCCGCAGATGTAGGCGCCGTAGCCGTGGTGCGCGAACAGGTCGAAGCTGAAGTCGGTGCCGAGAATGTTCTGTCCCAGCAGACCGGCCTTGCGTGCCTCGTCCAGTGCCTCTTCGAACAGCTCGTAGGCCTCGAAGATTTCACCGTGGATGTAGTTGTAACCGGCCTTGCAACCCATGGCGTAACCGGCAATGATCATGCCTTCGATCAGCGCGTGCGGGTTGTAGACGATGATGTCGCGATCCTTGAACGTGCCCGGTTCGCCTTCGTCGGTGTTACAGACCACGTACTTGTCACCGGGGAAGGAACGCGGCATGAAGCTCCACTTCAGACCGGTCGGGAAACCTGCACCACCACGACCACGCAAGCCGGAGTTCTTCACTTCGGCGATCACGTCTTCCTGGGGGATCTTGTTATCAAGAATTTTCTTTAGGGCCTGATAGCCACCGCGAGCCATGTAGGCCTCGAGGCGCCAGCAGTCCGGAGCGGCGGTGTCCACGCCCTCGAAAATCACGCCATTGACGAAAACTGCCATTATTCCAACTCCGCCAGTTTCTTATCGATAGCTTCGCGCGTCATGAAGCTGCACATTTTGTGGTTGTTCACCAGCAGGACCGGTGCATCACCACAGGCGCCCATGCACTCCCCTTCCAGCAGGGTGAACTTGCCGTCGGCGGTGGTTTCACCGATGCCGATACCCAGCTTTTCACCGATGTAGTGCGCGGCATTGACGCCGCCTTGCAGCGCGCAAGGCAGGTTGGTGCAGACAGTGAGCTTGTATTTGCCGACCGGCTTCATGTCGTACATGTTGTAGAAGGTGGCGACTTCGTAGGCGGCAACCGGCGGGATACCCACGTAGTTGGCCACGAATTCGATCACGTCGGCATTGAGGCAGCGCTCTTCCGGCGTGTTGCCGGTTTCACGACGCTCGACCAGTGCAATGCGCAACGCGCCCATGATGGCAGAACGGAACTGGTCGCCAGGATACTTGGCCAGTTCGCGGTCAATTTTTGCAAGCGATTGTGCGGATAGCATCAGCGGTCGATCTCCCCAAATACCACGTCCTGAGTACCAATGATGGCGACAACGTCGGCGATCATGTGGCCACGAGACATTTCATCCAGACTGGCCAGATGGGCATAGCCCGGCGCACGGATTTTCAGACGATAAGGCTTGTTGGCGCCATCGGAAACCAGATAGATACCGAACTCGCCTTTTGGATGCTCTACAGCGGCGTAAGCTTCGCCTTCCGGCACATGCATGCCTTCGGTGAAGAGTTTGAAATGGTGGATCAGCTCCTCCATATTGCTCTTCATGTCTTCGCGGCTAGGCGGGGCGAACTTGTGGTTGTCGGTGATGACCGGACCAGGATTGGCCTTCAGCCACTTCACGCACTGCTGGATGATGCGGTTGGACTGACGCATCTCTTCGACACGCACCAGATAGCGGTCATAGCAGTCGCCGGTGACGCCAACCGGAATGTCGAATTCCATGCGGTCGTACACGTCGTACGGCTGCATTTTGCGCAGGTCCCAGGCGATGCCGGAACCACGCAGCATCGGACCGGTCATGCCCAGATTCTTGGCACGCTCCGGGGTCACCACGCCGATACCGACGGTACGCTGCTTCCAGATACGGTTATCGGTGAGCAGGGTCTCGTAGTCGTCGACACAGGCTGGGAAACGGTTGGTGAAGTCTTCGATGAAATCGAGCATCGAGCCCTTGCGGGTTTCGTTCAGGCGCGCGATTTCCTTGGCGTTGCGGATCTTGGACGCCTTGTACTGCGGCATGCTGTCCGGCAGGTCGCGATAGACACCGCCCGGACGGAAGTAGGCGGCGTGCAGGCGGGCACCGGAAACGGCCTCGTAGCAGTCCATCAGGTCTTCACGCTCGCGGAACGCGTACAGGAACATGGTCATCGCGCCGATGTCGATGGAGTGCGCACCGATCCACAACAGATGGTTGAGGATACGGGTGATCTCGGCAAACATCACACGGATGTACTGGGCACGCTCCGGCACTTCGATACCGGCCAGCTTTTCGATCGCCAGACAGTAGGCGTGCTCGTTGCACATCATCGACACGTAGTCGAGACGGTCCATGTACGGCAGCGACTGGATGAAGGTCTTGCTTTCGGCCAGTTTCTCGGTACCGCGGTGCAGCAGGCCGATATGCGGGTCGGCACGCTGTACCACTTCACCATCCAGCTCCAGCACCAAGCGCAACACGCCGTGCGCGGCCGGGTGCTGCGGACCGAAGTTCAGGGTGTAGTTACGGATGTCAGCCACCGTAGTTCTCCTCGCGAATGATGCGTGGCGTAATCTCACGCGGTTCGATGGTGACCGGTTGGTAGATCACGCGCTGCTGAGCTGCGTCGTAGCGCATTTCGACATGACCGGACAGCGGGAAGTCCTTGCGGAACGGATGACCGACAAAACCGTAGTCGGTAAGGATGCGACGAAGATCCGGATGGCCTTCGAAGATGATGCCGAACAGGTCGAACGCCTCGCGCTCGAACCAGTTGGCGGTATTCCAGATTTCCACCACGCTCGGCACGACCGGGAAATCGTCATCCTCGGCAAACACGCGCACGCGCAGGCGGGTGTTGTGCGTCAGGGACAGCAAATGATAAACCACCGCAAAACGCGGGCCGTCTTGTGGTTGGTCTTGGTAGGTACTGTAGTCCATGCCGCAGACGTCGATACACTGTTCGAACGCCAGCTCTGGGTGATCGCGCAATGTGCTCATTGCTTCGGTCACGTTCACGGATTTACAGACGATAGTCAGCTCACCGAGCGCAATCTTGGCCGATACAACCTTGTCGCCAAGCACACGCTCTACCGCCGACTTGAGCACTTCCATTCTGGATGCCATGGTTTAACCTCAGCGGGCGATAGTATTGGTACGCTTGATCTTGTTCTGCAGCTGGATGATGCCGTAAAGCAACGCCTCTGCAGTCGGCGGACAGCCCGGCACATAGACGTCAACCGGAACAATACGATCACAGCCGCGAACGACAGAATAAGAGTAGTGGTAGTAGCCGCCGCCATTAGCACAGGAGCCCATGGAGATCACCCAGCGTGGCTCGGCCATCTGGTCGTACACCTTGCGCAGGGCCGGGGCCATCTTGTTGCACAGGGTACCGGCAACAATCATCAGGTCGGACTGGCGTGGACTGGGACGGAACACGATGCCGAAACGGTCGAGGTCATAACGGGCAGCACCCGCATGCATCATCTCCACCGCACAGCAGGCCAGGCCGAAGGTCATCGGCCACAGGGAACCAGTACGGGTCCAGTTAATGAGCTTGTCAGCCGTGGTGGTGACAAAGCCCTTTTCAAGAACGCCTTCTACTCCCATTCCAGAGCTCCCTTTTTCCACATGTAGACGAAACCGATGGTCAGCACCGTGATGAACTCAATCATGACGCCGAAGCCATACATGCCCAGTTCTTTGAGCACAACCGCCCACGGAAAGAGAAAGGCAATTTCCAGATCGAAGAGAATGAAAAGAATGGCGACCAGGTAGTACCGGACGTCAAACTTCATACGCGCATCTTCAAATGCCTCGAAGCCGCATTCGTATGGAGAAAGCTTTTCAGGATCAGGACGATTCGGGGCCAACAGCCACCCCAGAAGCAATGGACCGACGCCAACCAGCAGGCCGACGACAACGAACATCAGAATGGGAAAGTAATTTTGCAGCATTTCCCGCGCACCTCTAAAAGAAAGGAGGTCAAAGACCTCCTTGGCTCCAAGTAAAACAGGCCACCGGTTTCCCGATGGCCTGTTTTTTGAATGTGGTGCCGACAGTGAGACTCGAACTCACACAGCCTATGGCCACTACCCCCTCAAGATAGCGTGTCTACCAATTCCACCATGTCGGCACTATACAAACTCAATTTTTACTCTGGAATCACAGAACCAGAGGCCTTGCTCTTATCAGCGTCGCTCGGGAGTGGCGATGCAGACTGGCTGGACACTCCACCCATCACGCCCAATTCCGTCTTGGCCGAGGAGTGAAAGAAACCAATAACCATCAAGGACGAGAAAAATACGACTGCCGCAATCGCAGTAGCCCTACTCAAAAAATTCGCGGAACCGGTGGCACCAAACAGACTACCCGATGCACCACTACCGAAAGCAGCACCCATGTCCGCACCCTTGCCATGCTGCATCAGGACAAGGACGATGATCGCCAGCGCAGAAACCAACATGGCGACGAGTGCTAATGTATTCAGAAGTTCCATACTATACCGTTTTTTCAGCAGCCTGGCAAATTCGCCCAAAGCTCTCAACATCTAAAGATGCCCCGCCAACCAAGGCGCCACCGACACTTTGCAGCGAAAAAATCGCATCCGCATTGTCCGCCTTGACGCTGCCTCCGTAGAGGACGCGAATACTATCAGAAGCCCCATGGCATTGCAACAAAGTCGCCCGGATATATTGGTGCACGTCGTCGATCTGCTCGACGCTGGCCACCTTGCCGGTACCAATCGCCCAGACCGGCTCGTACGCCACCACGTAGTCGTGGCCGGCCAGCGCGCCCAGCACCGTCAGCTGCTCGGCGATTACCGCCTTGTAGGCATCGGCTTCGCGCTCGGCTAGCGTCTCACCGACGCAATAAACCGGAACCAGGCCGGCGGCAACGGCCGCCCGCAGCTTGCGCGCCAGCAAGGCATTGTCTTCGGCAAAGTACTGGCGGCGCTCGGAGTGGCCGATCAGCACATAGCGGCAGCCGACATCGGCCAGCATCGCGGCACTGACTTCGCCGGTGTAGGCACCATCCTTGTCAAAGGCACTGACATCCTGTGCCGCCAGCGCGATATTGCTGCCAGCCAGCAACGCGGCGGCCTGACCAAGGTAGGCAAACGGTGGCGTCACCGCCACCTGGGCCGCCCGCACCGCCGCGTCGGCCTGCAGAGCGTCGATCAGTGCAAGGTTGGCCGCAAGCCGCCCGTTCATCTTCCAGTTGCCGATTACCAGTTTGCCCGTCATGCCGAATACCCTGATTGCTGTTTTTAATGGGCAAATTATATCAGCGGGTACTACATTGCTGTGCATAGTCATGACTGTAATATTTCTGCAAAGAGCCTCCCTTAGGATGCGCACATCGAAACAAGTCGTGAACTCTAGGAGCAAGCATGAAACATTCTATTCGTTGGGCTACCACGCTGGTGGTTTCCGGTTTTGTTGCAAGCAATGTGTTTGCGGCCGACATCACCGGCGCTGGCGCCACCTTCCCGTACCCGCTGTACGCCAAATGGGCGGAAGCGTACAAGGCGCAGACCAACAACAACATGAACTACCAGTCGATCGGTTCGGGTGGTGGTATCAAGCAGATTCAGTCGAAGACCGTTGATTTCGGTGCCTCCGACATGCCGCTGAAGCCGGAAGAGCTGAGCAAGCACGGCCTGACCCAGTTCCCGACCGTGATCGGCGGCGTGGTACCGGTGGTCAACGTCCCGGGCATCGGCGCCGGCCAGCTGAAACTGACCGGCCCGCTGCTTGCCGACATCTACCTCGGCAAGGTTGCCAACTGGAACGATGCCGCCATCGGCAAGCTGAACCCGGGAGTGAAGCTGCCTGACCAGAAGATTACCGTGGTACGCCGCTCCGACGGCTCCGGCACCACCTTCATCTTCACCAACTACCTGTCCAAGGTATCGCCGGAATGGAAATCCGCCATCGGTGAAAACACCGCGGTGAACTGGAAGACCGGTGTCGGCGGCAAGGGCAATGAAGGCGTGGCCAACTACGTGACCCGCATCAAGGGCTCCATCGGCTATGTCGAATACGCCTACGCCAAGCAGAACAAGATTGCGCACGCCCAGGTACAGAACGCGGCCGGTACTTTCGTGAATCCGGATGACAGCACCTTCAAGGCTGCTGCGGCCAACGCCGACTGGGCCAAGGCACCAGGCTTCTACCTGATCCTGACCAACCAGCCTGGCAAGGACAGCTGGCCAATCTCCGGCGCTACCTTCATCCTGATGCACAAGAAACAGGACAAGCCGGAACAGGCACAGGAAGCACTGAAGTTCTTCGACTGGGCCTACAAGGGCGGCGACGCCATTGCCACCCAGCTTGACTATGTGCCGATGCCTGCCAATGTGAAGACGGTAATCCGCAACAGCTGGAAACAGATCGCGGCCACCTCCGGCGCACCGGTCTGGAAGTAATCTGCAGTTGCAGCACTGAAGTACAAGCCGGGGAGAGACTCCTCGGCTTTTTGTCTGCCAATCAGACCAAGAGATTTTCATGGAAAAACTAAGCAACAGCGCCAACCTGAAACGTCAGATGATGCTGGATTCGCTGTTCCGCATGACCACCCGGTTTTTTGCCTTCCTGGTGCTGGCCCTGCTGGTCGGCATCCTGATCTCGCTGGTCATCGGCGCCATGCCCAGCATCCGGCACTTTGGCTGGGGCTTCCTGACCAGCACCGAGTGGGACCCAGTATCGGAAAACTTCGGTGCGGTGGTGCCGATCTTCGGCACGCTGGTAACCTCCTTTATCGCGTTGCTGATCGGGGTTCCGGTCAGCTTCGGCATTGCTATCTTCTTAACCGAGATCTGCCCGCCGCTGCTGAAGCGGCCGCTGGGCATCGCGGTGGAGCTACTGGCCGGCATCCCGTCCATCATCTACGGCATGTGGGGCCTGTTCGTGTTTGCGCCGCTGTTCGGCGACCACGTGCAGCCATGGATCATGGAAAACCTCGGTGAATGGCCGCTGATTGGCTTCCTGTTCCAGGGGGCGCCGATGGGTATCGGCATCTTCACCGCCGGCCTGATCCTGGCCATCATGGTGATTCCGTTCATCGCCTCGGTAATGCGCGACGTGTTCGAAGTGGTACCGCCAATGCTGAAGGAATCCGCCTACGGCCTGGGTGGCACCACCTGGGAAGTGGTGCGCAACGTGGTACTGCCGTACACCAAGACCGGCGTCATCGGCGGCATCATGCTGGGGCTGGGTCGTGCGCTGGGCGAGACCATGGCGGTCACCTTCGTGATCGGCAACTCCACCAACCTGTCCACCAGCCTGTTCGACCCCGGTAACTCGATTGCCTCGGCACTGGCCAACGAATTTGCCGAAGCCACCGGCGAATTCCACATGGCCGCGCTGATCGAACTCGGCCTGATCCTGTTCTTCATCACCTTTGTCGTACTGTCCTGCTCCAAGTTGCTGCTGCTGCAACTGAAGAAGCAGGAAGGCCGTAATTCCTGAGCGGGAGCATGATGACTACCACCCTGACCGCCCGTTCGCCCAACACGGATCACACCATGTCGGCACAACCAAGCAAAAATTCGCGCAACAACGCCATCTACGCCCGGCGCCGTTTCGTCAACGGCTTCAACATGACCGCCTCGCTGCTGGCGATGGGGTTCGGCCTGTTCTGGCTGGCGTGGATCCTGTACACCCTGCTCGTCCATGGCCTCGCCGGCATGAGCGTGGAAGTGTTCACCAAGATCACGCCGCCGCCCGGCTCCGATGGCGGCCTGATCAACGCCATCGCCGGCTCGCTGAAGATGACCTTCTTCGGCACCCTGCTCGGCACCCCGATCGGCATTCTCGCCGGCGTGTACCTGGCGGAATTCGGCGAGCGCGGCTGGCTGGCACCGGCCACCCGCTTCATCAACGACATCCTGCTGTCGGCGCCGTCCATCGTCATCGGCCTGTTCATCTACGAGATGTACGTGGTGACCATGGGCCACTTCTCCGGCTGGGCCGGCGCGCTGGCGCTGTCGCTGCTGGTGATTCCGGTGGTGGTGCGCACCACCGAGAGCATGCTGCGCCTGGTGCCGAACAGCCTGCGCGAAGCGGCAATCGCCCTCGGCGCACCGCAGTGGAAGGTGACCATGTACGTGACGCTGCGCTCGGCCAAGGCCGGCGTGATTACCGGCATCCTGCTGGCGGTGGCGCGCATTTCCGGCGAGACCGCACCGCTGCTGTTCACCGCGCTGAACAACCAGTTCTGGAGCGGCATGAACCAGCCGATGGCCAACCTGCCGATCGTGATCTTCCAGTTCGCGATGAGCCCGTACGAAGACTGGCACGCACTGGCCTGGGCCGGCGCCCTGCTGATCACGCTCAGCGTACTGACCCTGAACATCGTTGCCCGCTGGCTGGGCCGTCAGAAAACCCAATCTCATTAAGGCTTGACGCACCATGACTGAACAAGCAATCAAGCTCAAGGTAAAAGACCTCAACTTTTACTACGGCAACTTCCTCGCGCTGAAGAAGGTCAACCTCGACATCCCGGCCGGCAAGGTCACCGCCTTCATCGGCCCGTCCGGCTGCGGCAAATCGACGCTGCTGCGCACCTTCAACCGCATGTTCGAGTTGTACCCCGGCATGCGCGCCGAAGGCGAGATCCTGCTCGACAACCAGAACATCCTCGCCAAGTCGGTCGACGTGAACATGCTGCGCGCCAGCGTCGGCATGGTGTTCCAAAAGCCGACACCGTTCCCGATGTCGATCTACGACAACATCACCTTCGGCGTGAAGCTGTACGAAAACCTGTCGCGCAGCGAAATGGACGATCGCGTGGAATGGGCGCTGCGCAAGGCGGCGCTGTGGAATGAAGTGAAGGACAAGCTGAAGCAGTCCGGCAACTCGCTGTCCGGCGGCCAGCAACAGCGGCTGTGCATCGCGCGTGGCGTCGCCACCCGCCCGGAAGTGCTGCTGCTGGACGAACCGACCTCGGCGCTGGACCCGATCTCCACCGCGCACATCGAAGAACTGATTCACGAGCTGAAACAGGACTACACCATCGCCATCGTCACCCACAACATGCAGCAGGCGGCCCGGGTCTCCGACTACACCGCCTACATGTACCTGGGCGAGCTGATGGAGTTCGGCGCCACCGACGATATCTTCACCGCGCCCAAGCGCAAGGAAACCGAAGACTACATCACCGGCAAATTCGGCTGAATATTACTGTTTTATTACAGCCCTTCCGATGCCTCCAGAACGGAGGCATTTTTCTTTTCAAATCAAGCCACTAAACCCTGCCAAAATACAACACTGTCAAGCCGTAAACTCATGCCTTTGGCACATTTCAAACGCACCGCAAAAAGATTGTTACAAGCTCTTGACGTGTCATCTGCCAACCCCAAGAATCCCGCCTTTCGGATAACGCCTGACACATAAATCATGCTGGAACTTCTTTCGGGACTCGACACACTGCTCGCAATCACGCTGGTGCTGTCGATCACCTTCGTGCTCGCCTTTGAATTCATCAACGGCTTTCACGACACCGCCAACGCCGTTGCAACCGTCATCTACACCCAGTCGATGAAACCGGAGACCGCCGTGCTGCTGTCCGGCTTCTTCAACTTCCTCGGCGTGTTCTTTGGCGGTCTGGCCGTGGCCTACGCCATCGTCAACCTGATTCCGACCGACCTGCTGCTGAACATCAACTCGGCGCAGGGCATGGTGATGGTGTTCGCGCTGCTGACCTCCGCCATCGTGTGGAACCTCGGCACCTGGTACTTCGGCATCCCGGCCTCCAGCTCGCACACCCTGATCGGCGCCATCCTCGGCGTCGGCATCGGCAACGCGCTGCTGACCGGCGATTCCATCGTCAACGGCATCAACTGGAGCAAGGCCATCGACGTGTTCCTGTCGCTGTTCCTGTCGCCGCTGTTCGGTGCCGGTCTCGCCGGCCTGATGCTGTTCACGCTGATGAAGCTGCGCCCGCTGTCCAACATCCACAAATCGCCGTTCCAGCGCCAGCAGATCGAAGGCCGCAAGCATCCGCCGTTCTGGGCACGTTTCATGCTGATCGTATCGTCGATGGGCATGAGCTTCACCCACGGCTCCAACGACGGCCAGAAGGGTGTCGGCCTGGTGATGCTGGTGCTGATCGCGCTGGCGCCGGCCCACTTTGTGGTCAACCTCGAAGCCGAACCGATCCAGATCGAGCACACCAAGATCGCCGCCATCCAGCTGAAAGAGCTGTACCAGCGCAACCAGGTCATCATCGACCTGAAGTACCCGGTGAAGGGCAACCACCAGTGCGAACCGTCGAAGATCGTGGAAGAAGCCGGCGCGCTGCTGAGCGCGATCGGTGACGCCAAGTCGTTCCAGACCCTGCCGGAAGCGCAACGCTGGAACGTGCGCACCCAGCTGATCTGCCTCGCCGACGGCGCCAAGAAGATCAGCAAGGTGCCGGGCATCAACGACGTTGACCTGAAGCAGCTGAAAGGCATCCAGAAAGACCTGACCCAGACCACCGAATACGCACCGACCTGGGTGATCGTCGCCGTGGCGCTGGCCATCGGCCTGGGCACCATGGTCGGCTGGAAGCGCGTGGTCAACACCGTGGGCGAGAAGATCGGCAAGAAGGACATGACCTACGCACAGGGCATGGCGGCGCAAACCATGTCGGCGCTGTCCATCGGTCTGGCCAGCGTGATCGGCGCACCGGTGTCCACCACCCAGATCCTGTCCAGTGCCGTCGCCGGCACCATGGTGGTCAACCGCTCCGGCGTGCAGCTGTCCACCATCAAGACCATCCTCACCACCTGGGTACTGACCCTGCCGGTGAGCATGGGCCTGGCGATCAGCCTGTACTACTTCGGCGTGAAGCTGTTCGTGTAAGCGCGAGCACGCAAACAAAAAGGGCTGCCCGCAGGCAGCCCTTTTTCATGCCGACAAGGTTGGCCGCAGGATGCCAAGCGCGGCATCAGGCCTTGAGGAAGTGCTCGCGTCCGGCCAGCCAGCGTGTCAGGTGCGCGGCGGCGTATTGCGGCCAACGTTGCAGCAGCTGCGGCGCCAGTTCGCGCGCCGCCTCCAGCAGCTCGATGTCGGCCTCCAGATCGGCAAAGCGCAGCATCGGCAGGCCGCTCTGGCGCGCGCCGAGGAACTCGCCGGGACCGCGGATGTTCAGGTCCTGACGCGCGATCTCGAAGCCGTCGGTGTTCTCGTAGATCACCTTCAGCCGCGCCTTGGCCAGCTCCGACAGCGGCGTCTCGAACAGCAGCACGCAGCTGCTCTTCGCCGCGCCACGGCCGACGCGGCCGCGCAACTGGTGCAGTTGCGCCAGCCCCATGCGCTCGGCGTGCTCGATCACCATCAGGCTGGCATTGGGCACGTCGACGCCGACCTCGATCACCGTGGTCGCCACCAGCAGTTGCAGCTCGTTGCGGATGAAGCGGCCCATCACCTCGGCCTTGTCCGCCGCCTTCATGCGGCCGTGCACCAGCCCGACGCCCCACTGCGGCAGGTCCTCCACCAGCACCGCGTGGGTATCGACCGCGGTCTGCAGCTGCAGCGTTTCCGACTCCTCGATCAGCGGACACACCCAGTACACCTGGTTGCCCTCGCGGCAGGCCTTGTCGACGAAGGCCACCACCTCGTCGCGGCGCGCAGCGTTGATCAGCTTGGTGACGATAGGGGTGCGCCCCGGCGGCAGCTCGTCGATCACCGACACGTCGAGGTCGGCGTAGAAGCTCATCGCCAGCGTGCGCGGGATCGGCGTCGCCGACATCATCAGCTGGTGCGGGGCGGCGCCCTTCTCCTGCAAGGCCAGCCGCTGCCCGACGCCGAAGCGGTGCTGCTCGTCGACGATCACCAGTCCCAAGCGTGCGAAGCTGACGTCGTCCTGGAACAGCGCATGGGTGCCCACCGCCAGCCGTGCCTCACCGCCGGCGATCTTGGCGGCCATCTCGCCGCGCGCCTTCTTGCGCAGGCTGCCGGACAGCCACGCCACCTCGATGCCCAGCGGCGCCAGCCACGCGGCCAGCTTCACGTAGTGCTGCTCGGCCAGGATCTCGGTCGGCGCCATCAGCGCCACCTGGAAACCGGCTTCGATCGCCGCCAACGCCGCCATCGCCGCCACCACGGTCTTGCCGCTGCCGACGTCGCCCTGCAGCAGGCGGTTCATCGGATGCGGCAACGCGATGTCGCTGACGATCTCGGCCAGCACCTTCTGCTGCGCGCCGGTCAGCGCGAACGGCAGGCTGGCGAGCAGCTGTGCGCGCAGGCTGCCGTCGCCGGCGATCACCGGCGCACTGCCCTGCCGCCGCGCACGGTAGGCCAGCCGCATCGACAGCTGCTGCGCCAGCAGCTCGTCGAACTTCAGCCGCTGCCACGCCGGCAGGTTGCCGTCGGTAAGCTGGGTGGCGGAGTACTCCGGGCCGGGGCGGTGCAGCAACTGCACCGCATCGGCAAACGGCATCAGCCCCAGGCTGCGACGCATCTCGTCCGGCAGCGTTTCCGGCAGTGGCTGCGCCTTCAGTTCGGCGTGGATCAGGCGGCGCAGCACCGGCTGGGTCAGGCCGTTGACGGTGGGATAGACCGGGGTCAGGCTGTCGGCCAGCGGATCGCCCTCGTGCACCTCGCGGATCTTGGGGTGCACCATCTCGTCACCGAAGAAACCGCGGCGCACCTCGCCCAGCGCCCGCACGCGACGGCCCTTGGCCAGCTGCTGCTGGGTGCTGCCGTAGAAGTGGATGAAGCGCAGCACCAGCTTGCCGCTCTTGTCCTCGATCTGCACCACCAGCTGCCGCCGTGGGCGGAACTGCACCTCGCACTGCGTCACCTCGCCTTCCACCAGCACCGCCTGGCCGTAGGGCGCCTGGGCGATCGGGTAGAGGTGGGTCTCGTCCTCGTAGCGCAGCGGCAGGTGCAGCACCAGGTCGAAGCGGCGACGGATGCCGAGCTTTTCCAGTTTCTTGGCGGTGGCGGGCGCGGCCAGCGGCGGCTGGCCGGCGATATCGGCAGGAGAGTTCATGGCGGCATTGTACCCATGCAAAACGGGACAGCCCAAGCTGTCCCGTCGATTGCTGCAGCTCGCGGCCGCGCTGGCCGCGGCGGCTGGCTTACTGGCGTTCCCAGGTCTGGGTGCGGCCCAGCAGCGCCATGCCGATGAAGCCGCGCACTTCCAGCTTCTTGCCGGCCTCGGCCAGCTTGGCCTTGGCGCTGTACACCTTGCCGGATTTCGGGTCGAGGATCTTGCCGCCCTCCCAGCCTTCACCGCCTTTTTTCAGGCCGGTGAGGATGGTCATGCCGACCACCGGCTTGCCCTTCAGCGGGCCGTCGCACTTGTCGCAGACCGCGTCCGGATTGGCAAACAGCTTCACGATGCGGCCGGACAGCTCGCCGCCGGCGGTTTCGCTGATTTCCACCAGCGCCTTGGCCTGCTTGGTTTCGTCGTCGATGGTTTTCCAGGTGCCGCCGGCACCGGCGGCCAGAGCCGCCTGGCTGGCCAACAGCAAGGCGGTGACGGTAGCAAGCTGGGTTAGTGTCTTCATGGTGCGTATCTCCCTCGTGTTGTCCGGCGCCGGCACCCCTCATGCCTTTTCAAACACCGGTTTGGTGTCACGACTCTAACCTCGATACGCCAATCGTTCAATCACTTGTATGAATTTCAGGCGGTCGCAGCCGGTGCTAGGTCGCCATGCCGCTTTGCAGCCAGTCGGCCCAGTCCGGCCGGCCGTTGTCTGCCGCCCGTTGCGCGGCCTGCGGCCAATCGTAGGCAATCCGCAACAGTTGTACCTGCCAGCCCGTCGCCACCCGCTCGGCAATGGCGTAGCTGGCATGCGGCGCGCCGGTCTGCACGCGGTGATAGCCGCCGTCGCTATCGTCGTAGGCCGGCAGGCCCACACTACCGGGGTTGAGTACCAGCGGGCCGTCCGGCAGCTGCAGCAGGCGCGGCATGTGGCTGTGGCCGCACAGCACCAGCGTGGCGCTGGTCTGCCCAAGTCGCTGCGCCACGGTTTTGCGGCTGGCCGGCACCAGGTTGGCCGCAACGATATCGTCCAGCAGGTACTGCAGGTCGCTGTGCGGGCTGCCGTGGGTCAGCTGTACGTCGCCCAGCCGCAACGCACCGGGCAGCGACGCCAGCCACGCGCGCTGCAGCGGCGAGGTCTGGTCAAAGGCGTACTGGTCGGACGGGCCGCCGGGCTTACCCTGACAGGCCAGCAGCTGGCGTTCGTGGTTGCCGGCGATGGTCGGCAGATTCAGGCCCATCAGCAGGTCGGCGGTTTCCGCCGGCCACAGCGGGCCGGACAGGATGTCGCCCAGGTTCACCGCGTGGCTGACGCCGCGGCCGTGCATGTCGGCCAGCACCGCCTGCAAGGCCGGCAGGTTGCCGTGGATGTCGGAAATGACGGCAAAACGATCGGGCAGCATGACGAGTTCTCCCAATGACAAAGCGGCCGGCTGGCCGCTTGTCGATAGTGGCAAGCCGCCGCGCTCAGGGCAAGCGGAACGTGCCCTCGCCCAGTTGCTGCACCTTGCCGCCGACCTGTACCTTACCCGCGGCATCCACATCCAGATAAAGCACATTCGGCCGCTGGATCGCCTCGCCCTGCTCGATGCGCCACGACAGCGGCGCCAGGCCGTTCAGCGCGCACCAGCCGCCGAGGTTGGCGCAGGCGCTACCGGTGCCCGGGTCCTCGATCACGGCGCCCTGCTGCTCGAAAAACAGCCGCACGGTGGCGACGTTGTCCGCCACATGCCACAGGTAGGCGATGCTGCGCCCGGGGTGCAGCGTGGCGTGGCGCACGAACAGCTCATGCACCGGCCGCGCCGCCAGTACCGCCTCGCGGCTGGCGAGGCGGATCAGCAGTTGCTCGCTGCCGGCGTTCACCCACATCGGCGCGGCGGCGATGTCGGCGACGGCAAGGCCCAGCATCGCGGCGGCGTCCGCCGGCACAAGGTTGGCCGCACGCTGACTGGCCGGCACCGCGGTGAGGCGGAACACGCCATCCTGCCAGTGGATCGGGATCAGCCCGGCGCGGGTGCGCAACGTAAAGCGCTCGCCCAGCCCGTGCTGAGCGTGCAGCACCGCGGCGCTGCCGATGGTGGGATGGCCGGCAAACGGCAGTTCATAACTGGGGGTGAAGATGCGCAGGCTGGCGGCCGCCCCGGCATCGCCCGGCAGCAGGAACACCGTTTCCGACAGATTGAACTGGCGCGCGATCAGCTGCATGTCGTCATCCGACAGACCGCTGGCATCGGTAAACACCGCCAGCGGATTGCCGCCGAAACGGCTTTCGGCAAACACGTTGACGATCTGGTAGGCATAGCTGCGGCTCATGGTGGCTCCTGTAAATGACTGCGGCCGGCAAAGTTGGCCGCAGCTTCGGGGTGCGGCATCGTGCCCGGCAAAGCGCCCATTAGGCCACAGCCTGCAGCGCGGACAGAAGGCCGCCAGCGGAAACAGCCTGTTCCGCCGGCCGCGACAATGCCGCCGCATCCTGGATACTGGATTTTTTCTACAGGGAAAAATTTGTTACACTGCGCACCGCAACACCGATGTGCCTGTTTTTCATGGCATTTCGCAACGCCCCGAGGTGACGGGCTCCACCCCGCCGCCGCAGCTTGGCCGCAAGCACTCACCGCATGACAAAAAGAATCTGCCATCGTGCCGGCTGTCGTCCCCATAGCAACTCAACACATCTTGATTTAGGGAATTTATGCAGCAGAATCCTTCGATTATCAGCAGGATCATGAATGGCAGCATCGTGCTGCAGATCCTGATCGGCATGCTGGCCGGTATTGCGGTGGCCAGCTTCTCCCCCGACACCGCCCAGTCGCTGACCTTCCTCGGCAGCCTGTTCGTCAAAGGCCTGAAGGCCGTGGCACCGGTACTGGTATTCGTGCTGGTAGCCAGCGCCATCGCCAGCAAGAAGCAGGGCGTGCAGACCAATATGCGCCCGGTGCTCACCCTGTACCTGCTGGGCACCTTCCTGGCCGCCGTCACCGGTGTCGTGGCCAGCTTTGTCTTCCCGACCACGCTGAAACTGGTGGCTGCCGCCGGCAGCACCACCCCGCCTAGCGGCATCGGCCAGGTACTGAACAACCTGGTGTTCCAGATCGTGGACAACCCGATCAACGCCATCGCGACCGGTAACTACATCGGCATCCTGACTTGGGCCGTGGCACTGGGTATGGCACTGCACCATGCCAGCGACAGCACCAAGACCCTGCTGAACGAGCTGGCCGACGGCGTATCGCGCATCGTCGGCGTGATCATCCGCTTTGCCCCGGTCGGCGTGTTCGGCCTGGTGGCTGAAGCGGTGGCCACCACCGGTCTGTCGTCGCTGCTGGGCTACAGCCAGCTGCTGCTGGTACTGGTCGGCGCCATGCTGTTCATCGCGCTGGTGGTGAACCCGCTGATCGTCGCCCTGACCCTGCGCCGCAACCCGTACCCGCTGGTCTTCACCTGCCTGCGTGAAAGCGGCGTCACCGCCTTCTTCACCCGCAGCTCGGCGGCCAACATCCCGGTCAACATGAACCTGTGCAAGAAGCTGGGCCTGAATGAAGACACCTACTCGGTGTCGATCCCGCTGGGCGCCACCATCAACATGGCCGGTGCCGCCATCACCATCTCGGTGCTGAGCCTGGCTGCAGTACACACCCTGGGCATCACCGTGGACGTGCCGACCGCGCTGCTGCTGTCGATTCTGTCCACCGTTGCCGCCTGCGGCGCCTCCGGCGTGGCCGGTGGCTCGCTGCTGCTGATCCCGATGGCGTGCAGCCTGTTCGGCATCAGCAACGATGTCGCGATGCAGGTGGTCGCCGTCGGCTTCATCATCGGCGTGGTGCAGGATTCGGCGGAAACCGCGCTGAACAGCTCCACCGACGTGCTGTTCACCGCCGCCGCCTGCATCGCAGCCGGTGACGTGGAACAGCCGGCACCGCAACTGGCGACCAATCGCGCCTGATCGCGCTGCCGTCCAGCAAAAAGGCCCCGCATGGGGCCTTTTTTATTGCGGCCAACCTTGGTCCAGCCTCAGCGCGGCAGCGGCCGCTCCAGCAGCAGCAACCGCAGTGCCAGCCCCAGCAGCACCGCCGCCAGTGCCCAGCGCTGCCAGCATGCCGCGCGCGGATGGCGCTGCAGCAAACGCCCCAGCTGGCCGCTGCAGCTGCCCAGCGCGCTGTTGAACAGCAGCGCCACCAGTGACAGCACCATGCCCAGCAGCGTCAGCTGCAACACGATGTCGCCACGACCGGCATCGACAAACTGCGGCAGGAACACCATGAAGAACAGCAGTGCCTTGGGGTTGAGCAGGCTGCCCAGCAGCGCCATGCGGAACACCCGTCCCAGCGGCACCCGCCCGTGCGTGCCGAGGCGGACGACGCCGGGCTGACGCCATGCCTGCCACGCCAGCCACAGCAGGTACAGCGCGCCGAGATAGCGCAGCAGGTCGAACATCGGCGCCCACGCCGCCAGCAGCGCGGTGACACCGCTGGCGGTGAGCAGCGTCAGCACCAGATCGGCGGCGGCAATGCCCAGCGCCGCGGCCAGCCCGCCCCTCGGCCCCAGCGCCATGCCGTGCGACAGCACGAAGGCCATGTTCGGCCCCGGCGACAACATCAATACCAGCACCGCCAGCAGAAACAGCGATAACGTCGACCCCGCCACCATGACCCGCCCTCCTCTTCGTCATTGATCACCGCTCCCACGCTAGCGCAACGCCGGCGGTGACAACAGGCCGGTTTGGCAAAAAGAGAATTCTGCGCCGTGGTGGCGGATAAGGCTTGCGGCCAACCTTGCGCTCAGCGGCGGGCAGCCAGTTGCGCCACCTGCGCCAGCCAGCGCGCCTGTTGTGCCGCGCTGCTGCCGCGTACCGGTGCCAGCGCGGTGACGCGCACCGGCGCAAAGCCGCAAAAGCCGAGGATGGTGTGTTTCAGCTGCCGGAACAGCGGCTGGCCGTACACCCAGCGGTAGTACCAGCCGGGCGTGTCCATGGTGACGATCACCTCGGCGCGGCGACCGCGCAGCAGCTTGTCCCACCACACCGAATCCTGGCGGTAGCGGTAAGCCCAGCCGGACAGGAACACGCGGTCGAACATCCCCTTCAGCAGCGCCGGCATGCCGCCCCACCACAGCGGCAACACCAGCACCAGCTGCTGCGCGTCGGCAATCGCCTGCTGCAACCGTTGCAGATCCGGCTCCAGCGGCTGCGGCCGGCGGTAGCCGTGGCGCAGCACCGGGTCGAACTGCAGCTCGCCGAGACAGAACAGGCTGACCTCGCGCCCGGCCGCGCGCGCACTCTCCGCATAACGGTGCGCCAGCGCCCCGCACAGACTGTCGGCATCGGGATGCCCCAGTATCACCACCCATCGTTCTGACATGATTACGCCCCTTTCATGCCATCACGATAAACCCTGCCCTGCGGGGCAGAGTCAAGCCGCTCAGGCCGCAGGACACGCGGCGCCGGACTGCAGGCAGTGCTCGATCTCGGCCAGCACCGTCGCCAGCCTGGCACGCTGTGCCGCCAGCCGCGCCTGCTCGGCGGCGACCTCGGCATCGCGTGCGCGTACCCGCTGCGCCACGGCCGGCCAGTCGATACTGCCATCGGCGGTGCGCAGGCCCCGCAACTGCGCCAGCGACAAACCCACCGCCTGCGCCTGGCGGATCAGCTGCACGAAGGCGACATCCTGCGCCGTGTAGCAGCGGTAGGCGCCGCGGCGGGCGATCGGCCCCAGCAGGCCGATGGCCTCGTAGTGGCGGATCGCCTTGGCGCTGGCGCCGCTGTGACGCATCACATCGCCGATCTTCATGCTATTTCTCCTTGTCGCCTGCATCGCCGCCATGAAAAAAGCGGCCCGCAGGCCGCTTTGCTGTCTGCCATGCGGCAGAAAATTACTCGCCCAGCACCATGATCGCGTCGGCTTCCACCTGCACGCCCTTCGGCAGGCTGGCAACGCCGATGGCGGCACGCGCCGGGAACGGCTGGCTCATGTACTGCGCCATGATTTCGTTGAAGGTGCCGAAGTTGGACAGGTCGGTGAGGAAGGCATTCAGCTTCACGATCTGGTCCAGCGAGCCGCCGGCGGCTTCGCAAACCGCTTTCAGGTTCTTGAACATCTGGTGGGTTTCCGCAGCAAAGCCGCCTTCCACCACCGTCATGGTCACCGGGTCCAGCGGGATCTGGCCGGACAGGTACACGGTGTTGCCGGCCTTGACCGCTTGCGAGTAGGCGCCGATTGCCGCCGGGGCGTTGTCGGTGTGGATGATTTCTTTGGCCATCAATTTTCTCCTTCGTCGTGCAGGAACAGGGTTAACAGGTCGTTGAGGAAGCGCTGGCCCTTCAATGTTGGCCGCAGATGGGTGAGATCCTGTTCGATCAGCCCGTCCGCCTGCGCTTGCCGCAATTGCGATTGGATACAGGATACCGGCAAACCGGTGCGTTCGCTGAACAGTCTGGTCTCGAAGCCGCCGGTCAGGCGCAAGGTATTCATCATGAACTCGAACGGCAGTTCCTTGCGGCCAACCTTGTGGCGGCTTTGCAGCGGATTGCCGTCGGCGATGGCCTGCAGATAGGCCGCCGGCTGCTTGTAGCGCATCTCGCGCACCACGCCCTCGTGCGAGCTGATCTTGCCGTGGGCGCCGGCGCCGATGCCGACGTAGTCGCCGAACTGCCAGTAGTTGACGTTGTGGCGGGCAAAGCGGCCCGGCTTGCCGAAGGCGGAGGTCTCGTAGTGCATGTAGCCGGCGCCTTCCAGCCGCGCCTCGATCGCCTCCTGCATGTCGGCGGAAATGTCGTCGTCCGGCAGGTTGGCCGGCAGCTGCACCGCGAACAGCGTGTTCGGCTCGATGGTGAGGTGGTAGGCGGAGATGTGCGTGACGCCAAAGGCGATGGCGGTGTCGATGTCGGCCAGCGCCTCGGCCAGCGTCTGGTTCGGCAGCGCGTACATCAGGTCGAGGTTCACATTATCGAAGTGCGTCAGCGCGATCTCCACCGCGCGCCGCGCCTCGTCACCGTCGTGGATGCGGCCCAGCGCCTTGAGCTGCCGCGGATCGAAACTCTGGATGCCGATCGACAGCCGGTTGATGCCGGCGGCACGATAGCCCTTGAAGCGCTCGCTTTCGAAGGTGCCGGGGTTGGCCTCCATGGTGATTTCGGCATCCGGATGGATGCGCGCACGGGCGCGCAAGCCGGCCAGCAGCGCGTCCATCGCCTCCGGTGAGAACAGGCTGGGGGTGCCGCCGCCCATGAAGATGGTGGTGATCGGCCGTCCCCAGATAGCCGGCAGGCTGTACTCGAAGTCGCGCAGCAGCGCCTCGACATAGGCCATCTCGTCGAAGCCGTCGCCGACACGGCTGCGGCCAACGTTGTCGGCGGCCTGGATGGTGATGGCGCCCGGTACCGGCTTGAACTCGTGCGAGTTGAAGTCGCAGTACGGGCACTTCTTCACGCACCACGGGAAGTGGATGTAGAGCGACAGCGGCGGCAATTCTTTTAAGCCGCCCTTCAGCGCCGACAGATCGATCACGCTCATGCCAGTTGCGCCTGCAGTTTCGCCAACAGCGCCTGCATCGCCTGGCCGCGGTGGCTGATGCCGTTCTTCACCCCGGCCGGCAGATCGGCGACGGTACAGCCGTGGCTTGGCAGCCAGAAGTGCGGGTCGTAGCCGAAGCCGCCGTTACCGGACGGGGTATCCACCACCTCGCCGTACCAGGCACCATCGACCACCAGCGGTTGCGGATCGTCGGCGTGGCGCACCAGCACCAGCACGCAGTAGTAGTAGGCGCGGCGGTTGGCCTTGCCCTGCAGCTTTTCTACCAGCTTGGCGTTGTTGCGCTCGTCCGATTTCGGCTCGCCGGCAAAGCGCGCCGACTGCACCCCGGGCTTGCCGCCCAGCGCTTCGACGCAGATGCCGGAATCGTCGGCCAATGCTGGCAGGCCGGTCATGTGGCTGGCGTGGCGCGCCTTTTCCAGCGCGTTTTCCAGGAAGGTGTAGTGCGGCTCCGCGCACTCCGGCACATTGAGGCGGCCCTGCGGAATCACCTCGATGCCCAGCGGCGCCAGCAGGGCGGCGAATTCTTTCAGCTTGCCGGCGTTGTTGCTGGCCAGCACCAGTTTTTCGATCATGCTTTGCTCCGACGGCGGGTAGCGCGGCCAAGCTTGCAGCCGCCGGCGCTACGCACCAGAAAACCAAAAAGCCCGGCGAACCGGGCGTGGGGGTGTCTGACGTATCTTAACAAGGAATGCGGACAGTTCAACCCTGCGTCGCCAGCAGCGCGCGGATGAACAGGCTCTCGTCGGCGCCGTGCAGCTCCTTGCTGTCGGACAGCATGCGCCGCCATTGCCGCGCGCCCTTCTGCCCCTGGAACAGCCCCAGCACGTGGCGCGCGATGTGACGCACATTGCTGCCGTCCTGCAGCCGCGCCGCGACATAGGGCAGCAGCGCCTCCACCACCTTGCCGCGCGACAGCGGGCGGCTGTCGTCGCCGTAGAACAACGCGTCCCACTCTGCCATCAGGTAGGGATTGTGATAGGCCTCGCGACCCACCATCACGCCATCGACGTGCTGCAGGTGGCCGGCGATTTCCTCGTTGCTCTTGATGCCGCCGTTGATCAGGATTTCCAGATCCGGCCGCTCCTGCTTCAGGCGATACACGTACTCGTACTTCAGCGGCGGAATCTCGCGGTTTTCCTTGGGCGACAAGCCTTTGAGGATGGCATTGCGCGCGTGCACGATGAAGGTGTGGCAGCCGGCGTCGGCGACCACGTCGACAAAGGCGCGCATCGCGTCGTAGCTGTCGATGTCGTTGATGCCGATACGGTGCTTGACGGTGATGTCGATGTCGACCGCGTCGCGCATCGCCTTCACGCAATCGGCCACCAGCTGCGGCTCGGCCATCAGGCAGGCACCGAAGGCGCCCTTCTGCACCCGCTCCGACGGACAGCCGACGTTGAGGTTGACCTCGTCGTAGCCCCACTCTGCGGCCAGCCTGGCGCACTGCGCCAGCTCCTGCGGCTCGGAGCCGCCCAGCTGCAGCGCGATCGGGTGTTCGGCATCGTGGTAGCGCAGATGGCGCGGCACATCGCCGTGCAACAGCGCACCGGTAGTCACCATCTCGGTGTACAGCCAGGTGTTCTTGCTAATCAGGCGCGCAAAATAGCGGTAGTGGCGATCGGTCCAGTCCAGCATCGGGGCCACGGACAGGCGGCGCGGGGGTAAGGCGGAGGGTGCTACGGTCATCGAAACTGGCGACAGGCTGCGCTAAGCATTTGAAAAGAAGGTGGATTATCCGCATGTCCCCTGCTGCGGTCAACCACGTTGGCCGCAGCAGGGGTCAAGCAGACAGTCGCGACGACTCAATCCTGGCGCACGTCCAGCAGCTCCTGCAGCTGGCGCAAGGTGGAATCATCCTTCACCACGTGCTGCAGCCACTCCTCCAGGCTCATTTCCGCCCAGCGTGCCGCGCGCTCGGCCAGCAGCGATACCGGGCTGTGCGGCTCGTTGTGGCGGAAGTAGCGCGCCACCTCGGTGAGCATCTGTACCGCCTGCTGGCGGTTGGCAATGCTGCCGTCAAAGGCGATGGCCGGTGCGGCAAGCGGTGGCGGGGTCATGGTGGCGGGGGACGGACTCACAGGCTTCTTCTCCTCGGTTACGGTGGCCGCGGGCGGCGTGCTGCCGGTCTGACCACCACCCAGCTGCTGGCGGTAACGCAGCACCAGGTCCTGGCAGGCGTAGATGGCATTGCGCAGCTCGGCCAGGCTGGGTGCCTGCTCGCCAAAGCGCAGCTCGATGCCGGCATCCAGTGCCTCGTAGGCCTGCAGCACCGCCACCAGCTGCTCCATGCATTGCTGGAACCAGGCGACCCCCGACTGCTGCGCGGCCTTGTCGAAGGTCTCACCGGCCAGCTTGCCTTCGGCGATGGCCGCTTCGCGCGCTTCCGGGTTCTTCAGTCCCAGGTTGTCCACCTCGCGCGACTGCTGCCATTGCAACCAGCTGTAGCCACCGAATTCGGGACGGATCAGCGGCAGCTCGCGCACGCCCTGCCCCAGCTGCAGGTTCAACCACTCCAGTTTGCCGACGCGCTCGTCCAGATCGTGCGGGTCCAGCTCCGGAAAGCCGCTGTCCCAGTACTGCTGCAGCCAGCCGTCCAGTGCCGCCAGCGCCAGCTGCAGGCCGGCCAGCCCGGCCACCTTGACCTGCGCTTCGGCATACCACACCAGCAGTTGCAAATCCTTGCTGTAGGAGACGAGGGCCTCTTCGCACAATTTGACCACTTTTGGCCATTCGGCCAGCTTGAGGGTCTGTTCCCACTCGCCTTGCGCCAGGGTCGGGTCGTCGCTGCGACGGGCCTCGCGTATCTGGTCAAACAGTGCCGAGTAGGCCATATCCTCGCCGGCAGGGTGCGCCCCGGCGATCGGAGCCAGTAGTTGTTCTGGTGTCATGCAAATGTACCTGTTGCTTGTGTTCGGATCACGGTGCGCCTCAGCCCTTGCCCAGTTCGGGCAGCGTGGAGATCAGCGTGGCACCGCAGCTCACCTTGTGGCCTTCCAGTGCCACCGGCTTGCCGCCCACCAGCCAGCTACCATCACCTTCCACGATGGTGCAATTGGCATGCCCTTGCTGCGGGCAGGTTACCTGGTCGCCCAGCAGGGCGACCTGTTTGCCGAACAGTACGGTAGTGGATGCGGCGCTCACCACCTTGCCACCGTGGCTGGTCGGGTCGCCCAGGCGAATGGCGCGTTTCATAGAGTGTTCTCCTTGCAGGCCGGCCGCGCCACCGCCAGGGCAGCATGATCGTGATGAAATTGGGTAATGACCGCCGGCGCCGCCAGCCGGGCGCAATGGGTAACCGCCAGCGCCGCCAGCATGGCGGACGTAGCCGCACCGACATCGCCCCAGTCGCGGACCAGGTTGCAGGCTTCGTCGATAGGGTGCAGCGCGATCTGATGGCGGGTGAGATTGCTGCCAATGGCGGACAGCCGCGCGCCACCAACCTCGACATCACCACTGTTGTGCACCAGCCAGGCCACGCTGTCGGCCCGGTTGTCCTGCGGCCGAGCGTCTTCCTCGCTGAACGGGTAGTCCAGCAGCGCTGCATTCACCAGCGCGTTGTCCAGCAGCGCCTGCAACTGGCGGGTGAGCTGCAGGGTTCCCTGCTGCGCCAGCGCCGTCCCGCTGGACGGGGCCAGACAGGCGAGCACGGGCAAGGCAGACAGGGCCGCCTGAGCGGATGCCGGCACCGGTCCCCAGCCCGCCGGGATGGCGATAGCACTTCGTTCCCAGTAGGGCTGGTAGGGGTCAGCGCCGGCCGCAGGGGCGTGCCCTTCCGCCGCCAGCAGCCCCTCGCGCAGGAACAGCATCAGCACCACGGCGGCACCGGGGCGCCCCAGCTGGCGCCACTGCTGGCGGGTATGGCTGTCCGGCTCCTCATCCGCATCCAGCAATGCCCGCGGCGCATCGGCGGCCAGCACCACCACTCCGGGCAACGCCGGGTCCTGCGCCAGAAACGACAGGACGCGCTCGGCCAACGGGCCGCTGCCGGGCAGAAAGCGACAATCGCTGTCCGGCTGCGGCACATCGCCCTGTGCGCTGAACCAGGCTTGCTGCTGCAGCTCGCGCATGCGGCCAACCTGTTCGATACCGGAGATCTGCGGCAGCACCTCCAGCAACAACGGCAACGCAGCGGCACCCGGCAGCTCGCCATACAGGGCAAGCAAGGCGTCGGCCACACTCGCTTGCAGGCTGTCCAGCACCGCGCCCTCGGCCACCTCCTCCGCCGTCAGCACCGACCACTGGCAAGCGTCAGGCAGTGCCGCCAGCCAGGCGGGTTCGTCACGCTGAGGCAGCGCCTGCCCCCATAACCAGCGACAGGCTATCGTTTGCTGTCGCTCGTGCAGCGCCGCCTGGTGCTGCGTGCGGGCGGCATCGCGCCGTTCCTGCTGGGCGGCGGCCTCGGCATCGGCTTGCGCCTGGGCGGCAGTCTGCTCCTGCCGCTGCTGGCGCAGTCGCCAGAGCTGCACCAGCACGGTAAGCATGATGGGCGGCAGCAGGTGCAGCAGCAGCATGACGGTGGGGCTGAGCTGCTGCCAGTGCACCGGGATCAGCAGCCACAGCGCCGACCACCACAGCAGGGTGGACAGCCCCAGCAGGGCCAGTAGTTTCAGCATGCGTCCCGCCCTCCTAGCTCACGCGCACCTTAAGCGCGTCGCCCTTCAGCGCCACGGCGATCTTCTTCACCGGCTTGCCGCTGGCCATGCGCGCCAGCAAGTCGCTGGATATCTGCGCCAGCAGGGTACGGGTAAGGATGGCGTCGGCGTTGCGCGCGCCGCTGTCCACGTCCATGCAGCGCGCGGCCATGGCTGCGGCCAGCTCGTCCGGAAAATCCACCTGCGCGCCATGGTTGCTGGCGATGCGCTGGCGGATGCGCTCCAGTTTCAGCTGCACGATGGCGTGTAGCACGTCATCGCTGATCGGGAAGTAAGGCACGATCTCCAAGCGGCCGAGGAAGGCCGGCTTGAACACCTGCTGCAAGGTTGGCCGCAACACTTCCACCAGATCTTCGGCGCCGGGGGTGCGGGTTTCGCCCTCTACCGTCACGCCGTGCTCGCAGGCGCGCATCACCAGCTCGGTGCCGGCATTGGAGGTGAGCAGGATGATGGTGTTCTTGAAGTCCACCTCGCGACCTTCACTGTCCTCCAGCACGCCCTTATCGAATACCTGGAAGAACAGCTCCAGCACATCCGGGTGCGCCTTTTCCACCTCGTCCAGCAGCACCACGGAGTAAGGCTTGCGCCGTACTGCCTCGGTGAGCACACCGCCCTCGCCGTAGCCGACATAGCCCGGCGGCGAGCCTTTCAACCCGGACACGCTGTGCGCCTCCTGGTATTCCGACATATTGATGGTGACCAGATTGCGCTCGCCGCCGTACAGCGCCTCGGCCAGCGCCAGCGCGGTTTCGGTCTTGCCCACGCCGGACGGCCCCACCAGCAGGAACACGCCCTTAGGCTTGCCCGGATCTTCCAGTCCGGCCTTGGCGATCTGCACCCGCTCGGCGATCTGCCGCAGTGCGTGATCCTGGCCGATCACCCGTTCGCCCAGCAGGCGCGCCAGCTGCTGCACCTGCGCCAGCTCGTTGCTGACCATGCGCCCCAGCGGGATGCCGGTCCAGCCGGAAATCACGTCGGCAATCACGCTTTCGTCCACGCATTCGAACGCCAGCGGCTGTGTCTGCTGCAATTCGCGCAGCTCGCGGCGCTTGTGCTGCAGCGGCGACGGCTTGCGGCCCTTGCCGGCCTTGGCCGGCGCCGGCTGCTGGCGGGTAGCGTCGATCTCGGCCACCAGCTGCTGTTGCGCCTGCCAGGCAGCATTCAGCTGCGCCAGATCGTCGTGCAGCTGCGCGTGGCGGCTTTCCAGTTCGCCGATGCGTTCGCCGTGGCCGTCCTCGCGCTGCAGCGCGGCAATCTCGCGCTCCACGTTGGCGATCAGCACAGCCACGTCTTCTATCGGCCCCGGCTGGCCGGCGCGCGACAGCGCCACGCGGGCGCAGGCGGTATCCAGCACGCTGATGGCCTTGTCCGGCAACTGGCGGCCGGTGATGTAGCGGCTGGACAGGTGCACCGCCGCCGCCACCGCCTCTTCCAGAATCTCTACCTGGTGATGCTCGGCCATGGCCTGCGCCAGGCCGCGCACCATCTGTACCGCGATCTCCGGCGCCGGCTCGTCCACTTTCACCACCTGGAAGCGACGTGCCAGCGCGGCATCCTTCTCGAAATACTTTTTGTACTCGGCCCAGGTGGTGGCAGCGATGGTGCGCAGCTCGCCGCGCGCCAGCGCCGGCTTGAGCAGGTTGGCCGCATCGTTCTGCCCGGCTGCGCCGCCGGCGCCGATCAGAGTGTGCGCCTCGTCGATGAACAGGATGATGGGCACCGGGCTGGCCTTCACCTCGTCGATAACCTGGCGCAGGCGGTTCTCGAACTCGCCCTTCACACTGGCCCCGGCCTGCAGCAGGCCCAGGTCCAGCGTGCGCAGCACCACACCAGCCAGCACCGACGGCACTTCGCCATGCACGATCTTGCGCGCCAGCCCTTCCACCACCGCGGTTTTGCCCACGCCGGGTTCGCCGGTGAGGATGGGGTTGTTCTGCCGGCGGCGCATCAGGATATCGATCATCTGGCGGATTTCCGCCTCACGGCCCAGAACCGGGTCGATCTTGCCGGCCCGTGCCTGGGCGGTGAGGTCGATGGTGTACTTGTCCAGCGCGGCGCCGCCACGTATGGCCCGGGGTGCCTCGGCAGCGCCAGGGTTGGCCGCAGGCGCCGCGGCGCCGGCAGTTTCGCCACCATGCTGGCGCAGCGCGGCATAGGCCGGCAGCAGGCGGCCGGCATCCAGCTGCAGCAGCGCCGGGCAGCCGTCCTGCACCGCCGGGCGCAAGCTGTCGTCGCGCAGCAGCGCCAGCAGCAGGTCCAGCGTGGACACGCTGTCCTGGCCGAACTCTGCACTGGCCAGCAGCCAGGCTTTTTCCAGCCACTTGGGCAGCCAGCCGGACAGCACCGGGTTGCGGCTGTTGCCGCTGCGGAAACCGTCCAGCTCCTGCTCCATCCCCTGCTGCAAGGCGGGCAGATCTGCCCCTGCCGCCAACAGCGCGGCAATGGCCGCGTTGTTGCTCTGATCGAGCATGGTCAGCAGCACATGCTCGATCTCGATTTCAAAATGCGTACGCGCCAGCGCCCGACTAGCCGCCTGTTCCACGCAGTGGCGGGCAGGAGGCGTCAGGCGCTCGATCAGGGATTTCAAGGGTACTGACATGGTGTTTTCGTCCAGATAAGAAAGAAAGAGAGCGGCCGCCGCTCAATGCAACAGCGCATAGCGCACGTCGTCCGGGTCCTGCGCCTGCGGCCCCAGCCAGCTGCTGGCCCCCAGTCGAGGCGGCAGGGCGGCATCCAGCCGCGCCGGCGGCACGTCGCGTTTGTCCAGCACCAGGCAGACATCCACCGCCAGCTGATGCCCGACGGCAAACTGCAGCAGTGCCTGCAGGGCGCGGGCCCCGTCGCCACCCGGCAACAGCGCATCGAATTGCGCACGGCGCAGGCTGCCCAGCCGCAGCTGCAAGCGGGTCTGTCGGTCCCACTGCCGCTCACCGGCAAACAGCGAGACACCCAGCTCGCACGACTGACTACCAAGCCGGCTTTGCTCGGCCAACGGCACCGCCAGCCACTGGCCGGCAAACTGTTGTAGCTGGGCACGGGTGGCAAACAGCCCCTCTACCAGCGTTTGCAGCGTCTGCGCCGACAGCGGCTTCTGGCTCAGCAGACCGGCGTAATAAATGAACACGCGCTCGTCCAGCAGGCCGTCCCTGCTCGCCTGGCCACGCAGCCGGCTGAGGCCGACTCCGGCCAGATCCAGCAGGTTGCGGCCAAAACCGTCCTGCTCGCCGGCCTCTTCGGCCAACCAGAAGCGGTACTTGCGCCAGGCACCGTAGAACAGGGCAATGGCGCGATGGCTGAACAAGTCCAGGAAGGCGTGCAGGGTGCTATCGCGGAATTGCTGCCGCCGCTCCAGTAGCAACTCGGTGTACGAGGTCGGCAACACGCCGCTGGGGCCGGTCAGCCCCATGAAACTCACGGTCATCTCGGCCGGCGGAGTCGCCTCGCCCTCCTGCCGGGGGCGGTACTGCACCAGCTCGCTGGCCGGAAACGACAGCGACGCCAAGGTACGAAAGCGCAGTTGCGCCGGCAGCGTGCGCCGTGCCCGGCGCGTGCCCTCGCACAGTCCCAGAAGGCGCACCGCCTGGAAAAAACTGAACTGGCTGGCGTCCTGCGCCAGTGCCTGCCTCAGATCACGATGGCTTCGCCGGCTCGGGCTGGCCATAGGGCGACCTCCTCGTCTCGTTGCACGGTCTTCACCCGCAGGCGGGTAAAGCTGTTGGGGGCGCAGTACAGCGCAAAGAAGCGCTCCAGCAGGGAAGCAAACAGATAGACACTACCGCCGACGTAGTAATCGGCATCCAGCGTCAGCGTGATTTCAGTGCCGCGCACGAAGCCGGAAAAGTGGCGGCCGTTGACGCGCTGTACCGCCGGCTGGCTGCCGATGCCGACAATGCCCTGGATCTGGCGCACGTTGGCCGCAGCCTCGCCCAGGTTGTACAGGGTCAGCATTTCCTGCAACGCCTCACGCCCGGCCTCGACAATCGACATGTAGTTGAGCGACAGGTGCGAGATCAAGCGCCACTGCAGCGCCCGTCCCAGCGGACTGCGCTGGCTGGCACCCGGCTTGCGCAACAGGCGCACGCGCTTCACCACCGAATGCCCGGGCAACTGGAAATCGGTACGCTGGGTCGCCTGACTGCCACCAAACGGAATCTGCTCCGGCAGGTCACGATTGCTACACAGCAGCGTCAGACTCAGCACCTCGCCCGCCGGCCGTACCGCCTCAAACTGCAGATCCACCAGGTGCAGCGCCATGTCGGTACCGTGGTCCCCCTGCCGTACCGACGGCTCGCGCGTGGCATGCCAGTAAAAGCGCGGTGCCTCGCCGCTACCGTGGCGCGTGGCATAGAACGGCAGCACCTCTTCGCTGCTCTCGCCTTCGCCGGATTTCTCCACCCGCACCACTTTACGAATCTGCACCACCTCGTAAGCCTGCTGCTTGCGTGCGTCGGTCAGCACCGGATAGCTGGTTTTCTGGTGGGTGACGCGAACCGGCTCGCCCGGCTGCACAAACAGGTTGATCAGCGGCGTGCAGCCCAACTTCAAGTGCGCCGGCTGCAACTGGCTTTGCAGGCGGTGATGGCGCTCGCTGTCCGGGTAGGTGCGCAGATGCAGCCGCAATTGCAGGGTGTCGCCCGTCAGACGCGCCGCCAGCGGCGCCAGCCCCAGCAAGTCAACAAACAGGAACTTGTCCGGATAGCTGAAGTACTCCGACAGCAGCCGATAGCCCATGAACGAACGCTCGTCGTACTCCAGCATGCCCTCGTCACGGCCAAAACCCACCGCCTGCAGGCTGTCTGCGGCCAACGTGCGCGTGCGCGCCGGATCCTCGCTGCCGTCTCCTGCCTGCACCCGCAGCACATTGGACAGCAGCATCTCGTACAACAGGTGCATCAAGGCCGGCTCGCCGTCCAGGAAAAAACGCAGCGACTGCAGATCGATGGCATTCAGTGCCACCCCGCCCTGGGTCTGCAGCTTCAGCGTCAGCACGGCGGCGGCATCCGGCGCCAGGCTGCGCAGGTAGGGCGAGCCACTGGTCAGTTCCAGCTTGGCTTCCTGCAGCTGCAGCGGGTACAGGTCCACCGGGTAGACGCTGCGGAACTTGCAGTTCACCCCCTGGATGGCCGGCGCCAGCACCTGCTGCCCGCGCTCGATGCGGTAGCGCTTGCCGATCTCCGGCCGCTGCGCATCGCACTCGAACTGCACCACGGTGGCCGCCGGCATCGGCTGCAGGTAGTGCGGATACATCACGTCCAGAAAGCTGGTGGCTACCTCCGGGTAGTCGTCATCCAGCTTCTTGTGCACCCGCGCCGTCAGAAAGGCAAACGCTTCGATCAGCCGCTCGGTATGCGGGTCTTCGCACTGGTCGCCTTCCAGCTGCAAGCGGCCGGCGATCTTGGGGTAACGGCGGGCGAACTCGCCCGACAGCTCGCGCAGATGGCCGAGCTCGCGTTCGTAATAGGGGAGGAGGGATTCGAGCATGGTTTATGTTTCAGATGCCGTTTTGACTGCGCTGGCGGGATTCTTCAATCTGCTGGCGCTTGATTTCCTTCGCGCGCGGCGCTTCGCAAATCGGCTTCTTGTTGCTATTGCCATCGGTATAAAACACGGTGCGATAGCGCAGATAGGTACCGTGCGGCTCGCGCTTGCCCAGAGTGGCATGCATGAACCAGGCGCGAGAATCGTGAATATGCTCGTCGTACAGCGCCATCAGCAACGCATTACCGGTTATGGCCTGATAAAGTCCTTCACCGTCTTCCTTCAGCATCTGCAGCTCCTGGCCGCAGTCGTCGCTGAATGGCCGGGATAGCCCGGAGAAGAAAGTGACGAATCCGCCGAACAGGTTGGGCGACAACGTGGTCTTGCCGGTGTAGTCGTCGCTGAAGTCCTTCGCCCCCTCGCGCAGCTGGGTACGATCCCTCAACGGCTCGTAATCTTTATCGATATTCGGCGTGTAGGGCTGCGGGCCATCGCTCTCATGCCCGGCAGGTGGCTGCAGAATCACCTCGCCGGGCGGCGTCTTGTCCGCACTGCGCCGCTTGCCTGCTTTCTTCCAGGCGTCCTCCTGGGCATCGACCTGCCATGGGGGCGTATCCTTGCTGTGCTTGTAAAAGTCAGCGTCGCGGTAGCCCGGCCCGCCCTTGCCCTCAATGCCTCCGGCGTAGCGGGCAATGCGCCAGGCGGTAATCTGTGCCGTCTGGAATTGCAGCATGGCGTTCAGGTCTTTTGCCGTCATGGCGGCTGCGCGCCAGGCTTCGAAGCGGTCCAGCAATAGTTTTTTATACACAAAAAGGCCGCCCACTGTTTCATCCATGAACCGCCAGGCTTCGCTTTCCTCCAGCAAGGCCAACTGCTCAGGATCGACATCCTGCAATAAAGACTTGTCTACTTGTAAGGGAGCTCCAGCCTCATGCGCCATCTGGAACATGTGCAGCAAAGGCAGCTGCGACAGCAACATCCCCTGCCCCTCGCGTGCCTTGCCCTGGTCTCCGGGCGGATAACCGCCACCCACATCGCTGTGCATGCCGGGGTAGATCCACTCGCTGGCAGCGGACGGGTAATTGCCGTTCTGCTCCGTCGCCACCGAGTCCAGCGGAAAGCACAGCCGTTGCTCGTGGGCACTCACCAGGTGTTCGCAGCGCGCCACAAAACCGGGTGGCAAGCGCATGCTGTCATCGGCCCAGCCGGCATGCCCCTCGCCGCCCGGCATCAGCTCGGTGGAACCGACCGAGGCCACGGTATCGAACAGGCCGGCAAACTCCACGCTCAGCGGAATCTCGCACAGCGTACCGGCGGCCACGTCCATCAGTTCGCGCAGCCGCCACAGAAAGGCGCGCGCCTCGGCGGCGCCGCGCGAGAAGCCGTACACGTACAGCCGGATACGCAGCACACGTGGCTTGTAGTCCTGCTGCCGCTTGTCCAGCACCGACTGCAGGGCCTTCATCATCACCGCCTGGCGTTCCGCGACCGTCGTCTGGCGTAACACCTTGACATCCCGACCCTTGTCATTGTCCTGGATCTCGTAGGTGTACTGCATGCTACGGATCAGGGAGACAGCCTCATCATCCTGGACAACATCCAGTTGATCACTCATGGAGCGGCGTAGCGCATCCACGACACGGGTCAGCCCCCACAGGATGCGCTCCTCGCCGCCCTTGGCAAACGCCAGTCCGATGGCAGAAGGCTCTGGCTCCCCGATTTCCTGGAAGACGGTGCCCACCCCCTGGATGTAATAGCTGTAGTAGCCGTAATTGCCACCTTGCTTCAACCCGATACGACCGATAGAGGCCCGGTATAAACGCCGGATATTGCTGCTACTTATCGGGTTGGACCTGTCATCCGATTCGCCATGGTTATTGGTGCCGTCAAAAAACAGGCTGACATTCAACACCTGTACACAGGGCGACGGCTGTCCAGCCTGCCGCGCATCGCATCTGGCCCGGTCAACCTCTTGTTGCTGCAGCTTGCGATTGGCGAGTACCTGATTTAGCGACACCGGCAGATAACCACTAGCAGGAAAGGCGGGGGCTATTTTTGCCGACATGCACGCTCCTTACCCAGTCTCCGAATGACTTCCTTTTCCACGTCCTTCACCCCGCTCAAATTGCCGAGCACATAGCTACGTTGCGCCGCATCGATCAAGGGATAAACCTCATCGCAAGGTAAAAAAACAAGATTCATTGATGCCGACCGCTGGTACTTTGGCACCGGAACACGCACGCGGTGGCGGGTATAATTAGCCTCGTGGGTTGCCATCCACTTTTCCCACTCAGGGGTCGTCGATCCATTAGGATTACGTTTTGGTGCTTTTTCTCCACCAGGGTTGCTTCCTGGACTTGGATCCTTCATCCATTCGACCGTTGCCACCATGTCCGGCTGCCATTGCTCCGGCAGGCCAATGCAGCAGCCCTCCCCGCCACTACTGCCTCTGTCCTGCGTCTTGCTGTACACATTCACGCGGACATTGAAAATTGACGTACCGGAAACCGTGTTGTAAATGTGAACCTCCGCCGGCAGCATTCGCGGCTTGGCCATGCTCTGGCAACCGAACAGGTTGGCCGCAGCAAATAGCCACAGCAGCCATTTAGCTGGCTTCATCATATTCTTCATCTTTTATTCCTCTCGCCGGGCGAAAGCAGCCCCGCCTGCCACGCATCGCATTGGGCCAGATAAACTTCTTGTTGCTGCTGCTTGCGATTGGCGAGTAGCTGATTTAGCGACACCGGCAGATAACCGGGTACAGGAAATTGGGGGGCTATTTTTGCTGACATGCTTCTTTCCTCCCCATCCGGCGAATCACTTCCCGGTTCCACTCCTTAGGGATAGCAGAGCTGATATTTCCAAATACCCGCCCACGTTCTGCCCAGTCGACTAATGGATAAACTTCATCACATGGCAAAAACACTAGGTTCAGATTTCCAAGTTCCTTATATTGAGGTAGCGGAATGCGTACTCGGTGGCGGGTATAATTAGACTTATGGATAGCCATCCACTTTTCCCACTCCGGAGTAATTGACCCATTGGGATTACGTTTGGGTGCTTTCACCCCCCCAGGGTTCTCATCTGGGTTAGGGTCTTTCACCCATTCGACCGTTGCCACCATGTCTGGCTGCCATTGCTCCGGCAGCCCGATGCAGCAGCCTTCCCCACCGCTACTGCCTCTATCCAGCGTCTTGCTGTACACATTCACGCGGACATTGAAAATTGACGTACCGGTAACGGTATTGGTAATGCGAACCTCCGCCGGCAGCACTCGCGGCTTGGCCACACTCTGGCAGCCAAACAGGTTGGCCGCAGTAAATAGCCACAGCAGCCATTTAGCTGACTTCATCATATTCTTCATCTTTTCTTCCTCTAGCAGGGCGAAAGCAGCCCGCCTGCCACGCATCGCACCGGGCCCGGTCAACCTCTTATTGCTGCAGCTTGCGATTGGCGAGTAGCTGATTTAGCGACACCGGCAGATAACCATTGGCAGGAAAGGCGGGGGCTATTTTTGCTGACATGCGTGCTCCTTGCCCAAGCGCCGGATGATTTCCTGTTTTCTATCCTTCACACCGCGTAGATCGCCCAGCACATAGCTGCGTTGCTCCGCATCTATCAAGGGATAAACCTCATCACAAGGCAGAAAAACCAGAGTCAATGATGCAGACCGCTGATACTCTGGCACCGGAACACGCACTCGGTGGCGGGTATAATTAGCCTCGTGGATTTCGTACCATTTCTTTCCCTCGGCAGTAAGGGAGCCATACCGACCTGGTGGCGGAGGTTTAACACCACCCGGATTTACACCTGGACTCGGATCCTTTACCCATTCGACCGTTGCCACCATGTCCGGCTGCCATTGCTCCGGCAGGCCGATGCAGCAGCCCTCCCCGCCACTACTGCCTCTGTCCAGTGTCTTGCTGTACACATTCACGCGGACATTGAAAATCGACGTACCGGTAACGGTATTGGTAATGCGAACCTCCGCCGGCAGCACTCGCGGCTTGGCCATACTCTGGCAGCCCAGTAGAGACAACACCCACAAAAGGTGCATTGCATACAGACACAGCCTGGCGTTCAGCCCCCTCAATGCAGAAAATATGGCGCCCGCGCCACTGCCCCGGATAATCGGCATGAGCTCTTGCCCTACGCGACTCAACGCCAGCCCGTGATCCGTACCTGAGAAAGCACGACCAATGCGACCGGAGCCAATAGCACCACCCCCAGGGTCAGAACACCATCCACCGCCAGTGTCACCGGGGTTAGCAACATTTTGGCGCGTTTGAAACCCGGTGGGGTTTCTTCAATGACCACAACCTTATAGTCCTTTTTGAATGGCACCATTTGTTCCGGCAGTGCAAATCCACGGGCATCATAGCGATGTCCCACCATATTGAATTTCTTGCGCCACTCTTTATCTCCCCTGGCCAGCTTAAAACCAGATTTTTCCAGAAGCATTTTCTCTTCATTTGAGTCAGCACCCGATGCAACCAGGTACAATCGACCAGATACTTCTTGCTTTTCATTAACATTGAAGTAAGAAAATTCAGCGCTTATTCTAGGCTTTAACGGAGAAGACAGCACCGTAATAAGGTCACCGACCCCATCCATGACGTAATGGTGTTCTTTTCCCATGACCACCAAGGTCTTCATATCACTACCGGAAAAAAATCCGGTAATTTTTTCATCGGTATAAATCTTATTCACCGCATTACTGTCTTTAACCAGCTTGTAGGTCATGCAGCCACTGAGCGGAACCAGCATGGCCAGTTTCAAAAACGATCTTCTCTTCATTTCAGTTTCATGCCGTTATAAATTCTGACTGATAAAAGCAGCACGTTCCGGCTGAGACCAGAGTCGTTTTTCATCGGCAGCCATCTGCAACGCAAACAGCTTTTGCATCATTGCCTCTTTCGTCAGGCAGCCACATTGACGAGGCGTGAGCAGATTATCTTGCACGTATAATTCGGCCTGATGCCAAGCCGACAATCGGGAGACCGCCGCATCATCCAATTGCAACGGCCGCGTCAACACCTCATGGGGCACCCAGTCTCCGTGAGTGCCGTGCCGCATCCCGCATTGACCATCACGGTTTATCCAGTGCCATTCCGCTGCCGCAGACAGCAGCCTCTCCGCTTCAACCGGTGGCAACGCAGTGAGCACAGGGCCAAATAGCGCCGGGTTGTAATAGCGCAGCACGCCTTTCTGCGTTCCGCCCTGCCACTCAGCCAGCAGAAAATGCCTTAGATGCGCAGCCAGATCGTCGAATGGCCAATGACTGAACAGCACCATCACCCTTGTTGCGCCTTCCAGCTCCCCCAGGCAGGCAAGCAGTTTCATCCGCGTCCGCTCGTCCGACAGTTGATAACGACATAGCAGAACAGCCTCGTCCGCCGCCTCGGCATGCACGGTGTCTTGCAGCAACATTTGTCGCAAAGCCAGTGCCTTCGGCAGCCTTTTCTGCCAGCGTGGTGGCAGATTAGCCTGGTCGATCAGCAAATCCAGATGCGGCCAACCCGACTCCTCCGCCTGTGCCAGCAGGCCCTCCAGCCAACTTTCCACCCCGCCACCGTGACCATCCCGTGCTACTTTCATCGCCCACTCACCAGCGGGTTGCCTTCCTTGGCCGCCATCTGCATGCACTGCTTGCACACGACGTTCGGGAAGCGTGGCACCGCCATTGACAGGCTCGCCGGCCCGCTCCAGTCATGGCTCTCCCCCTTGAAGCTCACCTTGCCCGGCGCGTGCAGTTCGATCTTGCCGTCCTTGATGCGGATGTAGGCGCCGCCACAGGTCAGCAGCACTTCCTTCTTGCCGTTGAACAGCTGGCTGGCGCCCAGGCTGCTGATGCTCACATCCTTATCCGCCGTCAGCTCCATCGCATCGCTCTGCGCCTGCAGCTGCACCTTGCCGCGGGCGGCAATCAGTTTCAGGCTGACCTTCTCCTTCACCCCGGCCACGAACAGGCTGATGTGTTGGCCGACGTTGTGCAGCCAGCGCCGGCCGCTGGTCTGGTTGAGGTCGCGCTGCGCCACCTGGTCAAGGTTGCTGCCGGCGGCCAACGTTAGGGAGTGGTCGGTGGTGGCGGCGAGGCCCGCAGGGGCGGACAGGATCATGAGCGGTTGCTGCCCGGCCTGGGCTGATCCCTTTCCTTGGGCGGCGCTCTTGCCTTCTTTATCGGTATTGCTGCCGGCTTCCCATGCTCTCAGCGCCTGCACATGGTGCTGCAGGTGGCCGTCGCTCTTGTTGGCGCCCTTGCCGTTGTCGGGTTTGATTTCTTCTGGCCCGGTTTCCTGGGTGTCAGCCAGTTGCGCGGTGGCGGTGTCGGCCAGGGATTGCGCCAGGCTCAGCGCGGCGTCGAGCTGGTTCTGTGCACCCTCGCGCGCCAGTTGTTTGCCACCGGCTGCGGCTTGCGCTTCGGTGCTCAGCAACAGGCCATGGCCGGCGCGGATGGCGCCGTGGCGGTCAGTCCTGAGTTCGAAACCCTCGCCGCGTGGACTGGCCTTGCCGTCCTGCCGCGGGTGGGTGAGGTAGCCCTGGTTCAGCTGGGTGTTGCCGTGCTCGCTGCTGAGCTTGGCCCGCACTTCGCCCGGGCTGTCGTCGAACAGCAATTCGTTGTACTGCCCGCCGTGGTGTTCCTTGCTCTTGATGCCGGACAGGGTATGGTTGCCCGGCAGCTTGCCGGCACCGCTGAAGGCGGGCGGCGGGTGGCTGCCGTTGTACAGCACGCCGGTGATCACCGGGCGGTCGATGTCGCCTTCGATGAAGTCGACCAGCACTTCCTGGCCGAGGCGCGGGATGAACTGGTGGCCCCAGCCGGCGCCGGCGCTGGGCATGGCGACGCGCAGCCAGCAGCTGGAGCGCTCGTCCAGATTCGCCCCGCTGTCCGGGTGTTCGTCCGGCCGTTGCCAGTGGAACTGCACCTTGATGCGGCCGTACTGGTCGGTGTGCACTTCTTCGTTGGCCGGGCCGACCACGGTGGCGGTCTGCGCACCGCGCGCGGTGGGTTTGGCGTGACGGGTGGCGGCGTAGGCCGGGGTCAGCGGGATGCCGCGGCGCTGGGCGTCGAAGCTGGTGCGGAACGGCGCGTCGTCGTCTGCGACCAACGTTGGCCGCAAGGCCGCCGGCAGGCTGCGGGCCAGCTCGGCCGGCAGGTTGTTGCGCACGGCAAGCCGCTGGCGGGTGACCACGAATTCGTGCTGCTCTGGCGCGTCCCACTGGTGCGCCGGGTGCTCGTCGAGGCGGAACCACTGCCCGGCGGTCAGGCCGCGCACCACCCCGCCGCCGCTAAAGGTCTTGGCCTGCGCGTCGTGCGCCTGCTGCCGCAGTCGCGCGTAGTGGCTCAGCTGCTCGGCGTCGCTGGCGTAGTAGGCGCCGGGCGCATCGTAGTGTTGCAGGCTGCTCTGCAAGCGGCTGCCGTCCAGCCCCTGCTCGATGGCGGTGTCGTCGCCGCTATGGCCGGTGGCCACCGGCTGGTAGTCGTAGCTGGCCAGCGCCACGCTGCCGGGTACGACCTGGCGTGCGCCGTCCCAGCGGGTGAGGCCGTCCTCTTCTTCGGTCGCATCGCTGCGGTGGAAACGCACGCGGTCAAGGTTGGCCGCAGGCAGGCTGTACGGGTCGTCGAAGGCCAGCAGTTTGACCTGCGGCGTG
>Ga0209172_10001766_pt1 | contig 42853 bp, 52 predicted proteins | sample LarsenN4metaG_FD_184113 | JGI IMG/M metagenome (GOLD analysis project Ga0209172, IMG submission 184113) | Hot spring sediment bacterial and archeal communities from British Columbia, Canada, to study Microbial Dark Matter (Phase II) - Larsen... ... | reverse complement strand
AAAGGCCAGAAATCGCGCCCGTGGAGCCGACAAACGAGGCCGCAACTGGCGTGGCGGCGTCTTTGACGATGTTGGTAAGCGTGGTAGCCGGGATGACGTTAACAGCCGTGGTGGCGATGGGGTTGGCGGCGGCAACTGCCGTGCCGACGCCAATAACCGGGTCGTCGTCGTTGGCGTAGTCGCCAGAAAACACTGCCGAGCCGACCAGCTCTGCTTGCAGGATCAGGATGTTGCGGTCGGGCAGGTTGGCAATTGCCACGCCGGCAAAGTCGGTGGCGGCGGTAACGGTAACCAGGACGCTTGAAAGCTCGATGCGGTGACGGCGAATCGTGACCGGAACGTCAAAAGCCGACACAGCGCCCGCCGAAACAACCCCAGTAGGACGGCGAACAATGTCCTCGTAGGCCGCTTCTGCGCCGGTGAACTTTACCTGCGAACCATCGGCGCCGCTACGGCGCGCAAACCACGGGGCGACAGGCTTAAGGTTCGTAAGGTTGGTGTCAACTGACATTTTCGTGTGTCCTAGCTTAATTGAGCGCTAACCTTAACGAAGCTCGGCGCGTTAGTCAAGTTTAAGCCATCCAGCCCCCGCCGCCGACTTCCCACGGCGCCAACCCGGCTGTGTGGTCCACCTCGCTTGCGGCCGGCCCATCGACAAGTCCAAACGACTTTTTGGTATTGGCGTTTTTGTATTCGGCAATGTAGGTGGTGTCGGCAAACGTAAGTCCCAAAGCATCCGCCAAGTCAGGCGAACGCAGTCCCGCAGTCCTCATTTCCTGTTTTGACACCAATACTAGGTCATTTGTCAGGCTTGGCTTGATTTTTATGCTAACCAAGTCTTTTTGAAGCACGTCCATGTCGGGAATACTTACGCCTTCTTCAAGCGCGAGCCATTCTTTAAGACGCAACTGCATTTCCGCACGGCGGTTTTTAGGCCCCGGAGCCTTCGGACGGGCCAATTTAGCCTGCGAAGGCGCGCCGAAGTTGACGCCGCGCACGCGGGGCGGCCCGTAGGCCGGTCCTTTGGCCCGAAGGCTAGACAACACGGCCCTACCGATGCCGCCGGCGTCGATAAACACAACCGCCGGCTCAGCCTCGTCGATGACTTCTTTCAACCACTCCACGGCGGCCACGTGGTCGATTTTGTCGCGCCAAACCACCTTCTCGCACACGTAGCCGCGCCGGAACGCGATGGCGAAGCGGTCGCCGCCCTCGCCGGCGGGGTCAACGCCCAGCACGAGCGGGCCGGCGGGCTCGATGCGGCGCTTTCTGGCGCGCATAATGTCGGCGCTGTTGTGATAGGCGCCTTCGGCCTTCTGTTGGAACGCCAGCTCCAAGGTGGCCGGGTATTCCTGGTCGAAAAGGCGCACGCTCCGCAGCTCGTGGATTTTGGCGCGCCGCCAAGCCATCTGATCAAGGCTTAGGCCGAACAATCCGGCGTATTCAAGCTCCGAAAACAGCTCGCCATCCTCGACGGTGTCGCGCAATTCGAAACCCTCGGGCGCGGGGCGGCTGTATTCCTCTTGGAGATACCAGGGAATAAAACACACCTCGTAGTCGCCAATACCCGCGATAGCGTCCTGCGTGCGCTCGTAGAACTCGCCCGTGACTCCGTTTGCGGTGCTCTCAAGGATAATCTCGGTGCCGGGTAGGTCGGGCACTGTCTGCACGGACGCCGCAAAGTGGTCTGCCGCGTTCGGCCAGAAGGCCGCTTCCGATCCGTGGAACAGCGTCATCGACTTTCCGCGCCCGCCGGCCTTGGAGCCGGCCGTCGCGACGGTGTAGGAGCTGTCTAGCTGGTCAAAAACCAGCTCTCGCACGTTGGCGGCGCCGACATGAGGCGCAAACGGGTTGTTTTTCTGGTAGCGCTCGACGATGCCGAACAACGCCTCTGACGCTGTCTGCTCGTGAGCCAAAATGTAGGTATTCACGCCCCTGTTCATCGTTGTGCGATGATAAAACCTCGCGCCCGTGTACGTCGAAACGCCCTGCTGACGCGACTTGGGCACAATCATTCTGACTTTGCCCTTGCTTTTTTTTTGGTTTTCAAGCTTTTGGTGAAGCAGCAGCTGCGCCTCGTTCAACACGAGCGTTTTCTGGTTCCCCGCCTTATCGCGGATGCGCAAAATCGTCCGCGCGTACAGCGGAAAATCCTCGCGCAGCGTCGCGAACGCTTCTAGCAGCTTGCGGTCAGCAGTCATGCTTGATGAACAGTCCTGTCACGCCGGCAAATGGCCGAAACTCGCAGCCCGTAGCCGTCTCGGCGTGCAATTTCAGCCATCCGGCCGACGCGGCGGCTCACGTCAGCTTGACACGCGCCCTCGGTTTGGAACACATCGCGCGTTTGATACGCGCGGCACGCGATTTCGGCTCCGTTTTCGTCCAAAACGCAGGCCCGAGCGTAGCCCCGGAACGGAAAAAGCTCGTTATACAGGTCGCGGTAGTCTTCACGGCGCTCGGTTTGGTGGCGCTCGACACTCTGAGCCGGCGTTTGTCCCTGTGCGCCGACAAAAATCGCGACGATAATCCAGAAAAATAGGCAGTAAACCAAAACCGCCGGTAAAATAAACGCTGAAACTGTCCGCGTAGTGTTGCGCATGTCTGTGGCCCCGAAAGCGGCGGCGGCGCGCCAAGGAGCCAAACGCGCCGCCGCCGTCCCGCCTTATCGCTGCGGTGCGTGCGCTTACAAAGCGCAGCAGTTAACTCTTACCCGCTTTTTCCAAGCTGTCAACAACCACCGCCTCGAACTCCAACACGGTGGCTTTGCGCGGCGGTTCCAGCTTCGCTTTCTCGATGGCGTCAATCAGCGCCTCTACCGAGCGGTCGTCGTGCACGCTCACTTCGCGAGGCTCCAACTTCGCCACTAGCTTCAACACTTCCAGATAATTCTCATCGTTGGCGCTGGCGAACTCGTTCAGCCGCTCTTGACCGCCCGCCGCCTCTAGCGCGCTGTGCAGCATGTCCTTGAAAAGCTTCTTGTCCCGCGCCAGCGCGGTCATGAGGGTCCCAGGAAGCGGCAGCACAGCGGTCATCCAAAGTCAACAGGCTCTTCGTCCTCGACGAATACGCGCCTCATGGCGATCTCCGCCCGCTGCGACGGGTCCAGGTCCGCGTACAACGGCGGCGAGGTGCGGGCGTCGCGCACGACACGCCCGTTCTGAACGCGAGCGCCGGGCACAACGACCATGTTGTTCGAAGGATACGCCCGCAGCACCACGCCCACGCCCGGCACCTCCATGGCGTAAGTCACGCCCACGCCGGTATCCTCAAGCGCCCTCCACAGCTCGGCCACTCAGCTCTCCATGCGCGTGAACAGCAAGTCCACGAAGGTCTCGGCCAGCTCTTTTGTAGCCTCCACCTTAGCGTTGCCGGCCAGCCGCGAGCCGCGCAGCGCCTCGGCGGCCATGGCGATGGCGACCAGGATATGATCCGGGGTGACGACGCCAGCGCGGCTCTCGTCCTCGTCCTTGTGACCGCGCTCTGGACCGCCGTCGCTCTCGTTCGCAGCGCGAGTCGCAATCAGCTCCGCAATTGAGGCTACCTTCGCGCTCATTGTCGCCCCCGCAGTCCGGCCGGGGGACGACGTCGCACGAGCCCCAGGTCCTCGCCGTAGGCGCGGGCGCCAGCAGCAGCCGTGTCAGCCAAGCGCCTGGCCCCCGCGCCCAGCGCGTTTATCGCCCCAGAGGCAGCCCGTTCGGCGTCTTGGGCGGCGCGCCCGATGGAGCGCTGTACTTGGCCGGCCGCGTTGTCAACTCGCCGCACGCGGCGCAGGAAGTTAGCCCCCTCTTGTCGGTTTGCTGCGGCTCGCGCGGCGGCTGCGGCCGGGTTCACCCGCTGGTGCAGCAATGGACGTTCGCCTTGTCGGTCGGGCATGGGAGGTCTCGGCTGTGGGTACGCTGTTGGGAGCGAGGCCGGGTACCGCCCCCGGCGAACGACGGTTATGAGCCGACGCTGGCCCTTGGCCACCTCGCTTCGGGCATAGTGCAGGAATTTTGGCGGATAGTCAAGTTGGGCGCCGGGTTTTGTGAGTTTGGTTGGTTTAGGGCTCGGCGGCCAAAAATTGGTATATATTTTATGTGGAAATTTAATTACTTGGGAATTTGGTATATGTAGTGTCTCGGCAGCTCCAAGGCCAACCAAGTCAACCACACGAACCACCCCCCCCGTCTGGCCGGTTAACCCCGCGGTCGGCGCGCCAAGTCAACCAAGTCAACCAAGTCAACCAAGTCAACCAAGTCAACCAAGTAAACCAAGCAAACAAAGCTTGCCATTAACCCAGTTAATGGCAAGCCAAGTAAACAAGGTTACCAAGTGTTAAGCTTGTTTAAGCAAGCCCACCAGGCTGGGGCGCTTACGCTTCCCAAAAGAACAACACGAAGAAGGCGCGTTGCCTTGATCGCGGGATAAACCTTTGACACTTGAGATGTCATGTTCCTTCGCGCCCTGGAACTTGGCGCGCGGCGTCTCGCCGGTCCAATCGGCTTTGACGGCTTCGTCGCTGGGTCGGTACGGCGCGATGGCGAAGGCGAAGCGTCGCTCTTGGGGTTGGTGGTTGTTGGTCATTGCGGTTGCTCCGTTGGTTGAGTGGTCATGGCATAGCACGGGTGCGTTGTCAAATCGTTAAGGCGGGAGCGGCGGGTCTAGGGTTCCGTGACGTGGGGTCTGAGCGGCGTGGGGTCTGAGTGGCGGGTCTAGGGTTCTGTGGCCAGGTGGCTAGGTGGCTCGGCGGCTAGGTGGCCAAGTGGCCAGGTGGCTCAGTGGCCAGGTGGCGTGGGTATGGGAATTTAGCAGCGTGGGGAGCCAAGTGGCGGAGCAGTGTTGTACTAAACATAAAAACTAAGATAACGTAGCAAAGTTAAATTATTATAAATATATTAGTAAGACCTTGCTCGCGCGTTATGTTCTATTGGGGCGGAATAACTAATATAATAATAAATATAAAAGAAGCATAAGATATAGTAGTTATACTGTAAAAACAAACATATAAGGAATCAGAGCAACTCGCCTGTTAAGGGTGCGACATTCTGTCCATTTTCTCCCCACACACGTGCTCGCCACATTCTCGTCACAACATTCTCGCCACATTCTCGTCACAATCGTGCTCGCCACATTCTCGTCACACACGCCACCGCGTAAACGACCGGCGAAAAGACTACACACAAAGCCAAAAATAAATAATCGCTAACTACGATTATGGCTAGAATTTAAACGCACGCCAGTCTATAACCCTCCCACGCGCGACGTGCGCGCCGCGAAGGAGCAACCACAATGGCGATGTCCCCAGGTACTAAAAAATGGTCCACACTGGCCTCGTGGTCGGATGAGGACGTTTATAGCTATTTCAGAAACACGATGCGCCAACCCCCAGAGCATGCCCGTAACTCGCTTGTGGCGGTCCGGCGCTCTTACGACCGGCGCGGCGTGCGTTACTTTTCAGGCGAGATGCCTTCCTATAAAGACGCCTTTAGTGCGCTCTCGCAGGACGTGCGTGACAATATCTTGCGCGATATAAACGTGCGTGGCAATATCTTGCGCGATATAAGCAGCGCCGAACCGACGCCCCAAGAGACGCACAAGACCGAGCCCACGCCTGTTTTCGTCCCGCCCCAAGAGACGCACAAGACCGAGCCCACGCCTGTTTTCGTCCCGCCCCTAGACTTGCCGGCGGCTGACCCCGCCATGAAGCCTTTGGCGGCGATGATCGCGCCGCACCTGGCTGACCTGTTGGCCACCTCAATCCAGAACGCCGTGCGCGCCTCGCACGAGGCGCTGGCGGCTAACCAAGTCACGCGCCTTGCGGTCGTGAGCAACGGTGAGCCGCCTCGCGTTATCGAGGGACTGCACCACGAAGCGGCGTCTAAAGTCATCTCGCTTGTGGGCGCGGGCGCTAACGTGATGCTAGTCGGCCCGGCCGGGTGTGGTAAGACGTCCATCGCCTCCAGCGTGGCCAAGGCTTTCCAGCGCCCGTTGACGGTCATATCGTGCAGCGCCGGCATGAGCGAGGCGCAGTTGCTGGGGCGCTTGCTCCCGCTTGGCGAGGGCGGCGCGTTCCGCTACGTTGAGAGCCCGTTCGTGCGGGCATACAGCACCGGCGGCGTAATCCTGCTCGATGAACTGGACGCGGCCGATAGTAACCTGCTTCTTGTGATAAACGCCGCGCTGGCCAATGGGTTTATTACCGTAGAGGCGCGTGCGTCTTCTAACCTCGATACGCGCGTGGTGCGTCACCCCGACACGCTGATAATCGCTGCGGCGAACACTTGGGGACATGGAGCCGACAGTCAGTATGTCGGGCGCGCCGCGCTGGACGCCGCTACGCTGGACCGGTTTTATCGGCTCGCCATTGATTATGACCACGCTCTAGAGCGCGCCATTGGCTCGCCCGAAGCGGTAGCGTATGTGCAAATACTTCGCAAGAAAGCGCGCGAGGCGAAGCTTAAGCGCGTGGTGTCAACGCGTATGATCGGCCGGCTTGACGCCGGCGTGCGCGCTGGCCTGACGCTGAAGCAAGCGTGCGAGGACGAGCTAGCGGCGTGGTCGCCTGATGAGCGCGCCAAGGTGGCGTAATTTTAAAAGCGGCGCAACGTATTGACGGGGTGACCGCGCCGCCTCATTGTCGGGATAGGAGCAAGTCCAATGTCTAACAAGTTTTCTATAGCGCATTCGTTCGATAGCGTTAGCGAGCTAGTGGCGCACGCACGGCGCGTCGAGAGCGAGTGCGGGATTTTTGAAAACGCAAAAATCGGCGCGCTTGATCGCGTGCCGCGCGCGTGGATATGCAGTGACCGGCCTTATGTGAACAGCTACAAGGACGCGTTACAAGCTCTAGAAGAACCCCGATTTGACGCTGGCGTTGATCGTATCGAGAGGCTGACTGAGAAGATTGTAGCGCCGGCCCCAACCAGCGTTGCGCGCAAGCTACGGCGCGGCGCGGAGGGCGATGAGTTGGACCTGGCCCGCGTGTGGGACGGCGAGCTAGATACCGCGTGGACAATGGCGCGACGCACGCCCGTCCCTAAAGCCTCGCGTGTGCTGGTCGTGGTGCGCGTTAACGCCATGGCTTTTATTAAGGCCGATGTGCTGGCGTGGCGCGGCGTCGCGGCGCTGGCGTTGGCGGACAGGCTGGAAGCGGCCGGCTACGTTGTGCGCATCGCTGCGCGCCGTCTAGCTGATATTCGCTACGTTAACAGAGCTTACAAAGGGACGCACACCGTTGACGTGACGGTGCGTAAAGAAGGCGAGCCGCTGGACATTCACCGCGCCGCGTCTCTTATCGCCTCGCCGCTTTTATTTCGAGGCATCATGCTTCCTATGACGGCGTTTGAAGCGCCGGCGCGCGTGTCGCCATCGTTTAGTGTTACCTCAAGCGATGGCGATGACGTCGAGGCCCCACCCGGCTTTGACTTGGTGTTTGTAGCCACAGATCGCGTTAGCGACGCCGATAGCGCCAGCGCATTTGTGCGGCACGCCGTGGCGCGTCTTGAGGCTATAAACACGGAGCGTGATGCATGAGGGCCGTTAGACTGCTTTGCCTGCACGATGACTTATCACGTTATGCGCCCGGTTTGGGGCGATGAGCTAAAGGAGCAAACAAAAATGGCAATGTCGCCCGGCGTTGAAAATGGTCTACACCGGCCGCCCGGCCGCGAAATGCGCGTGCTCGTTGCCTGCGAGCAAAGCGGCGTGGTGCGGCGCGCGTTCGCTGCGCGTGGGCATGACGCATGGTCATGCGATTTGCTACCCGCCGAAGATCGAAGCAACAAACACATTGTGGGCAAAGTCGAGAACATACTAGATTGGGGCTGGGACCTCATGGTCGCGCATCCGCCTTGCACACGTCTCTGCAACAGCGGCGTCCGTTGGCTGCACACGCCGCCGCCAGGCCGGACGAAGCAGGACATGTGGGACGATATGTACGCCGCCTGCGACCTGTTTATGACGTTGTGGAAGGCGCCCGTCGAGCGCATCGCCATAGAGAACCCGATCATGCACAGGCACGCACGCGAGCGAATGGGTTCGAGCCTACCGCGCCACGCGCAGATCATACAACCTTTCCAGTTTGGTCACGGCGAGACGAAAGCGACGTGCTTGTGGCTCAAGAACCTGACGCTTCTTGTACCGACGAAAATAGTTGATGGCCGTGAGCCACGCGTTCATCTCATGTCGCCCAGCGCCGACCGCTGGAAAAAACGCTCGCGAACATACACGGGCATTGCCGAAGCGATGGCCGATCAATGGGGGCGATGAGCTAAAGGAGCTAAGCACATGACACCTGACTTTGTAATTCTCTCACCCGTCGCAGGAACGCCGCGAGTTGAGGCAGTCGCCTACACAGACAGTATCACAGCCGCCGCCTGCGTTGTGCGCTCCCTAAGGGCCACAGGGCGTGCGGCTTGGTTCCGGCGCGCCAATCCAATCGAGGTGCTTTATCGCGAAGCCGGCGCGTTTGACGTACCAAAGGAGGCTTGAGCTATGATTAACGAAGTTACCTTCTGGAACGTGGTTTTTGGCGCTGCTCGCGTGTATGACAAAGCTAACGTGTCCGGCGACGCTCGCGTGTCCGGCTACGCCAGCGTGTCCGGCGACGCTCGCGTGTCCGGCGACGCTTGCGTGTATGACAAAGCTAACGTGTACGGCGACGCTCGCGTGTCCGGCGCTGCTCGCGTGTCCGGCGACGCTCGCGTGTCCGGCGACGCTCACGTGTCCGGCTACGCCAGCGTGTCCGGCAACGCTCACGTGTATGGCGACGCTTGCGTGTCCGGCGACGCTCACGTGTCCGGCGACGCTCGCGTGTCCGGCTACGCCAGCGTGTCCGGCGACGCTCGCGTGTCCGGCGACGCTCACGTGTCCGGCGACGCTTGCGTGTCCGGCGCTGCTCGCGTGTCCGGCGACGCTCACGTGTATGGCGACGCTCGCGTGTCCGGCGACGCTCACGTGTCCGGCGACGCTTGCGTGAACACTAAAACCGGCTGCATGCACGGTTATTTCCGCGCACGCAGTGGGACCTATTGCTTGACGTTGTTCACGACCAAGAGCGGGCGCGTGGGCTTCACGTGGGGGTGTAGGAGCGGAGACGATTTGCGCGCTTATCTTTCCGACCCCTCTTATGACTGGTTGCGTGACCTTCCTTTAGCTTTTTTGCGTGTGTTCGAGATTACTAACGGGATTGGTCGGGAGAGTGATTAATGCGGATGCTTGTTCAAGAACGACACCCCGGCCCGGGCGGCACCCAGTACGTAACGCGCGCGGCCTTTGGCTCCCGGTCCGAAGCGCTTGCCTACGTGGCCAGTCAACCGCCCGCGACCGCTAGACGCCTATCCGTGTTCGACACGGGTACGCGACAAGAGATAACCCAGGACCGCGCCCACGGATCGGCGTGGTTGACGCAAACCCTTGACGCGCAGTACGCAACTGGGCTAAGGCGGTGAAACTATGCGAGCTACTTACTGGATAATCCGATACGGTCAGGACGGTATGTCTACAAGCGTTTCTGCTGACTTCCAGGAGGCTCTTAGTAGGCTCGCTGAGGCCACCGGCTTGTCGCAAGACCCTAAACGCGTGCGCCAAGCGTTGGCGCTGTCTGGCGGCTTGTACGCCCAAGCAGACGGGGCCGGAAGCGTTTATGTCATGGTGCGTGAGCGCCTGACACCCAAAAAGACGAAGGGGCCCGGCGCAAAAGACGCGCGGCGTCGCGCATACAGCGCCACGGTGCGTGTGGTGAGGGTCTATTCGACAACGCAAAAGCTGGTGACCAAGACAAATCTAAGCGACATAGCGGGCTTGTTCGAACTGCTGTCCGTCGAGGCTTTTCGCGTCGCCTTGACTGCGATAGGCGACGAGCCTTGCGTTTATTCGAGCTTTGCCGAACAAGAAATAAAGCACCGACTTCCAGGTATTCGCGCCAATCTGGCCAAAGCAAAGGCCGAAGGCAAAGAAACCATAACCGTAATATTTCCGAAAACCAAAGAAAACAATGGGCTTGAAGTCATGAAAACACCTGTGGGAGAGTTTTGGATCGGCGTTGATATTCAGGTCTGACCGTGAATATTGACGATAAAGTACTTAACGACTTGGCGCGCTCTGGTATAGACCCACGCCTTGCCTTCGCCGATCCGCCGCATGGGCTTGGGTTTGGGGTTACCGACGACGCCAGCGTTGACGTTCACCCTAGCCTTAAGCCCAAGCCAGGTCTGGTTATCCCCTACTACGGGATAGACCGCTCGCCTATGCTGGGCGATGACGGCCGGCCGTTCCTGCGTGTGCGCATCTTTGAGGAAGACGAAGCGTTGCCCGTCGGCGGCTTTGTGAAGCCCAAGAAAAAGCCGAAATATCTTCAAGGCGAGGGCACCGGCGTTCGCGCCTATTTCTGTCCGATTGTGGACTGGGAAGCTGTGTTTTCGGACAAAAATCAGCCGGTCGTGATTACAGAGGGCGAGAAGAAAGCCGCGCGCGCCTGCGTGGAGGGCTTCCCTACTATCGCGCTTGGCGGCGTTTTCAACTTTATGCAGGAAGGCCGCTTCTTGTCGGATCTGGCCAATCGCGGCGACGCGTGGCGTGGTAAGATTGTTTATATCGCCTTCGATAGCGACCGCCGCTCTAACGCCTGGATCAGGGAAGCCGAGCGCCGGCTGGCGCACGAGCTTTCGACCTTGCGGCACGCCGATGTGCGGCTGGTCGACATACCCGGCAAAGACGCCGGCTATGATCTTGATGGAAAGAAGCTACCTGACATTAAAGTCGGCCTTGACGACTTCCTACAAGACCGTGGGCCGCAGGCGCTGGCCGATCTGTTCGCTTCGTCCGAAAGCATGTCAGAGCTAGACAAGAAAGTCCTACAGATTAACCAGTTCGCCGCCTGGATCAGCGCAGAAGGCAAGGTGTACTACCCCGAAAAGGGGCGCTACGTCGCCAAGAACGATTTCATCAAAGGCGAGGACGCGGGGGCCATAAAAATTGAGCGCATCGGCGTGAGCAAGAAAGGCCCAAAGCCGCTTACGCCGCTGCGCGTGGCTGACGAATGGCTTTCACACCCCAACCGACGCGGCTACGACGATGCTCAATTCGCACCCGGCATGCCTGCTGTGTTTAACGACGACAGAACCGGCCAAGTCATCTTGAATACGTTTTCGGGATTACATTCCGAAGAAGGCGACGTGTCTCGCTTTCTGCGCATGACCGAGCTGGTGTTCGGCGAGCTTAACGACGACCTTAAAGACTTCGCGTTGAAGCTGGTGGCCTATAAAGCGCAGAACCCAGGTGTTAAGCCGCCTATCGCCATCTTGCTTGTGGGCAACGAGGGTGGCGGTAAGGGCTTGTGGTGTACGATGGTGCAAAAGGCGTTCGAGCCTTACTCCATGTATATGGAGGCTAATACCCTTCTTTTAGATTATAACGGTTACCTTGAGCGCAACCTTATCTTGTTTGTGGACGAAGCCCAGGGCGACACCATGCACAAGGTCGCGCCGCGTCTGCGCGCCTACGTTGTCGGCAACACAATGACGATTAACGAGAAGTACCGCAAAGCGCGCGAGATGCGCAGCCCGAGCATGTTTCTGATTACCGCCAACGACCGCGCGGCCGGCTCGTTTAAAGATGACGACCGCCGGTATTTTGTCGTGCAGGCCCCGAACGCCGACCCGGCGCTCAAAGAGTTCTACGTGGAAAGCTACGACTGGGTTAACCGCCAAGACGGCGGCAAAGCCATCATGCACTATCTGCTTAACTACGATCTCAAGGGCTGGACGCCGCCGATGCGCGCGCCGCTCACGCAAGAGAAGTATATCGCCCGCACCGAGGGCATGACGCCTATTCAGCGCGTCGCGGCGCAGATGAAGGAAGCCGACATTAACATCGTCTTCCAATGGATCACGGCCGCGCTCGACTACGCCGCCCAGGCGAAACAGTCTGCCAGCGCAGGCACGCCAGCCAAAGAGCTTAAACGCCTCACTGATCTTGAGATTTATCTACCGCTTATGCCGATTCGCCCGTTCTACACGGCGGAGGAGCTTAACATGATTTTCCCTTATCTGGCCGAGCAGCTTGTCGGCGCACGCAATCGAGAGCTGCGAGAGCTGACGCCGGCGCAGTTGTCGCGCCAGCTTCGCAACGCCGGCATTATGACGCTCAAGCCCGCCGACGAGGACTGCGTGGCCGGCTTCAAACACAACGGCAAGCGAGACCATTACCTGATCGTGTCCAACGTCGATCACCCCTGCTGGAAAGAGAAGTGGACACAGGAGAGATTTTCTGCTGCAATGAAAACGTTCCAAAGCTACGGGCAAATCGCCCAAGACATGAGGGCAAAAAAGTGAGCAACATACCCAGTGATCCGCGCGACATGCTGCGTCTTTACCGCGACATGCTGCGTCTTTACCGCGACGTGCTGCGTCTTTACCGCGACGTGCGCGAGAAGCGCTTGCTTATGCAGAAGCAAGTGGACACAGGAGAGATTTTCTGCTGCAATGAAAAACGTTCCAAAGCTACGGGCAAATCGCCCAAGACATGAGGGCAAAAAAGTGAGCAACATACCCAGTGATCCGCGCGACATGCTGCGTCTTTACCGCGACGTGCGCGAGAAGCGCTTGCTTATGCAGAAGCAAGTGGACGCCGTGTCGAAGTTCGAGGGAGAGCTTAAGAACGCCCTTATCGACGCCATCCCCAAGAGCGGCGACGGTATTGTTGCTGACGGCTACAGCGCCGTGGTCACGACAAAAACCAAGCCAACGGTCAAGGACTGGGCGGCGTTCCACGAGTATGTGGCCAACACGGGCCGGTTTGACATGCTGCAAAAACGCTTGGCCGACGCCGCCGTCACTGATACAGAGGGCTGGGAGAGTCTTCCCGGCATGGGCACTTTCAACGTGGTTGACCTTAGCGTCACCAAAGTCTAGGAGATAACGCCGTGGAAAACGAAACTGTTGAAAACCGCGAAGTTCCCGAGTTCACCGAGGAAAAGCGCGAAGCCTGCATCGCCTTGGTTAACAACTTCGGGCAGATCACCGCACAGGTCGCCGATGGCGACTGGCTTTTCGTCGCGACGGTAGGCGCTTCGTTCGCCGCCGCCGCTGTCGCTCAAGGTTATTTCAATCAACGGCTTGCCGACGACGCGGACCCCGTGCGCGTCGCTAACGTGACTGAGGAAGTGTCGCGCATGTTTCAAGAGCTTCTGCAAACGACAATCGAAGAAATTGAGCGTTTGTCCGCAGAAAAGCGCTTGACGGACGCCGCCGCTGACTACTAAGGTCACGCTGCCGGTATGGCTGTAGGAGCAAAGCACATGAGCGCCGAAGACAAGATCAAGACCAGAACCATTGGCCCGGATGGGCCGGACCGCGTTTTTTTGGAAGAGGCTGAAAATGTGGCGAGCGACGCGCTTGCGACGATTGTCGCAGCTACGCGTGGCGACGATCACCGTGTTATTAACGTTGTTTCCATCCTCGCGACCATGGCCGTGGCAAAGATTGCCGCTTCGCAAGTGGTTGTCGACAACGCCAACAAAGGAGCTGATCTGCAAGGCATACTAGAGGCGTTGAGTAACGTGGACAACACCATCAAAATGGGCGATCAAATTACCGAGGCTATCGCTGAAGCCATCCGTCACGATATTCGCGGCGTTTTGTCAAAGCGCGCGGCGTTTTTGACCGCCATGTCGCTTCTCGCCGCGAAGGCTGACGCCGACGCCGAGGCTGCCAAGGCGAGCGCGGAAATCACAACGGCGGCTCCGACTGCTGAGCCGGTGGAACCGCGTAAGACTGAGACCGTTCACTAAGGAGAACATGCGTGTCTAACGATCTGGTTAACTACGAGCAAGCATACGCGGACGCGGCACGCATGTATGCGGAACAAGACAGAGCCTCCGGTGAGGCTCTGTCCATTTCCACTCGCGCCGGCGTCTTGAGCTTTCGCGACAACGCGCTGCCTGGCAACCAACTTGCCTGCGTTATCCTTGACAGCGTTCTCACGAACACTTTCTTCCTGGGCCGCTTCGATCCTAACAACGTCGAGCCGCCGCGCTGCTACGCTTTCACGCGCGGCAACGCTGACGACATGCGCCCCCACCTTGAGAGCATGAGCGCGGCGAAAGACTTCTTTATACCGCAGAATTTACAGCCGGACGGGACCATCGGCGGCTGCAAGACATGCCCGCAAAACCAGTACGGTTCGGCCGACACAGGCAAGGGCAAGGCGTGCAAAAACCAGTACGTGCTTACCATCGTACCGGCCGGCATGTACTCGCCAGCGCGCAACGCGCGTGACTGGGAGCTTGACGTTTACGACACCGAAGAACACTACGCTTCGGTGGACGCCGTCAAGATTAAGGTTCCCGTGACCAGTGGCAAGCGCTTTGAGGACTATCGCCGCATGGTGCGAAACAACCACGGCCGCGCGCCGTTCGGCGTGTTCACCCGCATCTGGCTTGCTCCCGATCCGCGCTCGCAGTTCGTCATGAATTTCGACTTCATTGACTTGGCGCCTAACCACCTTGCGCCGGTATTGTTCCGTCGAAACGGTGAAATTATCAACGCACCGTTCGAGGGATACAAGAAGCCCGAGCCGAAGGAAAACCAGCCGGCCGGCTTTATCCGGCGCTGATCATGCTTATAACGCTGGATACCGAAGGGCTGCCCATTGGCTCGCGGCCTGAGACTTATCCGCCGCGACCCATTGGTGTTGCTGTGAAGTACGGCAATCGGCCGTCGCATTATTATGCATTCGGCCATAAAACGGGTAACAACTGCTCGCCCGCCGACGCGCGCGCCGCGCTTGGAGAAGCGTTAGCTGTGCCAGGGGCGAGCTTTCTTTTTCACAACGCCAAGTTTGACCTTGAGGTCATAGCCGAGTTCTTTGGCTTTCCGTTCTTGCTCGATCCGGCAAACTGGGCGCGCTTTCACGATACTTCGTTCTTGGCCTTCCTGGTCGATCCGCACGCCCACTCTCACGGGCTTAAAAACCTCGCCGAGCGTCACCTTAACTGGCGCGCCGATGAGCGCGATGTTATCTCTGAATACGTGTGGGAGAACCGCCAAGCTATTCAGAAAGACAGCGGCCGGCGCGTCAACCGCAAACCCGGTAAGCCCGAGCGCGGCAATGTGTGCGCCTCCAACGCCATGGAGTTCATGGAATACGTGCCCGGTGACATGGCCGGCGCTTACGCGTGTGGTGACGTTGACCGAACCTACGCATTGTTCCAGACCTTCTACGGCGAAGTAACACGCGCAGGCATGTCGGAGGCTTACGACCGTGAGCGCCAGCTTATGCCGATACTGCTTGAGAACGAGCGGCTTGGCATCCGCGTCGATCTGGACGCGCTGGCGCGCGATTGTGAGATGTTCGGCAAAGTTATGGCCTACGTTGAGGACCAGCTACGGCGTCGGCTGGGCGCGCCTGATCTTAACTTTGACGCGGACCAAGACTATGCGCACGCCTTAATACGGTCCGGCGTGGTGGACGAGAACCGCTTCGCGCGCACCGAAAAGCGTGGCGACTTCCGCGTTGGCAAAGACGCGTTGACCCCGGATATGTTCAACGACCCGCGCGTAGCCAGCGCTGTGGGCTACCGCAACCGCCTTAAAACGTCGCTTACCATGTTCATGGACAAGTGGCTTGACCAAGGTATGCGGCGTTCCGGCGTGGTGTCCACCGGCTGGAACCAAACGCGTGGCGGCGAGGGCGGCACACGTACCGGCCGGCCGTCCACGTCCGGCGAGTTTAACCTGCTTAACATCGCCAAGAGCTTTGAGGACCGGCCGGACGGATACGAGCACCCGGAGTTCTTGGGCGTTCCTAAGCTGCCGCTGGTGCGTTCCTACATGCTGCCGGACGAGGGCGGCGTGTGGTGTCACCGTGACTTTAGCGGCCAAGAGCTGCGCGTTTTTGCTCACTACGAGGCCGGCGCGCTTCGGCAAGCCTACCTTGAGAACCCCGCGCTTGATCCGCACGAATGGGTGCGTGACGTGATGCAGCAACTTGTGCCCTCGCTGTTGCCGCCGGATAGCTGGAGCAAAGAGCGCAAGGAAGCGTTCAACAAGGCGCTGCGCACCAAGGTCAAGGTGACAAACTTCCGTTCGCTTTACGGCGGTGGTGTGGGCGCCATTCAAAAGAGCCTGGGGCTGACAGAACAAGAAGCCAAAGAGTTCAAAGCCTTTCACGACCGCGCGCTTCCTGGTCGCAGGCTGTTGAACGACGCACTCACCAAGGCGGCTAAGAGCGGCCAGCCGATCCGCACGCTGGGTGGCCGGTTGTACTACGTCGAGCCTTCTAGGGTCATTAACGGCCGCTTGCAGGACTACTACTACAAGCTTATCAACTACCTTATCCAAGGCTCTGCCGCCGACCTGACTAAGCAAGCGCTGATCGATTGGTACTGGCACCCCGACCGCAAGGCGCGGTTCTTGGTGACCGTGTACGACGAAATCAACATCAGCGTGCCCGGTGAGCTTGGCTCGCAGAATGTGCTTGATCAAATGCGGCTTCTGCGCGAAGTTATGTGCGCGCCCCGCTTGAGCGTTCCGATGCTGTCGGACGGCAAGATGGGCCTTTCGTGGGGAGCGCTCAAGAAATGCGAATGACCGACACCGAGGAAGCGCTGTTCGAGGCACAGCTGCGCGCCATTGGTGTGGGCTACGAGCCGCCGCCGCGTGCGGTTATTAACCGCGACGACTACGACGACAAGGGTGTTATGCTCCCGTCGCCGCCACCCGATCACGAGGCTTTTTGATGACCGTGACATTTATCGAGAAGCCGCTTATGACCGCTGCTGAAATCGACGCGGCCGTGGTCGCGTTGTCAGAGCTGCGCGACGCGTACAAAGAGTATGCGCGCATCACAACGAAGCTGCCGGCCACTTGTCCCGACACGCTGGACTTGTTTTTTGGCGCGTCCGGCAACCCTTCTGACGAGGAAATGAGCCGGCACATCAGAAACGCCGTTGAGGCTAACTGGGATTATCTGTGCAAAGCGGCCGTGGCGGCTGTGGTAGAACGCGTTCGCGCCGCCGAAAAAGCCGTGGTGGAAGGGCTCAAGACGTGAGCGCGTGGAGTTATTCGCGGCTGTCGCTTTATGAACAGTGTCCGCGTCGTTACAAGCACAAGAACATAGACAAGCTCGATGACGTTCGTAATGAAGCCATGGAGCGCGGCGACCGTGTACACAAAGGCGTGGCCGCGTATCTTATCGGCCAGCCCATCGTCGAGAAGGGTATAACCTACGGGCCCGAGCTACGACATGAGGCTAAAGCCATAGATCGGTTCGAACCGGTGTTTAATCAGATAAAAGCCAATGACCCGGTGGTCGAGCAGCAATGGGCGTTCACGCCCAACTGGGGCACATCCACGAGCTGGTTTGGAAAAGACACTTGGTACCGAAATATCCTTGACGCGGGCGTGTTGTGGCCCGACAATAGCTTCACTGTGATTGACTGGAAAACCGGCAAAGCCTGGGGCTCCAACCAAGAGCAGATGGAGCAGTTCGCGATAAGTGTTTTCGCGCGCTATCCTCAAGTTCATTTTGTCGAAACACGGCTGGAATATCTGGACACAGGACAAGAGCAACATGGTGAGTTCACCCGATCCGAAGCGCCGGCGCTCAAGCGAAAGTGGGCCGACCGCGCCGCGCCGCTACTTGCCGACAAAACCTTTGCGCCCCGACCTGGGTCGTATTGCAAAAAGTGCCCTTTCGGCAAAAGCAAAGCGGGCCCTTGCCCATTTGGCTGATCATCTTGGCATACTGCCGAGCACAACCACGGCGATGCTTGCCGTCGAGAGCTGGGCCGCCTCGCTCGATAGCGAGCTGACAGATGTTTACGCGCCGACAAAAGCCAAGCCGTTCTGGCGCGTTGTGCTGTACGCCGAAGGCGAGACGCTGGCCAAGCAAGAGTTGCGTGCACCGGAATACGGCACGCACCGCTGGGCCGACTTTTGGGCCGAGCACCTGCTGGGCGAAGACGACTACGACCTTTATACGAAAATCCGCGAATATCTGTCGGACGACTTCAAGCGTGGAGTCGCCACCGGTCGAAAGTTCGCGGACCAGCGCGCAGCGCTACTGCTGTATATCCTAGGCGTGCGATGACCGAAGGCTACGTCAGAAAGACCTGCATAAGGCTAGCCCAGCACTGGGGCCTGCTGCACAAGCGCCTGCACTTTGGGAAGGGAGCTGCGACCGGCTGGCCAGATGACGTGTTTATATTCCACAACGGCACGACGCTTTGGGTCGAGTTTAAAAGTGCGACTGGCAAGACGAGCAAGCGTCAGGACTTGGTTATAGATAAACTTAGACAACGCAACTGCCACGTCGCGGTTATAAACGACCCCGCCGACTTTGAAGACTTGGTGGCTACGTTGTACGAAATGGATCAAGCCGAATGATGAGGCGAATCGCCCCCAACCACAAGGAGTGGACGCCGCACGAATACCAAGCGCGCGCGGTGGACCACCTTTGTATGCGCGGTTCGGCGGCGTTGTTCCTCGACCCTGGTATGGGTAAAACGGCTATCACGCTATCTGCTATCTGCGCACTGATGGACGCCGGCATAATCCGCCGCACGCTGGTTATCGCGCCGATGCGCGTGTGCCAACTGGTGTGGGAGCAAGAGGCGGCGAAGTGGACGCAGTTTCGTCACCTTAAGTTCGCCAACATGGCCGGCAAGCCCGCCGAGCGTCGGCTGGGCATGCTCAAGTCGGACGCCGACATTTGGCTGATAAACCCCGAGGGCGTTGACTGGCTGTGCAAGCAGTTTTTCGGCACGCTTCTTCCGTTCGACACACTGGTTATCGACGAGCTGACGAAGTTTAAAAACCCGCGCGCGGTGCGGTCAAAGAACCTGCACCCGTTCGCCGACAAGATCGCGCGACGCTGGGGTCTAACCGGCACGCCCATCCCGAACGGCTACATGGACTTGTTCGGTCAGATGCGCATGATCGACGGCGGCGCGTCGCTGGGCAAGTACATAACGCACTTCCGCGACCGCTTCTTTAACACGGGCCGCGACGGCTTCTCTTACGAGCTGCGCCCCGGCGCCGATAAGCAGATCGAACAAGCCATCGCGCCCTACGTGTTCCGCGCGTCTGCGTCCGACTACCTTGAGTTGCCGCCGCTGGTAGACAACCCAATTATCCTTCGCCTCGATAATAAGACGATGCACCAATACAAAGCGCTTAAGCGCGACATGGTGTTGGAGCTGGAAGGCAAGACGGTCACGGCCGCCAACGCTGCGGCTGTTTACAACAAGCTGCAACAGTTCACCGGCGGCGCTGTTTACACCATCGCGCCAGAGTACACGCACGTCCATGACGTGAAGATTGACGCGCTTAAAGACCTAGTGGAAGAGCTTAGCGGACAACCGTTGTTCGTAGCTTACGCCTATGGTCACGAGCTGGAACGCCTACAGAAGGTGTTTCCCGACGCACCGTTTATCGGCGGCGGCGTCAGCGCCAAGACAGCTGCGCAGATCGAGCAGGATTGGAACGCCGGCAAGATACCCGTGCTGTTCGGTCATCCGGCCAGCGTGGGACACGGGCTAAACTTTCAGCTTGGCGGCGCGGCGAACATTTGCTGGTTCACGCAAACATGGGACTATGAGCTGTATGAGCAGTTTATTCGCCGCATCCACCGCCAAGGCACAAGCGCGGCGCGCGTTATCAATCACAAGCTGGTTGTTGAAAACACTATTGACGAGCTGGTGGCTGAGGCGGTAGAGAAGAAAGAGACGACACAGCTTTCGTTGTTGTCCGCGCTGAAAACCGAGTTTGAAGGCACGGGCGTTGTTGTAGTGGATAAGGGAGCTTCTGATATGCGTAAACTTGTTTCACCGACCGGTGCGCCGGTCGAGCAAGCGCCGGCCCAAGCTGGCTGGGGAACACCGCAGTCCGCGCCGGCCGGCTGGGGCCCGTCACAGTCCGCGCAGACCACACAGCCTGTGGCCGCGCCCGTGCAAGCGCCGGCCGGCTGGGGCCCGCCACCACAAAGCACGCCGGGCGGTAGCTGGGCCGCGTCGCAGCAACCGACGCCCACGCAGGCCCCGGTGCAGCCTACGGGCTGGACCACCTCGCAGCCGGTGCAGGCCGCGCAGTCGCCAGCGCAAACCGTCCCGCCCGCGCCCACGGGCTGGGGCCAGACCGTCCCTGCGCAGCCGCAGGTTCAAGAAACCGGCCCCAACATTGCCATTCCCGGCACCACGCCGGAAGGGCTGGCGTTGTTCGGCCAGCCGGGCATTGTCAGCACAGACACGCCGCAGCCGCCTTGGAACGAGGCGCAGCAAGCCGTAAAGCCGGCAATGGAGACCAAGGAAGCCAAGAAAACCAGGACAAAGCCTGCTGGCGGCCAAAACACGGTAGGTGAAATATCCGATCTTGCTAGGTTCGAGGTGTCGGCTATCCGCCCGGCGCGCGGTCACACCGCCATCACCGTTGACTACGCCGCGCTGGTCGTGCTTTACGGGGGTGACTACGCAAAGGCTGCTGACGCCGTGTCGGCGCTTCTGGACCGTCTTAACTAAGGCCGCGACATGGACGAGCATACCTACCTTCCGCCCGACCAACGCCCCGGCGGCCCGCTAAGTCGGTTCCCGCGCAAGGGCTGGAAAACCTACGCCATCGGCTTTGGGACGATCTTCTTCTCCATGCTGGGCGGTATTGACTGGAACATGGTATTTTCCGGCCGATACGCCTACGAAATGGCGGCGGTGGCGGGAGCTGGGGTTGTGCTCGGTCGTGCTATCGTGTCATTGTTTAAACGAATAGCGGAGGACCGAAGTGTTTCCTGATTTTATCCCGTGGTGGCTTTGGGTCGTTGTCGGCCTCGCCGTAGTTATCGCCGTTAATCGTTACGTTAGCCTGCGCGCCGCGTTCGCCAGCGCCGTCGTGATCGTCACCGCCCTGGTTTACAAGCTGGGCCGGCGCAAGGGCGCCGAGAAGGTACGCGAACAAGCCATCGAGAAGGATGCCAAGGATGCCGAAAAGATCACCGAAACTGCGACCGATGCGCGTGCTCGCTCTGACCGCCGCAATGCTGATCCTACCGAGCTGCGCAAGTCTGACGGCTGGCGGCGAGACTAGGAAGGCGCTGTGCGCCGCGTTCCGGCCGATTAGCTGGTCCACGCAGGACACCGACCAAACCATCCGCGAAGTAAAGGCACACAACGCCGTGGGCGTAACCGTGTGCAGGTGGGAGGCTCCCAATGGCCCATAAAGACGAGCGCCCCGAGTACAGCGACCGCGAGAAGGAGCTGCGCAAGGAAGTCGAGCGCCAGCGCCGCATCTGGCGGCCTGGAACCGACGAAGCGACTCTGCGCCGCGCGGCTATCAACGCACTCATGGACAAAGGAGACTGGTGATGCTTGGCGCGCTTGTCGTAGGATTTGCGGCGTTCACCGCCATTGTGATTATTATGCTGTTGATATTCATCGCCGCCGCGATTGGTGCTGGTAGCGATGGCTAGGCCGTTCGAGCCCATGCTGGCTTCGCCGCGCGGCGAGGCTCGTTTTCCCTGTATCGTACAGCCCAAGCTGGACGGTATCCGCTGTGTTGTGCGCGGCGGGCTCGCCATGAGCCGCAAGCTGGAAGCCATACCAAACCGCGCCATCGCCGCGCTGTTGTCACAGCCGGTGTTTGAGGGCTTGGACGGTGAGCTGATCGCCGGCCCCGCCACCTGTAAAGACGTTTATCACAACACTGAGAGCGTGGTCATGAGCCGCTTCGCTGATCCCAGCACGGTCGTGTTCTACGTGTTCGACGACTTCACCGACCCTACGCAGCCGTACTCGGCCCGTCTTGATAATGCGTTGGCGCGCGTGGGCCGGCGCGATCCCTTGCGCGTGGTCGAGAGCTGGATTGCCGATGACGAAACCGATCTGGCGGAGTTAGAAGAGTGGTTCCACGCCCAGGGCTACGAGGGTGCGATGGTTCGCGACCCCGAAGGCCCGTACAAGTACGGCCGCGCTACCGAGCGCGAGGGCTGGCTGTGGAAGATGAAGCGTTTCCAAGACGACGAAATGCGTGTGATCCGCGTCGAGGAAAGGATGCACAATGGAAATGATGACGTTCGTTCGGCTACTGGAAAAGCAAAGCGGGGGCACTCTAAAGCTGGCCTAACACCGACGGGTACTCTTGGGGCACTTGTCGGAGTTAGCGAAAAGTGGCCGGGGGAAGAAATCCGCGTTGGTTCTTCAAACCTACCCAGGCTACCGCTCGAAGAAGCCAAGCGCTTTTTTGTTGGGCAGCTTGTTACTTTTAAGCACCAGCCGGCCGGCGCGAAAAACAAGCCAAGGTTCCCGGTCTACAAAGGAATAAGACACGAGGCGGATTTGTCATGATAGTCAACCTTGACAACGAGCGCATGCGTCGCGCTTTCAAGTCTAACCCCGAGCTGGCCGCCTTGCCGCTAGGCGGCGAGCTGTCGCAATGGGACATTGAGATACTGGCGCAACAAGACGAGGCGACGATTGAGGCGTTCTTTCGCGTCCGGCGGCGCTATCAGGCGCAGCAATGGCGTTTTGTGTGGCAGTTGGGCTGCGGCCCGGCGGCGCGAGAAGGGTTGTCAAACGCCATTTCGCCGGCGTATAGTTATGAAATAGCAACACAGTTTTTCAACTAAGTAAGGAGACACACACATGAGCAACGTCAGCAACAAGTCTATTAATCTGACGAAGCGCGAAGCCGAGCGCTTCGTGAACGTCTACAACAAGCATTTCGGCGACGCCACGGCCGCCGGCGCCGAGTTTGGCATGTCGAGGGAAGCGTTTAAGCGCCGCCTCGCCGCCGCAGAGGGCCAATACGGGCTCAAGCCCAAGAATTTCTCGCTGCTCGAAAGCCGCGCTAAGCTGGCGGCCGATCCCGACAAAGCCGCCGCTGTGAACCTGCTTAAAGAACGGGCCAGTCATTCCTACACAAAGACGATGCTCAAGCAGACGCAGGCCGATCTGGAAAAGCTCCAAAAAGAACTGTCACGGTACGCCTACGCCGCCAAAGCGTCTGCGGTCGCCGCCGACTGGACGCTTAAGCCGCGCGTGGGCTCCAAGGGCGAACACATGCCCGTGCTGCTGGTATCCGACGCCCAGGTGGGCGAAGTGGTCGACGCCGACGAAACTGAGTACGGTCGTGGCTATAACACGCAAATCTTCCGCGAGCGTTACCGCGAGCTGGTGAACACAACCATCTACCTTGCTGACAAGCACATGCCGCAAGAGTGGAAGTTTCCCGGCCTGATCTACATTCGCGGCGGCGACGCCATCAGCGGCGGCATCCATGAAGAGCTGCGAGAAACCGACGACGCCAGCCCGCTTGAGAGCGCGCGCATCGTGTTCGAGGAAGAAGCGGCCGGCATCCGCCACCTTGCTGACTTCTTTGGCCGCGTGGAGGTTAAGTCAGTGGCCGGCGGCAACCACGACCGCACTACACTTAAGCGTCGGTCCAAGAAGCGTTACGACAACTATGACGCGCTGGTTGACTACATGCTCGCCGAGCATTTCAAAAACGACAAGCGGGTGACCTTCCAGCTCACGAAGTCGCCGGACGTGGTGTTCCCGATCTTCGAAAAGCTGGCGCTGGCCTCACACGGCGACAACATCGGCTCCGGCGGCGGTACCGGCTTTATCGGCCCGGTCGCCAACATAGCCAAGGGCGTGCAGAAAATCATGCTCGAACAGCGCCACCTTGGGCGCATGATCGACCACGTTTTCGGCGGCCACTTCCACACGTTTCACCACTGCCGGCAATTCACCTTCAACGGTAGCTTCCCCGGCTACAGCGAGTTTGCCAAAAGCTTCCGCATGCAACCCGAGCCGCCGACGCAGGTGTTCCAAATATGGCACCCCACGCGCGGGCTGGTGGACATTCGCCCCATCGTGCTCAAATGAAGCCGTCACACGCAGCCGATATGCTTCGCGTTAGTCTGGACAACCTCACTGAGGACCATATTAACGCGGCGTTTGCTGAGGCCGTTAAAGCCAGCCATCCAGACCTTGGGGGCGCGGGTAATATATATGCTTTAAAGGCGGCTCGCGACGTGCTTAGACAAGAGCTGGCCAAGGCGCCGCGCGGCGTGTGTCTCACGTGCCGAGGCAAAGGCGTTGTCAAGACTAGCATGTTTTCCAAGATGTGTGAGAGCTGCGAAGGAAGGGGCTACCAATGAACGAGCTTGCGATCTTTGTTGGTCAGTATCTGGCCAGCTTCTCGTTTATATTCTTGCGAGCGTTCCAGCAGCGCAACGTGGCGTTCGACAATTACTGGTGGATTATGCCCACGTCCATGCTCATGGCGTTGACAGAAGTGTTTGTCATCGCCAACGTGGCCACGCTGGGCTACGACCTTGCCCTGGTGTTCGCTATGGGCCTAGGCGGCGGCACCGGCTCGCTGTCGGCCGCTCTTCTGCACAAACGTTACCTGACCAAGAAAGGCTGACTATGCTTCCTACCGACCCCAAAGAGCGCAAGAACACGCCAGTTATGACCGGCGTTATCGACTACTTCCCGCGCGCCATCGCCTCCATCGCTCGCGTCAGCAAGGCCGGCAACGACCAACACAACCCCGGCCTGCCACTGGGCTGGTCCAAGGGTAAGTCTACCGACCACGCCGACACGATGCTGCGGCACGCCATGGAGCGGTTCGGCTACGACACGGACGGCCAACTCCACGCCGCCAAAATGGCTTGGCGGGCGTTGGCGTTCCTTGAGACGCTTTTGGAGGCTCAAGAGGCCGGAATAACCTATCAGGCGTACGTTGACCGACTTGTTGCAGCTGAAAAAGCGAAAACGCAACCAGAGCCTCGTGCAGCGGGTTCTAAGGACGACTATACCGACACAAGGAGCGAGCGCGCCAACGCCGTCAGCGAGGCTTGTGGCGCGTTCGACTACGGCAGTGGGTACGTTTACAGAGGGTGACTATGACCAAGCCCGCCACCAATCGACGCTCTGAGCTGGAAGCTGGGCGCACGGCCGCGCTCATGGCCGACGCCTATGAAGCTGAAGGCGCCGCCGCTGGTACGACCACGGTGCGGCGCCGGCTCATGGCTCAAATCGCCACGCGCTACCGCGATCTGGAAGCATTGCACGCGCGGCTGGCCGAGCTTCTTCCCGCGCCCAAGGCCAAGCGTTAAGCGTGTCCGAAGACGAAGTTAAACGCGTCTTTTGCGAATACGCCGATAATCGAGAACACAAAGCCGGCGGCTGCGGCGATGCCCAGTATACGGGTACGGAAGTGCTCCATAGAACTAACACGACGCGCCAGCTCGTCACGCTCGCTGTCACATTCGTCGGCGTGATCTGCCGTGTTTTTCATGTGATTGTCCACGCGCTCCACCAGCACAGACACGGCTACGGTCTGTGCGGCGACTTCCGTAGTCAGCCGACGCACCTCGGCAATGAGAATGTCGTTACTGTCGGCCATCGCATTAATTCCATTTTTCCTCGAATGATTGGAGCACTTGTTCTGCGGTCAGCGCCCGGTCACCGTCGTAGAATATAGCAGGGTTCGCCTCAGCGGCTTGCGGCATAATAGCCGCCGCGCTCTGGTTGTCGCCAGCCTCGGCGGCGTTAATCAGCCGCTTAGCCCCGCCCACGCCAGCAAAGTGGGCCGCATAAAGCTCACCCGGCGTCGGCTCGCGGCCCAGCGTGTTGGCCAGCGCCGCGTAGTTATCGGCCGTCAACGCCCGAGCGGCGAGCGTGGCCACCTCGGGGTCAAAGCGAAGGTCCAGAATGGCTTGCCTTGCTTGAGCGTTAATCGGTCTACCGCGCTCGTCGAAGTACGGCCCAAGGCCAAGACTTTGCCCGTGCTTAGCCATCGTGGCCAGCCACGTGCTCTCAACAAACTGGAACAACCCGGCCGCGCTAGAGGTGGCGGCTTGTGCGCCGGGGTCGCCGCCACTCTCGATTTCCGCCAGTCGTTGCAAGTATTCGTCCGCGATTTCCTCGGGCGCAACCGGCTCGAAACTGGTGGCCGTCACCTCTTCCGGCGGCGCACCGGGCGTGTAGGGCACTTGTCCGGCGGCCTCGGTAGTGTCAGGCGAGCCGGTCGCAGCCGTGGCGGCTTGACCAGCAGCGAGCGGAATGCGTGCGACAATCTGCTCGGCCAATTGGCGGGCCCGTTCTTGACTGCCGGTGTACTTTTTCAGCATGGCGATAAGCTGACGGATTTTAGTCGGGTCGTAGGCCAGCTCGGCGATCTGGTTGGCCGCACGCTCGTCAACGTCGAGCGAGGACAACAGCTCGGTAAACGTGCCGGCTTGGAACGCACCGCCCGAGCGGCCCGACAGAATAACGGCCGCCGCCGCGCCCCGGCGCGTGGTGTCGCGGGTGTCTTGGTCCACCGTGCGGGCGCGGGCCGGTGTGGCTTGGCGAAGGTTATCCGACGCGCGCGCAGCCACCTGCCCCAGCTCGGCCAGTCGTTGTCCCTCTTGCGGCCCCAGCACTTCGCTTATTCCGCGCTGCAAGCCGGTGTCGTTGGACAGGCTTTCGGCCAGTGCGGCGGCCTGGGACGGGCCACGGATGGCGCGCTCTTCAAGAGCGGTGCGCACACCCTCTTGGGCGCCGGCGCGCAAAGGCGCGGCCACAAAGTCCGGCGAGCCGGCGCCACGCGCTAGCGCCATGGCCTCGGCGTCGCCGCTGGACGAGACAACGCGGCTGCCGGCGTTAATGCCGTCCGCGCGGCTAAGAGCGCTAGAAAGGTCACGCAGACCGCGCTCGTAAAGCTGGCCCGGCGCGCCCGCGTTGCGCGCGATCTGACGCACTTTGTTGGAAAGGTCGAACATGCCGAAGCGGTTGCCGGCTTCACCGTAGTTACGAAGGCCCTGACGGATACTGTCGATTTCGCGGATAGTCAGGACAACGGGCTTAGCCGCCTCGGCTGCGGCGGTGCGTGCAGCGGCGGAAGCGCGCGCGGCGGCTTGGCGAAGGCGCGTGTCTTGCTGGCGCAGAGCAGCGAGGCGCTGGCGCGCCCGCACGCGGTCGCCGGCCTTGTCCATGTCGGCTATGGCGTCGCGAAGGCGGTCGATTTCCTGACGGTTTTGGGTGACAGCTTGGGTAGCCCGGCTGGCCTCAGCGCGGGCGGCGTTGGCCGCTTGCTTGCGAGCCAAGGCGGATTGGATGCGCTGGCCGGTGTCGCCAAGCGAGCCTTGTGGGTCGTTGTAAAGGCCCCGGATCGCTTGGTCGTTAAGCAGGCGAAGCTGTGCATCGTTGAGCGTCACCGGCGCGTTTTCCACGCGACGCATAACCCGACTAAAGCCTTCGTTCGCGTCGGCTTTAACGCCCACGGCGGACACGGGTTGATTTCCAGCTTGGATAGACCGCCCAAGGTCAGCCGGCCGCGCGTCCCGTAGCGCTTCGCCGGTAAGGCCCGCGCGCTCAGTGGACGACGACGACCGGCTGACAAGGGTGCGAACGTCCGCCGCTCCGCGCGGCTCTACGACTTCGACGAACGCGGGTTGTGTACCAACGACACGTTCGAAGTCATCGACGGAACGCTCGATCTGTTGCGGGCTTTGCTTTAGGCGGGCTGCAATGGCCTGTACGCCAGCGTTCTCGCTGACGCGGCGTACGATAGGCGCGACAACCGGCTCGGCTGCGGCGGCTACGCCACGAAGCGCGACGCCAGCCCCGGCGCCCAAGGCCGCGCCCGTACCAGCACCCTCGGCTGCGCCCTCCACCGTGCCGGCGCGCGCGCCGCCCTCGGCTGCGCCATAGACAGCGCCGCCAGCCGCACTAGGGATGGCCACGCGCGCAGAACCGCGAAGTATTTGGCCCGTGCGGCCTCCACGCCGGGCGACTTCGGAGACGCGCGCTGTTTCACCAATCCGGCTGGCGGGGGCTACAGGAGCGAGCCTAGCGCCAATTGCAGCGCTGGCGCGCGGCGCGGCTTGGCTGGCGGCGCGAACTACGGCGCTGGTGGCCGCGCCGCCCACGGGCAAGGTGGCCACAATGCCCGCGCCTGTACCGGCGGCGGCCGAGTACGGGTTAGCGCGGCGAACTTCTTCTTCGTAAATCGACTGCGCACGCAAACGACCGCCGAAAGACGGGCCTTCGCGGCCACGAACCGCGTCCTCTACTGCGCCACGCGCGGCGGCCGCGTAGGATCCGACATTGAACAAAGCTTGGTTCGCGCCCGAGCGTGCAGCGTTGGCTCGCGCGACCGCGTCGCCACGGCGCGCGTCTTGGCGGGCCGCGCGGCGCGCCGCCAACTCAAACAGAACATCGCGCGCCTGTTGGGCGTTTCCTTGTCGAGATAGCTCGGTTGCGCGGTTGGCCAGACGGTATTCCTCAACGGTGGCCGGCTGGAATTGGCCAACGCGTGGGAGCTGTCCGGTGCGGGCCTGTAGCTCACGGTAGCGCGGCTCTAGGCGGCGAACCTCTTGCACGTCGCCTACGTCGGCGGCGCGCTCGATAGCGGCGCGCACGTCATCAATTTCGGCCATTAGCGGCCTCCCGCGCCAACTCGGCGCATGTAGTCCTCCACGCTCTCGCCGGGACGGCGAACGTTGCGGTTAGTGGGCGCAGCAGGCGCACCTTGACGTTGCTGTTGGGCAGGTCGCGCAGACGCTGCGGCGCGCGGAGCTTGTTGGGAGCGCGGCACCGGTCGGTTAGTCGTGGACGGCGCATAGCCGCCCCGTCCGCGCTCTTCCGCGTTGCGAAGCGAGTTGGCCAGCGACTGTTGTAGCGCCCGCAGCGCGCGGGCGGCGGCTGCCGGCGATTGGTCACGTTGCAGACTTACAAACGACTGGCGCACGGCCTCGCGGTCAGCGTCAGACACGGGCGTTTGGCCCTCAAGGATGGCCAGCGCTGCCCGGCCAGCGTAACCCTCGGCTTCGTTGAGGCGTGCGAGCGCGTCGGCGGCCGGCGTGCCGGGCACAACGCCGGCGGCGCCGAAACCGCCCGTTTCCAGGCGAGTAAGGTTAGGCAGGCCGAAAATGGCGTCGAACCCTTCACTGTTAAGCAGGCCGTCAATCGACGCGATCGCTCGGGTCGTGAACTCACGCAACGCCGGCAGAGAAGCCGCCACGTCCGCGTCGGTGGCGCCGGCGCGCCGGGCGCGGGACCGCTCGTAGGTGACCGTTGGATCGGCCTCGTACCGCCGCATTTCCAGGTTGCCTTCGGAAACGCCGACGCTGCGGTCACGCAGCCCGAGCCCAACTTCGCCTTGGTCAAGGCGGCGGCTCTGGATGGCAAGCTCACGGTCGCGTTGGGCGATGCGTGCGCGCTCAATAGCCTGCTCGGGGTTTTCCAACACTGAGATCATCTGGTCCGCCAGCTCCGGGTTGGCGATCAGCGCCTCGCGCATCTGCGACAAACGCTCGGCGGACACGCCAAGCGCCGGCATAATCCCGGCGATGCGGTCGAACGCTTGGCCGCGCGCCGCTGCTATCTGTTCTGGCGTAGCGCCGTCCGTGGCGATACGGTCGTTCATGGCTTTAAACGCGTTAAGCGCGGCCAGACCGGCGCGCTGATAACGTTCGCTCTGTATCTGGCGTTGTTGGTTTTCCTGATCTTGGAGCTGCATAGTCTGTTCTGGCCGCGCGGCTGCGGCTACACCGTACTGGCTCTCAAGGGCCTGATAGGCACGGTCGTCGCGCTGTTGCAGCGTGCGTCTGCGCTGGCGTTCCTCGATAGAAGCGCGAAGAGCGCGGGCGTTGTTGAGGGCGTTGAAGTAGGCTTCCATTACCGCACCTTAAAACAGGTCATCGAGCACGGAACCGATAACCGCGCCGAAGATGCTGCCGCTGCCGTTTTGGTTATACTGCGCCGCGTTTGCGCCGCCGGTCGAACCCGCCGAACCGATAGCTTGGATACCCTGTAAGCCCTGTTGGCTGATCTGCGAGCCGGCCGCCAAGCCCGTACCAGACAAGCGCGAGAGCTGGCCAAGGTAGTTTTCAAACTCGGCGCTGGCGAGGTTCTGGCCGAGCTCTTGGTTGGCGCGAAGCGCCGCGCCGCTGTTCAGCAAGCCACGAGCCGCTGCGTTGCTGGTGATCGCGCGCTGGCCTTCACCAAGTCGGAACTGGTAACCGGTGGAATTAAGGTAGTTTTGGAACGCGTCGCCGGCGTTGCCGCCGCCGGAAGCGGTGGGCGCGGGCTGTTGGACCATAACGCCGGCAGAACCTCCACTGGACGAGATAGGGACCATGCCGCCGCCGGTCATAGGGCCAGCCGGGAGCGTGCCTCCGTTGGCCGCCGCTAGCGAGCCGTTGGGGCCGTAGAACGTGCCCCAGTGTCGCCCGGTGGCCTGTGGGATGATCTGTCCGCCCGGTGTGATTTGGTAACCCGGCGGGATAGTGCCCTGTTGCGTCGGCGCGGCGGTCGTAGGAGCGCTGTAGGTCGAGCCGCCGCCCACACCCAAGAGCGAAGCCATGGCGTTGTTGGCTGCCCCGCCCGGCGCGAGGTAGTTGTTGTAAAGCGCCGTGCTAGCGCCGGTGCCTTGGTTGATGTACTGTTGAAGCTGCGGGCTGTTGCGCAGATAGTTGAAGCCCTGCATCGCCTGTTCTTGCGCACGGCGGTCGTCGCCACGGCCAAGCAGGCCGCCCACAAGGGATGCGCCGGCGCTTACAAGGGAGCCGATTGGGATGGGCAAGGTGTTCTCGTATTTGGCTATCCCCATGCAGGCGGGGCAACCTGGGCGCGTTCGGCCGGCGCGCGACAGCGCGGATAGATACAATTAACCGGTTTAGGTTAATGTGTCAATGTCAAGGGTGTTTCTTTACGTAGTCCACAAACGCCGCCGCCAGATAGTCCACAGCTAGCTGCATGCGTTCTAAGCGCTCGGTAATAGACGCTTTGTCGTCAGGGTTGGACTTGTCTAGTCCGCGACGCCTAGCTTCTTTAAGCGTAATAAAACCGGGCAACGCTTTGTCGGCTTCCAGTCGTTCTAAGTAGGCTCGATAATCGCCAGGACGAAAACCCTCGGCGAGCATGTCAAAGTGACGCTTAGCCGTGCGGTGTTTGCGTTTTTTAGGCAAAGGCTCGCCCTCGACTGCGACGGGCTCGGGAACAAGCGCGTCCCAGTCGGCTTGCGACATTTCCGGATTAAAGGGCGCACAGATCAGCACGCCATCGTCGTACACGGCCGTTGCGTTGAGTGTGCCGACTCCTTGGTCGCCGCCTGTGGCTGTGGCTGTGTAAGCGCCTGCGCCGATAAAAAACCTAGTCCCGTTGCTGCCGGCTGAAATAGTGCCGAAACTAATAGCACCGTCTTCGGAGCCGTCCGTTGGATCAACCAAAAATCCATTAATGCTGCCGTAAACGTGAATGCCTCCGACGCTGTCTCGACCTCTAAACGACACTTCTCCCAAAAAGTCGCTCGCGGCTGGGCTGCTGCTATCTCGAAACAAAATGTTGATCGGTCCCGATCCTGATCCGGCGTCGACGAAGTTTGATGCCAAACCGACAAGGCCGGTGCTTTCTATACCGTTTGCGTTAACAAAAGACTTTTTGCCAGTAATAACTTGGTCTGTAGTAATGTCCACAAACGAGCTCGCGAACGCGTTGGGGATAAGCTGCCAGCCCGCGTCGGGCGTCCAGGTGAGTGTGCTGTTAACCGGCAGCGCCACGCGCACCATAACGCGCTCGGTGCCGCTCGTGTCGTGGCGAACGATAACCGTGTGCGCCACCGTGTCGGCGTTGAATATCGACAGATACTTGACCTGACGCTGTGTGCTTGCGGCCGGCGCCGACACGATGGTCACGCTGGTCGTGCCATTAAGCGCGCCGTTGAACGCCCCAGCTACGAAGGTGGAGACGGTGAGGTCCGCATAAGAGACGTGGTAGACCGGGTTGGTCGTGGTCGCTGCGGCGACAAGAACCGCCTCGATACTTTCGGTGGTGGCTGCCAAGATCATGTTAGAACCCCAAGCTTATACGGCGCATAATGTCGTCAACAGAACCCACGGCGGCCAGCGTACCCTCAAAGAAGAAAGCCGCGCGCGTGGAGAAGGTTTGGTTCGGCGCCTGCGATACCGACAATGACGTGGTGTTGTACTCGTACCACGAGTTGACCGTGTGCATCGTGCCGCGCACGTTTGGCTGCCAAGACGCCGAGCCGGTGGTTTGAATTTCAAGGATACGAACAACAGTGGTGCCCGTTCCCGACTGGTTGGAGACAGCGACTACGTAACGCTGGCTAGCCGTTAGAGCAACCGGCGAAGAAAACGGAAAGCGCGTAAACACGGGGTTAGTGGTCGCGGGCTGTACAACCGTGCTGGTGGCCACGATAGAGACTACCGTGCCGGAGCCGTTGTCCGTGTAAATGGTGACTTGGTGATTTTGTCCGGTGGCGCTGGCGTCAATGCCGAACCACACGGCTTCAACCGAAAAGCTTTCATCGGGTGTAAACGCCGAGCCCTTGGTCGCGAAAGCGTTTATGCCCACGTTGTTCGGCGCGCCCGTGGCGCCGAAAATGCGGTTAGAGCCCCCGCCGCCGCCTCCGCCGGTGCCGTTGGCCGCGAGCGTAATGCGGCCTTGTGCGTCAACGGTAATGTTGGCGTTCGTGTAGCTGCCGGGCGTGACCGCTGTGTTCTCAAGGTCGATGGTAATATTGCCCGGTCCGCCGAGCGCACCGCCGCCGCCGAGCCCAACGCCGGCGATAACTTGCCGGCCAAGAAGCGCGTTAAGGTCGACGGTGATACCGTCGATAGTGACGTTGACACCGCGTTGCTGCGCCCACTGACGCAAGAACTGTGCGGTGGGCAGCCCGGTTTTCGGGTCAACGATGGGCAGGTTCCACTGTAGCGGATTAATCTTGCTCATTGCGGTCTTCCAAGTCGGCGCCGTCAATGGTGAGCAATCCGCCCACGTCCTCGATTTTAAACACGCGGCCCGGTGCGCGGATCAGCCCGAGCCCGCGCCAAGACAAGTCTTGCGTGCGGTTTTGAACGACCGTTAGGCTGCCTCGGTTGTTCCAGGTGACGCCTTTGTCGTCGCTGATAGAAAGGCTCACCGACGGAGCCGGCGAAGCCTCAAGCGTAGTCTGCGGCGTGGTGGCGAGGATAAGCGAACCCGTGCGCATCGTCTTGCGGCCGTTCATCGGGATAAATCCGGTTACGCGGCGCGTAATCAGCCTGAAGTCGTCGTCAAGATAGCTGTCGGGGTCTAGCTTCCAGATCGTACCGTTGGACTGGTCGCCGGCGTATACGCCGCCGTTCCACTCAACGCCGTATTCCATGTTCCAAGTGATAATGCCCTCAGTGCCCCACTGCGACCACTGGTCCGTCATGGTGTCGTAAACCCAGGTGCCGGTGTTGCCGAGGTGCAGCACATAGAACTGGTGCATGTCGAACGTGAAGCCCCACGCGCGCGACTTGGACTGCGTGGCCGGGCCGGTCACGTAGGAAACTAGGACGAATGCTTCACTTACTTGGGCCACGGGCTTATCCTGCAAAACTGAAACAAACGCACACGCCTCTGACACGTCGATAAACCGTGGCGGCGGCGGCCCTGTAGAGACAAGGACGAAGGCTTCCGATACCGCCGCCGCGCCCCTGTCGCTTTGAATAGAGGCGAGCGTGAATAGCTCGGGGACTTGAGCGTAGCCGGACATTACAACGTCCTGTCAAGGCGCAGTTTTGCTCCTACAAAGGTTGAAGGGGTCAACGCTCCCGAAGTGGACGGATCGGTAGTGATGATGTCGGTGTAGTAGGTAAAGGACGTGCTGATCGGACGGTCAGCGCCGTTGGCCGAGCTGTTGTCGGCCGTGACAAGCGCGGCCTGAACGTTCGCGTCGCCAGTGTCCGTCTTACGCGCTCGATAGACGAGAGACGCGGCGCGAACGCCGGTAGTCTGCGACGGTAAGCGGCCAAGTAAGAACTCGCTTTCGCCCGGTATGTTGAGCCCGCCCGTGAGCGTGCTCGCCGTCCAAGAGCCATTTGCCAACGTCTCGGTTGTGCCAATCGAGTTGCCCGCCGTGCCCGGCGTGTTGGCCGTGGCGCGCATCTGGTTGTTGCCGATGTTGAGCGCCGAGGCGTTAGTGCTGGGCGTGGTTCCGATGCCGTAGATCGTGCCCGAGCCGGGGTCGCCGTTTATCGCCGCCACAAGGTTGTCGATGCTGGCGCTAATCGAGCCGCCGATAAGAACCGAGCCAGCGCCGCCCAACACCGTGTTGAAGGTGTAGGTCACGCCGTCAAACACAACGGTTTCTCCGTTGCTTATAGTGCCCGTGATCGTCAGCACGCCGGTCGCGGCTGTGTAGGCTGCTTCAACGTAGGTATCGTCGCGCGGCTCGGTCTGGTTGATCGTCTTGTAGTCGCCCGGCGGCGTGTCGTCTACGAGCAGGAAGTTGGCTGTGCCGATGGTCGAAACAGCGCGCGCGAAGCTGCTATCATCAACAAGGCTGCCGTTAAAGCCGAGCAGAAGCGACACGCTGCTGAAGCTCGGGTCGTCGGTGCTGTTGCGACCGAACGCGGCGGTGGGAGCGACAAAGCCCGTGGCGTTGTAGCGCGCCACGCCCTTAGTGACGCGGAACTCGTCGATAAACCCGTTGAAGATGCTGGTGGTGATAACCGACGCGACACCGTTTTGCTCGCCGCCAAGGTTGAAAGTCGCCGTGCCGTCGAAGTACGTGTTGGCGTCGGCCTTCGGCGCGGTGAGCGGCACACCGTCAACAAAGATAACCGTGTTGCCGCTTAAGCGTTGCACGCAGATGTGATACCAACGCCCCGTGATCGGCGCGAAGGTGCATTCGGCAATGGTCGTAACGGTAGCGCCTGTGCCGTCCGTGCTGACAACGAAGTCAAGCGTGCCGCCGAGCGACGGGCCGGTAAGCTCAAGAATGTAGCTGCGCTCATTGGTTGCCGCGCGCCACTTGCCGAACAGCACGGCCTTGTTAGAGCCGGTCGGTAGTGCGCGGAACTTAAAGAAGCCTTCGATGGTGTAATCGCCGTTGCTAAGCTCAAGCGGCGCGCTGTCGACGCAAGTCAGCGCCGCATCGGTGCCGTCGAACTGCGCAACGCCCGTGCCGAACTTAAAGCGCGTTACGCCAACCCAGCCGCTCGCTGGCGCGTCGGCTACAACCGGTATAGTGGCCACACGCACGGTGCCGGGAAAGTCGTTGTTCGAGCTGCCGTTGGCGTCGTTGACGTGCAGGTCGTCGATGTAAAAGCCCACGGACGAGCCGCCGTCAGCGTTAGTGATCCAGTGCTTGAGTTGCGCGATGGCTGTAGCTCCGGTGTTGACGTTGGTAAGCGTCAACACCGTAATGTTGTCAACGCGCACTTCGACCGAGCCGACCGTCGCGCTCTTAACCACCTTAATGGCCACGTGCTGCCACGAGCCGGCCACGATAGCGTTGTTCGGGGACGAGCCAAGGTCGGTGCTGGCCTCGTTGATGTAGGCGAGCGCGCCGGTAGATTGCAGCACAAGCCGGCCGATGCGGTTGTTCGAGTTGTCGCGGAAGTCGCAGATGTTGAAGGTGTTGTTGTTGATCGGTAGCTGCGTCGCGTACAGCCCGAACGACACGAACAGGGTCGTGTAGGTGGAAGGCAAAACGAGGCGCGCGCCTTGGAAGCTAGACCCCGACTGCACGGGGCAGAACAGTGCTCCGATGCCCGTACGGGCGCCGAATGAGGGATACTGTGGCGACGGGCCGGACATTTCGGCCCAACGGCCTTGCGTCATGGCGGTAGCGGCGGGCCCGCCGGTGCCGTAAATGTCGAAGCTCTCTTGGAAAAGGACAGCCATTATGACGTTCTTTCTATTTCAAGCGCTAGGCGAATTTTCTCGCTGATGGCGGCGTCGCTGATGGGCGTCGGTCCGCCGGCAACGCGGTAAACGATGTTGTCGTCGCCCACGATAAACACGCTGTCGGCCAGCTTAACCACTGTACCTTGAAGCGCGCCACGCGCAAATGGTCGGCCGGCCACACGCACGAAAGGCGCGTTGGGGTCCGTACCGTCTAGGTACCACGGCTCGGTGGAAGACTGGCCGAAAAACCATACCTGATCGCCGATGGTAATAGCGTCAATCAGGGTATCGGGCTCACTCTCGGCCTCAAAGAAGTTAAGCGGGTTAATTGTAATCTCGCCCGGTTCGATCCAGTAAACGCGCTGACTGTTGGCCACCACGCAGAGGATGTACGAGCTAAGGACGGTGACGCTGGAAATGCCCACGTCATCCGGCGTTTTGATCCCCGAAAGCGCGTTAAGGCCCGACGCCACGAGGTTGGCGCTGGACCACGCCAGACCGTCTGCACCGCCGGTGGCCGTAACCGACACGGGTATAGCCGGAAAGGGCGCACCGCCGCCACGGTTGCGCACGCTGACCGTTGTAGAACTGTTAGCGTTGCTCTCGACGCGCGCGTTGGCCACAAGGCCGGTGGAGTAGTCAGTTCCGGCTACACCGGTGCCGTTAACGGCTTTGCGAAGGTTCGCCAGCGCGTTGGCGTTGGAACCAGCCACCGCCACACGGTAAGGCGAGGCGAGCGTACCAGCGCCGGCGCTGGGCGGGGTGGTTTGGAACTGGTAGTAGATGCCGTCAATGATCACCACGTCATCAGATATGGTGCCGGGCGTGAGCGTAAGCGTGGCGGTGTAACTCTCGCCGCCGTAGAACTGTAGAAGCGTGCCGTCAGCGATAAACAAGCGCTGATAGGCCGCGCCAGACACGCCGGCCATGCGCGGGTTGCCCGGCGAGGTCACCGAACCGGATATAGTAACGATGGTGCCATCAGCCTTGTAGCGGTAGAGCGTGGTGTCCGACACAGAGAACAAGTCGCTGTCAAACAGGCCCTTGAGCGTGAAATTTTGACGGATCGGACCCGCACCGAGCACGGCTTCAAGCGTGGTGCCCGGCCGGGCTAGCAAGCCCACTTCGTCGGTGCGGTTAGTGGGGTTGGCCTCAAAGAAGCGGTTGTAAAGCTCCACCTCCGGGCCGCCGTTGTAGGTGCGGTTGTAGGCCCCACGGCCAAGCGGGATACGCATTACACGTACCAATCATTGATGCCGAGGCGGAAAGTCTGCTCGCTCTCGGTGACGCGGCTGTTGGCGATGGCGACGGCTTGGCTTTGCTTGTACTGCGTCTTACAGCGTTTGAGCATAGCCTGGAACATAGAGGCGATTTCAGCCGCCGCCGGCTGCTCGTTGCGCGGTCCCATGCGCACGGCGATGTAAGTCACGAACAGGTCGTTGAACACGGGAGGCAGGGGAAGAACATCGTTAAGGCCCAGCTCTTTCACCTCGACCCAGGCCCCAAGGTCGGCGCGGTAGAAGAACTCTTTGCCGTTAAGGGCTGCCGCCGTCTCATAAACCACGGTTGGCGCGTTGACGAACAACACGCCGTTGGCGTCCAGAGTGACCGAGTACGGACCAGACCCCACGTCCACAAAACCGATGCGGGCCCCGTCACTGGGGCTAGGCGGCAGAGTTAGCGTCGTGTCCGCGGTAATGCGGAGTAGCACACGCGAGTTGACGGGCGGGTTGAAATACCAAGTCGTGCCCTGGTTCTCGCTAACCAAGTTTTCAGGCAAGCCGCGCTGCTTCTCGGGCGGCGGGACCAGCCAATTCTGTGTGTACTCCCCCAGCTCGATACCGAACAGGGCGCGCCAGAAGTCGTTTAGACGCGACAACGCCTCGGCCTGTTCCTCGGCGGTGGGCGCGTCGCCCAGCTTCGTAATGTTGGCGTCGCGATAGCCCGCCGCGATGGCTTCGGAAACAAGCATCGCTTAGTCTTTCTTGATAAAGAACTCGTCGGCGGTAATGTACTCTACCGGCACTTCGGAAGCGCGCGAGAACACGCGCATTTCGCCCGTCTCGCGGTGGTAGCGCGCGGTGGGGCCGCTAAACTCGTCGCCGCCCTTTGCGGCCTTGGAAAGCGTGGCCACAAGGCCAAAGCGGGCGGCCGTTACGGTCACTTCGGTTGCGAAGTATTCCTCGAACTCGGCTTGGGTAATCTCGGGAGCGGCCGGTGCCTCTGGCGCGCGCTGCGCCGTAAAGCCGGGTGGCAGGTTGTCCACGAACTCGTTCTTGGCCGGCTTGATCGTCTTACGAGGCTGTTCCACGAGGTTCTCCTGTTAGTTTCCGTTTACCTTACCAACAGTCCGCGCGCAAAGCAAGAGCGCCCCGGCGTTAACCGGGGCGCTTTGTTGGTCGTTAGGGCTGGCCTTAAGCCGAGCTGCCGTACAGGCGAGCGCCGAGTCGGCGATCCGCGTTGATGACGCCGTAGATCATGTCCCAACGGTGGATGTGAGCACCGGTGGCGATGTCCGAACCGCGCCAGTAACGGATGGAGATACCCGTTTGAGGATCGGTCGTGAACGCGCTTTCGCCAGTCATCGGTCGTTGCAGCTTCGCGGACACCAGGGCCAGCGCTCGCTTGTGGAAGGCCACGCGCGGCGTGTAGGTCGTGTTGATCGCACCGTCGAAGGTGATCGCCGCGTCGTCCGCCGGAACCGCGCTAACGGTGCCGAAGGCCGAGTTGGCCACCGTGTCAACGCCATCGCTGGTGCCGGGCACGATGATCGCGGGAGCGATATTAACGGTAACGGAGCCGTCCGAAGAAGAGGTCGTGTAGCTGCCGTCCGCCGTGTTCGGATTGGGGAGAACCACGAAGCGCTGGTCGTCGGTAAGAGCGCGTTGGTTGCGCCAATCGTACTCTTTAACGCCGCTGATCACGAACGTTTCGCCGGCGTTGACCTTCTTGGAGTTACCAAGGCCGTCAATGACGAACGTTTGCTGCATGCCGGCCTTAACGTCCTTGTAGTTGACGTTTTGGTTGGCGCCCTTGACCGCCGGACCGGCAGACATGGTGTGATCGCCGTTGGTGTAACTAGGCAGGTTCTGCGTCGCATACGGGTCGATTTCCGACATGACCGGAATACGGGCCCGCTCCAACGCCGTGCGGTTGACTTGCTGAATGTCGCCGCCGACCAAGGAACCACGGATTTTTTCGCCATCAACGAAGGCCAGAACCGCCGAAAGCTGCTCGTTCGGCACACCCTGAGCCATAAGGCGGGTGTGGACCGGGAAGAACTCCGCCGGACTGTCAATCGTAAGGCCAACCAAACCCGCCATGGTCGGGAACTCAAGCGCCTTGTTGGCGATAGAGCGGTCAACCGCGTGGGCCAGCGTGCTCGCCGCGCTCATCATGGCGCTGTTGCGCATCAAGTCGTTGAACGACTGGACGTACTCAAGATCGCCGATGTTGATGTGGACGTTCTTGTACTCGTTGACTGCAACGGTGCGCGAGCCGATCAGCAAACGCTGGGCTTGGAGCGCGGCGCCGTTTTGGGCGACGAACTGGGGCGGCGCCTTGATCGAAGTCGTAAGACCGTTTTCGTCGGTAACCTCGTTCTTAAACTGGCCGTCGACCAGCTTTCCCCACACGAGCTGGTTCTTCAATAGAACCATCATCACGTTGGAGAAGGTTTGTGCGTTAAGAAAACCGTTAGACATTTCCTGTTACCTTTTTGAGACTGAAGCCAAGATTGCTCGCTCCGCATCCTCAAAGTTTTCACTGTCAACGGCTGGCGTTTTCGATCCGCCGCCGCCTTTAATGGCGGTCAACGGGGCCGGTGCCTTGCTGACAACAGGCGCAGCTTTGCGCCGTGCTTCGAGAACTGCTTCGAGCTTTCCCAGGCGCGCGGCTTGCTGAATATCGGGAAGCCGGGCGATTTCCTTCGCCAGATTGGGGTTCCGGTGAAGGTGAACAGCAATCTCGCGGCCCATCGGACTGTCAACGATGTATTGGGCTGCGGTAAGGGAAACTGGGTATTCCTGACGTTCGGCGGCGGCAAGCGCTTCTTTGAAGCCCTTAACGCCCTTATCATCGTCCTGGAACCTTTCCAGTTTGGCGACAAATTCCGGCGGAACATCCGCCGAGGCTTTACCGGGGCCTTGCTCGGCCCGCAGTTGGTCTTTGACTTTCGTCAAGTACTCTTTGCGAGCGTCACGGTAATCCATATACGCTTCTGTGTAGTCTTTGTCAAATTCGCCCAGCTCGAACTTGGAAGGGTCCGGCGCTTGTGGAGCCTTCGGGTCCTTTTTCATGAACTCGACGGCCTGTTTATCCAGGTCCTGCTTGGTTGCGGTCGTCGCGCCGGCTTGCGCGGTTTGCTCAAGCGCGGCAAGTCGACGCTCAAGGTCGCGGTTCTTGGCCGTGAGCTGGCCGATGCGCCCGGAAGCCATCTTCTTGGCCTTCTCGCGCGCGAGACGGTCAATTTTCTGATCGGGCGTCTCGTCCGGCGACACTTCTTCCTCACCCTCTTCGGGCTCAGACACCGGGTCGGTATCTGGTTCGTCGTCGTCGGGTCGCGGGTTGTTCTCGTCTTCGTCGGGAACATCGTCCACGCGCAAACCGTCAGGAGCAAGCTCGGTGTCGTCGCCGCCCGTGGCGGCGGCTTTGGCCGGATCGACAAGCTGCCCGTCTTTGTATTCTTCGGTGATAAACCCAGCAAACGGGTTTTCTTGCTCTTTGGTTTCGGTCGTCATTTAAGGCTCCATCTGCGCGGGAGGCGCCGGCGTCGCCCCAGTGTTGGCCGGTTGATTTTCGAACACCTCATTGCCGAAGGCTTCCACAATGCGCGTGGCCTCGCTGGCCACGAGCATTTCGGCGAACTCGCCGGTAGTCTTGAGCGCGTTGGCCTTAGTGGCGGCGATTTGCGCGTCGATAAGCTCAATCTGCTTCTGCGCCAGCGCGGCCTGCGCTTCTGCGCGCGCGGCGTCGGCCAAAGCCTTTCGGATGTCGGCCTGCGCCTTTTGTAGCTCGGCTTCAAAGGCGGTCTGTTGCAGCATTTGCTGCTGCTGCGCCTGTTGGGCGGCCTGCGCTTGTTGTGCGGCCAATCGCTGCTGCTCTTCGGGCGTAAGGTCGTCGGGGTCCAGCAAGTTGGGCGGAAGCGTCTTCCGCAGCCGTCGCGCGAATTTGTCGGCTCCGGGAAAGTCCATCTGCTCAACCCAAAGGTCGGCGGCTGCGGCGAAAGTCTCGGGCGCGGCGTTGAACACCGAAAGCATGGCCTCGCGGGCCTCCACGCGCCGCGTCGAAGTCGTCGGGCCGGTGGTAATAGAAGTGGAATAGCGTCCTACGCCAATGTCGTAAGAATTGGGGTCGGTCGGGTCGTTGACGCGGATAAACGACTCACGGTCGTTTTCGTCGATGGTTTTAAGCGTCCGCACCGTGTCATAGGCAATGGGGATAAGCTCGTTGATCACTTCGCCCAGCTCGGCGATAGCGTCGTTAAGGTTATCAAAATATACCACTGTGCCGATGTCGCCGACGCGCTGGCGCGCCAGAATGGCCTTGCCGCTGACTTCGTTGGAAGTCTGTCCCATGGAGGCTTCGTGCAGGTTCGACACGTCGCGCAAGTCCTGCACGCTCATGTTCGCTTCCTGCACCAGCGCCGCTTCAAGCTGCGCCGGCGCCGTGTAAACGGGCGGCGTACCGCTGTCGCCGTTGTAGATCAGTAGCGGGTCGTCGGAGAGGTGCGCGTTGCGCCAAGCGTTTTCCCGGCCGGCCACAGCGTCAGAGCTGGCGACCCAGCGCGCACGTGGCGTGAGCATGAGCTTTTCGGCGATGGTGGAGCGCCAGTAGTTGTGAAGGCGCTGCGGGTCCTTGAGGAAGCGCACCATGCCAAAGCGGTGGCGCGTGCCGTTTATCGTGATTTCCCAAGCCGGAACGCGGAAAACCGGAACGCGGCTGATTTCCAGCTCGTAGGGGCCTTCGAGAATGTTCTTTCCCGAAATGATGTACTTTTCGGCGTACGGGCACTCGGTTTCGCGCACGACCGGAAGGCCCGTGCGGGGATTAACCTGCACCTGCGACATAAACTCTTCGTCGTCTTCTTTGCCCGTAGCGTCAACGATGTTGCCGTTTTGCAGCATAGCAAGCGTTTTGGCGCGATAGCGCACGCGCCAAAAGGCGGCGACGCGCACGTCATCTTGGGTAAACCAGCCGTCTTGGTATTGCTGGTTGTCGTAGTTAATGTCGGCTACTTGGGCCCACGGGTAGCGCTCTTTGAACGTGTTCTTGGGCATGCGCGTTAGCACGAAAACGTGTGTGGCGTCCTTGCCGGTCTTGTCAATCGCCATGCGGTCCCAAACCACGTCGAACGGGTCGGGATACTCGACAACGGTAATGTCTTGGTCGAACACGTCATAGCTGGCGTAAGTCAGCTCGACGCCGAAGTTACCGATGCCACCGATAGCCGAGCACTGAAGAGCGGTGTCGTAGGCGCGCGACGCCTTGGAGACTTTTTCGATATTACGGATAACGCCTTGTCTAACTAGCGCCAGCTCTCTCGTGCCGCCGGTTTCAGGGTTAACCTTGATGACCGTTTCGTTCATTCGCCGGTTGCCGACGAGCTGTCCCACGAAGGCCACACAGCGGTTGATTGTCAAAACGGGCTTGCGCTTGTTGGTGCGCAGTTGTCTAACGCTGCTGTCCCACTGGTCGCCGGCGAAAAAGCGCCCGTCCTCGATAGCGGGGTCACGGTTGGCCTTGTCGTAGTCCAAATCGTCCTGAAACAGCCGCAACGCGTGCTGGACAAAGTCATCCTCCGACTTGAAGTCGGAGGGTAGCTTGAGTTTCGGACGTTGAGCCGTCGAACTTTCGCTCGACGGCTCAACGTCGCCCGGAGCTAGCGGCATTGTTCACCTACAGATTAGGAACCAACGTTCCCGAGGTCCACGTACCAGATGTCAAGCGTGCCGGTGAAGCGGCAAGTGCCATCGGCGGCAAGCTGCGTGTCAGGAGACGACACGTTGAAGAAAAGCTGCGTGGTGGCCGTGTCGGCAACCAAAAGGCCAGAAATCGCGCCCGTGGAGCCGACAAACGAGGCCGCAACTGGCGTGGCGGCGTCTTTGACGATGTTGGTAAGCGTGGTAGCCGGGATGACGTTAACAGCCGTGGTGGCGATGGGGTTGGAGGCGGCAACTGCCGTGCCGACGCCAATAACCGGGTCGTCGT
>Ga0209172_10001765_pt1 | contig 42906 bp, 26 predicted proteins | sample LarsenN4metaG_FD_184113 | JGI IMG/M metagenome (GOLD analysis project Ga0209172, IMG submission 184113) | Hot spring sediment bacterial and archeal communities from British Columbia, Canada, to study Microbial Dark Matter (Phase II) - Larsen... ... | reverse complement strand
GAGCCCGCGGGGAGAGGCGCCCAAAACGAAAGCGAAGCTGCAGAAAGCCTATGCCGCGGGCGGCATGAAAGCGTACTGGCGGACGTGGCCGGAGTTGTGGAAGCAACAGTCCAAGCTGCAAGAGATTTCGCCGTTCAACTTGGCGGTGGTCTATGCGCGAGCGGGCGAGAAAGATAGAGCCATGGCCATGCTGGAAAAGGCGCACGCGGAACATTTTCCCTCGCTGGTTTTTCTTCAGGTGGAGCCGGTGTTTGATCCCCTGCGAGAAGATCCCCGATTCCAAGAGCTGCTGAGAAGAATTGGCCGCGCATCGTAAGCCGCGCGGGCTGTTCGAAATCGCCGACCAACACATTTGAACAAGAAAAGGGCGTATTGCCATACGCCCCTGCGAAGCGATGCGCCGGGCGCTTATTTGTCCGCGAGGTGGATGCGGTAGCGGTCGAGGAGCGAAGCGGTGGCGCGGTCCACGGCGGTGACGGCGCGCTGGTAGCTGATCTGCGCCTGGAGCAGGCCCTGCTCGGCGCTGGCAAGCTGGGTCTGCGCATCGAGCACGAAAAAGATGGTCTGGATGCCCAGTTCGTATTTGCGCTGCTCGGCTTCCAGGTTTTTGATGGCCAGGTCGCGGGCGATTCTGGCGGCGGCCATGGAGAGCTTGGCCTGCTCGAGCTGGTGGATGGCGTTGCGGACTTCCAGGGTGATGGCCTGCTCGCGGGAGCGGAGCAGATAGAGGTCGCGGCGCTTGGAAACCAGGGCGGTGCCCATGTCGGCTTCGGCGGAACGGTTGCGGATGGGCAGGCGCAGAGTGAGAGTGAAGCCGTAGCCGGGGAAATCAAAGCCGGAGAGTTGCTGGAGGGCGTTGCTCAGGCCGCCAACGACGAGCACCCGCGGGGTGGTGGGGTCGTTGTCGTGGTCCAGCAGGCGGTTTCCGCCCACGCCACTGGAAGTGTAGGAGGCGGAGAGGCTCAGTTCGGGCTGAAGAGCGTTGTGGGCCAGGCGGACGTTGACGTCGTCGTTGAGCAGGGTCAGGCGAAGGGATTCCAGCTCGGGTCGCTTGGCGAGGGCGCGCTTGAGCGCTTCCTCGGAATCCATGGTGAGCAGTTCGCCGGAAGGCTCGGCGGGCTGGACCAGTTCGAGATCGAGGGCGCGGATGTAGGCGTCGAGGTCGGCGCCGATGGTGCGGCGGAAATCGTCTTCGAGCTGCTTGAGCTGATATTCGGCCTGGATGACGGAAACGCGGCGGGTGGCCACCTGGGACTCGGAGCGGTAGATATCCAGGGGAGGCAGGGCGCCCAATTCCAGTGCGCGCTTGTTCTGGGCGTAGGTGGCTTCGGCCTGCTCCAGGGACTTGCGCAACACCAAGAGATTTTCGCGGGCCTGCACCACGCCCCAGTACTGGTCAATGGCGCGCTGGATGGAATCCTGCACCTGGGCCTCGAAGGTGGCGCGGGTCTGCTTGAGGCTGCGCTGGGCGATGACGATGGGGGCGCGGTTGGGAAAGAAGCCGCGATTGCGCAGCAGCGGCTGGGAAACGCTGAAACTCATGTTGGCGGAGATGGAAGGATTGACGGTGAGGAAGGCGCTGTTGCTGACGGAGCGGGAGCCGTTGAAGCCGACGGTGGTGCGCGTGCCGGTCTGGAAGGTCTGCGAGTAGCTGGACTGGCTCTGCTGGCCGAGCGAGGAAACCACCAGGGCGCCTTCGAGCTGGCTCACAGTGGCGGTGGTAGAGCGGTTAGCGGAGAAGTTGGAAGTAAACAACGGGTCGAATGCCGCGTAGGCGCGCGTGACCCCGAAGCCGGAGGTTTCCAGAGCGAGCTGGTTGATGCGCACGTCGGTGTTGTTGAGCAGGGTGAGCCTGATGGCGTCGTCCAGAGAGAGGCGCAGCTTGCCGGCGACGACGAAATCTTTCAGACCCTCGGGGCCGGGAACCTGCACCGGCGGAGTGGGACGCGGAACCACGCGGCGGAAATAGCCGGGGGTGGGGAAGGTCTGGGCGGATAAGGAAACGCCAGCGCACTGAGTGATGAGCATGACCAAGCACAGCCGCATCGCTTTCATTCCAAACCTCCGCAAGTGATTGTCAAATCCAGAACCAGACAGAGCCGGCGAGACGCCAGCGCTACAGCCCGCCGACGTCACTCGTAGCGGATGGCCTCCACAGGGTCGAGGCGGGCGGCCTTGGTGGCGGGATAGATGCCGAAGACCAGGCCGACCGAAACGGAGACGGCAAAGGCCAACACTACCGAGGTGGGCGTGACGATGGTAGTCCAGCCGGCCAGCCGGGCGATCAGGCCGGACATGGCGAAGCCGAAACCGATGCCGATGAGGCCGCCGACGAAGGAAATCAGAATGGCCTCGATGAGGAACTGGCGAACGATGTCGCGCTGGCGGGCGCCGACAGCGCGGCGCACGCCGATCTCGCGGGTGCGCTCGAGAATGCTGGCCAGCATGATGTTCATGATGCCGATGCCGCCGACCAGCAGGGAGATGGAAGCAATGGCCACCATGACCATGTCGAAGATGCGCTGCGTGCGGCGCTGCTCGGCGAGCAGCTCAGCGGGGACGATCACGCTGAAGTCCCCGGCGTTGCGGTGGGAGACGTTGAGGATGCTGCGCACCACTTCGGCGGCCTGGAGGGAATCGGCTTCCGGCTCGAGCTGGAAGTAGAGGCCGTCCACTTCGTCGCGCATCTCGCTGCGGTTGTCTTCCAGCCGGAAGATGGCGGCGTAAAGGGGGACATAGATCAGATTGTTGCGGTCCTGCGGGGGAACGCCGGCCACTTCGGTTTGAATGCTGACCTGCGGGGCGACCACGCCGAGCACGTGCATCCACTGATCATTCACTTTGATGGCTTGGCCGACCGGGTCCTGCTGCGGGAAGAGGTTGGCGCGGGCGGCCTCGCCCAGGACGCACACCGGTGCGCCGTGGCCGTTTTCCTCTTCGTTAAAGAAGCGGCCGGCGACGAGGCGCAACCCGGCGATGCGCTGATAGGAGGGCTCGACGCCATAGAGGGCGGGCATATCGCGCTGCGGCTTGGGAATCATGCGTCCCGGGGTGAAGCGCTTGCGCGGGGTAGAGGTGACAATGCCGGAGACGTTGGCGCGGATGACGCGGTGGTCCTGAAAGGTGAGGCCGGGCGAGCTGCGGCGGACTTTTTGCAGTTCGTCCCAGGCGACGGCTTCCTTGGCTTCCACGATGAGGTTGCGCACACCGAGCTGCTCGATGAAGGCCATCACCTGTTGCTGCGCGCCGGCGCCGATGGAGAGCATGGCCACGACGGCAGCCACCCCGAAGATCATGCCCAGCATGGTCAGCAGAGAGCGCAGCTTATGCAGCAGGAGATTCTGCATGCCCAGGTGGAGGTCAGGCACGTACTGCGCCAACGTGCGGTGACGCAGGCGCTCGTTAGCGGAGCGCTCGCCGATCACCGCGGACCTCCGCCACGCGGGCCGGGACCGGCGGGGCCGGTTGGCCCGCTGCGGCCACCGCCGACGCCACCCGGGCCGGCGCCGCCCGGGGCACCTGGACCGCCAGCCGCCGGCAGAGCCTTGCCAGGTTGTGCGAGCGGTGCTTCGGGATTGACGAGGGAAACTTCGTCGCCTTCGTTCAGCCCTTCCAGGGCGATCTGGCTCTCCGTACGGTGCTTGACCTGTACTTCGCGCGGCTCGAAACCCGCGCCGGCGCGCACATAAGCCACGGGCTTGCCTTCCTTCTCGAAAACGGCCTGGCGGGGGAGATAGAGGGCGTCGCGGATCGTATCACCGACGATGACTACCTGGGCAGAGACACCGGGACGAATCTCTGCGGAGAGCTTGTCCAGTTCGAAGGTGGCGTCGAACTTGCGCTCCGCGCCGCTGGCGCCAAAAAAGCCGCCGCGCGAAGCCATGCCAGCCACTGATTTCACTTTGCCGGAGAACGTCTTTCCGGGGAGCGCATCCACGCGAATTTCCACCGGTTGCCCGGGCTTGATGTTGCCGCGGTCGTTTTCGCTCACCTTGCCGAGTATTTCCATCTGCTCGACTTCAAGGATGTCGGCGATGGTGCGGCCGGGCATGACCAGGTCGCCGGCGCGGTACTCGGGCATGGTCATGCCGGTGAAGAAAACGCCGCCGCTGGCGTCGGGATTCTCCTTGAGCGCGACTAAGCCGCTGATGGGCGACTTCAGGGACATGTTCATGATGTTCTTCTGCGCCACCTGCATGTTCAGGCGGGCGCGGTTGCGGCGCTCTTCGAGCACGGCGATGGCCGCCTGCTGCGTGGCGATACGGGACTTGGCATCCTCTTCGAGTTGGGCGTACCGGCGCTTGGCTTCTTCGAGACTGAGCAGGTTCTTCTTGGCGTCAATGGCGCCGACCAATTCGTTGCGGCTGACTTCCAGTTCGGCGCGGCGCACGGCGAACTTGGCCTGCAAGATGGAGACCTTATCCTGCGACTGCGCTACGGCAGCTTCGGCCTTGGAGCGGGTGATTTCCTGCTCGGCCTGGAGCAATTCGGAGCGGGCCTGCTCGAGGTTGTACTCCTGTTCGCTGGGGTCGAATTCGATGACCACGTCGCCTTCCTGGACGCGTTCGCCGGTCTTGCGCAGGGTGACGATCTGCAGCGTGCCGCTGACCGAAGGGGCCATCAGCGTGGAGGTGCGCGCGGGGCGCAACTCGCCGGCGGTGTACACCTTCTGCTCCAGGTTGCCGCGCTTCACACGCACGGTGGGGTATTCCTTCTTGGACGCGCCCATCACCGATTTCCAGGCGGCCGCGATGCCGACGACAGCGGCGAGGACGATGACCAGCGTAACAGCAAGGCGAATCTTGGCTATTGCACTCATGGCGTGTGTCTCACAGCACGAAACTCGAAAAGCGAAATACGAAAATCAGATATCGAAATACGGGGGATCATCTGCCACCGCCTTCTTCTTTGAGGGTGGGATCCTTCAGGGCCACGCGCTCCCCGGCGCGCAGACCCCGTAGCACCACGGCCTGGCCGGAGCCGCGGCGGCCGATGTCCACCAGGCGCTCCTGGAACTTCGCGCCGGAGAGGACATAGACGAGGCTGAGGCCGTTCTTGGTGAAGATGGCTTCCACGGGAATGAGGATGGAGTTGGGCTGGCGGTCCACGGCCACGCGCGCAGTGGCGCTCATGCCCGGGCGAATGCGCGGGTCGCCCAGGTCAAGCTGCACGGCGAGGTCGAAGTTCTTAACGGGAGGCCAGGAGGAGAAATCGGGCTTGGCGAGGGGGCTGATGATGGCCACCCGGCCGGAGAGTTCCTTGTCCGGGACGGCATCCACGCGGACGGTAGCGGTCTGCTCGAGCTTGATGCGGCCGCGGTCGGCTTCGTCCACGCGGCCGGTGACGCGGATGGTGGAGAGGTCGGGCAGTTCGGCAATAGCGGCGCCGGGCCAGGCGCGATCGCCTTCGCGGAAATCGGGCGGGCCGCTGCCCATGCCGAACATCATGCGGACACGGTAATTGGGCAGGAGATTGACCATGCCGTCGGTGGGAGCCTTGAGGCTGAGCAACGAGATGTTGCGCTGCGTCTGGCGGAGTTCGAAGAGGGCCTTTTCGCGGCGCTGCTTGCGGCTCTCGATGTCGGCCGCTTCGGCGATCTTGTCGGAGGCCAGCTTCTGCTCGACTTCCTTGAGTTTCTGCTCGGCGTTGCCGAGGGTGAGGCGGTTCTTTTCGGCCTCGATCTGGGAGAGGATTTCGGCCTTGCTGAGTTCGAGGCGGGCGCGTTCGACGTCGTAGCGGGCCTTGGCCAGCTCGGTGAGGTCGAGTTCCTGGGTGAGGCGCCAGTTCGCGCGGGTGCGCGCGATTTCGGCTTCAGACTGCTTGAGGTCGGTCTGGCGCTGCTCGAGTTGGCGCTGGAGCTGGCTGGGGTCGAAGGCGGCGACTTCGTCGCCTTTCTTCACCGCAGTGCCGTTGCGCAGCAGCTTGACGATCAGGACGTCGCCCGAGCCGGAGGGGGCGGTGAGCACGACGGATTTCAGCGCTTTCACCTCGCCGCGAACCTGGATGTAGTCCACGAATTCGCCGAGCTTGGCCGGGGCGGAAGGAATAGTGGTGCCGGCGGCGCGGGTCAGGCGCACGGCGCCAAAGACGGCGACAACCAGAACCACCGCGGCCACGCTGAGGACGGCCCAGCGGCGGCGCTGCCAGAGATGGAGGAAAACGGCAAACATAAGTTACATCCAACCTTTCAAACCTTGCGATCCTGCGTCCGCTCCCGGCGTCGCGGGATCGCGACTCAGGATGACGATATCTGGAGACCGAAAAACGAAAACCAAAAGGCCTCACGTCAGTCCCGTGTCCGGCGCGGGGCGGGACGTGAGCTACATCTGGCGAGCCACGACGGCGCTGCGTTCTGCGGCCTTGCGCGGCGCCACCTGCCCGTCGGCGCGGCGCTCCAATTCGACTTCGACGCCCGCGGAGAGGTCCGGGAGCAGGCGCGGGTCGGTGCCCTTAATCGAAAAAGTGGCGGCGAAGGTGCGCACCTTGGTGTTCATCGAACTGGTCACGCCGATGGCGGCCATGGACTCGACCTTGCCGGGGAAAACCAAGTCGGGATAGGCGTCCAGGCGGATCTGGACCGGTTGGCCGGGGCGCAGATAGGGCACGTCGGCCTGGTTGACCCGCGCGCGAACCTGCATGGCGGAGGGATCCACCACCTGGAGGAAAGCCGTGCCGGGACGCACTTCGTCGCCTTCCTGCACCTCGCCCATGCCGCCCGGGCGGCCGATAGGCACGAAGACCACAATGCCCGCGAGCGGCGAACGGATGCGCAGCTTGTCCATGTTGCGCCGGGCGTGGTTCATGGCGTTGCGCGCGCGGTCGCGCTGGATTTCCAGAATGCGCAGATCGGCCAGGGCCGCGCTGCGCTTCAGGTTGTAGGTCTGCTTTAACTGCTCGAAACGCGCTTTGGCTTCCTCCAGGTTCTGCTGGTTCTTCTCCGCATCAATGCGGGAGATGACCTCGTTCTTGCGCATTTCCAGGTCGGCGGCGGCCACCGCGTTTTCGGCCTGCTTCATCTCGGTGTCGTCGCGGGCCTTGGCGGCGGCCTGGTCGGCCTTGCGGCGCTTGATCTGCTCTTCGAGGTCGCGGAACTCGGCCTGGCGGTCGAGGAAATTCTTTTCCTGGTTGAGGCGGTCGAATTCCACGAGGATATCGCCGCGCTTGACGGTAGCGCCGGGGGCCACCAGCCGAGTGATCACCATGCTGCCCATGCCCGGGCCGGCCAGGCGCGGGGCGGCCACGGCGCGGAACTGCACGGCCTCCACGGTGCCGTGAATGCGCAGGGCCCGCACGAAGTCGCGGTTTTGAATCGTTTCCGTGGGTGCGCCGGCCAGTTGCGATGCGGAGGCGTCGCCCGCGGAACTCCGGCGGAACGCCAGCACACCCCATAGGATAAGCGCAAGCACCACGGCGCCGGCCACGGCGGCCAGAAGACGCCCGCGCAGCCAGGCCGGCCCGCGCGGCGGCGGCGAAGAGAGCGGAGACCGCGGCACCTTGGCCTCGCCGGAGGGCGCGGGGAGTTCAGTCGTAGAGCGCTGGGAGATCCGTTCAGGCATATGCGAACCGCCGTGCGGCGAGTGCTGCGCCCGGACATAGAAAGCCGGGTCCCCACTCGCCCATCAGGCTAATGCGTTAGACGCATGAAGACAAGTTTTGGTTAAAGGAAAATAGTCGAGGGGCGGTAGCGCGGGTCGAAAGCAAGGAGGGGCGAGCGCGGGGGCCCGCCCCTTCGCAAATCCTGCCGCGCAGAGACGCTCAGGCGGCCCAGGAGCTTCGGGAGCCTGTGCTACTTGCGCTGTTCCAACGGCACGTAGTTGCGCTGGTCGTAGCCGAGAAAGACCTGCCGCGGCCGGGCGATCTTCTGCTCGGGGTCGCCGAGCATCTCCAGCCATTGCGCCAGCCAACCCGAGGTGCGCCCGATGGCGAAGAGCACCGTGAACATGGAGAAGGGGAAGCCCATGGCCTGGTAGATCAGTCCGGAGTAGAAGTCCACGTTGGGATAGAGCTTGTGGCTGACGAAGTAATCGTCTTCCAGGGCGATGCGCTCGCATTCCAGCGCGATGTCAATCAGCGGGTTCTTGCCCACCACGTCGAAGACTTCGTAGGCGATGCGCTTGATGATCTTGGCGCGCGGGTCGTAGTTCTTGTACACGCGGTGGCCGAAGCCCATCAGCAGCTTTTCCTTGGCCTTGACGCGCTTGATGTAGTCCGGCACGTTCTGCACCGAGCCGATCTCGCGCAGCATGTGGATCACTTCCTCGTTGGCGCCGCCGTGCAGCGGGCCGTAGAGCGCCGCGGTGGCCGCGGCGGTGGCGGAGTAGGGATCCACGTGCGAGCTGCCCACCGAGCGCATGGCGTTGGCAGAGCAGTTCTGCTCGTGGTCGGCGTGCAGGATGAAGAGCACGTCGAGCGCGTGTTCCAGCACCGGGTTGGGCTTGTACTTTATCTCGGTGGTGCGGAACAGCATGTTCAGAAAGTTGCCCGGGTAGGAGAGTTCGTTGTCCGGGTAAACAAACGGCATGCCCAGCATGTGGCGGTAGGCGAACGCGGCCAGCGTGGGCATTTTCCCGATCAGGCGGTAAATTTGCTTGCGGCGCGAGTCGGGATTGAAGATGTCTTTGGCGTCCGGATAGAACGTGGAAAGCGCGCCGACCGTGGAGACCAGCATGCCCATGGGGTGCGCGTCGTAATGGAAGCCGTCGAGGAATTTCTTGATGCTCTCGTGGATGAAGGTGTGATGGGTGATGTGGTAGGTCCACTCGTCGAGCTGGGACTTGTTGGGCAGTTCGCCGTGCAGGACCAGATAGGCGGTTTCCAAGTAGGTGCTCTTCTCCGCCAGTTGCTCGATGGGATAGCCGCGGTAGCGCAGAATGCCCCGGTCGCCGTCAATAAAGGTGATCTTGCTGGTGCAGGAAGCGGTGTTGGTGAAGGCAGGATCATAAGCCATCAGGCCGAAGTCCTGCTCGTCCACTTTGATCTGGCGCAGGTCCATCGCTTTGATACAGCCGTTCTTGATGGGGATTTCGTATTTCTTGCCGGTTCGATTGTCCACAACAGTCAGAGAATTTTGGCTCATGCTGGGTGCCTCAGGGGATTTTTCCACGGGCGCCGTCGTGACTGGAGACATGACGCACTCTCCGGACGGGCGGCGGTTGCGGGCGCCCTCACCAACCCGGCCGTCACTAACCACAAGACTCTACACCGAGTCACGCAGGAAAGGAATAGAGACCGTGGTCGGTGACGAGTGACGAGCGGGGGAAGAGATGAAGGGGCCAAGGCCAGAGATGTCCGGCAGAAGCTGAACGCAACAGGTGGCCGTGGGCACCACGCCGGCGTTGAAATTCGCGCGCAAAACACTATGATGGTGCGGATCTCCCACGCTGCCAGGAGGATTCATGATGATGCAGGTGTTCCGCTTTTCGTTTTCTGGCGCACGGGTATGCGCCGCAGTTCTGATCGGGGGTTCGACGCTGGCCCCGCTGGCCTCGGCGCAGGCGCCAGCAGGCAAGGTGGTCGTGCTGAAGGCGGCGCGGATGTTTGACGGCAAGAGCGACGCCGTGGTGACGCCGGGCACGGTGGTGATAAAGGACGGACGAATCGTGGCCGCAGGGCCGGGGGCGATGGTGCCGGCCGACGCGCAGGTGCTTGACCTGGGCGATGCTACGCTGCTGCCCGGGTTCATGGACGCGCACACGCACCAGACCAGCGGGCCGGCGGAGGACTGGAAACAGGCGGTGCTCGACCGACTGCAAAAACCCATCGCCGAGCAGGCGCTGGACGCCTCGGTGAATGTGAAGAAAACCCTACTGGCCGGGTTCACCACGGTGCGCGACCTGGGGGCCGGCAGCCAAGTTGACGTCGGGCTGCGCAACGCCATCCGCAACGGTCGCATCCTCGGCCCGCGCATGCTGGTGTCCGTGCACGCCATCGGCGCCGCCGGCGGACATTGCGATGAATGGGGCGGCTTCCGCCAGGGGCTCTTCCCGGAGACGGGGCCCGCACAGGGCGTGGGCAACGGGGCAGACCAAATGCGCGCGGCGGTGCGCCTGGCGCACAAGTACGGCGCGGACGTGATCAAGACGTGCGCCTCGGGCGGCGTGCTCTCGCTGACCGACGCGGTGGATACGCCGCAACTGACGCAGGAAGAACTGAACGCGCTGGTGGACGAAGCGCACGCGCTGCGCTTGCGCGCGACGGCGCATTCGCACGGGGCAGAGGCCGCCAAGCGCGCCATCCGCGCGGGCATCAACTCCATCGAGCACGGCAGCTTCCTGGACGACGAGGCGCTGGACCTGATGAAGGCCCGGGGCACCTACCTGGTGCCCACGCTGATGGCCATCGTCGGACTACGCGAACGCCTGGAAAAAGCCACCGGCCTGCCGCCGGCCATCCAGGAAAAAGCGCGTGCGGCGATGGCCGCGGCTACGGCCATGTTCAAGCGCGCGCTGGCCAGGGGCGTGAAAATCGCGCTGGGCACCGACGCGGCGGTTTTTCCCCACGGGCGCAACGCGGAGGAGTTCTACCAGATGGTCAGCCTGGGCATGAAACCGCTGGACGCGCTGAAGGCGGGCACCTCGGTGAATGCGGACTTGCTGGGCGTGGCGGATCGGCTGGGCACGCTGGAGATGGGGAAAATCGCGGACGTGGTGGCCGTGCCCGGCAACCCGCTCCAGGATATCCGCGCGACAGAGAGAGTGTTTTTCGTGATGAAGGACGGCGTGATCTATCGCCACGACCGCGCGCAGTGAGAAACTTTTGGAACCACAGATGAACACAGTATAGACGCAGATGGACCAAGAGATGAAAAAGAGACGAACGCTCTCATTGATCGCGCTGGTCGCTCTGGTTTTAGGCGCGGGCCTCACCGCACGGCTGCAGAGCGCGGGCAAGGCGCCCCAGAAGGCGCAGGCTGCCTCGAAAGCGCCGCGGAAAGCGGCTGCGGCACGCCAACCAGCCACTCTTGCGCTGGTGAACGGGCGCATCTGGACGGGGAATCCGGCGCAGCCGTGGGCGCAGGCTGTGGCTATTCGCGACGAAAAAATCATCGCCGTGGGCACCAACGCGCAAATCGCCGCAGCCAGCGGGCTGCTCACCCAGCGCGTGGACCTGAAGGGCGGCTTCGCCATGCCCGGATTCAACGACGCGCACATTCACTTCGGCGGCGGGGCCCTGCGGCTGTCGCAGCTTGACCTGAACGACGCGAACTCGCTCGAAGAGATCCAGTCGCGGCTGAAGAAATATGCGGAGGAGAATCCCGGGGCGCCGTGGCTGCTCGGGTACGGCTGGCAGTACTCGTGGATCCCCGGCGGGCTGCCCACGCGCCAGGACATTGACCGGGTGGTGAGCGATCGGCCGGTGTACCTGACGGCGTACGACGGACACACGGGCTGGGCCAACACGAAGGCGCTGGCCGCGGGGAACGTGAGCGCGCTGTCAAAGTTTGCCGGCATTGGCGAGGTGGTGCTGGATGCGGACCGCGTGCCCACCGGCATCCTGAAGGAAGGAGCGCAGGGGCTGGTGCGCGCGAAGATTCCGCAGCCGACGCGCGAGGAGCGCCGCGACGCCCTGCGGCGCGCGCTGCAACTGGCCGCCTCGCTGGGCATCACCAGCATCCAGAACGCCGGGGGCGACCGCAGCGACGTCGAGCTATACCACGACCTGCTTGAGCGCAACCAACTGACGCTGCGCGTCAGCGTGGCCATCTCCGTAGGACCCAAGACCACGCAGCAGGACATTGCGCGCATCGCCGCGCTGGCCCGGGAGTTCTCGGGCCCGCGGCTGCGCGTGGGTGCCATCAAGATGATGATGGATGGCGTGATCGAAACGCACACGGCGGCCATGCTGGAGCCGTACAGCGACCGGCCGGAGTCGCGCGGCAGCTCGCCGTGGACGCAGGAGCAGGCCAACAACGTGGTGGCCTGGGCAGACAAGGCGGGGTTGCAGGTGATGATCCACGCCATCGGCGACCGCGCCGTGCGCATGGCGCTGGACGCCTTCGAGCACGCGCAAAAAGAGAACGGAAAAAAAGATTCGCGCTTCCGCATCGAGCACATCGAGACGCTGGCCGCGGCGGACATCCCGCGCTTCGCGCAGTTGGGCGTGCTGGCCTCCATGGAGCCCATCCACGCGGATCCGGCGACCATTGACGTCTGGGCCAAGGCCGCCGGGCCGGAGCGCACCCAGCGCGCGTTTGCCTGGCGGCAACTGGAAAAGGCCGGGGCGCGGCTGGTGTTTTCCAGCGACTGGCCCTCGTGCATCAGCGTGAGCCCGTTCCGCGGCGTGCACAACGCGGTGAACCGGCAGACCACCGACGGGAAGCCGCCCGGCGGGTGGATCCCGGAACAGCGCGTGAACCTGGAGACCACGCTCGCAGCGTACACCCGCGCGGGGGCCTACGCGGCGTTCGAGGAGCAAATCAAGGGCACCATCGAGCCGGGCAAGCTGGCGGACATCATCGTGCTCTCCGCCGACCCGTTCAAAATGAGGCCGGGCGAACTGCACACGCTGCGCGCGTTGAAGACCATCTTCAACGGGAATGTGCTGTACGAGGTGGCGCCGTAAGCGTGACGAAGCGAAGAAATGACAAAGGGAGGAAGTGGGGGGCTTCGCTGAGCGGTTCTGATTCCTGCTTTGATGAAGCTCCCCGGGGTTGACGCTTCGGACTCCTGCCTGCCCTCCGCCTGTTGAGTTCACAATGGCCCTGCCTCGCTCTCCCCAACCTCGAGTGTGGCTTCCGCGCTTGCCCTGCCGCCGGGAAGGGTCAAGAATAAGGGTCACGCCGCCCAAAGGTTCCTCCCCTTCCCTGCGCTGTAACGAATGGCGGGATTCTGCATTTGTTGGGTGAGTCGAATCGAAGCGAGGAAGCGAGAAGACCCATGAAGAGGAAACGACTGCTCGTTCTGGCGCTGAGTCCGTTGGCAGGCTTGTGGCCGCTCTCGCCGCCGCTGCGAGCGCAGCAGGAGGCACCGCGCGAGGCGCTGACCCTCGCGCAGGCCGTTCAGACGGCGCTGGAGAGAAATCCGGCGCTCCAGGCGCAGGCGGAAGAGTTGAGCGTGGCCCGGGCGCGCACGGGCCAGGCGCGCGCGGCGTGGCTTCCGCGCGTGGATTTCTCGCAGGGGCTCACGCGGGGGAACGACCCGGTGTACGTCTTCGGGACGCTGCTGCGGCAGCGGCAGTTCACCGCGGCGAACTTCGCCCTGCCCGGGCTGAACGCGCCCACGCCGCTCGATAATTTCGCCACGCGCTTCGACGGCCAGTGGTTGCTCTTCGATTCGTTCCGGTCGAAGTTCCGCGTGGCCGGGGCGCGGCGGATGGAGACGGCGGCCGATTTCCAGACCGAGCAGGCGCGGCAGGACCTGATCCTGCGCGTGGTGCGGGCCTATTACGGGGTGATCGTGGCGCGGGAAAACCTGGCGGCGGCGCGCGAGGCGCTGCGCACGGCGGAATCGAACGAACAGCGGGCGAGCGAAATGGAAAAAGCCGGGCTGGTGGTGGCTTCGGACAAGCTCTCCGCGCAGGTCTTCCGCGCGCAGATGAAGGAGCGCGAAATCCGGGCGGCGAATCAACTGGAGGTGGCGCGGATGGCGCTGGGGCACGAACTCGGACTGGGCCCGGCCGCGCAGAAGGAGCCGCAGGACACGCTGCGCGAACCCGCAGCAGCGGTACAACCAATGGACCAGTGGGAAAAAACCGCGCTCGCGGAACGCCCGGCGCTGCGCGCCGCGGAACTCCAGCTGCAGGCCGCGGAGCGCGGCACCAAGCTGGCCAAGTCGGAGTTCGCGCCGAAGGTGGGCATGTTTGCCAGCTTCGAGCGCGACGCGGAAACGCTGGGCGGGCCGTCGGGGACGAACTGGACGGCCGGCCTTCGCATGGAGGTGAACCTCTTTGCCGGCGGGATGGACCGCTATCGCCTGGACGAAGCGCGCGCACGGGAGCGCCAGGCGGCCAACCAGGTGGAATATTTCCGTTCTGGCGTGCGGCTGGAGGTGCGGCAGGCGTTTCTGGAAACGACCGCAGCGGAGCAGCGCGCGGCCGCCGCGCGGGACTCCGTCGAACAGGCCAAAGAAAGTTTGCGCATCATCCGGAACCGCTACGAGGCGGGGCTGGCCACGATGACGGATTTGCTGCGCGCGCAGACGGCGCAACTCGAAGCGCGCACCGGTTACCTGGCCGCACTGCACGATTGGCAGGTGGCCAGAGCGCAATTGGAAAGGGCGGCGGGAAGATTGAAGGCGGAGTCAACGCTCATCCGCGAGGGAGTGACACCATGAGGCGTTCAAACTTCACACCACGGGTTTCCACTTTGGAGTGCGGCGGCTTGCCGCCGCTCTGTCCTTCGCGCAGCTTGCTGCGCGGACCGGCGAGGCAAGCCTCGCCGCAACAAAGCAGGAGCAAGCCCCCGCACTCCAAGGCGCGGGCTGGGGCCCGCGCAACCGCGATGTTGGCGGTGCTCGCGCTGGCAATGGCGTTGGCGGGGTGCGGAGGGAAAGAGGTCGCCAAGGCCCCGGCGGCGGCAGTGGTGAAGGGCGTGCGCGTCGAACAAGTGAAGGTGGAAAGCATGCCGGATGAGATCGTAGCGCCGGGGACGGTGGCCAGCGCCGTGACGGCGCAGGTGGCCGCGCGGGTGATGGGCACGGTGACCGCGGTGCACGTGCGCGAAGGCGACGCGGTGAAGGCCGGCCAGGCGCTGGTGACGCTCGATGAGCGCGAACTGGCCGAGCGGCGCGCCGCGGCGCGGGCGGCGGTGGAGGAAGCATCGCACGCGCGCGAAGAAGTGGCGCGGACAGTGGCCGCGGCGCAGGCGCAGGCCGACGTGATGCAGAAAACCTACCAGCGGTTCGCCGCGCTGCGCGACACCAAATCCGTCAGCCCGCAGGAGTTTGATGAAGTGAACGCGAAGAACCGCGCGGCGCAGGAAGGGCTGGCGGCCGCGAAGGCAAAACAGCAGCAGGTGGCGGCGAGGGTCGAGCGGGCGCAGGCCGAAGCGCACGCGGCGGAGACAGTGGCCGGCTACGCGCGGCTGGTGGCGCCGATCAGCGGCGTGGTCGTGCGGCGGATGGTCGAGCCGGGAGCGATGGCCGCGCCGGGCATGCCGCTGGTGGTGCTCGAAGATACTGCGCGCTATCGGATTGAAGTGACCATTGATGCTTCGGCGGCGGCCAATGTGAAGCGCGGGTCGAAGGCGCGAGTGGAGCTGGACGCGCTGCCGGGGAAGACGTTCACCGGCACGGTGGCGGAGATGGAAGCGGGCGCGGACGCGGCGTCGCATACGGTGCGCGCGCGGATCGAGCTGCCGCATGACGCGGCCATCCGCTCGGGCCTGTTCGGGCGGGCCTGGTTTGCGCACGGGGAGAGAAAGGCCATTGCGCTGCCGCAGGGAGCCATCCTGCACCGCGGGCAGTTGCATGGGGTGTACGTGCTGGATGGCGAGGGCATCGCGCGGCTGCGCATGGTGATGCTGGGCAGAAGCCTGGGCGATCGCGTCGAAATCCTTTCCGGCCTCGATGCAGGCGAACGCGTGGTCATGCAACCGGCAAACCGCGAACTCGACGGCAAGCGAGTGGAGAAATAGTGATGCGGGGATTAGCGGGCAGAATCGCACACGCGTTCATTGAGTCGCGGCTGACGCCCCTGGTGATCGTGGCGTCGTTGCTGCTGGGGCTTTTTGCCGTGGCCAAGACGCCGCGCGAGGAAGAGCCGCAGATCATCGTGCCGGTGCTGGATATTTTTGTGGCCATGCCGGGGGCCTCCGCAGCGGAGGTGGAGCAGCGCGCCACGATTCCCATGGAAAAGCTGCTGCGCGAAGTGCCCGGCGTCGAGTACCTGTACTCGACCAGCTCGCCGGGCGGTTCGCTGGTCATCGTGCGCTTCGAGGTGGGCATCAAGGAAGAAGACGCGATCGTCCGCACGTACAACAAGATGTACTCGAACTTCGACCGCATCCCGCCGGGCGTGTCCGAGCCGCTCATCAAAGTGCGCTCGATTGACGACGTGCCCATCCTGGCGCTGACCCTGCACGGGGAAAACTACGATGCGTTCGCGCTGCGGCGCATCGCTGGCGAACTGGATCAAGCTGTCAAGCAAGTGGACGACGTGAGCGAGACGACGCTGATCGGCGGGCTGCGCCGGCAGTTGAAGGTGACGCTCGATCCGCAGCGGCTGGCGGCCTACCGCTCCAGCCCAGCGTCCATTGCGCAGGCCTTCCAGGTGTCCAACCGGCGGGCAGCCGCGGGATCGTTCGCGCAGGGCAACCAGGAGATTGCCGTCGAGGCGGGACGCTTTGTCGGGAGCGTGGAGGACGCCAAGCGGCTCGTGGTGGGCGTCGCCAACGGCCGGCCAGTGTATTTGGGCGACGTGGCTACGGTCGAAGACGGGCCGGAAGAGCCGGTGAATTACGTGCTATTCGGTTTTGGCGGCGCCGCAGAAACGAAATCTGGCGAAGAGCCGGCGGTGACGCTGACAGTGGCCAAACGCAAGGGCACGAATGCGACCATCGTCGCCGAGCGCGTGGTCGAGACGGTCGAGCGCCTGCGCGGGACGGCCATCCCCCGCGACGTCGCTATCAGCGTGACGCGCAACTACGGCGAAACGGCCAAGCACAAGTCGAACGAGCTGCTGAAGCACCTGCTGCTGGCCACGCTGAGCGTGACGCTGCTGGTGGCGCTGGCGCTGGGCTGGCGTGAGTCGGGCGTGGTGCTGCTGGCAGTGCCGGTGACGCTGGCGCTGACGTTGATGATCTTCTATCTGTACGGCTACACGTTGAACCGCGTGACACTCTTCGCGCTGATTTTTTCCATCGGCATCCTGGTGGACGACGCGATTGTGGTGGTGGAAAACATCGTGCGGCACTTCCGCCTGCCGGAAAACAAAGGGCGCGCGTGGAGCGACATTGCGGTCGAAGCGGTGGATGAAGTGGGCAACCCGACGATTTTGGCCACCGCCGCAGTGATCGCGGCGATCTTGCCGATGGCGTTCGTGAGCGGGCTGATGGGGCCGTACATGCGGCCCATCCCCGTGGGGGCGTCGGCGGCCATGGTGTTTTCGCTGATCATCGCGTTCGTGGTGTCGCCGTGGGCGGCGTTGCGCCTGCTGCGCGGGCGCACGGCAAGCGAACATCACGCAGAAGGCGAGAAAGAAGGGCGGCTCACGCTGCTTTATCGCCGCATCATGACGCCCTTGATCACCAACGCGCGGCGGCGGTGGATGTTCCTGGGCGGCGTGGTGGCGCTGTTGCTGGCGGGGTGCGTGCTGGTGCCGCTCAAGGCGGTGCGCGTGAAGATGCTGCCCTTCGACAACAAGAGCGAGTTCCAGGTGATCGTGGACATGCCGGAGGGCACGCCGCTGGAAAAGACGCTGGGCGCGGCGGAAGAAATCGGCGGCTACCTGCGCGGGCACGGCGAGGTGATCAACTACCAGATCTACGCGGGCACCTCGGGGCCCTACAACTTCAACGGGCTGGTGCGGCACTACTTCCTGCGGCGCGGGCCGCACGTGGCGGATATACAGGTGAACCTGCGCGGGGTGGACGAGCGCTCAGAGCAGAGCCACGACATCGCCAAAGAGATGCGCGGCCCGATCCAGGAAATTGCCAGGCGCTGGAACGCGCGCGTGAAGATCGCCGAAGTTCCGCCGGGGCCGCCGGTGCTTTCCACACTGGTGGCGGAGGTCTATGGGCCGGAGTACACGCGGCAGATCGAAGTGGCCAAGCAGATCCGCGAAATCTTTGAGCAGACGCCGGGCGTGGTGGACGTGGACTGGTATGTGGAGGACGAGCAGAAGAAACTGGACTTCGCGGTGGAGCAGGACAAGGCGGCGCTGCGGGGAATTTCCGCGGGGGACGTCTCGCAGTCGCTGGCCATTGCGCTGGACGGCGCGGACGCGGGCTTGATGCATCAGCCGGGCGAACGCGAGGATGTGCCCATCCATGTGCGACTGGCGCGGGCGAGCCGCTCGGGCACAGACGCGCTGCGCGGGCTCTATCTCCACGCGCGGGATGGCGCGATGGTGCCGCTCGGCGAGCTCGCGCGGGTGAATGAAACACAGATTGACAAGAACATCTACCGAAAAAACATGCGGCCGGTGGTGTACGTCATCGGCGACGTGGCCGGCGCGGAAGAAAGTCCCGTGTATGCCATCGCGCAGCTCGGCGAAAAGATTGACGCGCTGAAGCTACCCGAGGGCTACCGCGTGGAGCAGTTCAACGCCATCCAACCGCCGGACACCGGGAGGCTGGCCATGAAGTGGGACGGCGAGTGGCACATCACCATCGAAGTGTTCCGGGACCTGGGCATCGCCTTCGCCGCGGTGCTTATCCTTATATATGTGCTTGTCGTCGGCTGGTTCCAGTCCTTCAAGACGCCGCTGGTGATCATGGCGCCGATCCCGCTGACGCTGGTGGGCATCCTGCCCGCGCACTGGCTGATGGGCGCGTTCTTCACAGCCACTTCGATGATCGGGTTCATCGCCGGCGCGGGGATCATCGTGCGCAACTCGATTATCCTGGTGGACTTCATCCAGCTCCGCCGCGCGCAGGGCATGCCGCTGGAGGAAGCCGTGGTGGACGCCGGCGCGGTGCGCTTCCGCCCCATGCTGCTGACCGCGGCGGCGGTGGTGGTGGGCGCGGGGGTGATCCTCTTCGACCCCATCTTCCAGGGGCTGGCGATTTCGCTGATGGCGGGCGAGGTGGCCAGTACGCTGCTGTCACGCATGGCCGTTCCGGTTTTGTTTTACTGGAGTGAGAAGAAGTAAGGAGGCCGGGAGCTCGGATTGAGCATTCAGGATATAGGATAGAGGCAAGGAGAATCCTGAATGCGGCCGGAGCTGGAGAAGGCGCTGGGGACGTTGAAGCCGGGGCGGCGGGAGGATTTGGAGCGCGCCCTCGCGCTGCTGCAAGACACGGTATTTTCCTTCAGCTTCAAGGTGTGCGGTCACCGCCAGGACGCCGAGGACACCATGCAGGAGACGCTGCTGCGCGCGGCCGCTTCCTTGCCACGCTTCGACAGTCCCAAGGCGCTGGCGGTGTGGCTCTACAAGGTGGCCAAGACGCGCTGCCTGATGAGCCGGCGGAAGAGCAAGTTTGCACCGAAGGAAGAGCTGTCGCTCGAAGTCCTGATGCCGGACCGCGCGGAACTGGAGCGCCTGGCGAAGGGCGGCGCGCCGCACCCGGAACGCCTGCTGCTAGCCGGGGAATCCGCGGAGCGCGTGCGCCAGGCGGTGCTGAAGCTGCCGCCGGAGTACCGGCTGGCGCTGGTGCTGCACGACATGGAAGAGCTTTCTACCGAGGAAATCGCGCGGGTGCTTGGCGTGCGCGAAGGGACGGTGCGCGTGCGGCTGCACCGCGCGCGCGTCTTCGTGCGCAACGCGCTGGCCCGGGCGGATGGCGGCGCCAAAGCGCGGGAGAAAATCGCGCCGCCGCGGCCGATGGGGTGCAAGGACCTGTTTGCGAGTCTTTCGGACTACCTCGACGGGCAGTTGGATGTGCGGCACTGCGCCGCGCTGGAGAAACACCTGGACGGGTGCAACCCTTGCCTGATGTTTCTGGAGAGTCTGCGGCAGACGGTGGAGCGCTTGAAGAAACAGAAGCCCGGGACGCTCGATCCGGCGCGGGCGGCGCGGACGCGCGCGGAATTGCTGGCCGCGTACCGCAAGGCAGTGGAAGCTGTGGCCGGCAGGGAGAAGAGAGGAAACAGGAAATAGGATCAAGGAATCAGGATGCAGGATCTCGGAACGCGGTCCTGGGGGCGATCCCGCAGGCGGGATCGCCCCAACCGTTTTCCTAGCCAAAATTTCAGGTAACAAATCGGCGCGGATTGCATTTGTTCGGGTAGCAGAGGAAACGGCCGGCCAAGAGGCCCGCCGAGTTCGATGGAAGGAGAAGAATGATGTTCTACATCGTGCTTATCGGTGGAATGGCGGCGCTGGCGGGGGTTGTGGCCCTGCTGCGGCAGCGGAAAGCGTCAGACAGCAAGAGCGGCCCGATCCGGCTGGGGTTGAAGTGACAGGAAGCAGGCAAGGACTGCTAGAGGAGTGGCCATGATCCAGGGAAAAGTGACGTTGACGCAGGCGGCGCAGGCCCAGAACCGGCAGTTTGTGGGACGCACGGGCAGCGGGCACACGCTGGTGCTTGACGACGCATCTGGCGGCACGGGGCCGAAGCCCATCGAGCTGGTGGCCCTGGGGTTGGCGGGGTGCACGGCGTTTGACGTGATTACCATCCTGCGCCAGAAGTTCCACCAGCAGGTGACCGGCTACGAAGTGCGCGTCGAGGCGAATCAGGCGGAACGGCCGCCGCAGGTGTTCACCGCGGTGCGCATCGTTCACGTGATCGCCGGCGTGGAGATTGATGCGCAAGCCGTGGAAGCGGCGATCCAGCTCTCGGAGAGCAAGTACTGTTCGGTGGGAGCGATGCTGAAGCACACCGCAGAGTTCAAGACCACGTACGAGATTGTGGCTGCCGGCGTGCCCCAGCCGGCGACCGCCTAGGAGCAAGCCATGGCCCTGCTGTCAGAGAAGAAGCGGGAAGCCATCCGCGAGCGGCTGAAAGAATTGAGCAATCCGGTGAGGCTGGTGCACTTCACGCAGGAACTGGAGTGCGCATCGTGCGCGGAGACGCGGCGACTGCTGGAGGAGTTGGCGGCGCTTTCAGAAATGATTACGCTCGAGGTGTACAACTTCCAGCTCGACGCGGACAAGGTGCGGCAGTACGGTGTGGACAAGGTGCCGGCCACGGCGGTGGTGGGCGAGAAAGATTACGGCATCCGGCTGTACGGAGCGCTGGTGGGATATGAGTTCGCGGTGCTGCTGGAGGATATTCTGCTGGTGTCGAGCGGCGGGGCGAGGCTGGCGGCGGAGACGCTCGAGTGCCTGCGCAGCCTGGCACAGCCGATGCACCTGGAAGTGCTGGTAACGCCGAGGTGCCCGTACTGCCCGGCCGTGGCGCGAATGGCACACCAGTTGGCCCTGGCCAGCGAGTGGATCACCGCGGACGTGGTCGCGGCCACCGAGTATCCTGACCTGGTGATGCGCTACGCGGTGCGCGGAGTGCCGAAAACGGTGATCAACGAAATGCACGGAATCGAAGGCGCCGTGCCGGAGAGCGAGTTCGTCGCGGCCGTGATGCAGACGGCGCGGCGCGACCAACGGGCAGCGATGCGCGACGCGCAAAAGACAGAAAGCCTACGCGCGACGCGGGATTTGTAGTAATAAAAAGGATCAGCGGAACGGAGGAACACATGACGGTGGAGAGGACATTGCGGTTGATTGCGGGGGCGTTCATCTTGGCCTCGCTGGCGCTGGGTGCGTGGGTGCATCCCTACTGGTATTGGTTCACGGCCTTTGTGGGGGCCAACCTGCTGCAGTCGGGGTTCACCAACTGGTGCCCGATGATGACCATCCTGCGCAAGCTGGGCGTGAAAGACGCGGCGGCCTGCGCGCAGTAAGAAAGTGGCAGATTAGTTGGTGGCGAGTGAAGAGAAATCCTGCGTCCCGGTAGAAACCGTGGGGACTCAGGATGACGGGCCACCGGCACGCGGAAACGTTGACCTACCTGCAAGCGTCTCAGTAATCTGGTGACGATGCCAGATTCCTTCCTCAGAAAAGTCATTCTGGTGTGCGCGGTGGTGTGTGCGGCCGGAGCGGTGCGTGCGGAGGATGGCGCGCGGATTGAAGGCGTGGTGCGCGACGCCCACGGCGCGGTGGTGCCGGGCGCGGAAGTAACCCTGCGGCGGGCCGAGCAGAGCGTAGTGGGGACGACGCGCACGAACGCGCAGGGGCGGTTCGTCTTTGAAAACGTAGCGCGGGGGAGCTACCTGCTGGTGGTGACTGCGCCGGGGATGGCCGAGCGGCGGCTGGCGGTGGAGGCGGGCGCCCGCCCGCTGGAAGTGACGCTGGGCGTGGAGCCTGTGCACGAACAGGTGACCGTGACGGCGAACACCGGGCGCGTGGAGGACGCGCAGTCCGTGGCCCAGCCGGTCAACGTGGTCAGCGCGGCGGAAATCGAACGGCGCGCCAAAAGCGTGACCGCGCAGGTGGCGGAAGGCTCCCCGGGCGTGACCCTGCAGCGCACCAGCCCCACCATTTCCGGCGTCTTTGTGCGCGGGCTGACCGGCAACAAGGTGAACGTCTATGTGGATGGCGTGCGCTTTTCGACGGCCGCGGCGCGCGGCGGGATCAATACGTTTCTGAACCTGATTGATGCGTCCAACCTGGAAGCGGTGGAAATCCTGCGCGGGCCGAACAGCGCACAGTACGGCAGCGACGCGCTGGGCGGCAGCGTGCAGCTCCTGACGCGCGTGCCGACGGTTGGCGCAGGCCAGCCGGCGCTGCGGGTGCGCACCAGCACTCAGTTCAACAGCGCGGACGCTGGCTACGGGTCGAACCTGACCGCATCGTTGGCGGCGAAGAAGTTCGGCCTGGTGGCCAACGCGGCCGCGCGGCGCGCCAACCGGCTGCGGCCGGGCGGCGGGCGGGACTCGCACGCGGCGGTGACGCGCTTTCTGGGCCTGCCCTCCAGCGCGCTGGCGGAGGGGCGGCTGCCGGGCACGGCCTTCACGCAGTACGGCGGGATGCTGAAGCTGCACTGGGCCCCGGCCAGCGGCACCAATTTCACCGCCGGCTACCTGCGCGGGCAGCAGGACGGCGGGCGCCGTTACGACCAGTTGCTCGGCGGCGACGGCAACCTGCTCGCCGACCTGCGCAACCTGATGAACGATTTCTTCTACGCGCGCTTCGACCTGGCCCGCGCCGGCTGGCTGGACAATTTTTCCGCCATCTACTCCTTCAACGCGCAGCGCGAGGAGCGCGTGAACCAGGGCGGCAACGGCAACCCGAACGCGGCGGTCGTCCACGAGCGCGAGCGCACGCGCGCGCACGGCGCGCAGGCGCTGGTGACCAAACAGTGGAACGCGCGGCTGGGGATGCTGGCCGGCGCGGAGTTCTACCACGAGCGCATCGCCGCGCCGGCGTTTGCGTTCGACCCGGCCAGCGGGGCGATCACGCTGCGGCGGCCGCGCGTGCCACACCACGCGCTCTACAAGAGCGCCGGAGTCTATCTGCAAAACATCCTGGAGCTGGTGCCGCGCAAGGTGCGCCTAGTGGGCAACGTGCGCTACTCCGCGGCAAGCTACCGCGCACGGGCCGCGGATTCGCCGCTGGTGGGGGGGCGGCCGCTGTGGCCCGACGACGCGCTGCGCGTGAGCGACTGGACCGGCCGCATCGGGCTGGGCGTGACGCCGGCGGACGGGCTGACCTTCGCCGCGAACTTCAGCCGCGGCTTCCGCGCGCCGCACATGACCGACCTGGGCACGCTCGGACTGACCGGCTCGGGCTTTGAAGTGGCCGCGCCGGACGTGCGCGGGATGGGCGCGACCGTGGGCAGCACAGCGGACAGCACCGCCGTCACCACCGGCCGCGGCGTCGCGCAGGTGCAGCCGGAGACCAACTGGAATTACGAATTCAGCGCGCGCTACCGCCACACGCGATTCGAGAGCGACTTCACCGTTTTTGTGAACGACATCCGCGACAACATCACCAAGCAGGCGCTCATCCTGCCGCCGGGCGCGGTGGGGCTGAGCCTGGGCGGGCAGACCATCACCGCGCAGAATGCCAACGGCGCGGTGTTCGTGGCGGCGGCCACGGGGCCGGTGCTGGTACGCACGAATTTCGACCACGCGCGGCTGGTGGGTGTGGAGCACGACATGGAAGCAAAACTATCGGCATCGTGGTCGGCGCGCACGGTGTTCACCTGGGTGCGCGCGCGGGATACGCGCACCGGCTTGCCGCCGAACATTGAAGGCGGCATCCCCGCAACGGACGGCTGGCTGAAAGTGCGCTACGCGCCGCGCTCAGGACGCTGGTGGATCGAGCCGTACGTGCACGCCGCGGCACGGCAGAGCCGGCTCTCCAGTCTGGACCTGGCCGACCGGCGGACGGGCGCGGAACGCACGCGGTCGAGCATCGCCAATTTCTTCAGCCGGGGCGCGCGGGTGCGCGGGCTGATCGGCGCGGGGCCGGACGGCATCTTGGGCACCGCGGACGACGTGCTGCTGGCGACCGGGGAGACACTCGCGCAAGTGCAGGACCGCGTGCTGGGCATGGGCGTGAATGCCGCGCCACTCTATCGCGCCGTTCCCGGCTACGTGACGTTCAACGTGCGCGGCGGATTCCGCCTGGGCGAGCGCCATGAGTTCACCGCGGATTTCGAGAATATCGGCGACAGGAATTATCGCGGCATCAGTTGGGGCGTGGACGCGCCTGGGCGCAGCGTGACCCTCCGCTACACGGCGAAGTTTTGGTAGGACAGGCTCCCGAAGCTTCGGGACACGCCTGTTCACCTCAAACCGGTGCAGGACAGGCCTGGAGGCCTGTCCTACCGATTCCCCCATCCATTGCATCTCAATCTGTTGTAATTTGACGGCGCGCGAATTGCCGGGAGCGAGCTTGGAATTTGTGCTCATCGTTGCGGGGCTGTTCGTTCTGCTGTTGCTGGCGGGCGTGGTGTATCAAGCCGTCGGCGCGGCGCAGGATGCGCGGCAGTTTCCGCCGCCGGGGCGCCTGATTGAAGTGGACGGCTACCGGCTGCACATCCGCGAAATGCAGCCGGAGAACATCGCCGCGGGGACGCCGACGGTGGTGCTGGAGGCGGGCATTGCCGCGTCGTCGCTGAGCTGGAGCAAGGTGCAGCCGGAGGTGGCCAAGTTCGCCCGGGTGGTCAGCTACGACCGCGCTGGGCTGGGCTGGAGCGACCCCTCACCGCGGCCGCGCACGCCACCGCACATCGTGGAAGAACTGCATGCGCTGTTGAAGCGCGCGAACGTTCCGCGGCCGCTGGTGCTGGTGGGGCATTCCTTCGGCGGATACTGCGTGCGCTACTACGCACACAAATTTCCCCACGAAGTTGCCGGCATGGTGCTGGTCGATGCGGTCCACGCCGACGAGTGGAAGCAGCTCACCGCGCAGCAGAGGCGGATGATCCGCGGCGGGGTGCTCTTTGCGCGCATCGGACTGTTCTTGTGCCGCCTCGGATTTATCCGCTTCGTTCTGAACCGGCTGGAACGCGGCTCCACCGGCGCGCCGAAGTTGGCTGCGCGGGCCTTCGGGCCGAGCGCGGAGAAGTTTCTCGGGCGTATCGTGAGCGAAGTGCGCAAGCTGCCGCCGGAGGTGTTGCCGCAGGTGCGCGCAGTGTGGTGCCAGTCGCGCTGCCACGCAAGCATGGCCACGTACCTCGCGGCGTTGCCGGCGAGCGCGGCCGTGGTGGCCACCCTCGGCGGGCTGGACGCCATGCCGCTGGTGGTTCTGTCCGGCAGCCATCACCCGGAAGAACGCTGGGGAGAGCAGCAGGATTTGGCGCGACTCTCGTCGAACAGCAAGCATGTTGTCGCCCGCGAGAGCAAACATTGGGTGCACCTGGACGAACCGGAGCTGGTGGTGGAGGCGATCCGCGAAGTGGTGGAGGCGGCGCGGAAGAAGACGAAGGTTGGGCCCAGCACGTAGCACAGACTAATAGCTTGTGCTACAGCCACCGCCGCTACGGGTTGGCCAGGAAGCCGAGCTCTTCGGGCGGAGGCAGCGTCCTCTTTTCGCTGTACTGTCGGCCGGCGAGCTTGACCTGCTGAATCTTGGCCTGAAAAAGAGCGGCGAGGTTGTCGTAGCGAATCAGCACGTTGCCCAGCCAATAGGGACGGTTCTCGCTGAGCCACAGCTTGCTGTACGCCTCGCGGAGCTGCGTGGTGCTATCGCGCAGGTCTTCCAGCCGCGCGTTGATGCCGGTGATTTCCCACATGTTTCGCCGCACAATCCCCGAGTTCGCCAAATTCCGGTAGGCCTCCCCGTAAAACCTGCTGATCTCCAGCGTGAACTGGATCTTCATGCCCAGCAGGTCCAGGCGCTGCGCGGCGAAGATGAGCGCGTCGAGCGACTCAGCCCGGGCGCGGGCCTGCAAGCGAAAACGGTAGAGCGATTCGAGCGCGCGCTCGGCGGCCAGGCGCAGCTCGCTGGCGATGGGCGCGGCGCGTTCGGCGTAGCGCGCGCCCTGCTCGGTGAAGGGGTCCAGCCAGAAAACGTCGTTGCTGGCGTCGCCCAGCCCGGCGTTGGCCAGCAGCAGGTGCGCGCGGGAAAGATTGGTGAGTGCGTCGCGCACGGTGGAGTCCGCATGGCGATAGAAGGCCCAGTCGTAGCGCGCGAGGAAATCCTCGATGGACGATTCGCCCGGCTGCCAGGAACAGGCCGCGCCGAAAACCACCGCGGGCCAGGTCATGCCGAAGATGGCCTCGCCGTCGTCGTCCCAGGTGGTGTTGAGCGTGCCCAGTGCGCCGAACTTCTGGCCGTCGCGCACGAAGTTGCGGATGTTCACCAGCGCCACGTCCAGGTTGGGGAAGATGCGGTTCCAGTTGTTCGCGCCCGGAGAGACGAACAGGTCCAGCTCGGCGTCCTTGTAGGGCTTGAGCATGTTGTCGAAGCTGGCCGCAGCGCCGTAGTTCCAGGCCACGGCGATTACGTCCTTGGGCAGGATGCCCAGCAACTGCGGATAGTGCATGGCGATGTCGCCCCAGAACATCAGCCGTTTGTTGTAGGGCTTCATGATTTCCGCCACGCGCTTGAGGTGCTCCAGGTACACGCGGCCGAGTCCTTCCCTCTGCGCCAGGTCCTTGGTCTGCCCTTGGCCGAGCTCGAAGGTTTCGTCGGAGCCGATGTGGAAGAGCGGGCCGGGAAAAAGCGGAACGAGTTCGGCGTAGAGATCCTTAATGAGCTTGTAGGAGTCCTCCTGCACGGGCGCCAGCACGTGCCCGTGGGGCGTTTCCGCGATACCGCTGTAGATTTCGTTCTTCAGGACGTGATGCAGATGGCCGAAGGCCTGCTGCTCGGGCAGCAGCGTGACGTGGTAGCGCTTGGCATACTCGACCAGTTCCTTGATCTCCGCGGCGGTGAGCGCGCCGCCCGGCGGGCCGATCAGCGGATGGCTCTGATAGTCAAAGACGTGCTCGATGTAGAGCGAAAAGAGATTCAGCTTGAACTCGGCGACCGTGCGGATCTGCCGTTTCATGTAATCGAGTGTGGGCACCGGGCCGCGGCTGATGTCGTCGTGCAGCCCGCGCCAGCGCATGGCCGGCCAGTCTTTGATGGAGACGCTGGGGACGACGACGCGATCAGCGTTGCGCGCGAGGAGCTGGCGCAGCGTCTGCGCGCCGTAGAAGAGGCCCGCGGCGGTGCGCGCGGAGACGAGAATGCGGCTCGCGTCGGCGTCCAGAACATATCCTTCGTCGTCGAACTTGTCGTCCATGGCCAGGCCGACGGCGTCCAGCGTGCGACGCAGATTCGCGTCGTCCCCGATGCGGGCCAAATAGATCACGCCGGAAAGCTTGGGCGTGGCGCGCGCCGTGGCGATGGTGATTTTCTTCCCGGTGGCGGATTCAATTTCTTCGGCCAGCGTCTCCGCGGCGAGGCGGTCTTCGGCGGCGTGGGCGGCGGCGACGACGAGGCGTGTCGCCGGCGCGATGAGGAATTCGCCCGCTTTGCGTTTCACCTGGCGCGGCTCGGGGATGAGACGCAGATCCCGCGCGGAGAGGCCCGCGGGCAACGCGAAAGAAAAGAGCGCGAGAAAAAGTCCGCATCGGAAATGACGCATGGTGAGCTCCCTGTTCAGCGCGGCATCAAGGTTCAAGAACGCGGCCGGGTTGATACCACAGGGCCGCGGCGCCAGCGATGCCGGAATCTTCGCCGTAGCCGGCGCGCCGGATGGGGATTTCCTGGCAGCGGCTGTTGATGGACCACTCCGGCAGCAGGCCGCGGATGTGGTCGAACCAGGCGCTGATCAACTCGCTCATGCCGCCGCCGACCACGACGACCTCTGGCTCGAGCACGTCAATCATGTTGCCCAGCCAGATGGCCAGATAGCCGGCGGTTTCCCGCAGGAGTTCCTCCGCCAGCGAATCGCCCGCACGCCAGGCGGTGGCGACGGTTTCCGCAGTGACCGCGGCGAGTTTTCCGCCGGCCAGCGCGAGGATTTGCGAGGACTGGTTCGCGGGCTCGGCCAGGCGCTCACAGGCGCGGCGGGCCAGCGCGGGACCCGCGGCGAACACCTCGATGCAGCCGCGCTTGCCGCATTTGCAGCGCGGGCCGCGGAAGTCAATGGTGGTGTGGCCGCCTTCGGCGGCCGCGCCGGTGCGGCCCAGATAGATTTCGCCGCCCAGCACGATCCCCGTGCCGATGCCGGTGCCCAGCGTGACGTAGAACACCGAGGCAAAGCCGCGCCCCGCGCCCCAGATGGCTTCGGCCAACCCGGCGGCATTGGCGTCGTTGTCGAGGCGCGCGGGGAGGCGCGTAGCGCGCTCGATTTCCGCGGCCAGCGGGTAATTGCTCCAGCAGGGAATGTTCGGCGGGTTGACGATGACGCCGGCGCGAGCATCCACCGGGCCCGCCGCGCTCACCCCGACGGCGCTGGGCATGCGGCCCTGCGCCGCGGGATCGGCGAGCAAGGCGTGCACGGCGGAGACCACAGACTCCAGTCCCGCGGCGGCATCCTGGGAAGAATTCATCGGAGCGCGCTGGCGCAGCAGGATGTTGCCCTGCCCATCCACCAGGCCCACGGCGACCTTGGTGCCGCCGATGTCCACGCCGAGTATGGTTCGTTCTGCGTGCATGGGTGTCTCACTTCATGGGCGCGGTTTCCGTCCAGCAGGCTACCAAAAAGGCAGAAGCAGTGTCTTCCTCAAAGTTTTGCCCGGCGTGGCGCAGAGCTTTCCGGCCAGCGCCCCTTTGGGGCCCAGCGCTGTTATAGTACGCGGCGGAGCAGCACGCGCAGGAGGAATTTATCGCCACCGCAACCCCAGAGACGCTGGCTGCAATGCAAGCGCCGGCCTCAGCAAGGCCCGGCGCGCGGCTGGTGTCGCTCGACGTCTTCCGCGGCATGACCATCGCCGGGATGATCCTGGTGAACAATCCGGGCACGTGGTCGGCCATCTATGCGCCGCTGCGCCACGCCCCATGGCACGGTTGGACGCTGACAGACCTGATTTTTCCCTTTTTCCTGTTCATTGCCGGCGTCTCCACGGCGTTTTCATTTGCGGCGCGGCAAGCCCGCGGCGCGACGCGCGCGGCGCTGGCGTTGCACATCCTGCGGCGCAGCGCGATCATTTTCACCCTCGGGCTCTTCCTGAACGCATTTCCCGCGTTCAAGCTCGCCACGCTGCGTTATCCGGGCGTGCTGCAACGAATCGCGGTGTGCTATCTGGCCGCGTCGTTGCTGTTTCTGTATAGCGGGCGGCGCGCGCGCGTAGCCGCGCTTGTGCTGCTGCTGTTCGGCTACTGGGCGCTGATGACGCTGCTGCCCGTGCCCGGCTTCGGCTCGGGACGCCTCGATCCGGAAGGCAACCTCGCCGCGTACGTTGACCGCGCCGTACTACCCGGCAAACTATGGCAGAGCACGTGGGACCCCGAAGGCATCCTCAGCACGCTGCCGGCGATGGCCACGCTTCTGGTGGGCATTTTTCTGGGGGAATGGCTGCTCGCGCCGCGTGCCCCGCAACGCACCGCAGCCGGCATGATGGCGATGGGCGCGGCGGGGCTGGCGCTGGGGCAAGCGTGGCACCTGGTGTTCCCCATCAACAAGAATCTCTGGACCAGTTCTTACGTGGTGTTTACGGCGGGGTTTGCGCTGGTGCTGCTGGGCGCCTGCTACTGGCTGGTGGACGTGAAGGGCTGGCGCCGGTGGGCCACGCCGTTCGTCGTGTACGGCGTGAATCCCATCGCGGCGTATTTCCTTTCGAGTCTCTTCGCGGACGTGCTGGGTTCCTTCCGGACGGCGCTGGCGGATGGGCAGGCTGTTTCGTGGAAGCGATTTCTTTTCGTGAAGCTGTTTGCTCCAGCGGCCAGCCCGGTGAATGCCTCGCTGCTCTTCGCGCTTAGCTACGTGTTGCTGTGGCTCGGGGTGATGTGGCTGCTCTACCGCAGGCGGGTCTTCATCAAAATCTGATTTCCACTCTACAAACCCGCCTCAGCCTCGGCCGCGGTGGGAAAAATCTGAAAGATTTTCTGGACGCGGGTGATTTCCAGCACGGCCAGGGGCCGCGCAGGCACGGCAGCGAGCGCCAGCCGGCGCTCCGCTTTGGTGAACGAGGCGTAGGTTTGCAGCAGCGCGCCGACGCCGGCGGAGTCCATCACCGTGACGCCGGCAAAATCGAGGATGAGCGCAGGGGCGGTCTCGGCACGCACGCGTTTCAAAAAATCCGGCACGGTCTGGATGCTGAGCGGCCCAGAGAGCTGCATGACCCGCTGGCCGGGGCGCGCGCCGTCGTGCACTCGGAGAATGAGCTCGTCTGCCACGGGAGCGCATTGTAACGGAAAAGTGATGCGCTTGAGAAGTTGAAGAGCAAAGGTGCTGTAGGGGCACGGTCCCGAAGCTTCGGGATCGTGCCCCCAGAGGCTTTCCCCCGCTAGAACTCGACGCGCACGCCGATCTGGATCCAACGGCTGCCCGCGCCGGTGTCCGCCCTGTTCGTGGGGACCCACTGGCTGGACAGGACGCCGAAGGCGGCCAGGTTGTTCAAGCTCAGCGAGGGATCGTTGAACTGCGGGTTGTTAAAGAGGTTGAAGAAGTCCACCGAGAAGACCGCGTTCACTTTCTCGGTGACGTGGGTCTTCTTACCGACGGAGAAGTCGAGCGACCAGTGCGGCAGCCCGCGCAGCGGGTTGGCGCGCCCGGAGCGACCATCGGCGGAGAGCCGCACCCGGCGGAAGCTGTTGGCCACCACCTCCGGATTGGCGAACATGTTGAGCCCCGTGCCGCAAAGGGGCGTGCAGGTGGCGGGGTTGCCGGTAGTGCCGACGCCGCCCGAGCCGGCCACCCCGCCATGCACGGAGTTGCCCAGCTTGAGCGGATTAATTGTGGGGATGGCGCCGGTCGCGAAGCCCAGGCCCAGACCGATGGGGTCAGGCGCAGAGCCCCACACCTGCTGGCCCTGGGTGACGGTGAGCGGCTGTCCGCTCAGCGCGGTGAAGATGCCGCTGACGTACCACCCGCCGATCACGCGGCCGAGGAAGGCGTTCGAGCTGCGGAAGGGCAGGTCGAACACCCCGCGCGCGTTGAACAGGTGGGTGATGTCGAACGGCGACGGTCCGTACTCGGCATCCAGATCGAAGCTGTTGGGCATGAAGCCGGCAGCGTTCTGGATGGCGCCGAGCTGGTCCAGCGAGCGCGAGTAGGTGTAGTTGACCGTGAACTGCACGCCGCGCGAAGGTCGCTTGTTCACGGTAAAGAACAGCGCGTTGTAATTGGACCGCCCCACGCTGGAGCGCAGGAAGGCCACGTTGGAGAAGGAGTTGTTGAACGGTTGCAGGCCGTTGAGCATGCGCGCGCGGTCAATGGCCAGGAAGATGTCTCCCACGTTGCCCACGTTGAAGCCGGAGACGTTGTTGCTGGCCACCCACACCGTGCAGTTCGCGAATGCCGTGCACGACGCCGCCGGGATCATGTTGGCGAACCAAGGCTGCGGCGTGACGTTGGCCGCCGACGTGCCCGCGCGGATCTGCGCGGCCACCGCGTCAAACGCTTCGGCGAAGGTCTGCCCGGAAACCGTGTCCTTGAACATGTACGGTGAGTTGCTCAGGCTCATGCTCTGCGGGAGTTTGCGGCCGAAGCGCCCGGCGTAGCCGATCTCGAAGATCATGTTCCACGGCAGCTCGCGCTGCCAGGTCAGGTCCACCACGTAGTTCTTCCCCACTTCCATCTTCGGGTCGAGCTGGAAGGAAAGCACCTCGGGGAAGGTGCGCAGTGCGCTGGAAGCGAACGGCGGGCCCGGCGAGCCGGGGACGATGCCCCAGAACGGCGTCACCGGGATGGACTGCGCTCCGAAAGCCGGCACAGGCATCGTGCCGTCCACGCCCACGCGGAAGCCGGAAGCCGGAGATGTCCCGGCGGGGGTGCAGACCGCGCCGCCCGGGCCGGTGACGTTGCACAACGGCCCGGTGACGTTCAGCGTCTGCGCGAAGCCCACGCCCAGGGCCGGGATGATCACGCTCTGCACGGTGTTCTGGCGGTCGAACACGATGCCCACACCGCCGCGAACCACCGTCTTGCGCTGGCCGAAGAGTGGCCCCAGCAGGCGGCCGGAGAACGACGGGCTCCACGACATGCCGACGCGCGGGGCCACGTTGTTGTAGTCGGTGTCGAACACGCTGCGCTTGGCGCTCTTCACCGGCAGGAAGGAAAAGCCCGGGTTGATGATCTGCCCGTTTTGCGCCGCTTGCAGCCGCTCGGCAAAGAACTTCCTCACGGTGATGGGCTCCAGCGAGGCGCTATCCACCTGGATGGTCTGGCGGCCCAGCTTTTCCGTAGGCGCGGTTTGGTAGCCGTAAGTGAGGCCGAGCGTGAGGGTGAGGGAAGGCTTCAGGCGCCACACATCCTGGACGTAAAACTCCGGCGCCCAGAGCTTGGTGTCCGACTCCAGCAGGCTGCCGAAGGGCAGCGGGTTGAATTGTCCATCGCGCACGGCCAGGATGGTGATGGAACTGACTAGGCCGAGCGTGCTGGAGTAGAGCTGGTCCCAGCGGGAAACGTCCGTCGAACGGATGCAGTTCGTGGTGATCGTCGCGCTGCATGTGGGCGGGCGAGCGGTGCTGGGCACGGAGGTCAAACCTACCTGGCTGACCAGCGAGCCCAGCGATCCCACCACCTTGTCGTTGCGCAAATGGAGGGTCGGCAGGTACAGGACGTGCGCGCCAAACTGCAAGGTGTGCGTGCCAACGGTCCACGTGGCGTCGCCGTTGTACTGCCAGTTCCGGTTGTTGTTGCCCTGCGTGCGGGCCACCTGGGTGCCCACGTCAATCGGCTCGGAGAGTTGCAGCAAGTCGAGCGCGATGAAGTTGGTGGGCGGGGCGTTGGGCGCGCCGGTGCCGGAGATGCCCAGTTGCTCGGCGGCTTCGTGCGGCGTGAGCACGATGGTGGCGTCGCGCGTGCGCACCCAGCCGAAGCGGAAGTCCACGCTGAAGCGCGAGGTGAACTGCCCGCGCAGCCCGGCGGAGAGAAAGTTCTGCCGCGTGGCAAACGTGCGCAGGGCCTCCGCCTGCCCGCCGACGATGGAGAGTTGCCCGGCGTTGATGTTCTTCTGGCGGAAGTAGCGGAAGGAAACGTCCGCGTGCCACTTCTGGCCGATGTTCTGGTCCAGCTTGGCGTAGTAGAAGTCGTTATTCAGCGGGTTGCTGACGGTGCCTTCGTAGCCGGTGGTGTTCAAGCCGTCCCCGGCGGCGCCGCTGTTGCCTGTGGGCAGCATGTCCCACAGCGCGTCCACCGTGGGGCTCAAGCCCAGACCCCGCGGGTCGCAGGGCAAGGTGCCCGTCGTGCCGCAGAGCGTGGAGGTAGCTAGGTTGTAGCTCACCACGTTGTTGGCGGAGTCGCGGAAGGTCAGGATGCCCTGGCGCAGAGAGCTGGTGGGCACGGTGCGCGTGAACGAGGTCGAGCGGGGAAAGCGCCGCCCTTCATAGTTGAGGAAGAAGAAGGTGCGGTCGCTCCACAGGAAGGGCACCGGCCCGCCGAAGTTGAAGCCGAAGCGGTTGTCCTTCAGCTCGGGCTTCTTGGCGCCGCGGCGGTTGTTCTCCCAGGTGTTGGCGTTGAGGTTGTCGTTCTGGTGATACCAGTAGGTAGTACCGTGGTAGGAGTTGGTGCCGCTGCGTCCCACCACAGACACCTGCCCGCCGGCGCCGCGCCCGAAGGTGACGTCCGGGTTGGCCACCGCCACGCGGAATTCCTCCACGCTGTCAATCGGCAAGGGGATGTACGTGCCCAGGCCGCCCACCGAGTTGTTGGTGATGTCAATGCCTTCCAGCTTGAAGGCGCTTTGGTCCGCGCGCGAACCGGTCACCGCACCCCCCGGTGTGGTGCCCGGCTGCAGCGTCAAGAAGTCGTTCACCTGGCGGGTGATGGCTGGCAGGCGCGGCAGCACGTTGCCCTGGATCACCGTGCCCACCGTGGGGTTGGTGGTTTGCAGCTCGACCGCGGCGGTGGCTTCCACCATGACCATGGAGGCGACTTCGCCGAGTTCGAGCTTGAAGTCCAGCGTATAGCTCTTGGCCACGTCCAGCTTGAGGTCCTGCACCGTGGACGTGCGAAAGCCCTGCAACTTCACCGTCAGCGTGTAGGTGCCTGGCGGGACGCTGGGGAAAATATACTGCCCCTGATTGTTAGACGTCTGGGTTAGGGTCTGCCCTGCGGCTTTGTTCTCGAGTTTTACTTCCGCCCCGCTGACCACCGCCTCCGAAGGGTCGCGGACTGTGCCCAGCACCGATGCTGAGGTCGCAGACTGCGCCACCGCCAGGACAGGGGTCAGCAGTAACAGAAACGCCGCCACGAGAGCGGCTCTCTGCTTGCTCATCCTTCCTCCTATGCATAGCCCAGGGTGCACCCCGGCACGGGCCGGTGGCTGCCCCTGGGCTAGTAGTTGGCAGCTTCGAGCTGCTAGGGTCGTCAGGTTGTCGAGAGTCTTCAGGCGCGTAATAGAAAACCGACCGCGGGGATTGCGGCACGAAAGGGGCCAAAGTCATCCACAGGCTGTGGAAAATATCTGGTTTACTTCCTGGGAATTAGAGGACTGGCCAGCCGCCTCTCTCGCGCCGCTCCAGATTCCGGTAGCGCCGCCATCAATCTCTATGAAATCTGGAACGCAGCCTCGGCATTCATCTGCGCGTAGAGGCCTCTGCGGCTCATGCGCTCCGTCCGATGCCCTAGCTTAATGCGCCAAGCCAGCGCGACGGAGAAGGTCGGCAAAGCGCGGGGCGGAACGCAGCGCATCAAAACGCGGGTTCACTTTCAGAGTCATGGTGTTGTATCTGTAGCTGCGCCTGTTCGAATCCAGTATTTGGGAGGCGCGTTCTTTCTCGCCAAGCGCGGCATACGCAGCAACTGCATCGCACGGAGTCGGTCCGGCCGACCGCGTGACTCACCGCATGGGTTGCGTGGCTTCCAGCCCAAGGCGGCGCGCAAGCGCATGAAACCTCGGGTCGGAGCGCAGGGGGTCAAACATGGGATCAACATGTATTTCCATGAGATACCCGGAACGCTCCTCGTAGGCCCTGTCCAGCCATGCAAAGGCCTGATCCTTGTCGCCCATGCCCGTATAGAGCAACGCCACATAAAAGGCCGGGACGAATTTCTGCTTGCCGAGTTCGCGCAAAGCCGCGAGCTGCTTGCGCGCCGCTTGCGTCCGGCCCATAACCCCGTAAGTATAACCGAGAGCGGCGATGTCTCCCGGAGTGCCTCTCGCCTTTTCGAACCCTGCGAGGGCTTCCGGGTACATCTTCTTCATCACATAGGCCATTCCCTTGTAGCCGTGGAGAAGCGGGTAGTCCGGATCCATCTCAAGATTCTTGTTCCAATGTTCAATCGCTGCGTCATACTGCCGCATCAGGTAAAGCCGAAATCCAATGTTGGCATTGATGATCATCGAAAGAGGATCCAGCTCCTGCGCTCGCTTCAATTCGGCTCCCGCTTCGTCCCATCTGCCCCTCAGCATCAGGTAGTATCCGTACCGGTGATGGGCATTTGCATAGCCCGGGTTGAGCTCCAGCGCGCGCAGAAACTCCCGCTCCGCGGTTTCCCAGTCCCATTCGTAACTCATGGCGATAAATGCTTTCGAGGCGTGACCATCCGCAAGAGACTCGCGAAGCCTTACTGCCTTTTCCGCCGCGGCTTTCGCCTTCGCCAGAGCCTCTCGCCCCGGGAGTCCCCACAGGCCGAGGCCGGCATAGGAGTCCGCAAGGCCGGCATAGGCCTCGGCAAAGTCGGGTTTCTTGCGAATGGCCGCTTCGAAATGTTCAATCGCCCTTTTATATCCCGCAACCGTCAACTTGTTCCAAAAAAAGCGGCCTTTCAGGTAATCCTCGTAAGCTTCCGGGGTAATGGACGCTGTGCCGGCGAGAGCGGCCCGATTCTCTCCCGCTAACTCGATTCCAATCCTTCCAGCGATGGCGCGCGCTACTTCATCCTGTACAGCTAGGATGTCCTTCACGCTACGTTCATAGCCCTCCGCCCAGACGTGCGTTTGGTCTTTTACCTGGATGAGCTGGGCGCTGATGCGCAGTCTTTCGCCCTCGCGCCGGATGCTGCCCTCAAGCACATAGTCCACTCCCAGTTCCTGCCCGATCTGCGCCACTGTTTTCTTGCTGGCCTTGAAGTGCATGGACGATGTCCGCGCGATGACGGCCATGTGATCAGGATTGAGCCGTGCGAGCTGTGTAATCATTTCCTCCGTCAAGCCGTCGCTCAGGTATTCCTGCTCCGCGTCGCCGCTCAGGTTTTCAAACGGCAGCACGGCCAGCTTCACTTTTCCCGGCGGCGGCGCCGCCCGCGACCGCAGCCATTGCCACGCCACTAGTCCCACTCCGATCACCACAGTTGCCACCGCGATTCCGGCGATGGCGCGCTGTGCCCGCCGTTCGCGCACGCCTCCCGCGGCGATTTCGGAAGCGGCCGCATGGTTTCCGTTCGGCTCGCTTTCCACCAGGCGCACTTCGGCGACGAACCGGTAGCCGCGTTTCGGCACTGTTTCGATGTACTGGTTTTCTTCGCCGCCCAGCGCTTTTCGGAGCAGGAAAACGTTCTTGGCCAACGCCGATTCTTCGACGAACACTCCCGGCCATACCTTCCCCAGCAGCTCATCCTTCTCCGTGATGTGCCCGGCGTTTTCCACCAGCGGAATCAGCGTTTCGACGAGCTTTGGCGTCAAGGAGACGGGCTGGCCGTCGCGGAAAAGCACCCGCTCCTCTGCGTCCAGGCAGAAAGGCCCAAATGCGTATAAGTGCCGATTTTTGACCGGGTCAGATGTGTTCATGATATTGCGAAGAAAATAGGAACTTCCTGAAAAGACTTTCCTGCGCCTCCTCGGTGAAACTTGCGCGTTCCCAAAGCCAGTGCGGAGGCCAGCCCCGGGCGCGATTTCCTGATTTTACTCGCCCCTGGTAGGTCGGAGCAATCCTCATGTATCCGCACGGCGCAGAACGCCACGCAGGAGGCCTGTCATGTCGCTGCTGCCCTTTCGTATCGAAACTCCTGGTGCCTCGCTATTGCTGCGGCGTCTGCTGAGCAGCTTACTCATTTTCGCGCTTCTGCCGCTGAATCTGTCCCTCTTCGCGCCGACAGCGGAAGCGCAGGCCCGCGGTGCCTTCGGCGGTTTCCTGGAGCTTACCTCCGTGTTTTTCAACGACGGCGGGCGCACGTTTGTTGCCGGCGAGGTCGTCACCGTCAGCGGCGCGATTCCCTTCATTCCGGTGTGCCTGGGTATGCTGACCGGGTTCCCGCCCAAAGGGCGCGGCGAAGGACGCTTCGATCCCTTTCCTACCGCAGATTTCTACGTCATCAAAGACACAGGTCAGCGCCTCGGCCCCCTTCAACCGCTCAACGACGAGAGTGGCGGCGTGAACCGCGTCACCGGATTATCGAGCGGCGCCTTCGTGGACGAGGTGGTGGGCGTCACCAAACCCGCTGGAAATTTGGACGCAGGCCGCTACGACATCGTCATGGACCAGTGCCTGGACGGCCACTTCGATCCGGGTGTTGACATCGTGCTCGGCGAAGGCCCGCAGTTTGCCTTCGAGGTCGTCCTGCCCGGAAATCTCCCGCCCATTAATCTTCACCCATTGAAGCAGGCCGCCGCATTGTACGCCCTGGCGCTGGATGGCCATACCGTCTCCGTGCCGGGCGGCGGGCAGATTCAAGTTCCTGGTTTCTGCAAGCACTTCAACAACTGGGAGGATAGCGCCGCACTTAATGCCGCCTCCTCTCTCGGCATCTGGACGAAAATCGCCCGCAACAAATGCGTGGACTTGACCAAACATTACAAAGGAATCAAAGCCGATCCACCCGACCCCAATTTCATGCTGTTCGCCGAGCTCGGCCCCCGCGACTACCTCTTCGCCGCTGCCAGCACGCCGCTCGAGCGAGCCATGCGCACCTTGGCCGGCACACTCTCCGAACAGGCCGCTATCGCTCAGGCCATGCTCACAACCCTCGAACGCTTTCAGGGCGCGGAACTCGCGGGCGATCACCTCTACATGATTTTGCAGCTCGAAGAGCTGAATAAGCAGATCAACTTGCTCATCGGCCCCGGCGGCAGCGTGTTGCGTTTCTATGCCACGCTGGAAACGTTTGACCTCGCCCTTAGCCAGGACCTGCTCGGCCAGTCCGCGGACGCCCAAGCGCTTCGCGGATTCTTCCCGGAGATGCGCCGCGCCATTGGCGGCTTAATGATGCCGCTCGGCTCGCAGTTCATGCGCAAGTTCACCACCCCGACCCAGGAGGTGGTTGTTCCCGTCGGCCTGCAAGCATGGGTAATTGTGTATCTGGGCCTCGATCCCTTCCTCGCCCAACTTGGGCTACCCAGCATCGCCGCCGTGCGCCAATTCAATGGCTTGCCGCCGCTGGTTTTCAATCATCCCACGGCGAAGACGGGCGGTCCGTACACCGCGCCGCCGGGCAGGCTGATTCACTTCGATGCTTCCAAATCCATGGATCCCAACGGGGATACGCTGTCCTATGCGTGGGACCTCGACGGCGATGGCCAATTCGACGACGGTGCAACCGCCGCCATTGACCACAGCTTCGCCGAGGCGGGCACGCAACTGCTCGGCGTGAAAGTGTCCGACCCGGCCGGCAACACCGACGTCTTCTACACCTTCGCACGCGCCGGCGACGTCAATTCGCAGGACGTCATTGCCATGTCCAACCGCGAAACGATGTGGCGAATTTCACCCGGCGGCACAGTAACGCAGATGCGTCCGCCAGTGCCGAACGCCATTACTAACCCTGTCACGCTCCATGTGGACGTGAACGGCGACATCTGGGTTGTGAAACAGCCCGGCAACCGCACCGGCAGCGGGTTGTTGCTCGAACGCTACGACTCAACCGGCGCGCTGCTGAATGCGATCACTCGGCAGCAGGTTGGGAGCCTGGTCGGGTTCAACATCTTGCACTTCCGCGATTTCGTCCTCGACGGTCGCGGCGACATCATTATTTCCGTACAGGAGGACCTGGGCCCTGGCATGCTCGAGTGGCTCGATTTCCCTCAATTCAACCGCTTCCAAGCTAACATTGGCGGACGAGTGAAGATCCTGCGGCTGGCCAAAGATGCCTCGCGGGCCTCGGTCATCGCAGAGGTGGATCAGAACTACTACCAGGCCTTGAGCATCAACAACCAACTTGTGATCCGCGATTTCGCGGCCCGCCCCGGCGGCTCACACCAGGCCTCGCTGGCCATCAACCCGAATGGTGACATCGTGGTCGTTCACGTGAACAACTTGGTGTGGCCGGGTAATGGAACCGGCTTCTTCACCATGGATCCGGATAGCGGCGCGATGACTGAAGTTATCCCGGAGAGCTACTTTCGCGATCCGGTCACAGGCGCCCCTGCGCGCGAGGTTCGGCCTGTCTTCGGCGGAGTGGCAGTGCCGGCTTGGGGAAGCATGGGCGCCATTGGCGCCGCAGGCCGCGGTGGCCATGGCGCGGGCACTGAAGTAGACGCGCAGGGAAACTACCTCGTCGGCGGCACCACCGGCTTGCGGGTGGCGCGGATTCCCATTCCGCCGCAGATCACGAACGGCATCTTCTTGGGTCTTCCTTCGAAGGATGTGGAAACATTTCCGCTGAATACCTTTGCCGTGGGTGCGCCGTCTCTTGGCCCCAACGACCTTGCTATAGATAGCGGCGGAGATGTCCTTGTGGCCGGCACGGATCAGAATGCGGTGCTTCAGCCGGGGATTTTCCGTATCACTCCAGACGGCCAACTCTTCCAGATGGCCGTCACCTCGTTAGTCGTCGGGCAACCGTCCCTGGTCGACGTCGTCCCCGCAATCCGCAATGTCACGCCGAAGGATATTCCACCACCGGTTTCGGTGAAGCTCTCCGGGCTCGACGTGAATCAGCAGGGCTGCCCGGGCGATATCGAAATCAGCGCAACCCTCACCAACACTGGCTCGCAACCGCTCACGAATCTCGTCCGCGTGCTCTTCTGGGATGGCGACCCCGGTGCCGGCGGCACAATTATCGGCTCGGCGGACGTCAATCCGCCGCTGGCTGCGGGCGCTGGTGCGCTGGCGTCCTTCCGCTGGCCCAATCCACCGCCGGGCACGAGCAGCATCTTTGTAACCGCCGAAGGAGCGAACACTCTTTCGCGCTCTCTTTTTGTTTGCGTGCCGCTGCCTTCCTCAGGCAGCGATGCCATCGTTCTCTCCCCAGCTACCTCGGCCAACAACGTCGGCTCGCTGCACACTGTCACCGCCACGCTGCTCGATATCTACGGCCAGCCCCTGGCCGGCGCTCCCGTGGACTTCCAGGTCACTGGCGCTAACACTGCGAACGGCACCGCCACAACGGACACAAATGGCGTCGCCACCTTTCACTACACGGGCGCCAATGCCGGACAAGACACCATCTTTGCCGGCTTCCTCGGCGCCACCAGCAACGACGCTATCGCCGACTGGTCCGGCGCGCCCGCGGACACCACGCCGCCCGTTCTCACCGTTCCCGTGGACATGACCCTAGAAGCTAGCGGCGCGTCCGGCGCCGTTGTGAATTTCTCCGCCACCGCCAATGACGACGTGGACGGCAGCGTGCCGGTGAACTGTACCCCCGCATCCGGCTCGACCTTCCCCATCGGGGCCACTACCGTGAATTGCACAGCCACGGATGCCGCAGGGAACTCCGCCGGCGGTAGCTTCTCCATCACTGTGCAGGACACCACGCCGCCGGTGCTGGCAACTCTTCCGAACTTGAACGTCCCCGCCACGAGCGCAAGCGGCGCCAACGCGACCTACGCCTCGCCTGCCGCCACGGACGTTGCCGACCCGAATCCCGCCGTGGTCTGCTCCCCGGCTTCGGGCAGTTTGTTCCCGATGGGTACGACCACCGTCACCTGCACCGCCACCGACGCCTCCGGCAATTCCGCACAGTCGTTCTTCGATGTGAACGTCGCGCTCGGCCTCCCGCGCATCGCTGGCACGCTCGTGGGCAAAGGCTCCGACGCGGCAGGCAACCGCTACTTCGACGTGCGCCTCACCAACACCGGCACCGGCCACGCCCGCAGCTTGAAAATCACGCAAATTCCCTTGCGCACGCTCTCCGGTTCCGGCACGGTGACTCACCTCCCCGCACTGAGCGGCGCGCTGCCGTTCTCGATCGGCAATCTGGATGTGGGCGGCTCCATGACCATCCGGCTCTATCTCAGCGTCCCGACGACGGTGACGCGCTTCTCCATCACCGAAACGGGCACGCTGGTGAACGTGGCCGGCACAATGTACAGCTACTCCACCGCGCAGTCGGTCATTCCCTAAGGAACGAAGCGGCGGCGGAAAAATGCGCAACATTTTGCCTATCGGTCGTTTGCTTTCGAGTAGCAAGCAGCTAGCAGCAAGAAAGTGCTTGTGACACAAAAAGTTAGCGCCATCAGGAGACATGGGATTTGGCAGTCGGCGTGCCTGCTTCTGTGGAAGCGCTCTTTCCGCCTCTCGGCGGAAAAGTGGGGATGTGTCCGAAGGAGGCTTCATCCATGCGCCACTCTTTGCGGTTCGCAGGGGTCCTTGTTGCGGCTCTCCTGTTCCTGACGCCGGCAGTCTGGGCTGATAGCATTACCCTGACCCTGTTGCCCAGCCCGTTCATCAGCGGTACTGCCGGCTCGACCATCGGCTGGGGCTATCAGTTGAGCGCGCCGGCCACGAACACCAACACCTTCGCGTTCATTGGCATCAGCAGCGATCCCTTCCTGTTTGCCACCCCGGACACCAGCATCTTTAACTTTCCCACCGTCGCACCGGGCATGACCGTTACCGTTCCTTACATTCCCGGCACGCAGGGTCTCTTCGAACTCACTTGGGACCCGAATGCTCCGGTAGGCTTCACCAACGTCGGTCTCGTCTTCCTGGATTTCGAGTTGTGCGCTGACCCGTTCGACCCGAGCTCTTGCTCCTCCAGCGGCACCATCGCGCACAACTATTCCGCCACGGTGGTCCCCATCCCCGAACCGTCCACACTCCTGCTCCTCGCCACCGGTCTGACCGCGCTCCGCCTGCGCCGCCGCAGCAGTTGATGTACCGCCGGCCCCGGTCCTGAGACTCTCTGGACAGGGCGGCACTCTGTCCTCCTGAGCGGTGTCCGTTCCCCCGCATGCAGGACGCACGAAGCGAAACATCTCTTCACTCCCACACTTTTACGCTTCCTCACTTCCTTTCTCATTTCCATCCTCTGATCCTTAGCCGGATGCTGAAAAAGTGGGTTTGATTGTCATCCCCAACCGCCGCAGGCGGTGAGGGATCTGCATTGGATGGAAAGCTGAAGAACACGCAGATTCCTCCTCGTCCGCCTCCGGCGAACTCGTCCGAATGACACATTCTCGAGCTTTTCAGCACCCCGCTAGTGTCCTGAGTCAGAGGTTCGCTGCCTAATTCAGCACTCTGTGGAGTGCGGCGTCCCGAAGCTTCGGGATGCCGCCGCTTTGTCTTTGCGAGAGCTTGCTCTCCCCGTTACCGATTGATTCCGGAGCGGCGGCTGCGCACGCCATCGGCACCAGAAGCTCCCCCGACTCGAAAAAGCAGGAAAAACAGAGACGAACCTATTCGGCGAATTTCCAACTCAGCACACTGGGAATCCTTTGAAGAAGTTGGGTTGTGGGTCAGGGCTTCAGCCCTGATGTTAGCCGCTGAATCGAAACAGGGCTTTAGCCCCTGAGGTTCCAGAAGTTTTCGTAGCAATTTCTGGGACGCAACACTAGCCCCTCTCCGTCCGTCTCCGCTACAATGGCTATTCGCGTTACACGGATTCGCATGCCACTCACACAGCGGCGAAAGACGGTCGGCGTGAAGGTAGGCCACGTCCAGGTGGGCGGCGGCGCGCCGGTGGTGGTGCAGTCCATGACCAACACCGACACCGCCGACGTGGCC
>Ga0209172_10001763_pt1 | contig 42991 bp, 33 predicted proteins | sample LarsenN4metaG_FD_184113 | JGI IMG/M metagenome (GOLD analysis project Ga0209172, IMG submission 184113) | Hot spring sediment bacterial and archeal communities from British Columbia, Canada, to study Microbial Dark Matter (Phase II) - Larsen... ... | reverse complement strand
AGCCTTGTTCGTGATACCAACTAAAGGTAGGGTACGTCCACACAGAGGATGTCTCGGATCTGTAACAGTTACGGTTTGTGCTGTTGAAAATCGATGACTAATTGGGGTATTGAGTTGGTTGGGGTTTCCCCTGCTCATCCGCCCCAATTAGCACGACAGTGCAGGCACCACAATCGCCATCGCCACAGCCCTCCTTCGTGCCCACATAACCAGTCAGGCGCAGGTACTCAAGCAGCGTTTGGTTGGGTGACACTCCGCTGAGGCAAATAGTGGAATGATTCAGGCTAAACGTTAAATCCCTTTGAGCTTCAACTGTCACAATGCAACCTACTCTTCTAAAAAATCAGGTGGTGTGATTTCAGGTGATGACTTCAAACAGATACCAAGCAGCAATTCTAAGATTCGGTAGACAAGCCGCTCTTACCCTAGTTATCTAGCACTTGTGTATCTAACTCTGAGGTATCATGCCCTCACAAAAATAGTGCTGACATTTCACTGGCGTCTCTTGCTTGCATACTTCTACCAATTAAGTTGCGCTCATGGGTTATTCCGTTACGAACTGTATAGGGCGAAGCTTGTGGGTTTGGTGTGACTTCAGATACGGTTTAGAGATTCCTTTACACAACGAAATATGGATTGGATCGGTGATGGGTTGAACGCATCCCATGAATTGTTGAGAAACGTTACAGGCTCAGCTTCTTAGCCCCCGGTGATCGTGCTTTTCAACAGGTCGGCGACATTACTCTTTTTGCCATCGAGAGTTGTAAGATCAGTTTTGATCCCTAAAACTGCCTCTCTAGGTGCTATTCAGTTTCTCTCAGAAGGCTTAGCCTGAAACCATCCCAGGTTAATTGCAAAAGGTTGCCCCATTCATTGAACAAAAGTGTGTGAGATGTGCCGACTCAAGCTGATTTAGAACTGCCATAACAGTCTCAGATGATTTGTGAAATGAGAGAGGTGTTGGGAAAAAGCTTCTTTTGGAAACCTTGTCCCAATCCGGATAGGATGGCTATACCAGGAATAGCGGTGCGATCGCTGCTCAACTCAACAAAAGCAACGTTTTTAGAGAGAATTGAGATTACTTCTAGGAAATTCCTTCTCATTTCTAAGTCAGAAGTAAAATGAGACATTCGCATCGGGAAATCTAGAGTGTACCGGAGATAGTCGGGGCTCTCCGCTGCCTAACTACTGATTATCAAGGGGTCCATCGTGACTTTTCAACAAGATCAAATTCAGGCTCTCATTGTTGAAATTGACAGCGTGTTGCAAAAAACATCGCCCCGTTTGCCCTGGGTGATGTCAGGCGATGCCACGCAACAACGTCAAACCCTTGAGCGAATTCGCAACTTTTTAGTCGATCTTCAGCAAGGAAGTTATGCGGCGACTTCTGATCTGCCACCCAATTTGATGGCAGCCTATGACATTTATTCTCAGGGCGCACAACCAAGCGGCGCGATCTCCCCTGCTACAGATGCTGCTTTATCGGCGCAGCAAGTTTTACAAGTCTTGACGCAAGAGATTGGGCTGCTGCGAGCCAACCTGATGCAACCGCTGCAAGCCGAGATGGACACGCTGCGGCAACAGCGAGAAGCCCTGCTGCAAGAGGTGCGTCAACTGGAGCTGCAACGCAATGCCTACGCCTTACCTGGAGCGGTCAACAGTCAGCAGATTGCGGCTGAGGTGGTGCAGGTGTTGATGTCGCATTTACAGACCGCGCTGCCTCAACAAATTGCCCAGAGTATTCAGGCATTGCCGTCTCGCGAAGGCTACATTCCTGCTTATCAAGCAACGGAGCAGATTCGCGCAGTTCAAAATCAGTCGGATGAGTTGCTGGTGAACTTAGACACCACCATTCGCATCGTGTTTGAATCGCTGCAACGAGACATTCAAACCTATCAAGAGTCCCTGGCTCAAGGCGTTGAGCAGATGCATACCCTGGGCCAACAGGGTGAAATGATGTTTTCGGCGCTGGTCAGCCACCTGGCTCAACAAATTGGCCGCGAAGCCTCCTCCTACCTTCAATCTGGAGTGCCGCGCCCAGAAGAAATTGCGTCTGTTGTCCCCCCCTCCTTGACCTCGGCTCCCACCCCACCTCAATCCGCCAAACCCACTGCACCTTCTGCACCCATTGGGTTTCCCTATGCAGGGATTGAGTTAAGCCAAACCGAGCCAGCCGTGCCGTCTTCGGTTGATATCGCGATCGATAGTTGGCTCAACAGCTTGAGCGAGGAGGAGGCCAGTTCTGCCAGCAGCACTGCTTTTCCACAGGTCAATTTAGACGATGTGGATCTGGCAACAGTGGATGCTACAACTCTTGACTTCTTGCTGGATGAATCGGCGATCGCGCCGCCAGCCACGCCGCAGTCAATTCCAGATGACACGACCGACATTGATGCAGCCCTGCAATTGCTAGAGAGCAGTCTTGGTAGTGCAACGACGCAAGCCAGTGAGCTAGCAGCCGAAGCCGAGGCCGTGATTAATCAAGTGCTGGGCATGGAAGTGCCAACTGAATCAGCGGAACCACCTGTTTCACCGATCGCCGCTGAGGTTGATGACCTCTACGAAAGCATGTTTGGTGATCAAACCAGCCAGCCAGAACCAGAGGCGATCGAAGCGGCACCAGAGCCAGTTGGTTTATTGACGACACCCGATAACACTGAGGAATTTGCCCCCGAACCGGGGGATATCAGTGAAGTGTTACCGGGGTTTGACCCGACGGATGGTTGGGATGTTTTAGCTGAAGCACCTGCCGACTTCAGTATGGCTGACTCTGACCTATCCTTTGAGTTGACAGCTCCGGCAGCAACCAGTGAAGTATCTGAGTTGGATCAAGTGGCTGATTTGCCCTTGCCATTAACCGAGCCAGAAACTGCGACCAGCATTGATGAGATTAGCTCCCTGACCGAGTTATTTGCGCCAGAACCTACTTCTGTTGATTCGGGTTTATCTCCTACACTTCCCCTGCAACCAGCTGTCTCTTCTCCACTGGAAGCACCCGCCACCTCAGTTATCGGCGAAGATATCTACATTCCAGCTTCTCCTGACGAGGTTTTGCTGCCTCCCAAGGCTGAAGCCACCGAAACACCATCGGTTGGATTTTGGCTGGATGCCACAACTCTGAGCGACTTGAGTGAAGATCTCTCCAACCTTGAGGAAGGCTTTTTAGATGCGGGAGTTTTGCCGCCTGAGCTAGGTATCGAACTGCCCACTGAACCCTCCTTAGACAGCTGGTTTGAGCCTGAACCGCCGAATCCCGATATTGCGGCTGCGCCTGAGTCTTACCTGCCGTCTCAAGAAACGACTCCAGTTGGCGAAGCAACGACATTCGATCGCCCAGAAAGCTTTGAGCAAATCAGTTCAGAGCCAATTCCGGTTTACGAGCCACCCATGCTGATCGAAGATGGGTTTGAATCAGGCGAATCATTTGTCACACCGCCGCAATCAGAGGCAGATGCCCCGGTGCCATTCACCCTAGAAGGCATGGATGATCTGTTTGTTGATGAACCGACGGTTGAAGCGGCTCCACCCCCTGCGATCGTCCCTGAGTTGACGCCCCCTGTCTTTACCTTAGAAGGCATGGATGACCTGTTTGCCGACATTCCACCCGTGTCCGCTACACCCGCTCCTCCACCCGGCATGTCCTCTCCTGCAACCCTGGGTGAGACAGATTCTCAGCCCTTCACCTTAGAAGGCATGGATGACTTGTTTGGCAATCTACCATCCAGCGATGCACCGTCTGTCTCGTCTGAGTCTCAAGCTACTGCCGAGAGTGATGATTTCTTTGGTGATTTTCCAGGCTTAGAACCCCCTGCGGTTTCCATGCCAGAGGCCATGACACCGAGCGGCACAGCTGATTTCTTTGGCGACCTTGGCTTACCCGAAGCTCCGGTTACTCCTGCTCCAGAAACGGCGCAATCCCCTCAAGCAGAAGACCTATTTGGCGGTTTTCCTGATTTTGAAGTACCCAGCACTCCAGCCCTCGCAGATATGACTCTAGAGGATAGTGGAGTGTTCTTTGGTGATCTATCCCCCGCAGCAGCAGCGGCTGAACCCGCAATTGAGGTGACTCAACCCACCGCTGGGGACGATCTGTTTGGTGATTTTCCGGCTTTGGATGTGCCCGATAGTGTACCCGAAGACATGACTCTAGCGGATAGCACTAACTTCTTTGGGGATTTGCCGCCTGTTGAGCCACCCGCGACACCGACACCCACCACTCCGCCACCTGACTCTGAGGATCTGTTTGGTGATTTTCCGGCTTCTGATGTGCCGAGTGGTGCGCCGGAAGACATGACTCTAGCGGATAGCGCTAACTTCTTTGGGGATTTGCCGCCTGCTGAGCCACCCGCGACACCGCCACCCATCACTCTGCCACCTGACTCTGAGGATCTGTTTGGTGATTTTCCGGCTTCTGATGTACCGCGTGGTGCGCCGGAAGACCTGACGCTGGCTGATAGCGCCAACTTCTTTGGGGATCTGCCTCCAGTGGAAACGCCTACCCTCAATTCATCTGAAGAACTGTCACTGGCAGGTGAGATCGACTTCTTCCCCGAAGAACCGCTCTCCCTGACTTTAGAGGAAGCATCGACTCCGGTTTCGCCAGAGCAATCCAGCTCAGATACTCCTGCGGTATTCACGATTGAGCAAGTGAATGGCGTTTTTACTGAAGTTGAGTTGCCCAGTGCACCGATCGCCACGGTTCGCTCTGGACAACCTAACTTCGTGATCGAAAATCGAGCGGGTGTTTTTGTCGAAGTTGCGTCTGGTATGGACTCTCAGCCCAATCTGGAAGGCGAAGGTTTTGCAACCTTAGACAGTTTGTTTGACGACCCAGACCCAAACGCAGAAAAAAAAACACAAGGCTTCTAGCTGAAGTGCTGGAGCCGCCTTCTCTCTCTGAGTCTGTTTCCCAACCCATTCCACCCTTAGCGATCGCCCCCACCGCTACTAATTTGACGATTTCTCAACTAGCGACTTACTTACCCCGGTTGGGTGCTGACGCGGCTACCGACCCCAGCGAGTATTATCTCGGTTTGCATTTAGGGAGTGATGCCCTCGTAGCTGTTTTGCTCGACCCTGCCACTCAGCAAATGCAACCCCTCGGCGCTTTGCACTGGCGATCGCCCATGACTTCCGCCTTGATGCCAGCCCCTGATACAGCCCCGCTCACGGTTGGAACCACGAGTGAAGCCACGTTGATTGAGCAAATCCTGTCCTACAGTCCGCAGTATTTAAATTCGACGATTCCGTTCTATTGTCCCCAGACCTTGACCTGGCAACCTGAGTTGCAATGGTCAGCCACCCAAAAAATTACACTGCACCAGTTGCGTCAAAAGCTGACTGGCTTGTTGATGAGTCTGGATCTGCAACCGTGGGCGACGGGTGCAACCGCTGCTGACTCTTCGCTGACCAACGTTGCTTTAGGGGGTGTGTTTGTCAGCCGCTCAATTGGGTACGCCGAAGCCTATGAGCTGAACCAGCGAGAGGCGATTTTGGCAGCCGGATTAGTTCGCTCACCCGAACAGATTTATTTCGTCGAAGGGGCGATCGCTGCTCTGCTAGCTGAAGCGACACCCACTCCGGCTTTGACCCCTACAGATGCTGTGCAACGGGGAACTGTCACCAATCTGCGTGAAGGCCCAACTCTGTTGGTGCTGATGGAAGCCGCTGCTACTGAACTGCTGCTGGTAGACCTGCCCACCGACTTGACCCAGCTCCGGCGGGAAGACTGTCATTTGCGCGAACTGAAGTATGGCACTAACGCGCTGGAGCAGGATATTATCTGCCAGTTGATCTATCCCGTTTTGCAACGCAGCAAACAGTTAGCCCTGCGCGATCGCCCGCTTCCTGGTGAGCCAGATCTCGCGCTGCGTGCCCAATTGATGCAGCAACTCAACAACCATGCGCTAGGTGATGCACTGGCGACAGTGGCTCGACGCGTGCGTGACACCCTTTGCCGTCAGCCTTCCGTCTCGATTCACATGAGTGGTCAGGCATGGCAAATCACAGAAGCCGAATTGGATCGGCAGGTTTTGCAACCCTATCTCGCCGTGCTCAACCGCGAACTTAACCCGCTTCTGAGCCAGACGGGAGTGGATGCCGCTGCTGTCAGACAGGTAATTTGTGTCGGGGAGATCGCGCAAAATCAAGCCGTTTGTAGCTGGCTCAAGCAAAAACTGCCCAACACTACCTTGATCCGCCCGAATCGCGCTCTGGCAAACAGCACCGTCGCCCGTGGGTTAGCCCTCACAGGGTGCTACCCGGCGATGCTCGATGCGACTCGCCACCAATACAGCGACCTCTTCCTGCTGCAAGAGTTATTGACCGTTGTGCCAGATACCCCCCTCAGCTTGGGACAAATTTTTCATCGGTTAGAGCGGCGTGGCGTTAACACAAACGCGTGTCAGCGCACCTTGCTTCACCTGTTAGAGGGGCACTTGCCGCCCAGTCTGTTGCCCCAGGCCGAAGCGCAAGCGCTGTTAACCCTCCGCAGTTTGCATCACGGCAGTTATCAAGCTTTACGGGCGATCGCGCCATTCACTAAAGACAACAACCAGTATCGGCTCAACCCAACCGCCAAAGACACGTTATTGCGTCACTTAGAAACAATTTTCGCGACTACGCCCCAATCCCTGGAGGAGCCGCTTCCCTTTGGTCTGCCAATTGTGCCAACTAGCCACGCAAGTCATTCATCGCGCCTTTAAACCAAAATCGGAGGCAAAACTTTGCCCCCGATCTCACAGTTATTAAGCGCACGTCCTGTTAGGAAACGCACCCAATCAGATTGGCATCCTGCCATTCGAGCGTGTCGCCGATTAACTCACCCGTATGGTAAGCCGCCAGTAGCACTTCGCTGGTCTTGCCCCAGGCGATCGCCCCTGTCGCGTCTAAGCCAATTGCCCCTAACTCACGCTGGTTTTTCTGCGCCTCGGCGATCGACTTCTCAAAGGCCTGGGGCAAAGCCATACCGTCATCAACTCGCACCACAATCCGAGCGGCGAGACATTCATTAATAATGTCTTCCCCAATTCCGGTGCAACTCACCCCGGCCTTGGGCGTCGCATAATTCCCGGCAGGCATCGCCGAATCGCTGACGCGACCAATTCGCTCAAAGCCTTTGCCACCCGTGGAAGTGCCTGCCGCAATTTGACCATTTTGATCGAGGGCAACCACGCCAATCGTGCCGCGCCCCGCGTTGTCTTCAATCAGCTCTTTCTCAGCCACCACACCCGCCATCTCATGGGAGAAGTTGCCTGCCCGCTCCTGGATCCATTCCTGCAAACGAATTTCAGTCAGTGGATCAAAGCTGGGCACCCCTAACTCGCGCAACAGCTCTAGTGCCCCGTGATCAGACAACACGCGATCGTCTGACTCTTGCAGGTAAGCCGCAATCTGAATCGGATTTTTAATGCGAGAAACATTGATCACGCCGCTAAACCGTTGCAGATTGCCATTCATCAAGGCGGCACTCATGCGAATCTGCCCATCTGACTGCAACACAGAACCTGTACCCGCGTTAAATCGGGGATCGTCTTCTAACAACTGACAGCCATAGATGACTGCATCAACCGCATTAGCACCGTTCTGAAGCTTGGCGTAGGTTTGCTCAATTACGGCATAGAGCGATCGCCGCACGATCTCGGCACCACCCTTGCCTTTTAATGAGCTACCAGCTCCTCCGTGAATAATTAGTTTTGGTTGCACCCTCGTTACTCCGATGCTTTGCTGATTGCGTCTACATACTTTTCGGCCTCATCAGCGGTTGGCCCCGATACGATGATGGCGTAGTTCACCACTTTATCAGTGATCGGGTCACAAACCGTCATTGCCACGTAATCGCCCTTAATGCCTTGAATGCTTGTTTCATCAAGCCCTTCAACGCCATCAAATTGCAACTTTTTGAGCGCATCCGTAAATCGAGCTTTGCACGTACCCGCAGGCACCTGCCATTCGCCGCGACTGTAAGAAATTTCTGGGGGTTTTGCCTGGAGGGTCAAAGGCAGACTGAACGTAACACCAAAAGTAGCGATCGCTACCATCCAGCGAGATAATTCATCCATAGAAACACGTTTAGACAAGCCAGCAACAGGAAAGTACGCTTATCATATCAGCCACCTCAATCAGAATCCGGTCGGCGGCGGCTACTAACCTGCAAATCCTTTAATTTTCTGACATCGGCTGATCGGCATCTTTTGCAGCACTCGAACGACGTCGCCGACAGCGTTCTGAGCAATACTTCACATCATCCCAGCAGTCTGCCCATTTTTTGCGCCATTCAAACGGTCGTTGACACACCGGACACACTTTAGAAGGCAAATTTGATTTTGAACGGGCACTTCCCATAACAATTAACGTTAGTCCATCACTTTCTCTATAAAAGATAACGAAACGGATTTCTCAAGTAACAGGCAACAGCGATCGCTATGGCAGCTTCAAATCTCAGTCAACTCACCATCGTGCTGGTTGAACCAGCCGGGGCCAGAAATGTCGGCATGATTGCACGAGTGATGAAAAACTTTGGTTTGCGTAAACTCGTGCTAGTGAAACCTCACTGCGATCCTCACAGTGAAGAAGCGCAGCACATGGCAGTTCATGCAGGCGATGTGTTAGCAGCCGCGACGATCGCCCCTTCCCTGCCGGAAGCGTTGACGGGTTGCCAGCGCGCGATCGCCACCACCGCCCGTCCCCGTAGCCTCTCAACTCCGCTCGAAAATCCTCGTGAAGCGTTGCCCTGGTTAATCAACGAGCCAGCAACCCAGATCGCGAGTGCGCTCATTTTTGGCCCTGAAGACCGGGGCCTCAGCAACGATGAATTGAACTACGCTCAGCGGTTTGTTGGCATTCCCAGCGATGATGCTTACCCCTCCCTGAACCTGGCTCAAGCTGTGGGCGTGTGTTGCTATGAGCTGTATCAGTGGGCGATCGCGCAGCAGCCAACCCCAGATTTCTCACCTGGCACAGAATGGGTCAACACTCCTAATACCGCACCATTGGATCAACTCGAAGGCTTCTATCAGCAGTTGGAAGCGGTGCTGCTCAAAATTGGTTATCTTTACCCCCACACCGCGACGAGCCGGATGCAGAAATTTCGAAGACTAACCGGGCGTGCCCAACCTTCGACGGAAGAACTCGCGATGCTACGCGGTATTTTGCGTCAGGTTGCCTGGGCTAGTCAAACCCAATCAGCGATCGCAACGCCTGATCTGGAAAGCATCAATTCTGATGAAATCATGGATTAAAAATTTTCTAGGCTAAATTACTGAATCCAACCTGCGATAGATGTATGATTACTTTTAAGTAAATTGACGTAGTTCAAATACAGCGTTGCTCAAGATGGTGAACAGAAGCTCTCCTTGAGAAAATTCTTTAAGCTATCTAGACGATCTTAGACTTGATTCTTATCACCTGCGAAGGCTGAACTAGCCGTTCGTAAGAGATTTTAGAAGTCTATCTACTATTGCTACCTGTATAGAAAACACAATCAAAACTCTGTAGCGGCTTCAGTGGAGTCAGCCAATTTAGCTTGCGGCTCATTACACTGGAAGAGCTAGTACATCTGTCTTATAAAGCCTGAACGTCACTATATCCAGACAATTGAGCGACTTTGTCACGTTTCACGTTTGCAAGATCGGCGAAACTGAGTCGAGCAATTTTTTGTACTGCGAAATATCTTGAGGCGATTTCGTAATACTTTTAATCGTTTTGGAAGGTTTGGTTTACAATGTCTCCTGATTTGAATCGGCCTGAGAGGAGTGAATTTATGCCAGATTCTCGCAATCTGCCGCCTAAGCATCATATAAATGGATATGCATCGATAGGTAAATCGCGAGAGTCTAGCGATCGCACAGCCCGTTTCTATACCCGTGATGGCGAAAGTCGCCTCAAGCGTGACATGGCACTTAACTCTCAACCCGATGGAGCCAGCAAGCGGCGCTCCGCTGCTGACAGCTACCAACCCCATCAAGATCGCTCTCCCGCCAATTACGTTGATCATTCTGTCGCAACACCACCCGCTTACCCAGGGAGTTGGGTCGCAGCGGAAGCAGAAGTGCCGCCTAGTTGGGAAGCCGACGAGCCGTATGAGGCTAGCCCTGCAATCGCCCCTGACCAAGCGGCAGCTTGGATGCCGCCCCGCCCGACATTTACCACCCAATCGGTGCCGCGTAAGCTATCTGACTTGTCGGGGCAAGTTCCAGAGCGTGTTGCCTACCGCCCCACTCGATCGCCGGGTTCCTCAACGCTTGGCTATGGCGAGCCGCGACGGCCTGTTTCGAGTAATGCGACACGCCGCCCCCCCGTTGCTAGAGGAACAGAACCCGAACCCACTCGACGACGGCGGACTGCTTCTTCCAGTTGTTTTGCTCCGGTGCCACCTCAACGCGGGCGATCGCAATCGAGGCCTGGCAAGTCTTCCAGTCGCTCCTATGGAAAAGGACTGAAAGCGGTGCTTTACACGGCCCGTATGGTGATCTTTAGCATTGGGGTTGGTGTGCTGGCTGGCACAATCATGTCAGCGTGGGATCCTTCCAGCCGAGCGCCTGCTGACGCTTCTCAAAATATTGGCCAAACTGCAACGATTAGCGAGGTTGCCCCCTCAGCTCTGGGCGATCGCGCACCTGAGCCAGTCCAGGCGATCCCAGATTTGCAGACGGCTGTTCAGGCGATTGCTGACAAGTATGCCGATGCCACCGCAACTTTCATGCCAAGCGCATTTATCCTCGACTTGGATACGAATGCGTTTGTTGATGTCAACGGTAGCAAGCCACTGGCCGCCGCTAGCGTGATTAAAGTCCCAATCTTAGTCGCTTTCTTTCAAGATGTTGATGCAGGTAAGATCCGGCTTGATGAAATGCTGGTGATGCGCAAGGAGCTGATTGCCAGCGAAGCGGGAAGTATGCAGTATCGCCCTGTCGGATCGAAGTTTTCGGCGCTTGAAACTGTCACCAAAATGATTGAAATCAGCGACAACACCGCAACCAACATGCTGATTGATCGTTTGGGTGGGGCTGCCGTGCTAAATGAACGGTTTAAGAGTTGGGGGTTAGCCAATACATCCATTCACAACCTACTGCCCGACGTTGAAGGGACGAACATCACCAGTGCCAAAGACATGAGTCTGCTGCTCGCTCGGATCAGCCAGGGTGAGTTGGTGTCTGCGCGATCGCGCGATCGCTTGCTAAGCATTATGCGCAAGACGATCAACAACAGCCTGCTGCCGCGTGGCTTAGGGGCTAAAGCGACGATCGCCCACAAAACGGGCACGATCGCGATCAGCTTGGGCGATGCAGGTTTAGTAGATTTACCAAACGGTAAGCGCTATGCAATTTCGGTGTTGGTGAAGCGTCCTGCGAATGATCGGCGGGCTAACAGCTTGATTCAGCAAACGTCGAGAGCGGCCTACGATCACTTTATGAAGCCCTCAGTCCTGCCTGCTGCCACAACACCCACACCTAACACGCAAACTGACTCTCGCCAAGCTGCTTCTAACGAGCCTGTCTCGTTTGAGAGTACTAACTAATAGTTCACCAGAAGAACTTTGCAGGGTCGATAGTGACTGAGTCATTGGTTATTGCTCATTCGTTTTCTCTACCTGGCAAAGTTGGCTTGGCAGACTCTAGGGTTAGCGCAGTAAGACTGGGGTGGATTTCTTCTGTTGATCTATCCCACAATCTGTTGCGCAGCAAGCTGATTAACTGGGAATAATTGATTCTTCTGGCGATCGCTCCAACTCATCAAGTTGTTGCCAGAGGTAACGCATTAACTCTTCTAACCCCAGTCGCGTCACAGCTGAAATCTTGAATACGGGTCTTTGGCTGGCTTCTCGCAGTTCTTGCGCCAGGGCTTCAATCAACTCTGAATCTTGCTCAACCACGTCGATCTTATTCAGCACGAGAATTTGGGGGCGATCGGACAATCCACGCCCATACGCTTCGAGTTCTGTTTGAATCGTTCGGTAGTCAGCTAAGGGATCGTTACTCGTTACATCGACGAGGTGCAGTAGCAACCGAGTACGCTCAACGTGGCGCAGAAAGTCATGCCCGAGGCCGATCCCCATGTGTGCCCCTTCGATCAAACCAGGGATATCGGCGAAGACGGTGCCATCCCCCGTCGGCTTTCGCACCACACCCAGGTTAGGAATCAGCGTCGTAAAAGGGTAATCGGCAATTTTGGGGCGAGCGGCTGATAACGACGAAATCAGCGTGGACTTACCTGCATTGGGTAGCCCGATAATGCCTACCTCAGCCAGTAACTTTAGCTCTAGTCGTAACATCCGCACTTCCCCCGGCAGCCCTGGCAAAGCCCGTTCAGGGGCACGATTGCTGTTACTCAGAAAGGCCGCATTCCCTAGCCCCCCTTTGCCCCCGTGGACGACTGTAAAAACTTGCTCTGGCTGCGTTAAATCGCCCAATAACTCATCGGTTTCGGCATCGTAAATCATTGTGCCGCAGGGCACTTCAACAATTAGGTCGCGCCCAGAAGCACCCGTGCAGTTTTTGGGGCCGCCGCGCTTGCCATCATCTGCTTTAAAGATGCGGGCGTACTGAAAATCTAATAAGGTTTGCAAGTTTTCGACGGCTTTTAGCACGACATCGCCACCTCTGCCACCGTTGCCTCCGGCAGGTCCCCCAGCAGGTACATACTTTTCACGCCGGAAGGCTACAATCCCGTCGCCACCGTTACCTGCCTGTACTTGAATCTCTGCCTGATCAATAAACTGCATGAATTTTTGTCGCTTTGCTACGTTGCTGTGAATCGAGGAAAAACTCAATTCTCTTCTTTCATGATAAGAAGTTGCATTGTAACTGGTTCGGGTGATCACAAATTGGCGATCGCACTACCTTCTTGAATCAATCCCAGCTACTTTTTTGTTTAAAGCACTCATAAATCCCCTGCACTTGCTGCAATCGCTCAGATTGAGCCGAGTTGGAACTTGTTAGAAGTTTCGGGCGATCGGGTTACTTAATTTGACACCAAAACTTTTCCCCGACTGGGCTGCTTCGCCGCTTTGCGTAGACGTTTTTAACGTGAGTTTTCACCGTATTCAAGCTGATTTGCAGGAGTTTGGCAATTTCTTGATAGGTGTACTCTTGCTGTAAAAGCATCCAAATTTGAGCTTCACGTTCGGTTAAGTCAAACTTCTTCTGGTCAATTTGCAGGTCTTCTCGCAACGCCTCGTAACAGTCTTCGATGGTGACAAAAATATAGTCATTCAGCGTATGCTCTGAAGCCGTTGCACCGACTGCAAAAGCACCTGCATCCTGCAGCCAATTGGCTCGCAGCCGAATGATTTGCGTCTCTGAGATTTTAAACTCCAGCACGACCGAAGTTTTATCGACTGAATTGGCATGCAGCAGATGATGACAAACTTCTGAAATAGCTGCGGGCAAGTTATTTTTAGCCAGTTGAGCCTGGTTCATTTGAACCGACAAGTCGCGTGCGCGCTGGTTCCAATAAAGGGGTTTTAAGTTCCGAGCCACAATCACAATGCCTTGGGGCAAAGCATCTAAAAGGTGGCTCAAGAGCGCATTCATCTCAAGGACTGACACCGCTTGCAAACTCCGCCGCCGCTCCCGCTCAGATGGCAGTGCAGCAACCGTAGGAGCTTGGGCGCTGCGCTCAATGAGACTAATGACTTTTTCACTCGCTGATTCACCAGCCATAGGACGAGCGCGATCGCCCGACATGGTTTTGTTGGCAATGCAATCAGGTGAATTCATATTCATTGCGACATCCTCAGGTATTTGAGGACATTCTCTAAACTCAGCCTACCAACCTGCAACGAGTAACAAGAAGGCTCCTCCACTCCAACGAAGCCGCCCCTCATAGTCAGAAGTAGCGTGAAACAGGGTGAAGCAGGGTGAAGTTTTTCAAGGCGATCCTATGAAAATACTGACAAGTAGTCAATAATAGAGAGGTGTTTTTTGTCCGCACAATTAGATGTAGCTGAAGCGCTCTGGATCTTACGTTATTCCAGACGAAAGCTTTTGTCTGTGCAATCTACCTCGCTCTCTTTCGGCCTAAACTCTATCTTCTCTAGTAAATCCGGCTATTTTTGCAGAGGCACTTTGCTAACACTATGCAAATTGTCCGATTAATTACTTTTGATTGCCTCACCCTTTTGGGTACTTATCACACCGCTATTGCTTGCTAATTGCTATTTACCTAACTATTTCTAATGCGTCGATTAAAGCTTGTTTCCAACACGACGAATGAAATTACACCCGCTCTACTAGATGCCTACTTTTCAAAAACTCACCAGCGAACTCATACTGCGGCTCTGATTCAACGGGGCGGGTTAACTCGACGACGAGCGGAGTACTTTGTGCGGTTGTGGGCTTACTTGCAACTAAAACATCAAGTCGCCGAAAGTGAACTTGATCCTCAGCCATTTACTCAACTGTCTCCCTTGCCTGAAGCGGTCGCCTGTACTCATCGTGAGGCTTCAGAGCTGTTTTATAGTGGTCAAGAACGAGGTAGCGATCGCGCGGCTGGCATGATGATTGACCGCTTCGTTGCCCTGGGTTTACTCGAAAAGTGGTTTGACGGGCAAAGTCTCTGCTTACAAGTGCGGAGCTTGCCAGAGTTGCAAGTCACCCCAACCCAGACAAACCAATCCGCTGAGTTAGTGGCTGATGCGTTTAACCCACGCACAGATGCAGTACCCACTGCCAATTTAATTGCTCGTAGTTATGCCGAGTTAATTCAATCAAACCGTAGCCTCAAAGATCCGCTGGCAGCTTCGCACAAAATTGTGCGCGTATTGCGTGGGTGGGCCAACCAATACCCAGAGGGAATGCGGGTGCTGCGGCGAAAAGATAATCGCAACCCGGTTGCAATTACAGTTCTCTATCCGATTCACAGCAATTCAGAAGGCATCTTCTTTCAGCCTTTCAGTAAAGGGGTGTACTTAACTGCCGATAATGAAGAAGATCCGTTTCAAGCAGCAGAAGCTGGGGATGCAACGTGTACGGCTGTCTACGTAAGAGCGTGGACGATTGATATGCCGTACTTGAAACGAGAAGCGATTCGCCTGCTGCTCAAGGATACCCAGCAAGCCATGCGAGAGCTTCGCAATGATTTTCCGAATCTTTGCGATATTTATTCTGCCTTCATTCACCCTGCCTATGAAGAACTGAAGCTGGCTTTGGGGTTTCAAGAGGTGTCGAGTGATAAGCAGCGCTCTTACTCGTGGATTTATCTGGCGCTTGATAACTTTTTGGCTTTGGATATGGATGAAATTGTTGACAAGCTTAGGTTTGGGGCACCTCAGCAGGATTAGGAGTTGTCAGACTCTTTTTCTGAAGAAAGTTAAATTTGCCTTATCTTTAACCAGCTTTGGTGTAAAGAGCGCAAGCTTCTCAAGCAGGCAAGCAACAAAAATACACGCTGCCTAGTAGGATGGATCACTATAAAGAAAAGCTAAAAAATCAACTTCAATCGCCATGAGCCAACCCGACAGTATTGCACCCCACGGTGGAACTCTGATTAACCGCATCGCGAACCCAACCCAACGCGATGAATTTCTCAGCAAGGCAGACTTTTTGCCGCGTGTGCAACTTGATGCACGGGCTGTCTCTGACCTGGAAATGATCGCGATCGGTGGCTTTAGCCCATTAATAGGCTTCATGGAGAAAGACGACTACGATCGCGTTGTCAACGAAATGCACCTGGCAAACGGCTTGCCGTGGTCAATTCCAGTCACGCTGTCAGTCAGTGAAGAAGTTGCAGCACCACTGAAAGAAGGCAACTTAGTTCGCTTAGACAACGCTGAAGGACGCTTCATCGGCGTGTTAGAGCTGACCCAAAAATATACCTACGATAAACGCCATGAAGCCCTCATGGTTTATCGCACCAACGAAGAAAAACATCCCGGTGTTGCTGTCGTCTATAACCAGGGTGCAGTCAACTTAGCAGGCCCGGTTTGGTTGCTTCAGCGCGATGCCGATCCCCGCTTCCCCACCTACCAGATCGATCCGGTCGAGTCGCGCAAGCTATTTCAAGACAAAGGCTGGAAAACCATTGTCGGCTTCCAAACCCGAAACCCCATCCACCGCGCCCACGAATACATCATTAAATGCGCGATGGAAATCGTCGATGGGCTGTTCCTGCACCCGCTGGTTGGTGCTACCAAAGAAGATGACATTCCCGCTGATGTGCGGATGCGTTGCTACGAAATCATGGTGGAAAACTACTTTCCCCATGAACGCGTGATCCTGGCAATTAACCCTGCGGCAATGCGCTATGCTGGACCGCGTGAAGCCATTTTCCATGCGCTCGTGCGCAAGAACTATGGCTGCACCCACTTTATTGTTGGGCGTGACCATGCAGGCGTTGGTGACTATTACGGCACCTACGACGCTCAGCACATCTTTGACGAATTTAACCCCGGTGAATTAGGGATCACCCCGCTCAAGTTTGAGCACGCTTTCTATTGCCTGCGTACCAAGCAAATGGCCACCACCAAGACCAGTCCCAGCACCCGCGAAGAGCGGATTCACCTATCGGGGACGAAGGTGCGTGAAATGTTGCGTCGCGGTGAATTGCCACCACCAGAGTTCTCTCGTCCTAAAGTTGCACAAGAGCTGGCACGCGCGATGCAGATCAACGAACCTTCCTACGAAATCTAGGTCTGGTGTAGAATCGCAAACCTTAGAACCCTGGGATTTTCAAGATCCTGGGGTTCTTTGTGTCAGCTCGGTTAAGGACGCGATGTTTCGGCCTCGGTTTGAGCCGCAGATTTATTTCTCAAATCAATCTTGGCCCGGAGTTCATCCTTAATCCGGTTCAAGATCGAGGCTTCATCTAAGGATGCAAGAATGCGGCTGACCACCGTTTTTGGCCCTTCCGGTCCCCAAGACGCGCCATTCGCTAAATATTCTTTTGCAACCTGGCCAATACCGTAGGTCGAAACCCCAGCTACGCCCGCCTGGGTGACAGCAACAGACGCATAAGCAGCGAGAGACAGCCCTCCGGTCGCGGGGGCAGACAGCCCTAATAGTCCTTTGAGCGAACTTAAGCCTAAATTGGCAAGCAACTCCCCAGCGGTGATGCCACCCATCGCAACCGCGATCTTCTGCAAGAGCTTAACGGCTCCCTGCTGTGTCATGGGAATGCCATAGAGCCGCGATAGCGAAACCAGCATCGCCACATCAATCACTGCGCAACTGAGCAAATCGACGACCGTTAAAGGATTCAGCGCGATCGCCACCGATTTTGTCATCACCGAGTTCCAGATCAGGCGATTGGCATTTTGCTCCCGAATCACCATCTTGCGCTGCACCAGCCGTTCATTGACATCATCGGCAAACAGCATTGAGTTGAGGGCTACGAGCGATTTGCCTTCGCGGTTCAAAATTTCCAAAATCTTGAGCTTGAGATCCTCAACCTGCGGCGCACCTTCACTCAGTTTGGCTGTGACACGCCCATCGGGTAAGCGCACGGCTTGCGCCACCAGGGGAGATGCCGCTGCCATCACAATCTCATCGGGCGACAACAGTTCTCGCACGCGCTCATCGCGGATCTTTTCGTAAATGGCGACGCGATCGGCTTCAGGATACTGATCCACCTTATTGAATACAAGAATCAAGGGCTTGCTGGCCTGACGCAAATCCGACAGGGCTTGATACTCCACCTTAGTCATGTCCCCGGCAATGATGAAGAGAATCAGGTCAGCCTGCTTGGCGATCTCTTTTGCCAACGCTTCGCGGGCTTCTCCAGCCACTTCATCGATCCCCGGAGTGTCGATCAGCTCAATTCGAGAATTACCAATGCTGGGCAAACTCACCCGCAACAAGGAGCGATCGCTGCCTTCAATCTTTTCGCTAGAGACTCGCCAGCTCGCGCTCTGGCAAGATTGAGTGACCCCATGAATCGCGCCCGTATCAAAGACTTTTTCACCCAATAGCGCATTCAGCAGCGACGACTTACCCCGCCCGACCATACCAAACACGGCGATATGCACCACCTGGTGATCGAGCTTTGCCATGAGCGACTCTAACCCTTGAATCTCAGGCTCTAAGCCTTGCCGCTCTTGGGGGGTCAAATCGAGGTTTTCGACCAACTCATGCAAAGCATTCTGGGCTTCTCGATAATTTAAATCGGACTGAATTTCTTCAAAGCCCGTTAGCGTCTCCTCCAGTTCTGTTTCATCATCCAAAATTTCGGGTACACGCACAATTTCAGAGCCAGGGTGAGACAAAGCTAAAGTTTCCGCTTCTATCTCTTCAAAGAGCGCAATCGTCTCTTCTAGCTCTTTGGCATCATCAAGTGGCTTGGGTACTTGTCCTTCAGAACTTAGGTCAGACATAGACAGCCTTAAAGCATCAAGTAATTAGCAGGTTACGGTTTGGATTGGGGGCCGAGTTGCTTTATTTCTTCCCGCGATCGCCCAATTTTACAAAACCAGACCTCTTCTCGATCCTAGAAGAAACTCGACCGATTGGCAGGTGCGGCTTTCCTACTGGGTGGGCTTCAGCTCGACGCACTCGTGTAAAAGCGCAAGGCAAATCGCCAAAACCCAGCCGACAGATAGAACAAGGCGATCGCTAAAAGTGCGGCTGCAATCAACCAGCTCCACTCACCCCGACCTAAAATCACCTCTGCCGGAATTGTCGTCAGAAAGGCAACTGGCACCACAAAGGTAAAGAACACTCGAAAACTCATGGGATACGCCACCATTGGGTAACGCCCTGCCTCCAATAAGCCTCGCAGCACCTCGGTCACATTATAGATTTTGACAAACCAGATGCTCATCGCCCCCAACATAAACCACAGGCTGTAGAGAATTACGAAGCCAAACAAGAGTGGGATGCAGCCGAGCAAATAGCTAATGAATGGAAGGTTAAGCTGAGTGCCTGCGTAAACCACGATGAGTGCCCCAAAAATGAGATCGGGCAGTCCCCAGGGAGAAACCGTATGCGCCGACAACCAAAATTGTGAACTGATCGGTTTGAGCAAAACAAAGTCGAGCGTGCCTTGCTGAATATGACGCACGATCCGGTTCAGGTTAGGAGCTAAAAAAGTGCTGGAAAAACCTTGCAATAGGGTAAAGATGCCCAACACAATTAAGGCTTGCTCCCAATTCCAGGACTGGAACTGATACCCCGTACGGTAGAAGAGAAACAGCCCAAAGATACTGCCCGCTAACCCTCCCAGGCTGCTTAGGGCAGCTAAGACAAAATTGAGCCGATACTCTAACTCGGCCGCGATCGCCGTTGCCCAAAATAATTGCAACACCTGGAAGTAGCGAGCCATTTGTTAAACCTTTGTTATCCGCAGATCTAGCTTACCAAGCTCACCAAAGGAAGAGAAATCAGCCCTTCAATTCATCCGATCGCAGGACGGATTAGTTTTTATCTTGTGCGAATCTATTAATAGAAAGTCTTTTCGTTTCTTCCGGATAGTGAGCGAGTTAAGGCGTTGCTGGTTGTCCCTGTTCCCTGCATTTTCGATTCCGTAATTGCCCTCCAGCAACCTGTAGTTAAAGGCGACACATGCTTGACTACATCAAACACCGCAAACCTCAGTAAAGGAGGTTCTTATGAAAGTTATCTTCACGCCTGTTTTGGCACTTTTGTCCGTCATGTCTGTTTCCGTCGCTCCCCTGCGGGCGGCAGAGCCGGCTGACGTACAGCGTCTGATTGAAACCCGCGAATGCGCTGGTTGTAACCTTTCCAATGCTGATCTGTCAGGTGCCTTTTTGTTAGGCGCAGATCTGCGTGATGCCAATCTTAAAGGCGCAAATCTTGTGAATGCCAACCTGGAAGGGGCTGACCTGACTGGGGCAAACTTGCAAGATGCTAACTTGACAGGAGCTTTTGCTAGCAACACTGTTTTTCAAGACGCGAACATGCGTGACTCGCAACTGACTAATGCAAACCTCAGTCACTCGATTACAACGGGTGCTGTTTTGGTTGGGGTTGAGTTAAAAGGCGCGAACCTTTTAGAAAGTGGCATTAGCATCGGTGGTGACTAATTGAAGGCGCTTGCCGATTGCCATTGCTTTTAACAATTTATTTTTATGTGAGCGATCGCCCTTGCTTGACCGGAGCGATCGCTTTGGCGTTTTAGCAGGCTCAGAAGTTATCGAAGTACTGGAAAAAGTTAGGATGGGTTATAGCGGAGATTTGGGGGCGGCGGAGCCGCAAGACCGGGGGCCTTCACGCTTGTAGGGGCCTCACTCCCATCCAACCCCCGTAAGGTCATGCGTGTTGGGGTTGGATAGTTAGCTAGTCTGACGTTGAGGGTAATAAGATCAACACTTCGATCGCTGATAGAGGGGACAGGTGACGTGAGGCGGAGGTTATGACTATGGGTTGCAGTAGGGACATTGCGCCGGATTCACCCACTTAATTCCGTCGGGAAAAAGTTTTGTCTCGGTCGCTCCACAACGCTGACAACGATAAACAGCTGTTTTTGTCGATCGGGTGGGTTGATGACACAACTCGCAGGGCAAGCCAGGTAAGCGCTCTATCAACTCAAAGCCGGGGGTTTGGCAAGCTGGACAACTCTGTTGAATCGCTTCTACCAGATTTAGCGTCGCTTTTTGAATTACCCCCATGCGCGTTGGGTTGTAGTGTGCCCGCATATCGGTCTCAAGGTGAACGGTGCCCTGGGGCGATCGCGCTAAGGCTTCCAGGACTACCGCTTCCAACTGAGTTGGATCGGTCACGCCTTTGATAATCTGAGCAGAATTTTGCGCCGTGGCGCTCGGCATCACGACTAAACCATGTGCCGGAAAACCAACTGCGGCTGCAAACTCTTTGGCTTCTGCCAGCGATCGCACCGTTTGATGGCGAAAATTGGTTGCGGTGGTTAGCTCCTGACCCACGATCGCTAAGTTGTGCTGTTTGTCGAGGAGCAACACCACTTCACAATTCCCCGCAATCATCGGAACAGCCGGGTGTGGCCCAAAGCTACCTTCACTCGCGATCGCCAGGGTTTCTCCAGTCAACTCTAGAGCAGCTTCGGCTTTACGACGGGCGGCTTCGCGTTGAGTGCCCAAACGGGGACGATCGCGCGTAAACGTACCAAATTGATCGGTGTCAAACGGCTCAGGCACTACGACCCGCACGCCTAAAGCCTGCTCCAAAATGGGGGCGATGACGCGCTCTTTGCGGTGCATGGTGGCTAAGACAACTGTGCGATCGGCAAAAAAAGGATGAGCCATTTTTCACTTCAATTTGGATCAGAATGCCCATTCTGGTTCTTGAGACCGCTTGGGGATGGGATAACCAATCATCGTTGGCTGTTTGCCCTTGATCGCTTGCTGCCCAATGATTTTGTTTAAAGTTCTGAAAGACGGGCGGATCGCTTTTCTAACGGGTGAGCCGGATCAATTATCCCCAAAAAACTTCTGTTTTAAAGCTGCTGTTAACTTCTCGTCTATTGTTTCCCCGGATGTCGCGTAAATCCCACACAATGAACCCATCAAAGTTCTTAAAAACGATGTCTCGCTTGCAGTAAAAGCAAAATACGTCGAGCGAATTATCGCATTGTTTTGATGCTTTTCACCCGCGATCGCGCTCTAGTTTGCTCGTCACCTTTTCGTCGGTCTTTTCAAACCGATCAGTACTCATTGACAAGCTGAGTAATTGAAAAACTCAGGTGACAGATATTTGGTTTGGGCTGCATATATTGACTTGTGTCTTGATTCACATGGAGGACGATTGGTATGTCACGCTTCGCATATATCGGTGTTTTAGGATTTTTAATGGCAGGTACGCTTGCCCCTTCTGGCATTGCTTCTTCACCTGCTAAGGTACCGCTGATTTCAGCTAATCAAATGGTGTTTAGCTTTAACTCACCATTTATTAGCAGTTCTGGTTTATTGGGTGATCACCACGTCATTCGCGTGATGGTTATTGGCATGTCTTTAGAAAGTTTAAGTGTTTCAATTCCCAGCCAAATGTCAAAGTTTGATTCTGTCACAATTACAGATGAAACAGGCAAAAATATTCCAGCTAAAATTGTCAAGAATGGCAATCGACAATTGATGATTGCGTTTAATCAACCTGTTGAAACTGGCAAAACTTTAGAGTTAGATATTTCTGGTATTAAGACTTTGCAGGATGAGCAGGGCAGCATCTTATTGTATGGAGTGACGGGCAAACGAACGGGAATTGATGAAGAGATTCCAATTGGGACAGCTCGTATCCAAGTTCCTTTACGGTAAAAGAGCGGTATTTATTTACCATCAAAGGATACAAGTTAGTGGATCTATAACGATTCCTTTAAATTTCAATAACCAAATCCGGATTTCTAAATTAACAGACATTGAATTAGGTCTGTAAAGTAATCAGAAATCCGGGTTCTTTTTAGCTTTTTAGACCTTTAGGCAGATGTGTAGAATAGTACAGTTAATGGTTTAATGCCTGAGTTGTTTCTCCAAGAAATAGGTCTTCAACTTGTTAGGAATAACTCTTAGGTGCGATCGCGAACAGTTGGAAATTAAATGATATGCAAATTGAGCAATCTTCAAGCTCTCGATTACGCTGGGTTACCTTCTCAACCGAAGATTTGCCATCTGAAGGTGCAGATGTTGTAACAGGTCTAAAGCAAACTCAAAAGCAGTTGCCTGCGCGCTATTTTTATGATGATCGGGGGTCTGCTTTATTTGAACAAATTTGTGACTTGCCTGAGTATTACCCAACCCGAACTGAAGCTGCCATCTTAGAGGAACGTGCATTAGAAATTGCCCAGCTTACAGGGATGAGTGACTTAATTGAGCTGGGCAGCGGTAGTTCTCGCAAAACACGATTGCTGCTTGAAGCCTACAATCGACTCTATAAAACATTGCAGTATTGCCCCATTGATGTCAGCGCTGGCTTACTTAGAACAACAGCACTCAATCTGTTACAGCAATATCCCTGGCTGCATTTGTGTGGCCTCGCTGGGACTTATGAGCAAGCCTTGGCTGAGCTGCCACCTGCGAAGTTTGGTCGCCGACTATTGATTTTTTTGGGTAGCACCTTTGGCAATTTCAACGAAATTGAAGCAGACCGTTTCCTACTTCAAATTCGACAGGCGCTTAAACCCGGTGAGTTCTTTTTGTTAGGCGTGGATTTGGTAAAAGAGATCTCGGTGCTTGAGGCGGCTTACAACGATGCACAAGGAATCACGGCTGAGTTTAACCTCAACATTTTGCAGCACCTCAACCATCAATTTTCAGGGAACTTTGACCTGGCTCAATTTGAGCATTTTGCCTTTTTTAATCGAGCCGAGAGCCAAATTGAGATGCACCTCCGCAGCCTGAAAAACCAAACCGTTCGATTAGACGGTTTAAATCTGACCATCTCTCTAAATGCAGGAGAAACAATTCACACAGAAATCTCGCGTAAGTTTCACTTGCCGACCTTAACGGAGCAACTGGAGCGTTGCTTCCTCGCCCCAATTAAAGTGTGGATGGATCCAAACAAATGGTTTGGTGTGCTTTTGTGCCAACGGCAATGTATTAACGCCCAGGAGTGCCCCTAAGCAGTGGTCAGGCACGCAGCAGGGAACACGGAGAGGAGGAGGAGCGAAGCCGCTGAACCAAGCAGTTAGGAGGTAATCACTCTGATGCTTACGACTTCTGGTTGGGATGCGCTGTGCGATCGCCTCTCACTCTCCGATCTGGCCTATTCCAAAGCTGTAACACCCAGAGTTGCACAGTTGGCCTCTCGTCTAAAAGAACAGGTGGCTGTCAGGTTGGATGTTGATTTCCATTGGAACGGCTTGCGGTTCGGCTGAGAGGGCATACAGAATTGCATCGGCAGCTGTTTCGGGGCGCAACATTTTGCTGCGATCGACTTTTAAGCTGACTCCATCCCAAAATGGCGTATCAACTCCACCAAAGTAAAATAGTGTTGTCTTGATGTTGTAGCGGCGTAACTCTTCGGCCATACACTTACTCAGACCAACAGCGCCAAACTTTGAGGCACAATAGGCGGTTGCCATTGGCATACTGTGCTTACCTAAAATGCCAATGACATTACAAATGTGCCCACTCCGCTTATCTTTCATGTAATTGGCAGCCGCTTGCATCGTGTAAAAGCAGCCTTTTAAGTTGAGTTCTAGCATGGCATCAAGGTCAGCCGCTTCCAGTTTATTAAACTGCTTCATAATCCCTGCCCCGGCTACATTAACCAGAGCATCGATCTGACCAAACTGCGCGATCGCCTTTTGCATCAAAGCTTCGACTTGATCTGGTTGGGTGATATCGGTGGGCACCGCGATCGCCTGACCATCGGAAATCGCTGCCGATAATTGACTCAGCCGATCTGCTTGACGAGCTGCTAACACAAGCATTGCCCCAGTTCTTTCCAGTTTGAGTGTCAGGGCTGAGCCAATTCCCCCCGTTGCACCAACAATGACCACAACCTTGTTACGCATCTCTTCACATTTCTTAACATCTCCTTCTATCATACCGATAGAAAAGGGTGAGACAAGCCAGTTAGAGCTGATTACAAAACAGAAAACTGCCGCTGTTAGTAACGTTGCAATGCCCGATCGCGATCCCCTTTTCTGGCTGCCACCAGCCTTGCTCCTCATTAGAACAAGGAAGGCAATCTGACAAGCATTTCCACCTCTGCGCTTCCCAACCTCTCCTCTTCCCTCCGACAGATTTATCTCCGCCAAAAATACGCTGAACTTTCTCTAAAGTGATGAAAAGATAACTGTCAGCGTGATGGTAGGGTTTATATTGTTAAACCGTGAAGGCTTATCCGATGTGCCGATGAAAGGACTTACCTCAGCCCAAATCGAACAGCTCAAAGGCATTGTAGACCAGCTCAAGCTAGAGCGGGAAAAGCAGGGCGTTCTCTTAGAAGAGATTGCACTTAAAACGTATGTACCACTGCGGCAGCTTCAGGCCTTAGAAAAGGGAGATGTCAATATCCTGCCAGAACCTGTTTTTGTGCAAGGGTTTATTCGTCGCTATGCCGATGCCCTTGGGCTAGATGGAATGGCGCTTTCAAAGAGTTTTGAGTTTCAACCGACGACGGCCCCGCAGTCAGTCTCAAGTGTAGAAGTAGAGACACCACTGCCACCCCAGCGAGAAGTTTATCTTCCCAAACCAGCGGATCCACCGCGCCAGCCCAAGGTGCGATCGCCCCAAACTGGATTGAACCCTTTGTCTCTGATTGCCGCTGGTGCTGCCGCGCTCTTGATTGGGTTTGGTATTTTTGAGTTGACGCGTCCAAAGCAAGCGACTCGGCCCCAGGCAACCACCCCTGACACCGAAGTCGGCACGATTCAGAGTGCGCCCAGCCCTAGCCCTACGACTAGTCCTACGATTTCGCCTAGTCCAGCCCAGAAGCCAGCAACCGAAGTGACAGCCCCGGTTCAAGTCTCGATCAATGCGACTGAGCGATCGTGGCTAGAGGTTTACGTTGACGGTAAGGCCCAACCAGAAATTTCTGAAGTAGTGGATGAAGGCTACCAAAAAATTTGGACGGCTAAGAAGTCGCTGCGGGTAAAAACTGGCAATGCAGGTGGCATTGAGGTTGGTTATAACACAGCAGCGCCAAAGGTTATGGGGGCCGCTGGTGAAGTGAAAGAGATGACTTATGTGCCTAATCTGCCAGAGCCGTCGAGCCTCCCTTAGAAATGGAAATTAAATCAGTTCGATGTTTGGTAAGTGCGGGTTTTGCCGTTCAGTCCATGTCAGGGTGCAGATCGGTCTGCTAAACCTGCGCTTACCGTTTGTGGATTGATTCAACTCGGGATCCCTGGTTTCTGGAGTTTGGACTAATTCAAAAAATACATCTATCTAGTAGGGGCAAACGGCTGTTTGCTCTTACATACAGTAGACAATTGCATTTAGTCTAAAGTCCAATTAGTTTGAAAGTGGGGTATTAGACCTGCTGCGTTAAGCTTTTTGGGCGATCGCCACCGACCGATCAAGGGCAATCGCTCGATAGGAGTTGGCGGAATACTGGTCAATATGCTGAAATAGCGCGATCGGTGGACTCACCCGACAGGTAAAAAACTCCACAGCCGCTTTCCCATCCGGAAACATTCGCACCTTTGGGGTTAAGTCAGTCAGCTCTTGCGGCGTTTGCCACTGCCATTTCACTTTGCCCGGTAGGCTACTGGTGAGACGGTGATGCGTCCAATCTTGCAACTTTCCCAGTGCGCCAAATTCTTGCATTTCACGGCGCAAGATGGATGCGATTAGAAAAGAAATGGGGGAGCGATCGCCCTCAAGACTCTCCATTACATCGGCTAAAGCATTTTTGGGTTGAGGCGGACGAGTTGATGTTGCAGGCTCGGTCAGGGCTTGCTCCAGGTAAGCAGTTGTGCTTAGTTCTTCTGGCAAGGCGTAGATAGCGCCGACCCCTATTTTTTCTTCGCGGTAAAGATAGGCGACGAGCCGCAGTTCGGGTTTGAGTCGTAAGCCTGGGAGCTTGATTAATGCTCGGCCTGGATTGGTTGTACTCACAAACCACTTGCCCTGGTGCGCATCCGTTGTTGTCCCCAGGTCGGCTCCGCCACCAAAGTCAAACAAACTGCCTAACTCGCTCAGCGATTCAGGCTCTGGCAAATCATCCACGTCAGTATAGGTTGACCAAAGTTCTGGCTGGTTTTCATGATTCGGTAGCACCAACATGCTTTGAATATGGTGCCGAACTTTTTGCACCGCATCCAGTGGAAATCTCTGAATGGACATAGGAACCGCCGCTTTGGGAGTACTTAAAAATCAATGAAGGAATTAGCCCCATAGCTTTAAAATTCCCCATTAATCTGTGATATGACCATCAAGCTAAACAGAGAGCCGATTTGGCACTGTTTCTCTCAAAAATCAGAAAAAGCGACAAATGCGATCGCGGCCTCGTGCCTGAAACGCATACTAGACATTGCTCTTACTTTGCAGGATAGAGCAGTTGCCCAAAAAAGGGTGCGAGGGCTAAGCCCCTCTCTGTTTAGGCGGTTCGGGTTTACTTTGTTGGCTCAATTGTTTTAATCGTAATCACCTGGGGTGGCGTCGCATCGGGCGGGTAGAGAAAATCAATCTGCACCAGCCGTCGAGCATTGGGTGGCAGCGACAAAGTTAAAAGTGGTTCTCCCTCTTGCCCACGCATTTGCACGAGATGCAGGTAGCGCGTCTGCGGTAAACCCCCGTCATCAGTGTAACGGATCCGGATTGGGCCTCTAAAAAAGACCCGATCTTCTAGCGGCTTTGCAAACAGCAGCCCACCTGCCCGGAAGTCGTCTTTTAAGGGGGTTTGAAAGAGGACAGAGATTTTTTGAGCCTGCTTTGTGGGATTAAAGAGTGGCATCGTCAGGCTGTACTGCGTTCCATAGTTGCCATTGGCCTGATACGCCGTGTCAGGGTAACGTACGGCGATGCGAGCGCTTTGAATTTGGGTTGTGCCAAACGTCCCGCGATAGAGAGTACTCAATCCGTAGGAGAACGCTTTCCCTGGTTTGGGAATCGTCAAATAATCGACTTTGGGACTGTCAGTTATGTTGGCTTGCCACTGAGAACCAATTGACACCCCGGCAACTCGCCCATAGGTAATGCGGCTATAACTGCTGAGTTGCTCAATCGGGGTGGGTGGGATGTCTCTTGGTCCTGCCAGATTTCCCCGGACTAATAAGTTGGCCCATTCTTCAAGGGTGGGAGGGCGCTCGCCATTATCTCCGTTCAGTGGGGCATACATGGCTAGGTTTGCAATGTAAACAGGGCCGCTACTCCATAGACGCAGCAAAGTACTGCGCCCGTTTGAGGTAGGGGTCACTGTCCCAGCCGGAATCGGCAGGTTCATTAACATGCGAGCATTCCCCGGCGGAATCTCAATCAAAGGCGACCAGAGACCCTGCCGTCTACCCCGCAAGATGTCATTCACAACCCGACTTCCAGGGCCAGAGTAAACGGTGCCCAGTGGGTCGTCTTTGTAGGCTGGTAAATTGACAAACAGGGCATCAGGGCGAGTCAGGTAACTGGCTCCCTGCAAAATTTCGAGCTTGATCGGCTCTAGGGTCGGGTTGTAGACTAACAAGCCCTGAAACAAGCTACGCAGCTCACTTTGAGTCCGAGCGCGTGAGATGTGGTGAGTGAAGATGTCAAATCGTCCCTGAAAGGGGTAGTTCAGGTGCGCCAGAGGGTAGTTTTTGCCAGCTGGTGGAAATGTAGACAGCAAAATACCTTCTGTCTGTACCACTTCAGGGCTGTTGCTGTTGAAAACGGGCACTTCATCAAGTTTGCCCGGTAGAGGGCGCACCTCTTGCGGGCGAAAGATCTCAAACGGTTGAAGTGTCTCTTGTTCCCCAAATGAGCCTTGCGGCGGAAGTTGCTCAGATGGCGGCACAATTTTTTGGGGAGAAGGTTTGGGCTGGGGAGATGGCAGTGAACTAGGGGGTGGAGCCGAAACCGAAGCTTGAGCGAGGGTGAGGGTGGTGAGTAGCGATAACATGAGCGAACTTGCAGAAATCTCCTAACAACTTGACAGCGAATAAATGCACAGCAAAAAACTGCTCAGAATTGAAAAAAGACTTCTTTGACTTCAGTGTTGGTATGTTTTAGCTTTGTAAAAACCGAGCCTAAGCAGTTTAATCAGCGGGTGATGGTAGATGGGTGCGCCTAAACATCATTGAATTTTACAGGGGAACGTGTTCTTTTAAGCACAAATCACGATCGCCCAATTGAGTCAACGAATTTATCGCAATATTCTCTGATGCAAAATTTTTGACTTCTCCATATTGTCTTAATCCGTAGGTAGAATACTGCATTTTGCTGCAAATGCACCTGGCAGAATTCGGCAAAAATTGGATCATTTTATGTAATGCAATGAAAGGCTGACCTTGTCAATCTTTGGTGGAGCTTTTAATTTACCCTGATTTTTTTCTATAGCATTCATAGCGTGATCCCGCTTGGATTGTGAAAGGCTTTCACTGACGGGAAAACCTTTCACAACTCCCCTCACTCATCAACAATTTAGAGTGGCGATAGATCACTTATGAAATGAGAAAGGTGTCGTGAAAAAGTGTTCTTCAAGCACCTTTTCAAAATTCAAGCTATCTGCCTGTGTTGTAGCTTCAGAGGGGCGATCGCGACTGCGCTCAAGCTGCTTTTCCAGGTTTGCCATAAACCCCTCAAGGAGCAATCTAGAACTTTTTTAGGCATGACTTTTCCTTAAAACAAAGATTTTCTGTTTGAATTTTCCCCAAAAAATAAAATTTGTGGAAATTCTTACTTTTTACTGAAGAGCTTGGCCTCATCGTCGAGCAATCATGATCCGGATGCAAAACCGTTTGAAATCCTGCCTCGGGTGGTCGGCTAAATTATGGTTAGCCTAGAGCAACCGAGAACAAAAGTCTGTAGTTTTACTTTTGCTCTGAGATAAAACAGTTGCTAACATTTCCTAGCGCATCTAAATCTGATCAGGAGCGATCGCGAAAAAAAGCAGCGAATTCATCAAAAACACAAAAATCCCATTTGAATTTATACTGCTTCATTACTTTGTAATGTGAAGGATTTGGTGAGAGTTGAATCAAGCCAAAATCAGTGATACACGTAAGAACTGTTCACCAGTCGATTGTTAGGTAACGGGAGAGAGAGAAAGTGGCAATTCGCGCAACACAATACACGACTGCAATTGTTTTGAGCTTGGGAAGTGCCCTCCTCACTCTGCCTGCGATCGCAGCCGATGAAGTGGCACAATTTCCGACTGCCAATCAAGGCTATTGTCGTGGGCAGGGCAAAGATGGCGCGGTTGAAGGTCGCGTTGTTTGCACGTTTCCAAGTGGTAATCGGTACGAGGGTGAGTTACGTAACGGCAGGCGGCAGGGAAAGGGGATTCTTACCTATGCAAATGGCACCCGCTGCGAAGGCGAATTTCAGGATGACGAGTTAAATGGTCGCGGCACCTGCATTTACCCCAGTGGCAACCGTTATCAGGGCTTATTTCAAAATGGGCGACGCAACGGGCGTGGCATCTTCATCTACGCCAACGGCGCCCGCTGCGACACCGAATTTCGCAATGACGTGATGGAAGGGTATGGCATGTGCCAGTTTCCCAATGGCGATCGCTACGAAGGGGGCTTTAAGGCTAACCGCAAAGAAGGCAACGGTGCTTTTATCTACGCGAACGGCACCCGCTGTGAAGGTGAATTTAGGAACGATGCCCTCAACGGCACGGGTACCTGTCGCTTTGCCAGTGGCAATACCTATCGCGGCGAGTTTCGCAATGGTCGGCAAAACGGAAAAGGCACCTTCACCTTTCCCAATGGGCAACAGGTGGATGGTCTGTGGCGCGACGGCACCTACATTGAGCCAACTACCAGCGGTGCAAAGTCAGGGAACCGCTAACGCTTGCCCGATTGCCAGTATTTGTAAGCGGCGTAAGCCATTGTGACAACGCCCGTCAAAATCGAAGATTCATCCACTTCAAAGTTGGGATGGTGGAGTGGGTAGTTGGTGCGATCGCGAAACCCAACCCCCAGGCGAAACATGCTGCCGGGAGCGTGCTGCAAATACACCGAAAAATCTTCAGCCCCTAACGACGGTTCCTGAATGATTTGAACGCCCTGGTTGCCCCAGGCTTCGAGCGCTGCTGATTCTAAAACACGGGTCAGCGTAGGGTCGTTGGTGACAGAGGGCACCCCATGCCGATAGTGAATCTCATATTTGGCACCATAGGTGTCACAAATGCCAGCGACGATGCGCTCAATCCAGGCGGGAAGAGCGGCGCTTGTTTCTGGGTGGAGCGATCGCACAGTGCCCAAGAGGCGAACTTGATCAGCAATCACATTCGGCGCGCGTCCTCCCTTAATCTGTCCTATGGTGAGCACCACTGGACGCAGCGGGTTATGGGTGCGGCTAATCGCTTGTTGTAGCCCTACAACCACCTGGGACGCAATCCAAATCGCGTCGATCGCCTCATGGGGCCGGGCACCATGTCCCGATTCACCCTGAATCATGATCTCGAGGTCATCGGCAGCAGCCGTCAATGCACCATAGCGAATCCCGACAACGCCAGCCATCACTGAAGGAAATACATGTACTGAGAAAATCCCAGACACGCCTTCCATCGCTCCGGCTGCTACCATCCAGTTGGCTCCCTGGGCAATTTCTTCGGCTGGCTGAAACAAAAACCGAATTCGACCCGGTAAATCATCTCGCAGTTGCGACAAAATCATGGCGGTGCCGAGGCCAACAGTGGTATGCACATCGTGACCGCACGCATGCATAATGCCCATCTGCCGCGAAGTAAAGTCTAACTGCGTCCGCTCTTGAATCGGCAGGGCATCCATATCCGTACGAATGGCTAGTAATCGCGGATCGGCTCCACTGCCTTCTAACTCACCAAGTACCCCAACTTTGCCAACCCCTTCTTGCACCCGCAACCCACAAGAGTAGAGCACCCCTGCAATGTAGGCCGCCGTTTGGTGTTCATGCCCACTTAGCTCTGGATGGCTGTGGAGATGGCGGCGAATTTCGATCAGGCGAGGGGCAAGATTTTCTGCCAGTTCTTTAATTTGGGTCAACATGAGCGAGGCTAGTAGCGACTATCACCTATGATACGGAATGGCTCAATGTTTCTTGGCGTAGTCGAGAAAGCCATCAGATGCAGTTGTCTTTTCGGCAACCGCTTTGCCCTCAGTGGTGAGGTAGTCAAAAAAGGTTTGAGCAATGATTGACAGTTGTTTACCAGCCGGGTAGACGATGTACCACATCTTCTCAATTGGGAAGTTCTCCGCATCGAGAATCACCAGCGGACTGTCTTTACCTTCCAGGGCCAGAGTATGAATCGAGAGTACCGAAATGCCCAGTCCCCCCGCGATCGCCTGTTTAATGGCTTCATTGCTGCCTAGGTCAAGCTTGACTTTTAGCTCTAAACCCTGCTCTTCAAACAGCGACTGCACTGAGCGACGGGTGCCAGAGCCGGGTTCGCGCATAATAAACTGCTCTTCGGTCAGCCGCTTGAGTGGAATGTTCTTTTCTTGGGCCAGAGGATGGTTACGGTTTGCTAACACAACCAGCGGATTTTCGAGAAACGGATGCACTGCGACATCGATATCTTCTGGCGGCTCACTTAAGATATACAGATCGTCACGATTCTCGGCAATGCTCTCCACAATCCGTTCGTGGTTGGTGACGGTGATCGAGACATCGACACCGGGGTAGCGCTGGCAGAAAGGCCCCATCAAACGGGGAATCACATACTTCGCAGTGGTCACGACTGCTAACCGCAAAGTGCCTTGTTTTAGCCCTTTGAGATTGGCGATCGCGGTTTCAAATTGCGACATGCGTTCAAAGACTTCGCGGCAGGTCTGGTACAGCTCCTTCCCGGCTTCAGTTAAAAACAGACGCTTACCGACTTGCTCAAACAGGGGCATACCGACTGCCTTCGACAGCTGCTTCACCTGCATCGAAACGGTTGGTTGGGTTAAAAACAACTCCTCAGCAGCACGAGTAAAACTGCTATGGCGGGCGACCGCCTCAAAGACCCGGAGTTGGTGGAGTGTCGCGTTTTTCACGGATACCTCTTGCAAAGCGTGATCATAGAGAAAGGGTTATTCGTTTTATCAGCAAAGACGATTTTGCTTTATAGATTTAACAGTTATTATCATTACCAAGAGCGTATGCTCCCTTCCAAGTAGCGTTGCACAGGCAAGTATGTCTTATTCTTCGATGTGCAACGCTTTTCTTATCTCTATTCTCGCTGACTTTTGCTAATAATTTTATCGTCATGCCAACCATTGTAGATATTGCTGTGCAATCTGACTCATTTAATACTTTAGTTGCGGCTGTAAAAGCGGCAAATTTAGTCGAAGTTTTGCAAAGTCCGGGGCCATTCACTGTGTTTGCTCCGACCGATGAGGCATTTGCTAAATTGCCCCCTGGAACCATTCAAACACTTGTTCAAAATCCGCCACAACTGGCTCGTATCCTGAAGTTCCACGTTGTTTCTGGAAAGTTAATGAAAGCGGATTTAGAAAAATTAAACTCGGTTACTTCGGTAGAAGGCTCTCCAATTCCCATAGATTGTTCTGATGGTTTTGAAGTTAAAAATGCAATGGTTGTTGCACCTGATATCGAAGCGGATAATGGCGTTATCCATGTCATCGATAATGTGATTTTGATGGGCTAATTTTGACAAATTTGTTTGCCAAATATCGTCCCCAGGTAATTTTTTGTCGCATTTGTCAGGCAATTTTTTAACGCAATGAAGCTGAAAATTTTTGGCTTTGTTCGGTTTGCGTGTTTAGAGAATTACAGGACTGCGATCGCACGTTAGGACAGGCTTCCGGGCGATCGCAGCACCACTTTTTACTGTTTCATCAGGAAACAGTGATTTTTGGTGACAGAGCTTAACAAGTGCAACTCAAGCAACGTTGAAATCGTGCTGCCCTGGCGTTTGGCTGGGTGTGCCGGATTCCTTCGTTCTTTTTGTAGATGGAGCGATCGCTCAAATATGGTAATTTTTTGGCGTTATTGCCCTTTAAAAATTCTTATCTAAATCCATATTTGAGGCTGACATGGGTATTGGTGAACTATTTTTGGTCTTCTTAGTTATTTCGTCGCTTCAACCAGCGATTCAAAAACGGGTGACTGAAGCCCGACGACTCTCAGCGATTCGGTCGTTGGAGCAAAAGCGCGGTACTCGTGTGATTTTGCTGATTCACCGACAAGAATCGATCAGCTTTTTAGGTATTCCACTCTCGCGATACATCAGCATCGAAGACTCTGAGCAGGTGTTGCGTGCGATTCGCCTGACCCCGCAAGAAGTGCCGATTGATCTGATCTTGCATACGCCGGGTGGATTAGTGCTAGCCACAGAGCAGATTGCCAGGGCGTTAGTGCGCCACCGGGGTAAGGTCACGGTTTTTGTGCCGCACTATGCCATGAGTGGAGGCACGATGCTGGCGATGGCCGCTGACGAAATCTTAATGGATGAGAATGCGGTGTTGGGGCCTGTTGATCCCCAGTTGGGCAATGTGGCTGCCGCCAGTGTGCTGAAAGTGCTGGAGCAAAAGCCGATTAGCGAAATTGACGACCAGACGATCGTCACCGCCGATGTTGCCAGAAAGGCGATCGCCCAGGTGCAAAAGTTTGTGCGCGACTTGCTTAACGACAATTACCCCAACCCCAAAATTAAGCCCGAAAATATCGACAAAATTATTGAGGCTTTAACCACGGGGCAAGTGACGCACGATTACCCTATCACCGTCGAAGAAGCAACCGAAATTGGTTTGCCTGTCACTGTTGGATTGCCTCCAGAAATTTACGCCCTGATGGATCTCTACCCCCAACCAATGACGGGTCGCCCCTCGGTGCAATACATTCCGTTGCCCTACCAATCGCCGCCTGCTCTACCCGAAGTGACGAAATAGGTGCTGCCTCAATATGAACGGTGTTAGGCGAATCGGTGTTCACGTTCCCTTGAGTCAGGTGGAGAACTGCTCGATTCAGTCTAGGTCAGCAACTGACTAACGCCACCATTAATACTCGCTGGAGAAAATAAAACGAAGAATCAAACTTCGCTGATAATCTAACAGCAATTCTCATTTTGAAACATTTGTACTGTAGCCAGAGTGTCTAAAGACTTGTGCACTCAATGTTATAAACGGCAGAATGCGGGTTTCAGCCATTCATAAACGTTAAAACCGGACGTTTTTATGAGAATCATTCTCATATCGAGAATTGCTGATAATCTAAAACCAGGGTCAACCATCAGCGTGCGATCGCGTAGAGAGCTTGCCATGACAGCAATTCTAAATTCACCAAAGGTTTTATGGGCCAAGGCCGGTGGCTTAGCCGTTGTGCAGGGAGCAATCTCCCTGATGTGGATGATATATGGGCTATACCTGCCAGTCTTGCTGCAACAGTTTGGGTTTGAGCCAGCCTGGGCAGCAGGTCTGCTGATTGTTGAAAGTTTGCTGGCCATGTTGTTAGAGCCGCTGATGGGCGGTTTATCCGATCGCACGCGCCACTGGCTTGCAACGCGCCTGCCATTTGTCACCCTGGGCATTGGTCTTGCTTCTGTCTTGTTTTACAGCATTGGCACCTTCTCCTTATTTGGGTCAGGGTTTACGGCAGTGCGGTGGCTCTTCCCGCTCATCATGGTGTTATGGGCGGTTGCGATGGCAATTTTCCGCAGTCCGACTATCGGTTTATTGGGGCGCTATGCGCTCGCGCCGCACTTGCCCCAAGCCGCCAGTTTATTGACCTTTGCCGGAGCCTTAGCAGGAACTATCGGTATTTTCTTTGGTGATTTTCTGTTGCGTTTGGGGGCTGGCACAACCTTTGCGATCGGTTCACTCTTTTTGCTGGTTGCCGCACTGGTGTTGCGCCACTTTGACCCCCTATCGAATAGTGCCAAGCCCTTTCCAGTGCGGACGGCTCTGCCAAAACTGCAACAGCTATTACCTATCTTTCTGACCGGAACCTCGATCGCCCTGGCGGTGATCTTTACCCGCGCACTCTTAGGTGGCATTGAGTCAGAGAATGGTCTGGCTCCGATTGCGATCGTTGCGCTTACCCACATTGTGACTGTGATTCCGATTGGGTTTTTGGCCAGTCGAGTTGGCAATCGCCAAACGATGCTGGGCGGCATTACTTTAGGCATTTTGTGTATTTTGTTTTTTGCGTTCACAACTGAGAACGCGGCTGATTGGTTGCCTGCGATCGCACTGGGGATTGCCTTTAGCATGACTGTGAATGGCGTTTTGCCCTATGCGCTCAGCATGGTGCCCCCCGATTGGGATGGTCTGGGCGTTGGCACTTACTTTGGCGGCACCGCTCTTGCCAGTGTGTTGTTTCGATTGGCATACCCAGACCCCGAAGGAGCTACGGCGGTTGTGTTGGGTGTGAGTAGCGCGATCGCCTTAGCGGTAGCAGCTTTCTTGATCTACAGCAGTCGCTTTTATCGCAAAGGTTAACTCTGCTGAAAGCAAATTTTGCTGTGGTACCCAATTAAGTTTTGCTTCATTTTCGGAAAGGGGATGTCAAACTTTGTAGCGAAAGGCTAGGCTGGCACAAAGCTAGCTCAGACCTTTTAGCGATTTCACGGTTATGCAGCAAACGTTAGCGATCGCAACGCATGGATTGACTAAGCGGTTTGACAATCATCTGGCAGTACATGAAGTCGAGTTACAGGTTGAGACGGGCGAAGTTTACGGCTTAATTGGGCCTAACGGGGCAGGTAAAACAACATTGATTCGCATGTTAGCGATGGCAGAAGAACCCACCCTGGGGGAAATCTACATCGCTGGCGAACGGTTGCAACGCGATCGCGATAAGCCCTCGTTAAAACGTCAGTTAGGCTACTTACCCGACGATTTTCCCCTGTATGACGACCTCACTGTTTGGGATTACCTGGAGTACTTTGCTCATCTCTATCAGCTCCGCGATCCCTATCGCACGCGCCGTTTACATGAGGTGTTAGACCTGGTGCAACTGGGTCATAAACGCAACAGCCTGATTGCCAGCCTCTCACGGGGGATGAAGCAACGGCTCAGCCTCGCTCGTACGGTGATTCATGAGCCATCAGTGTTGCTGTTAGATGAGCCAGTTTCTGGGTTAGACCCGATCGCCCGGGTGCAGTTTCGCGAAATTATCAAGACGCTGCAAGCAACGGGCATGACGGTTTTGATCTCGTCTCACGTTTTGAGTGACCTGGCGGAGTTATGCACCTCAGTTGGCGTGATGGAACTGGGTTATCTGGTTGAAAGCGCCTCCCTGCAAGAACTCTATCGTCGCCTCAGCCGTCAAGAGATTGTCATTACAACTTTAGGTTCACTGTCCGATTTAGAAGTTGAATTGAGGCACCATCCTCAGATTGAAGTGCTTGTCTCCTGTGCTGACAAGCATCAGGTACGGGTGCAATTTTCGGGAACTGTCGAAGCGGCGGCTGACCTGCTGCGATCGCTGGTTCAAGCAGGTCTTCCCATCACGGGCTTTCATCAAACCCAAGAAGATCTCGAAGCCATTTTTCTCAAGCTCGAACATACGCAAACTTCGTAGTCTTTGCGTGTTAACGAATCATCCTCTCTGCTGGAGTTGACTCTATGTTTACCCTGCCAAATCGCTTGAAGGAGAAAAATCCCCAATTAAGCCGTGAGCTTAAAGGGCGATTGTCTCCCCGCAACATTGGGTTGACGATCGCGCTCTCTTTGCTAGCCCAAATCGTCATGATGATTGGTTATTGGGGTAAGCTCCCCTACCATCGAGATGCCGAGCAATACCCCCTTTCTTCCCAATACAATCCCTTTTGTGTTCCCACGAGCGAAAGCTCGCGCTTTGACTACTCCCACAAGTGTATCTACGACGCGCTTGGCAATCCCGCAATTGACTGGCACCGTTGGTGGTATGAAATCTTTCATCTGATGAGCTGGGTCTTGCCTCTGATTGTGTTTACCGTCGGGGTTTACCTGTTGATTAGCGACATTGGGCGCGAAGAAAAACGGGGTACGCTTAACTTTGTGCGAATGAGTCCCCAACGCAGCCAAAACATTCTTTTAGGCAAGCTGATCGGGGTGCCCGCGATCGCCTACCTGATTGTCGCAGCTGCTCTCCCGCTGCATTTGATGGCGGGTCTCAACGGTTACGTCTCGCTTGTGGATATTGGCATTAGTTACGTTTTAGTGGCTGCGATCGCGGGCTGTTTATTCGTCGCTGCAACGCTATTTGCGCTGATGGGTGGTAGTCAGGGCTGGGTTGGAGCGATCGCTGTTTGGTCAGGGTATGTCATCTTTTTTAGCGCGTGGCAGTCGCATCGTCCGGTTCGTTATACCTATGGCATTCGCTCAATTGAGCGGCTTTTGCCTCTACCAGATTGGTATGGCTTGAAGATCAGCCATAGCATTGAAATGATTTTGCTGTTTGGGGTGATCACGTTTAGCACGGCAACTTTTTGGCTGTGGCAATCGGCTAATCGTCGCTTTCGCAAGCCGACTGCAACGGTCATTAGCAAACGCCAAAGCTATCTAATGACAGCCTGTTTTGAGTTATGGCTGTTGGGCTTTGTGGTGAACTCGATCACGTGGAATGAGTGGCAACGCCCGATTCACTACCAAATGATTTTGTTGTTTGCTAACTTGGGCTGGTTTCTGTTCTTAATTGCCGCGTTGTCGCCCCACCGTCAGGCATTGCTGGATTGGGCACGTTATCGCCAGCAAAAAATGGCGGAGCAGCATCGCACCGGGCGTAAGTTGCTGATTCAAGATTTGTGCCTAGGCGAAAGCAGCCCAGCAGTGTTAGCAATTGCCCTGAACCTGGCGATCGCTGCCGTTCCGATGCTCATTTGGGTGGCTAGTTGGACAAACGCTCGCGAACAAGAACAAGCGGTTTTGAGTGTGTTGTTAAGTGCGACGATCGCGCTGATGATTGCGACCTTAACGCAACTGATCCTGATGCAGCGATCGGCAAAACGTAGCATTTGGGCGGTTTCCGTCATTCTGGCACTGTTGATTCTGCCCCCGATTTTGCTGTCACTGGTCGGAGGCTGGTATGCCAAGTCACCGCTCGCTTTTCTGTGGTCTTTGACTCTATTTGCCCCTTACCTCACCTGGATCTCAGCCAGCACCGCTCTATTAGGCTGGCTCGCCCAAGTCGGAATCTTGGCTGGTCTGTCTACAACTCTGACCCGCCGCCTGGTAAAAGCCGGAGTCTCAGAGTCAAAAGCGTTGATGGCTGGGGCAAAGCGTTAAGCAGAGCGAATTGTTGTTGCAGTTAATTGGTATCTGTTGGGATGACAACCAGTTGTCATCCCTTTTTTAGTCTGATTTGTCCTACTGGAGTTTGGACTAATTCAAAAAATACACCGTATTTAGGAGAGGCGAACAGACGTTCGCCCTTACATATAGTGGAAAATCGCGTTTAGTCTAAAGTCCAAGTCTTAAGGAGTCAGGCTTTAATCAGGGGCGGGTTTTGCCGTTTAATCCATTGCAGAGGCCAGATAGGTCTGCTAAACCCGCCTGTACAGTTTGCAAATTGATTAAATTCGCGATCTTAAGGTGTCGGAGTCAATTCGTCTGATTGCAGCAGCGATCGCCCGGCCCAAGCGACGGCATCTCGTGGCTGCGGCTTACCCATACCGTCAGCGTAGGCGTAACTGCGGGTCAACAACCAGAACCAAACCGCCGGAAAACGCGACTCTAACCAGGGTTGCACCTGCTGTAAAACCGCTGGAAACCAGGCTCCTAAAAAGGCGCTGATCACCGCTGAGATCGTAAAGTTCCAGTAGCTACCGAGCCAGCGGAAAATGTCGCGTGCCCCCGCTAACTCCCAGATCCAGAGCAGCAGAGATGGATTTTGCCAAGCGGCTTTGAGAGCCATGCGGTTAAACGCAATCCAGGTTGCCCGGTCTTTAATAAATGCCTCTGCCACCTCTGGTTTTTCGCTGGCCAGAATGCCGAAGAAAGTATTCAGCATTGAGTTGACACGCTCAGGCGCAATGTTGCGTCCGGTTGGCACCATCATGCCTTTTGAGAACAACCAGGTGACAGAAACATTACTCTGATAAGAGTGAATTTGGTTTAACTGCTTGGCACTGAGCAAGTTATGTTTAAGGGCTGTGTCGAGCAGGTGGGTCAACCGTCCTAAGTTGCGAACTAGCGAACCAAACCCCGTAAAAATGAGCGGCGACTGAAGCGAAGCGGCATCTCCGATCGCCACTAAACGGTCAAAGGCTACCTGGCGATCGCCCCCGTTGCGGCTGAAATAGCCGGGGATGTAGCCAAAGGTGGGCTTCTTCCAGACCAGGTCATCTACGTTGCAGCGGCGGTACTCCGGCAGAATGGTGAAAAAGTCTTCGTACATCTCCAGCAACGAACCGGGATTATCGGGATGCACCTGGTGATAGTGGAACAAATAGAAGGTCAGCTCCTCACCGTCTGAGGGGAACAACTCCCAGATCAGTTGCCGCCCCCGTGCAATGTCGCCGTGACTGTTCAGCACATCCCCATAACGGCTATCCCAAACCCCTGGTTGAAAGCCACTGGCAACCACCGCGCCAACCGTTGGGCAAACGCTGTCAAACGCACGTCCATGATTAAGTTGCCAGGCGATCGGGGACGCGGTTCCCATTGCATCGACCAGCAGCTTGGCTGTGACCCTGCGATCGCCTGCGACCTGAGATCGCACTTGTACCGTGACATTGCTTGGGCTAACTTCTGCCCCGACAAACTCGGTTTCATCCCAAATGTCGCCGTTTGCCTGCCGTAGTTTGTCACCACAGAGCCGCAAGAGCTTTTCTGCATCTAGGCAAATGTTGAGAACCGTCGGAGTGTGTAAGATCGGCGCTTTTGCTTGCGGGGGATTGTTGGAATCAAAGAACTTATGGAAGCCATCCTCATATTCCCGCGCGATCAAGCTCTCGAACTCAGCAGAAGTAAATAGCCCCAGGTCAATCAAGCTTTGAAACTCACTGCGAGAAATGTTCCACTCGCGGTTCATTTTGCCAAAGGGTAGCCGCTCAATCAGCAGCACTCGATAACCGAGTTGCGCCATTACCGCTGCATGGATCACGCCTAATGCCCCACCGATATAGATCAAGTCATACTCCGGTTGATCTTCTGGGGTATCGACTGATTGTGTGCGAGTGATCACCTGCTGGGGCTGTTTAGGATTTCGCACACCCTCGCGCCAGCGTTGCTCCCACCAATACACACGGGTCAGATCAGCCTCCCCGTTTGGCATCTTTTGGAAGTACTTCACCGTTAAAGGATAGGCTTGCTCTAGTGCTGTGAAGATCGATTGTTGCGTTAAATCAATGGCAGGCGGAGCCGGGTAAACGTTGGGGAAGCGATCGCGCACGACTTGCTTGAGCTGGTTGACAACCGCCACTTCTTCAGGCAAACGACGCTCTGCCCAACGAAAGACCTTAAGATACGTCGTGCGTTGCACCGACCAGACGAAAATTGCTAAGGCATTCTCATAAATCTGCGTAAGTTTCTCAGAATTCTCTCCGCTGGCTTCGGATCGGTTTGACAAATGAATGCGGATCCCAGCAGGGGTGATCTGCTTTGTACCAGCCAGAGGGCTAAACTCCTCTCTTAACCAGTGTTTGACGGTATCGGTATCAGGGGTTGGGACTTCGAGATAGAGAACTTCTTGCATTGGACTAATCAAAGGTCGCACTAAAAAATAGGCAAATGGGCGGGGGTAAGAGAAGAAAAAATTAAGCTAAACTTATATCAGATTCTCTAAGAAACTTTACAAACTTCTCATATTCATCTGTTTTTTCGCTTTCATGAACTATCCTATCCCGGTAAATCCCCAAGAGATTGCTCGATCGCGAGAGCAATTCGTAAGTCCAGAGTTAATTGCGTCAGCGATCGCCGGAACAATTGCAATCGCACGGACTCAGGGGCGATCGTTGCAAGACTTAATGCAAGAGGTCTTAGCAGACGATGCACTGCTCGACTTAGAGCAACGACGACGGCTCAGCGAAATCGTGGCGCTTGCCTGGAATAGTTTGCCATAAGGCAGGGGAGATTACTTCAGCCAATCGGTTCATCTATTTTTAGATGCTTTTCCTAATCCTAAGAAAAGATAAACATTTGAATGCTTAACATTTCTTGATGAATATGAGTCTTGATGAGTATGACGGTGTGACCTCACAGATTCTCTCTAGACTAGACGGCACAATCGGCTACCTGTGAAGACTCTGGGCAGTAGTGCTGCGTTGGTTCGATATGCGCCTCTGGTTCTTTGAAGCCCATTCATCAGTGCAGGTGTCGCTTTACCGTCAGAGGCCGCATGGTTAGACAAGCACGCAAGTCGCCAGTCTGTCGCCTGCTCAAACAGCGGTTGCTAGAGCAGTAACGGAGGCTAAAACGACGACACGTACCACGGAGACAACGGGTAAGAACACAATGGCTAAGAAACCCAAAGCAAAAGCGAAGTAAAACAAAGTTTTAGCGATCGCTTGTTAACGTTGAGAGATAGAGTGGCTTGCTCTGTCTCTCATTGTTTTAAAGGTAATAGGTAGTTCGATGGGTACTTCGATTGCGGTCAACCGCTCAAACTTCGCCACAGATGTCCTAGAAAAGTCGCACGAGAAGCCTGTTTTGCTTGATTTTTTTGCAACCTGGTGCGGTCCCTGCCAGATGCTAAAACCCATGCTGGAGCGGCTCGCCCAGGAATATGATTTTGTCTTAGCGAAGGTTGATATTGATGCAAACCCTGAGTTGGCAGGCGAGTACGGGGTCGAAGGCGTGCCGGATGTGCGAGTTGTGCAGAATGGTGAGGTTCACAATGCATTTGTTGGGGTCTTGCCCGAACCTGAACTCCGTAGCCTGATGGCTCAATTGAACTTGACTTCTACGATTGATCAAGAGTTGGAGGCGATCGCGGCCACGGCTCAGGCAGGCAATGTTGACCAGGCTCTCGAACAGCTAAAAGCCTTGGTAAAGCGCCATCCCAATAATTCACAGTTGGCTTTGAATGCGGCAAGAATCTGTATGCAGGTTGAGCGGTTAGATGCTGCCGACCAAATTTTGGATACCATTTCTGAATACGATCGCGAGTTCTACCCCTACGCCAAGCAATTCAAAGCGTTGAATTTATTTAAGCGGGCTGCAAATGATCCGCTTGGTGCCGATGCGCTTGATGCCACTTACCGCGAAGCTGCTCAAGCTGCCTTGGGCCAAGACTTTGAAACAGCGCTGATGTTGCTTTTAGAAATTGTGACGCGCGATCGCTCCTATAAGAATGATGCAGGCCGCAACGGCATGTTAGCGATTTTTGACTTGTTAGGAGATGACCATCGGGTCACACGGCACTATCGCAAAGCCCTGACCTCAGCCCTATATGCGTAGGGACGAGAATTTAATAATCTCGATACCTTCTCAGATGGGTCTTCGCGGGGCCATGTCGTCAGGCTACTGCCGAGAGGCTACAAGGCTGTTTGCTCCTGCTGACGGAAATATCCCCGATTTGCTTAACTGAGATCTTGCAGCATTCTCAATAAGCCGATTCTAAGCGAGGTTTGAGGTCAATATCGAACCCAAAATGAGCCGCAATATCAGCGTGAGATTGGATGCGTTTGAGTAACTGAAA
>Ga0209172_10001761_pt1 | contig 43014 bp, 43 predicted proteins | sample LarsenN4metaG_FD_184113 | JGI IMG/M metagenome (GOLD analysis project Ga0209172, IMG submission 184113) | Hot spring sediment bacterial and archeal communities from British Columbia, Canada, to study Microbial Dark Matter (Phase II) - Larsen... ... | reverse complement strand
CAGCCATTCCACCGATTCGGCGTCCAGATGGTTGGTCGGCTCGTCCAGCAGCAGCATGTCCGGCTGCGACAGCAGCAGCTTGCACAGTGCCACGCGGCGTTTTTCACCGCCGGACAGCGGGCCGATCTTGGCATCCCACGGCGGCAGGCGCAGCGCGTCGGCAGCCAGTTCCAGCTGCAGCTGCACGTTGTCGCCGGCGCCGGCGGAGATGATGGCTTCCAGTTTGGCCTGTTCTTCGGCCAGTGCGTCGAAATCGGCGTCTTCTTCGGCGTAGGCGGCATACACCTCTTCCAGCCGCTTCTGCGCGCCCATCACGTCGCCCATGCCGCTCTCCACTTCTTCGCGCACGGTCTTGTCAGGGTCGAGCTTCGGCTCCTGCTCCAGGTAGCCGATCTTGACGCCGGCCAGATGCTGCACCTCGCCGTCGTATTCCTTGTCGACACCGGCCATGATGCGCAGCACGGTGGATTTGCCGGCGCCGTTGAGGCCGAGCAGGCCGATCTTGGCACCGGGGAAGAAGCTTAAAGAAATATCTTTAATGATCTGGCGTTTCGGGGGAACGATCTTGCTCACGCGGAGCATGGACATCACGTATTGAGCCATAGGGTGTGCTTGATTCCTGCTGGATTGCGATAGGGAGATTAACCGGGGAAGTGTAGCAAATTCGGCGTGTCCGTGCCGTGCGGCCAACGTTGGCCGCAACGGCTCAGAACAGCAGCGCGAGGATGAACACGCCGAGCATGGCGAAGGCGCAGGCGATCTTGGCGACGGTGCCGGCCAGAAAGCCGAGGAAGGTGGCGGCGCCGACGCGGCTGGCCTGCGGCAGGTTACGGCGCGCGATCAGCTCGCCGATGACGGCGCCGAGCACCGGCCCGGCAATGGCGCCGAACAGGCCGAAGAACAGCCCGATCAGGCCGCCGAGCAACGCGCCGATCAGCGCCTCGCGGCTGGCGCCGCTTTTCCGGGCGCCGAGCAGGCTAGCGACACTCTCGATCACCATGCCGGCCACGGCGAGCAGGACGATGGTGGTCAGCGGCCAGAAGCCGACCTGCACGAAGTTGCCGTTCCACGCCGCCAGCAGGAAGCCGGCGGCGAGCAGGCCGAGGCCGGGCAGGGCGGGGTAGATGGTGCCGGCGAGGCCGACCAGCACCAGCAGGATGGACAGCAAATACCAGAGCAGGGACAGGTCCATGGGGTCTCCGAAGGCAACAGGGGGAGAAGCAAAGAAAACGGCGCGAGGCAGAAGTTCCGCCCGCGCCGTGCATTGCGGCCAACCTTGCGGCTGGCAGCCGTTCAGCTGCTGTATTCCTGCAGCAGGGTTTCCTGCGCGCAGCGGCCCTTGCCGCGCGCCATACGCCGGCGATAGCTGCCGTCGGCCTGCATTTCCCAGGCGTTGGTGTTGTCGTCGAGGTAGATGCGCAGCCCTTCCTTCATGATGCGGCGTTTCAGCTTGACGTCGAGGATAGGCACGCAGGTCTCGATGCGGCGGAAGAAGTTGCGCCCCATCCAGTCGGCGCTGGCGATGTACATGTCCTCGGCCTTGTCGTTGTAGAAGTAGAACACGCGGGTGTGCTCGAGGAAGCGGCCGACGATGGAGCGCACGGTGATGTTCTCCGACAGCCCTTCCACGCCGGGGCGCAATGCGCACACGCCGCGGATGATCAGGCTGATCTTGACCCCGGCCTGGCTGGCGCGGTACAGCGCCTGGATCACCTGCGGCTCCAGCAGCGCGTTCATCTTGGCGATGATCTGCGCCGGCTTGCCGGCCTGGGCGTGCTCGATCTCGCGGTCGATGGCGCTGATGATCATGTTGTGCAGCGTGAACGGCGACTGGTACAGGTGCTTCAGCTCGCCGGCGCGGCCGAGGCCGGTGATCTGCACGAACAGGTCGTTGACGTCGCTGACGATGTCCTCGTTGCAGGTCAGTAGGCCGAAGTCGGTATACAACCGCGCGGTGCGCGGGTGGTAGTTGCCGGTGCCCAGATGCACGTAGCGCTTGAGCTGGCCTTCCTCGCGGCGTACCACCAGCAGCATCTTGGCGTGCACCTTGTAGCCGAACACGCCGTACACCACGTGCGCGCCGGCGTCTTCCAGCCGCGATGCCCAGCTGATGTTGGCCTCTTCGTCGAAGCGCGCCATCAGCTCCACCACCACCGTCACCTGCTTGCCGGCGCGGGCGGCGGCGATCAGCGATTCCATCAGCACCGAGTCGGTGCCGGTGCGGTACACCGTCATCTTGATCGCCACCACCTCCGGATCGGTGGCGGCGTTGACCAGCATGTCGATCACCGGCTGGAACGACTGGAACGGGTGGTGCAGCAGGATGTCGTTCTTGCGGATGGCCTCGAACAGCGGCGTCTTCTTGGCCAGCGCCGGCGGTAGCGTGGCCTCGAACGGCGCGAATTTCAGGTCCGGGCGGTCGACCTTGTCCGGCACCTGCATCAGGCGCACCAGGTTGACCGGGCCGTCGACGCGGTAGATGTCCTGCTGCTGCAGGTTGAAGGTGTGCAGCAGGAATTCTTCCATGTGCGTCGGGCAGGTGTCGGCGATCTCCAGCCGCACCGCGTCGCCGTACTGGCGCTGGCGCAGTTCGCCCTGCAGCGCGGTGCGCAGGTTCTTGACGTCGTCGTCGTCGACGTTGAGGTCGCTGTCGCGGGTGACGCGGAACTGGTAGCAGCCCTTCACCGTCATGCCGGGGAACAGCTCCTGCACGTGCGAGTGCAGGATGGAGGACAGGAATACGAAGCTGTGCTGGTTGCCGCCGCACAGTTTGGCCGGCAGCTTGATCACGCGTGGCAGGATGCGCGGCGCCTGCACGATGGCGATGCCGGATTCGCGGCCGAAGGCGTCGGCGCCTTCCAGCTCGATGATGAAGTTCAGGCTCTTGTTGAGCAGTTTCGGGAACGGATGCGACGGATCCAGCCCGATCGGGGTCAGGATCGGCATCAGTTCGCGGAAGAAGTAGTCGCGGACCCAGGCTTTCTGTTCGCTGTCCCACTCGTTGCGGCGCATGAAGATGATGCCTTCGGTACGCAGCGCCGGGAAGATCTCTTCGCGCAGCAGGCGGTACTGTTCGCGCACCAGCGCATGGGCGGCCTCCGACAGCCGGGTCAGCACTTCCGCCGGCTTGCTGCCGTCGGCGAGGATGCGATCCGGCGTCAGCTGCGCCGCTTCCTTCAGCCACGCCACCCGCACCTCGGCAAACTCGTCCATGTTGGACGACACGATACAGAGGAATTTCAGGCGCTCCAGCAATGGCAGGCGTTCCTCTTCGGCCTGCGCCATGACGCGGCGGTTGAATTCGATCAGAGCCAGTTCGCGGTTAAGCAGGTTTTCGTGTGTTGTCGGCATTTTATGCATTGGTACTAGTGCGGGAGGTAAAAAAAGCCCTCACGGGGAGGGCGCGGTCGTTTGTTACTGCTGCGGCGTGAAGCCGGCGACTTGGTCGGCCCCCTGGCCGAAGAAGTAGGCTTCCAGCTGTGCGGCCAGGTACTGGCGGGCGCGGGCATCGGCCAGGCTGAGGCGGTTTTCGTTGATCAGCATGGTCTGGTAACGCAGCCAGCCCTGCCACGCCTCCTTGGAGACGTTTTCCTGAATGCGCTGACCCAGTGCGCCGGGCAGCGGCGGGAAGTCCATGCCTTCGGCTTCGCGACCGAGCTTAACGCAGTTGACCATTCGTGCCATGGTGAATTCCTTGAGAAGTGTCGAAACGATAGAGACTAATTGTGTCACAGAGATGACAGGTCACCAAACTTTGTGCCGCCGCCGCCGTCTACAAGGCTTTGATCAGCACCTTGGAGCGGCGGTTGTGGTTGTACAGCTCGCGGCGTGACTGCGGCAGCTGCTCGATGTTGGCCGCAACGAAGCCGCGCTCGGCAAACCAGTGCGCGGTCTGGGTGGTGAGGATGAACAGCGCCTTGTAGCCGTACAGCCGCGCGCGCTGCTCCACGTGCTGTACCAGCAGGTCGCCGAAGCCGCTGTTGCGGCGGTCGGCGCTGACCGCGAGGCAGGCCAGCTCGGCCATGCCGTCTTCCGGGAACGGCAGCATCGCGACGCAGGCGGCGATGCGGTCGTCGTGTTCCAGCACCGAGTAGTTGCGGATCTGCATTTCCAGGTGTTCGCGGCTGCGCTTGATCAGGATGCCCTGTTCCTGCAGCGGGCGGATCAGCGCCAGGATGTCGCCGACGTCCTCGATGCTGGCTTCGCGGATCTTGACCAGCGAATCGCGCGCGATCATGGTGCCGGTGCCGTAGTCGGTGAACAGCTCCACCAGCAGCGCGCCGTCGTCGTCGTGGCTGACCAGGTGCGAGCGCACCACGCCCTCGCGGGTGGCGCGGATGGCGTAGGGCAGGCTGAGGCGGCATTCCTCGCTGCTGATGCCGCGCTGGTAGATCGCCTCCGCCTGGTCGGCGGAGATGGCGTTGTGCAGCACGCCATCGGCATCAACCAGGCCGTGGCCCTGCACCAGGAAGATCAGCTTCTCCGCCTTCAGCTCGATGGCGGTATGGCAGGCCACTTCTTCCATGGTCATGTTGAAGGCTTCGCCGGTCGGCGAGTAGCCGATCAGCGAGGTCAGTACCAGCTCGCCGCGGTTGAGGCGCTCGTTGATGGCCTCGGTGTCGATCTTGCGCACGCGGCCGCTGTACTGCATGTCGACGCCGTCGATCACGCCCAGCGGCTGCGCGGTGACGAAGTTGCCGCCGGCGACGCGCAGGTGGGCACCGTGCATCGGCGAATTGGGCATCCCCATGGACAGGAAGGCTTCCAGATCATGGCGCAAGCCGCCGACCGCCGATTTCACCGCCTCCAGCGTCGGGCCGTCGGTGACGCGGCGGCCCTGATGGAAGTGGCGCGCAATGCCGCGCAGGCGCAGTTGTTCGTCGATCTGCGGCCGCGCGCCGTGCACCAGCACGATGCGCACGCCGAGGCTGACCAGCAGGTTCAGGTCCTGCGCCAGACCGTACAGGTTGCCGCGCGCCAGGCTCTCGCCATTGACGGCGACGACGAAGGTTTTGCCACGAAAGGCGTTGATGTAAGGCGCCGCCTCGCGAAAGGCGAGCACAAAATCAGGGTGCAGCATGATGGGCCCCACAGGTAGACAGCCACAAAAACGCAAGATTAGCAGGAATGATGGCTTTATAGACAGTGCCGGCGCCGGCGGCACGGGCGCTGCCCACCACCGGGGCGCGGCCACTGGCCAGGGTTGGCCGCAACGCTCGTCTGTCGCAGCAATGACAATGGCCGGGCACCTTGCGGCGACCCGGCCATGGCGGACCGTGGCAAACGCTCAGGACGGGGTCTTCTTGAGCATGATTTGCTGCACCTTGAGGATGTTCAGCGCCTGGTTCAGTTGCACGTCGCTGGCGGCATCGCCGTTGCCATTGCCGTTGCTGTCACCGTTTTTCGGTTTGTCACCGTTGCCGGCCGGCTTGGCGGCCGGTTTGGCCACCGGCTTGGCGTTTTCCGCCGGATCGTTCGGGTTCTGCAGATGGCGTTCCAGATCGGCTTCGCGCACGCGCAGCGAGGCCAGTGTCTCGTTGCCTTCCTCGACCACGATGTCCGGCACGATGCCCTTGGCCTGGATCGAGCGGCCGTTGGGGGTGAAGTAGCGCGCGGTGGTCATCTTGATGCCGCCGTTGTTGGCCAGCGGCAGTACCGACTGCACCGAGCCCTTGCCGAAGGTCTGGGTGCCGACGATCAGCGCCCGCTTGTGATCCTGCAGCGCACCGGCGACGATCTCCGAGGCGGAGGCGGAGCCGGCGTTGACCAGCACCACCAGCGGCACGTTCTTGATCGCCGGCGGCACCTTGGCATAGTCGCTGGCACCCTTGCCGCGCTGGTAGTCGCGCGGGTTGGCGTACAGGCGCATCTTGGAGTCGCTGGCGCGGCCTTCGGTGTACACCACCAGCGCATCCTGCGGCAGGAAGGCGGCGGAGACGCCGACGGCACCGTGCAGCACGCCGCCCGGATCGTCACGCAGGTCCAGCACCATGCCCTTCAGCGGTGTCTTGTTGTCCTTGTACAGCTGGGTCAGTGCCTGCGCGAAGTTCTCGACGGTATGTTCCTGGAACTGGGCGACACGGACGTAGCCGAAGCCCGGTTCCAGCAGACGCGACTTCACGCTCTTGGTCTTGATCACCGCGCGGGTGAGGGTGAAGACCAGCGGCTTGGATTCGGTCTTGCGCGCGATGGTCAGCGTCACCTTGCTGCCCGGCGCGCCGCGCATCTTTTTCACCGCGTCATTGATCGACAGGCCGCGCACCGGGGTGTCGTCGATCTTGACGATCAGGTCGCCGCTCTTGATGCCGGCCTTCTGTGCCGGGGTGTCCTCGATCGGCGCCACCACCTTGACCAGACCGTCCTCGGTGCCGATCTCGATGCCGAGGCCGCCAAACTCGCCCTGGGTGCCTTCGCGGAATTCCTTGAACGCTTCCGGATCGTAGTAGTCGGAGTGCGGGTCCAGGCCGGACAGCATGCCCTTGATCGCCTCGTTGATCAGCTTCTTGTCTTCGACCGGCTCGACATAGTCCTGCTTGATGCGGCCGAACACCTCGGCAAAGGTGCGCAGCTCGTTGAGCGGCAGGATGCCGTTATTCTTGTCGGCAAAAGCCTGGATGCTGATGGTGAGCGCACCGCCCACCAGGGCACCGGTGGTCAGCAAGGCAAGTTTGCGTAAGCGGGGAGAGCTCATGGTGTGTGTTCCGTTCGTACGGGCTATCGCGCCCAGGACTGTGGATTGATTGGCCGGCCCATATAGCGCAGCTCGAAGTAAAGCCCGGTTTCGCCGCTTTCCAGACTGCCGCTGGCGCCGAGTACGTCGCCGCCGCGGACCGTGGCGCCGTTGCCGCGCACCATGGTGGCAAAGCCGGTATAGACCGTCATGTAGTTGCCGCCGTGATCAATGATCATCGCATTGCCGAAGCCGCGCAACCAGTCGGCATAGACCACGGTGCCGTCGGCGACCACGCGGACCGGGCTGCCGGGGGCGACCTTGATGAACATGCCCTTCCAGCTGGCACCCTCGCCGCGGCGTGCGCCGAAGCGGCCGCCGATTTCGCCGGCCACCGGCAGTTTCAGCCGCCCTTGCAGGCTGCGGAAGGCATTGCCGGACAGGCTGGCATCGGCCACCTCATCCACCGTTTCGACCCTGGCCGGGGCTTTCGGTTCTGCCGGCAGCGGTTTACCCTGTTTTTTCGCGTCGGCGACCTGCTGGCGGCGTTTCTCTGCGGCCAACCTGGTCGCCTGTTCACGCGCCTTTTTCGCCTGTGCGGCCTTGGCGGCGGCGGCGAGCTGGCGGCGGCGGATGTCGGCGTTGATGCGGGCGATCAGTGCGCTCAGCTCGCGCTCGTCTTCCTTCAGCTGCTGCAGTTTCTGCTGCTGGTTGCGGATGGCGCTGTCCAGCTGGCTGACCTGCTGGCTGTGCTGGTTGCGTGCCTGCTGCAGCTGGCGTTTTTCCTGCACCTTGGCGCTGGACATCCGTCCCAGCCGCACCAGTTCGTCCTCGATGCGCTCGCTCATCGCCTGCAACTGCACTTCCTGGTCGCGCAGCGTCTGGATCAGGCTTTGCTGCGCGCGGTGGATGTGGGTGTAGTAGGTGAGATCGCGCGCGCTCTGGTTTGGGTCCTGGGTGTTGAACATGATGGCCATCGCGTCCTGCTGGCCGCGCTTGTACTCCGCCGCCAGCAGGCGGCTGACGCGCTGCCGCGTCTCGGCCACCTTGATGCGGATGGTCTGCAGCTCGGCCTGCAGGTTGTCCAGCTGGCTGCTGCTGGCATCCTGCTTCTTCTCCAGCTCGTTCAGCACCTGATGCGTGGCCTGCAGCGCCTGCTCGGACTTGGCGATTTCGCCGGCGGTCTGCTGCCGCTCGGCTTCCTTGCGCGCGATGTCCTGCTGCAGGGTGCTGATTTCCTTGCGCACGCTGTTGAGGTCCTGCTGCGGCGCGGCCGCCGCTGGGGCGGCCTGCGCCACGCCGTACAGCGCACCGAGCAGGCTGAGCGTCAGGCGTGCTTTCACTGGAGCTCGATCAGTGGACGGCCGGTCATTTCGGCCGGTTGCGGCAGCCCCATCATCGCCAGCAGGGTCGGAGCGATGTCGCGCAGCGCGCCGCCGTCCTGCAGCGTGGCGTTGCGGCCAACGTACAGCAGCGGCACTTTTTCCAGCGTGTGCTGGGTGTGCGCCTGCTGGTGAACTTCGTCGTTCATCTGCTCGCAGTTGCCGTGATCGGCGGTAATCAGCACTTCGCCGCCGATGGCCTGCATCGCGTCGACACAGCGCTTGACGCAGGCATCCAGCGTTTCCACCGCCTTGACCGCGGCGTCGAAGATGCCGGTGTGGCCGACCATGTCGCAGTTGGCGTAGTTGCAGATGATGGCGGCGTACTGGCGGCTGTTGATCGCTTCGACGATCTTGTCGGTCACTTCCGGCGCGCTCATTTCCGGCTGCAGGTCGTAGGTGGCCACTTTCGGCGACGGCACCAGGATGCGGTCCTCGCCGGGGTAGACCTGCTCCTCGCCACCGTTGAAGAAATAGGTGACGTGCGGGTATTTCTCGGTTTCGGCGATGCGCAGCTGTTTCAGGCCGAGGCCGGACAGGTATTCGCCGAGGCCGTTGCGGATCTTCTGCGGTGCGTAGGCGACCGGGTGGCTGTAGGCCTCGCCGTAGGAGGTCAGGCTGGTGAACAGAGCCAGCTTCGGCTGGCGCGCGCTGAAGCCGTCAAAGGCCGGGTCGGTCAACGCGGTGGTCAGCTGGCGGGCGCGGTCGGCGCGGAAGTTCATGAACACCACCACGTCGCCGTCCTGCATCTGCAGCGGTTCGCCGATGATGGTGGCCTTGACGAATTCGTCGTTCTCGTCGCGGGCGTAGGCGGCGGCCAGCGCGTCGTGGCTGCTGGCGGCGTGGAATTCGGCTTCGCCTTCCACCAGTGCCTGGTACGGTGCCGCCATGCGCTCCCAGCGCTTGTCGCGGTCCATCGCCCAGTAGCGGCCGCAGACGGTGGCGACGCGCGCATTCGGGCAGCGCGCCAGCACCGCGTCGAGGCGGTCGAGGTAGGTCTCGGCGCTGCGCGGCGGCGTATCGCGGCCGTCGAGGAAGGCGTGCACGGCGATGCGGCCAACGCCGGCCGCCTGTGCGCCTTCGATCAGTGCGTGGATGTGGTTCTCATGGCTGTGCACGCCGCCATCGGACAGCAGGCCCATCAGGTGCAGGGTGCTATTGCGTTGCTTGGCGGTCGCGATCGCCTGCGCCAGCACCGGGTTGGCGGCCAGCGTGCCGGCCTCGACGTCGCAGTCGATGCGGCTGATGTCCTGCTGCACGATGCGGCCGGCGCCGATATTGAGGTGGCCGACTTCGGAGTTGCCGAACTGGCCGGCGGGCAGGCCGACATTGTGCTCGGAGGCGTCCAGCGTACTGTAGGGATAGCGCGCTTTCAGCGCGTCCCAGTTCGGGGTGTTTGCTGCCAGAATGGCATTATCGTCGCCTTCGAGGCGGTGACCGAAACCGTCAAGGATGAGTAGCAAAACCGGCGTAACAGTAGCCATGATGTCCAATTATCTGTGATGAGAGCAGGAAAACCCGAGGCCGTGGCAGCAGGCGGCCACGGCGAGCAATCAAGATAGTAAAGCATCGGACGCTGGCTGTCAGTGCCTCAGCTTGTAGCCTGGCGACTACTGCGCGGCGGCTTGCGGCGGATGTACAGCGTCTTGTTGATACGCGCCACTTCGGCCCCTTCGGCGTCGTAGACGCTGACGTGCAGCGCCGGCAGGTGCTTGTCGCCGCCGGCGGTGGCATCGCGAACACGCTGCAGCAGGTCGTCGTCGATGCGGAAGCGGGCGCAGACTACGCCGCGGCCGGGCTTGAGGTAGTCGATGCTGCCGGCCTTGTCCCACACGATGTAGTCCTTGCCGAGGTTTTTCAGCAGCATCAGCATGTAGAACGGGTCGGTCATCGAATACAGGCTGCCGCCGAAGTGGACGCCGACATAGTTGCGGTTGGTCAGCCCCAGCCGCAGCTGGACGTCGACTTCCTTCCAGTCCGGGCTGATGCGGCGCACCTTGACTCCGGCGCCGAGAAAGGGCGGCCACAGATTGAAGACGAGCTTGGCGAGACGATGGTTCATGGTGAGGGTAAAACGATTGTTTGAATCGGGCTATCGTCGCGGCAACGGCCGCCGCCGTCAAGCCGTCACCCCATGCTCACATGTGCCCGCCGCAGGACGCCCGGTCACGGCCGTGCGCCGCGGCAGCGAGTCCGCTTCAGAACGGCAGCTCGCTTTGCCGGCCCTGCTGCTGGCCGACCACGGCCGTGGTTTCGCCTTCCGCCAGCCGGATGTGCAGCAGCTCGCCGGCGCGCAGCTGCGCCGCGGAGCGCACCACCGTGCCATCCTGCTGCTGCACGATGGCGTAGCCGCGCTGCAGCACCGCCTCCGGATTGATGGCGGCCAGCGTCGCCTGATGTCGCGCCAGCACCAGTTGCCGCTGCTGCCAGTGCTGGTGTATCAGCTGCCGCAGCTGGTCGCCGCGCCGGGCCAGCACTTGCTGCCAGCGCGCGAGGTCAGGACGGATGCGCTGCAGCCGGTGCTGGCACTGTTCCAGCCGCCGCTGCCGCGCTTGCAGCAGCAGGGCGCTGGCACGGGCCAGGCGTTGTTGCTGCGCCTGCAACAGCTGGCGCTGGCGCTGCAGGCGTTCACCGGGGTGCTGCAGGCGGCGGCCGAGGAAGTCCAGCTGTTGCGACTTGTCGGTCAGCAGCCGTCCCAGCGCCCGTTCCAGCCGGCGCTGCGCGTAGTCGACGCCTTGCTGCAGCGCCTCGCGGCTGGGCGAGGCCAGCTCGGCGGCGGCGGTCGGGGTCGGCGCGCGGTGGTCGGCGACGAAATCGGCGATGGTGGTGTCGGTTTCGTGGCCGACGCCGCTGATCACCGGTAGCGTCGAGCGGGCGATGGCGCGGGCGACTACCTCTTCGTTGAACGCCCACAGGTCCTCGATGCTGCCGCCGCCACGGCAGACGATCAGCAGCTCGACCTCCCGGCGCAGGTTGGCCGCATCGATGGCGGCGGCGATCTGTGCCGCGGCGCTGTCGCCCTGTACCGGCGTCGGGTACAGGATCAGCGGGATGCTGGGCATGCGCCGGCGCAGGGTGGTGACCACGTCGCGCAGCGCTGCGGCGGCCGGCGAGGTGACGATGCCGATGGCGGCGGGGTGGCCGGGTAGCGCTTTCTTGTGACGATTGTCGAACAATCCTTCCGCCGCCAGTTTCGCCTTCAGCTGTTCGAAGGCCTCGTACAGGCGGCCGAGACCGGCCGAGCGCATCATGTCGACGTTGATCTGGTAGTCGCCGCGCGCCTCGTACAGCGACACCGTGCCGCGCAGCTCGACCTGCATGCCTTCCTGCAGCCGGAATCCCAGTCCGCTCAGACGGTTACGGAACATCACGCAGCGGATTTGCGCGCGCTCGTCCTTCAGCGAGAAGTAGGCGTGGCCGGATGCGGCCAGGGTCAGATTGGAAATTTCGCCGGCAATCCACATCGGTGGCAGGCCGCTTTCAAGCAGATCCCGCGCCATGCGGTTGAGCGAGGTGACGCTAATGACGTCGTTTTGGTGTTGGCTGAAAAGCATGCTTGTCAAGTCATCCACAGGCAGGTTGGGGCAGCGGCTGGCGTCGATTGTTTATCTTAATACGCCGCCGGCACATAAATAGATAAACTAAAAATTGTTGTTAATCAGTGGTTTAGTGATTTTGTGGCAATAATGTTGCCGTAATGTCCGGCCAGTAACGGCAAGGCTTTGCCGTGCCGGCGGCGGGGTTGTCCACAAAGTTATACACAGGCGCTGTGGGCGGGCGGGTAATTCCCTTGTAAATTCGCGACTTAGCGCTTTTGTTTAAAGCGCAACATCATGGCGCCGGCCAAGCGTGGCGGTTGCAGGCGGCAGCCTGAGCCGATAAAGTCTCGGCCTTGGATAACGCCTGAGGAATTGCCCGTGTGGTCAATCATTGAAGCGGCCGGCTGGCCGATCTGGACCATCATTCTCGCGTCGGTGGTGGCATCGACCATCGTACTGGAGCGTTTTTACAGTCTGCGCGCGGCGCTGATCATACCGCCAAACCTGCTGTCGCAGACGTTGCAAGAATATCGCCGTGCCGCGGTGAGCCAGAGCATGCTGACCGAACTGCGCGACCATTCGCCGCTGGGACGGCTGTTCGCCGCCGGGCTGCGCCAGTTTGGCAGCAGCCGTGTGGTGATGAAAGAGGCGATCGAGGACGAGGGCCGCGTGGTGGCCCACCTGCTGGAACGCTACCTGACCATGCTGGGCACCATCGCCGCGATGGCGCCGCTGCTGGGCCTGCTCGGCACCGTAATCGGCATGATCGAGATCTTCGGTTCGCAGGCGCCGGGCGGCACCGACCCGCGCGCACTGGCGCACGGCATTTCCGTGGCGCTGTACAACACCGCCTTCGGCCTGATCGTGGCCATCCCCAGCATGTTTTTCTATCGCCACTTCCGCGCCAAGATCGACGGCCTGCTGGTCGAGATGGAAGCGCAGGCGGTGCACCTGCTGGAAGCGGTGCACGGCGAGCGTCGCGGCGACTGAGGCGGATAATCATGAACTTTCGCCGTCACCGTCATCGCGAAGAGCCGGAAATCAACTTCATCCCGCTGATCGACTTGCTGCTGGTCATCCTCATCTTCCTGATGGTGACCACCACCTACGCCCGCTTTTCCGAGCTCGAAGTCAACCTGCCGCAGGCCAGCGGGCCGGCGGAAATGCAGAAGGACAGCCGCCTGCGCGTCGACATCAGCGCCAGCGGCGGCTACGCGGTGGACGGCGAGGCCGTGGCCGGCAGCGACGTGACGCAGCTCGGCGAGCGCCTGAAGCGGCAGGCTAGCGGCAAAAACCCGGCGCCGGTGGTGGTGATCAATGCCGACGCCAAGGCCAGCCACCAGGCGGTGGTGACGGTGATGGAGGCGGCCCGCCTCGCCGGGTTGCTGCAGCTGACCTTCGCCACCCAGCAGGGGACGCCGTGACCCGGCTGGAGCGGCACTGGTATCAGCCGACGTGGTGGATGACAGCCCTTCTGGCCTTGCCGGAAGGGCTGTTTGCGCTGCTGGCGGCCTTGCGTCGCACGGCCTATCGGCTAGGCTGGTGTCGTACGAATCGCTTGCCGGTGCCGGTGGTGGTGGTCGGCAACATCAATGTCGGCGGCGTCGGCAAGACGCCGCTGACGCTGGCGCTGCTGCAGGACTTTGCCCGCCTGGGCGTGCCGGTGGGGGTGATCAGTCGCGGCTACGGCGGCGCGCACCGGCAGCCGACGCTGGTGACGCCGCACAGTAGCGCCGCCGAGGTCGGCGACGAGCCACTGCTGCTGGCCGCCAGCGGCGCACCGGTGGTGGTCGGCCGCGATCGCGTCGCTGCCGGCCGTCACTTGCTGGCGCTGTATCCGCAGACCCGTTTCATCCTCAGCGACGATGGGCTGCAGCACTACGCGCTGGCGCGCACGCTGGAGATCGTCGTGCTCGACGGCGCTCGCGGTGTCGGCAACGGCCACCTGCTGCCGGGCGGCCCGCTGCGCGAACCGGTGTCAAGGTTGGCCGCAGCCGATGCCTTGGTGATCAATGGCGAGTCGCACACTGGCCTGCGCCTGCCGGCTACGGTACCGCAGTTCCGGCAGCGGCTGCAGGCCGGCGATTTTGTTCACGCCGCCGGCGGCTTGCCGCCGCGCTGCGCCGCCGATTTTGCCGGCCTGCGCGTGGTGGCGGTGGCCGGTATTGGCCATCCGGAGCGCTTCTTCCGCACCCTGCGCGAGCTGGGCGTGGAACTGGCGGCCACGCACGCCTTTCCCGACCATCACCAGTTCGTCGCTGCCGATCTGCCACAGGATGCCGATGCGGTGATCGTCACCGCCAAGGATGCGGTTAAGTTGCAGTGCATCAATCATGCTAGACTATGGGTTCTGCCGGTTTCGGCCCGGCTGGAGCCGGACCTGTCCGCGTGGATTCTGTCCCAACTGGAACGAAAAAATGGACGCAAAATTTCTTGAAATCCTGGTTTGCCCGCTGTGCAAAGGCCCGCTGGTCTACAACAAGGGCGCGCAGGAACTGATCTGCAAGGGTGACCGCCTGGCCTACCCGATCCGTGACGGCATCCCGATGATGCTGGAAGGCGAAGCCCGCGAGCTGGCCGCCGAGGAAGAAGTGAAATGAACGGTTTCGTGGTGGTGATTCCGGCGCGACTGGCTTCCAGCCGCCTGCCGGAAAAACCGCTGGCGGACATCGGCGGCAAGCCGATGGTGGTCCGCGTCGCCGAGCGTGCCGCGCAGTCGGCCGCCAGCCGCGTGATCGTGGCCACCGACGATGCCCGCATCGAGGCGGTCTGCCGCCAGCATGGTGTCGAGGTGCTGCTGACGCGCGCCGATCACCCCAGCGGCACCGACCGTCTGGCCGAGGTCGCCGCACTGCTGGCGCTGCCGGACGACGCGATCGTGGTCAATGTGCAGGGCGACGAGCCGCTGATCGACCCGGCGCTGATCGACCGTCTCGCCGCGCTGATGGCGGCCCGCGCGGTGCCGATGGCCACCGTGGCGCACGCCATCCACGACGCCGCCGAGATGTTCAATCCGAATGTGGTGAAAGTGGTGCTCGACCGCCACGGCAAGGCGCTGTACTTCAGCCGCGCACCGATTCCCTATGCCCGCGACGCTTTCGCCGCCGACAAGTCACAGCTGCCGCCCGGCCTGCCGGTGTATCGCCACATTGGCATGTACGCCTACCGCGCCAGCCTGCTGCACACCTACGGCAGCCTGGCCCCGGCGCCGCTGGAGCAGTTCGAGGCGCTGGAGCAGTTGCGCATGCTGTGGCACGGTTACGACATCGTCGTGGAGTGCGTGGCCGAGGCGCCACCTGCCGGCGTCGACACGCCGGAGGATCTGGCCCGGGTGCGCGCCTACTTTGCGGCCAACCTTTCCGGATAACACAACGAAGTTAACGATGGGAGTTTAGAGAGATGAAATTGATTCTGTTGGGCGCTCCTGGCGCCGGTAAAGGTACCCAAGCCAACTACATCCGCGAGAAATTCGGCATTCCGCAAATCTCGACCGGCGACATGCTGCGCGCCGCGGTGAAGGCCGGTACCCCGCTGGGTGTGGAAGCGAAAAAGATCATGGACGCCGGTGGCCTGGTGCGCGACGACATCATCATCGGTCTGGTCAAGGAACGCATCACCGAGGCGGATTGCGCCAACGGTTTCCTGTTCGACGGTTTCCCGCGCACCATTCCGCAGGCGGAAGCGATGAAGGAAGCCGGTGTCGATATCGACTACGTGGTCGAAATCGACGTGCCGGATGAAAACATCATCGACCGCATGTCCGGCCGCCGCGTGCACGTGGCTTCCGGCCGCACCTACCACGTCAAGTACAATCCGCCGAAAGTGGAAGGCGTGGACGACGAAACCGGCGAAGCGCTGGTGCAGCGTGACGACGACAAGGCGGAAACCGTGAAGAAGCGTCTCGACGTTTACCACGAGCAGACCGAAGTGCTGGTCGGCTTTTACTCGCAGATGGCCGCCTCCGGCGATGCCAAGGCACCGCAGTACGTGAAGATCGACGGCACCCAGGCGGTGGAAACCGTGCGCGATAACGTGCTGGCGGCACTGGGCGCCTGAGTCCGGTCGCCTCGCAGGCAAGCAAAAAGGCAGCTCAGGCTGCCTTTTTTGTCGCCTGCCATGCGGCGGTTTACTGTTCCGGCAGCCTGATCGGGATGCGCTTGTCGCGCACCAGCCGGTCCAGCGCCTCGATCACCAGCGGATCGAACTGGGTGCCGCAGCGGCCGTTGATGTAGCTCATGGTGTCGCCCAGCGTCCACGGCTCCTTGTACGGCCGCTTGTGCAGCAGCGCGTCGAACACGTCGACGATGGCGACGATGCGCGCCGCCAGCGGGATGTCCTGCCCCGCCAGGCGCTGCGGGTAGCCGCTGCCGTCGAAGTATTCGTGGTGGCCGCCGGCGATGTCGGCACCCAGCGACAGGTAGCTGGTGCCTTCCACCAGCTTGCTGGCCTTGCGCAGGATGTTGGCGCCGATGGCGGCGTGCTGCTCCATGATGACGCGCTCTTCCGGATCCAGCTTGCCGGGCTTGAACAGGATGTGGTCGGGGGTGCCGACCTTGCCGACATCGTGCAGGATGCTGGCCATGCCGATCATCTCCATGAACTGCGGCGTCAGCAGCTCCGGATAGGCACCCATGCGCTGCAGCTCCCTGGCGATGGCATCGCTGAGCCGCTGCACGCGCAGCACGTGTTCGCCGGTGTCGCTGTCGCGGAATTCGGCGAGGTCGGCCAGCGCCACCACCGTGGCTTCCTGGGCGCTGACCAGCTGCGAGTACAGGTACAGGTTGTCGTAGGCGGAGGAAATGCGCTGGCAGAACACCTCCAGCAGGTTGCGCTCCACGTCTTCCAGCGGCCACGGCGGCTCGAAGTGGACCACGAATTCGCGGCCGTTCTGCGCGGTGATGTACAGCACGTCGTAGGGGTGACGGTAGATGGTGCGCTTTTCCGCCAGCGCGTCGTTGATCGCTTGCTGCAGTTGCGGAAAGGTGGCCAGCGGTGCGCCGCCGAGCAGCACCTCGAACTCGCCGGTGGCGGCGAGCACCTCCAGCTTCGGCCGCCCGGCGCTGGCGGGGGTGTTCTCCATGCACAGCACGCCGTCGGTGCCGACATCGAGAATGGCACTGATCTGTTTCAGCACCCCGGAGGCGAATTCCTTCAGCGAGCGCAGCTGGTACAGGTCGCTGGCGCCTTCCAGGATCTTGCCCAGCCCCTGGCGGTTTTTCTCGATGGCGACCAGGTTTTCATAGGCACGCAGGGAGGCGATGACCACGGTGAACAGCTTCTGCACCGTCAGCTCGGTCTTGGTCTTGTAGTCGTTGATGTCGTAATTGAGGATCACGTCCTGTTCCGGCGCCTGCCCCGGCTGGCCGGTGCGCAGCACGATGCGCGCCAGGGTGTTGCCCAGTTCCTCGCGGATGCGCCGTACCAGCTTGAGGCCGGCATTGTCGGTTTCCATCACCACGTCGAGCAGGATCAGCGCGACGTCGGGATGCTCGCGCACCAGCTCGAAGCCTTGCTGCGCGCTGTAGGCATTGAGCAGCGTCAGCGGGCGCTCCTTGTAGCGCAGGTCCTGGATCGCCAGTCGGGTGGCGGTGTGGACATCCTTTTCGTCGTCGACGATCAGCACTTTCCATGGCCGCAGTGCCGGATGGCTGTCCTGCACGCTGCTGCTGTCGTCGATCAGCCAGTCATTGTTATTGTCGAGATTCATCACGTGCCGCCCCCTTCAGTTGGCCGTTTCCGGTGCCGTGCATGGCAGCACCAGAATAAAAGATGTGCCTTCCCCGACGGTGCTGTCAACCCGAATCGTGCCGCCCAGGCGTTTGAACACGATATTGAACACGATGTGCAGGCCCAGGCCGCTGCCGCCATTGCCGCGGCGGGTGGTGAAAAACGGCTCGAAGATGCGTTTCAGGTTTTCCGGTGGAATGCCCTTGCCGTCGTCGGTCACCGACAGCCGGATTTTCTGCTCGGCCATCGCGTCGACGCGGATCTGGATGCTGCCCTCTGCACCGTCGTCGTAGCCGTGCAGCAGCGCATTCATCAGCAGGTTGGTCAGCACCTGCGACAAGGCGCCGGGGTAGCTGTCCATCTGCAGCTCCGGCGGGCAGTCGACATCGATCACCACCTTGCTGTGGCGCAGCTTGGGACGCAGGCTGGTGATGATTTCGCCGATGTAGTGCGCGATGTCGAACTGGCGGCGCGCCTCGCTGGTCTGGTCGACGGCGACCTGCTTGAAACTCTGGATCAGGTTGGCCGCACGCTCGGTATTGCTCAGGATCAGCGCGGTGGATTCGCGGGCGTCGTCGAGATAGCGTTCCAGCTCGCTTTTCCTGATCTGGCCGCTCTGGAACTGCTGCCCGACCTGGCCGGTGATCAGCGCCAGGTGCGAGGCGGCGGTGAGGGTGATGCCGACCGGGGTGTTGATCTCGTGCGCCACGCCGGCCACCAGGCTGCCCAGCGACGCCAGTTTTTCGGTTTCCACCAGCGTGTTCTGGGTGTCCAGCAGTTGCCGGTAGGCGACTTCGGCGCGTTCCTTTTCCGCAATGGCGGTTCGCTCCGCGTCGCGGCGCAGGCCCAGCTCGCGGCTGATCTTGTGGATGATCAGGTTGACGCCGCCGACCAGCTCGGCGTATTCGCTGAAGCGGCTTTTCGGCAGCTGCAGGTCGGCCTCCGCTTCCAGCCGGGCGGCGCCGTACAGCGCCTGCTGCAGCTCGTGCAGCGGCGAGAACACGTAGCGTTTGAGGCCGGCGATCAGGATGATGAACAGCAGCAGGTTGATCAGCAGCACCTGCACGATCTGGCGCGTCAGCTCGTGGGCAAGCCGGGTGGTGATCTTGTCGCGCGACAGATACACCGTGATCTGGCCGAGGTTGTTGCGTTGCTGGTAAAGGATGGGCAGCAGCAGGGTTTCGTCGTGCGGCGGCGGTGCCGCCTTGGCCAGCGAGGTGATGCGGCCGTCCGCGCTGCGCATGCGGCCGAAGAACAACCCGGCATCGCCTTCCACCATCAGGCCGACCACCGCCGCCGATTTCAGCTCGGCGTCCAGCGTCAGGCGGATGAACTGGTCGTCCAGCTGCCACACCCCATGCGGCAGCGACAGCGCCAGCCGCTCCTGCAGGCCCTGCTTCAGTAGCAGGTAGTCGCGCTCCTCGGCGTCGCGGGCGGCTTCGTAGCTGAGAAAGCCGGTCAGCCCCATCACGACGGACAGCACCGAAATGATCCAGATCGCCAGCCGGCTTTTTATGCTGCTCATGTCGTCACCCTGCACAGATAAGGCATTGGTCATGGTAACGCAGCCGCTGGCGCCAGGTGTGCCGGCGCAGCGGTTTTTTCAGCCGCCGGTGGCGGGCCTGCGCGGCAACGGGATTTTTTGCAGGATCAGGCCGCCCAGGATCAGCGCCAGGCCGTTGAGGGTGGAGGGCAGGATCTGCTCGCCGATCAGCAGGTAGATCAGCAGCAGCGACAGCAGCGGCGCGAGGAAGATCAGGTTGGCGATGCGCGCGGTGCTGCTGGTCAGCTTCATCGCCGCCAGCCACAGCACGAAGGTGAAGCCCATCTCCAGCGCGCCGACATAGGCGGCACCGGCGATGCCTTGCCACGCCACCGCGCCCAGCTCGCCGCGCCACAGGCACCAGAGCCAGGCCAGCGGCAGTGCGAACAGGAAGTTCAGCGTCAGCCCCAGCACCGGCTCGCGCTGGTCGCGGGTATTGAACAGCCAGTAGCCAGCCCACAGCACGGTGGAGAGCAGCGCATAAGCGACGCCGGCGAGATTGCTGAACTCCAGCGCCAAAGGTTGGCCGCGGGTGGCGATCACCAGCACGCCGGCGTAGCAGACCAGCGCCGCCAGCGCGTCCTGCGGTCGCGGTTTCTGCTTCAGCACCGGGATGGCGAGCAGGGTCATGGTCAGCGCCCAGGTGTAGTTGATCGCCTGTGCCTCCTGCGCCGGCAGCAGGTGGTAGGCCTGGAACAGGATCAGGTAGTAGACGAAGGGATTGACCGCGCCCAGCAGCAGCGAGCGCCGCCAGTGCTGGCGCAGCGCCGGCAGTAGCTCGCCGAGGCGGCCCTGCCAGGCGAGGATGGACAGCAGCGACAGCAGCGAAAAGGCGCTGGCGTACAGCACCAGCTGCGCCGGGCTGAGGTGTTGCAGGCTGATCTTGAAGGCGGTGGCCACGGTGGACCAGGCGAGCACGGCACCGAGGCCGTAGAGGTAGGCTTTTTGTTGCGAGGTCAAAACGGGGGCTTTCTGTGGGGGTGGTCGTGGTCGCTGCCGGCGAGTTGCCGGTTGAGCAGCTGCTGCATCAGCGGCAGCGTGCTGCTGGCGCGCAGGCCGATCGGGCCGCCGGCGTCGGCCAGATAGCGGTCGCCGGCGCTGGCGTGCAGCCACACCGCGTTGCCGGCGGCGGTGGTTTCGTCCTGGCCCTGCGCCAGCAGCGCGGCGATGCTGCCGCTGAGGATGTCGCCCTGGCCGGCACTGGCCAGCGCGGCGTTGCCGGCCGCACACAGCCGGTAGTAGCCGTCGGGGCCGCAGAGCAATGAACCGGCGCCCTTGAGCACGGCGATCACGCCAAGCTTGGCCGCAAGGCGGCGTACCGCGGCGAGGCGATCCTGTTGCACGGCGGCGGTGCTGCAGCCGAGCAGGCGCGCCGCTTCGGCCGGATGCGGGGTGATCACCGCCGGGCGCTGGCGTTGTCGCAGCTGTTGCTGCAAGGCGGGGTCGCCGGCCAGCAGGTTGAGCGCGTCGGCGTCGAGCAGCAGCGCACCGGGATGGGCCAGCACGCTGGCGAGGATGCGGTGCGCCTGCGGACTCTGGCCGAGGCCGGGGCCGATGGCGACCACCTCGTCGGCGGCCAGGCTGCTGGTGTTGCCCAGCGGCGCAATCATCAGCTCCGGCCACAGCGGATCCAGTGACAGCCGCGCATCGAGGCTGTGGATGCGCACCTTGCCGGCACCCAGTGCCAGCGCGGCGCGGCCGGCGAGCAGCGCTGCGCCGCCCATGCCGGCGCAGCCGCCGATGATGCTGACGCTGCCGAAGCTGCCTTTGTTGCTGTTGTGACGGCGCCGCAGCGGCGCAAGGTTGGCCGCAAGCAGCTCGCCCTGTGCCGCCGGTACCAGCGCCGGCGGGCAGTCGAGGTCCAGCAGCTCGACGCGGCCGCTGTAGTCGCGGCCGTCGGCGGTGAACAGCCCCGGCTTCTGGCACAGCAGCGCCAGAGTATGGTCGACGGGGAGGGCCGCACCCTGCACGCAGCCGCTCCAGGCGTCGAGGCCGCTGGGCACGTCCAGCGCCACCCGCGGGCAGGGCAGGGCGTCCAGCGCCGCGATGTGCGCCAGCCAGCCGGCATCCAGCGGCCGGTTCAGGCCGGCGCCGAACAGGCCGTCGATCAGCAGTTCGGCCGGGGGCAGTGCTGACAGCGTGCTGTCGAGCCGGCCGCCGGCGGCGAGGTACTGCTGTTCTGCCGCCTGCGCGGCGATGGTGGCCGGCGGCTGCGGCTGCCACACGCTGACCGCGTAATCGGCCAGCAGCAGTCGCGCCGCGATCAGCGCGTCGCCGCCGTTGTTGCCGCTACCGGCGGCGAACAGCAGCTGGCGTGGCGGCGGGTAGTGCTGGCGCAGCCAGTGCGCGATGGCGGCGCCGGCGCGGGCCATCAGGTCGAGGCCGGCTTGTGCCGCCTGCTGCTCCCACTGCCGCAGCGCGGCGGCGTCGATCAGCGCGCGTTCATTCGCCGGCATGGTGACTCTCTCCCCAGCGCGGCAGCAGCTGGTGCGGCACCGCCAGCTGGTCGAGGATGCGCGCGACCACGAAGTCGACCATGTCGTCGACGGTCTGCGGGTGGGTGTAGAAACCGGGTGAGGGCGGCAGGATGCAGACGCCGAGGCGGGCCAGCTTGAGCATGTTTTCGAGGTGGATCACCGACAGCGGCGCCTCGCGCGGCACCAGTACCAGCTTGCGCTGTTCCTTCAGCATCACGTCGGCGGCGCGTTCGATCAGGTTGTCGCTCATGCCATGCGCCACCGCGGCGAGGGTGCCCATCGAGCACGGGCAGATCACCATCGCGTCGGCCGGGTTGGAGCCGGAGGCGGGCGGGGCAAACCAGGCCTCGCGCCCGAACACCGCCAGCTGGCTGTCGGCGGCCTGGTAGCGCTCTTGCAGCCACTGCTGGAAGCCTTCCGGCCGCGACGGCAGCGTCAGGTTCATTTCCTGTTTCGCCACCACCTGTGCCGCCTGCGAGTACATCACCCACACCCGCTTGCCGGCGCGCAGCAGGCATTCGATCAGGCGCAGGCCATAGGGCAGGCCGGAGGCGCCGGTTAGGGCGACGGTAACGGTGTCAATCTTTGTCATGCGCTTGTACCAGATGGCTTGCTATCAGACCGTTGGCGATGCCGCCGAGCAGGGCGGCCAGCGCCAGCGGCGGGAACAGTAGCAGTATATTGTCGTAGGGGATCAGGAACAGCCTGACCAGCAGCAATTGTCCCAGCAGATGGGCTTGCGCCGCCAGCAGACTGTGGCTGACCAGGCTGAAATGGCGGGCGGGCAGCGCCCGGCAGGCGCCCAGCAGCAGAAGGCTGGCCAGCGCGCCGCCGAGGCTGAGCCAGAAGCCGGGCGTGAACAGGCTGCCCAGCAGCAGGCCGGCACCGACGACACGCAGCAGCGTGACCCACACCGCGGCGCGCCAGCCCAAGGTGTGCAGCGCGAACAGGGTCATGATGTTGGCCAGCCCCGGCTTGACGCCGGGCAGTGGCGACGGGATGGCGGCATCGACCATGCCCAGCGCGATGGCCAGCGCGGCAAGGCTGGCGATGCGGTGATCGTCGGCGCTGGCTTGCAGCGTGCGTTCAGTAGGCGAGCGAGTCATGGGCTTGGCGCGTGCCGGCCAGCTCGATGCTGACGCGGTTGGGCAGGCACACGGCGATGTCGCCGCTGTGGCGCAGCCAGCCCTGCTGCACGCAGTACTGGCGCGGGCTCGGATCGCGGCGGATGCGGGCCTGGCCGTTGTGGATCTCGATTTCGGTCAGCCCCAGCGGGCCGCGGGCGACATGGCGCCGGTTCAGGCGCAGCGGCAGGCGGATGGTTTCGGTGCCGTTCTGGCGCACGATGACGCTGTCGGCCTCGCCGGCGTGGCGGCCGAGCTGCAGGAAGGCGGCCAGCAACAGCGCGCACAGTGCCAGCAGCACCAGATAGTCCCCGGCCTTGAACATGGCCGGCTTATTTTTTGGCGGGCAGCTGGCGGTGGCGCAGCAGGACCTGTTCGCCGGCAAAGGCCTTGGCCAGCTGTTCGGCGAGGTAGACCGAGCGGTGCTGGCCGCCGGTGCAGCCGATGGCGACGGTGACGTAGCTGCGGTTGTCCTGGCGGAAGCGCGGCAGCCAGTTTTGCAGGAACTGGCGGATATCGGCCAGCATCTGCGCCACGCTGGCTTCGCCTTCGAAGAAGCGGCAGATCGCTTCGTCCTGGCCGGTCAGCGGCCGCAGCGCGACTTCGTAGTAGGGGTTGGGCAGGCAGCGCACGTCGAACACGAAATCGGCGTCCAGCGGCAGGCCGTGCTTGAAGCCGAACGATTCGAACACCAGTGTCAGGCAGTCGGCGTCGGCGTCGACCAGCACCTTGATCCAGGCGCGCAGCGCGTTGGCGGACAGGTGGCTGGTGTCGATGCGGTGGCCCAGCTCGTGGATGTGCTCCAGCATCTCGCGCTCGAGGCGGATGCATTCCTCCACCGTCAGGCCGTTGCCGGACAGCGGGTGGCGGCGCCGCGTTTCAGAGAAACGCTGGACCAGCACTTCGGTGGTGGCTTCCAGATAGATCAGGCGCACGTCGACCCGCATCGCTTTCAGGTTGGCCATCACCTCCGGCAATGCGGCCAACGTTGGCGCGGAACGGGTGTCGACGCTGATGGCGACGTGCTGGTAACCCTGTTCGCTGTACAGCGCCACCACGTCGGTGAGCATGGTGGCCGGCAGGTTGTCGACGCAGTAGTAGCCGTTGTCTTCCAAGAGGCGCAGGGCGACGGACTTGCCGGAGCCGGACAGGCCGCTAATCAGAATCAGCTGCATGTTCCTGGTCCCGTAGCAGGTTGGTGTGGCGATCGATGAATTCGCGGGTACTGTCGATGCCGCGCAGCTGCAGGATGTAGTTGCGTACCGCGGCCTCCACCAGTACCGCCAGGTTGCGGCCGGCGGCCACCGGCAGGATCACCTTGCGCACGGTGACGCCGAGGATGTCCTGCGTTTCGGACTGGATGTTGAGGCGGTCCAGCGTCTGCATCGCCTGATCGTTGGCCTTCATCAGGTGGATGATCAGCTTCAGCACCTTTTTCGGGCGCACCGCGGTTTCGCCGAAGATGGTGCGGATATTGAGGATGCCGAGGCCGCGCACTTCGAGGAAGTCGCGCAGCAGCGCCGGGCAGCGGCCTTCCAGCGTTTCCGGGCCGATGCGGTACAGCTCGACCGCGTCATCGGCAACCATGCCGTGGCCGCGCGAGATCAGTTCCAGCGCCAGTTCGCTCTTGCCCATCGCCGAATCGCCCATGATCAGCACGCCGATTTCCAGCACGTCGAGAAACACGCCGTGCATCACGGTGGAGACCGCCAGCGCGCGCGCCAGATAGATGCGCAGCACGTCCATCAGGTACGGGCTTTCCAGCGGCGTACTCATCAGCGGCACATTGTGGCTCTGGCAGTAGTCGCGCAGCAGGTTGGGCACCGGCTGCGCATTGGCGACGATCACCACCGCCATGGTGCGGTGGAACAGCTGGTCGAGGGCGGTCCGTGCCGCGGCCTGCTCCAGCTTGTTCAGGTACTCCACCTCCGCCAGGCCGAGGACCTGCACCCGATTGGGGTGGATGAAGTTGAGGTGACCGACCAGTGCCTGGGTTGGCCGCTGTTCATCATTCGAAATCAGGTTGTCGGAGCCGGAACGGCCGGCGACCCAGCTCAGGTTGAGCTTGTGCTGATTGTCCTGGTACAGGCGGCGAACACTGATATTAGGCATGGTCTGGGGTGTCGGAAATCAGTTCAAACAGCTTCTGCGCATCGCAGGCGGGATCGTTCATCTGCTCGCGCAGCGCCTTGCTGGAGAAGCGCTGCGCCAGCTCGGACAATACCTGCAGGTGGATGTCGGTGGCCTGCTCCGGCACCAGCAGCACGAACAGCAGCGAGACCGGTTTGCCATCGGGGGCATCGAACGGAATCGGCGCCTTCAGGCGGATGAAGATGCCGGTGGCTTCCTTTAGGCTCTTGATGCGGCCGTGCGGGATGGCGACCCCTTGTCCCAGGCCGGTGGAGCCGAGTTTTTCACGGGCAAACAAGCTGTCGAAGACATCGCTGCGCGCGATGGCGTGACTGTTTTCGACCATCAGGCCGACTTGTTCGAAGAGTCGTTTTTTGCTGGAAACGTCCATGTCAGCAATGACGTTGTCCACGGAGAGTATTTTACTGATCAAGCCCATAATGCCATTTGCCCGAAAAAATCGAGGGCCATTCTACGCCGAGTCCACGGAATACCATAGTGGAAAGCGCAGGATGATCGTCAGGAGAAAAAGCGGTAGCCAAAAAAAGAACGGATAAGCAAGCAGTGCTTGCATTATCCGTTTTTGTTCGGCAAATCCTGATCAGAGCGACGCTTGCTCTTGCGGTACCGGTGCGCGATGCTCGACCTGTTTTTCCTTGAATTTCAGTACCTGACGATCCAGTTTGTCAGTCAGCAGGTCGATGGCCGCGTACATGTCCGCTTCGGTGGCTTCGGCATGGATGTCCTTGCCTGCCAGGTGAACATTGACTTCGGCTTTCTGTACCAGTTTGTCGACAGACAGTGTCACGTTGACACCGATCACATTATCGACATGGCGGGTAATGCGTTCCAGTTTGCTTTCGATGTAGTCACGAAGCGCCGGGGTAACGTCGAGGTGGAGGCCGGTAATCTTGAGGTTCATACCCTAACTCCTTCTGTTGGTGCCATATCCGGACTGGGCATGGCGATCTTGTTATGAACAACCTAAAAAGTCTTGCGCTGGCTGACCGGCGGTATCTGCATGGCTTCACGATACTTGGCTACGGTACGTCTTGCAACCTGAATACCTTGAGCGATCAGCTTGTCGGCAATGGCACTGTCAGACAGCGGTTTGTTGTGGTCTTCCGCATCGATGATCTGCCGGATCAGTGCCTTGATCGCGGTGGCGGAACATTCGCCACCACTGTCAGTATCGACCGAACTGCCAAAGAAATATTTGAGTTCGAACAAGCCACGGCTGCACAGCAGGTATTTCTGCGTGGTGACGCGGGAGATGGTTGACTCATGCAGCCCCAGTTCTTCCGCGATGTCTCGCAGGATGAGCGGGCGCATGGCCACTTCACCTTGTTCAAAGAACGCTTGCTGTCTGTCAACAATAGATTCTGCCACTTTCAGGATGGTGTCAAACCGTTGTTGAATGTTTTTTACCAGCCAGCGCGCCTCTTGCAGCTGGCCACCCAGATTATGGCTGCTGCCCTTCTGTTGTAGCATGCCTGCATACATCTGGTTGACGCGCAGCTTGGGCAGCGTGCCCTGGTTGAGGCGCGCCACCCAGCGCTGCTGGCGTTTCACCACCAGGATGTCGGGGGCGACGTAGTGGGTCTCGCCCTGGTCGAAGCCGCTGCTGGGGCGCGGCCGCAGGCTGGCGAGCAGGGCGTGGGCGGTTTTCAGCTGCTGTTCGTCGATGGCGAGCAGCTTCTTGAGCTTGGTGAAGTCGCGGTTGCCCAGGAGCGGCAGGTGCTGCTGCACCATGTCCAGCGCCAGCTGGCGCACCGCAGCCGGTGCCGCGTGCTGCTGCAGTTGCAGGCTGAGGAATTCGGTGAGGTTGCGGCTGCCGATGCCGGTCGGCTCGAACTGGGTCAGCAGCTTGCGCAGGCACTCCAGCTCGTCGCCTTCCACTTCCAGCTCCAGCGGCAGCTCGGCGGCGATGTCGTCCAGCGAGGTCGGCAGATAGCCGTCGTCATCCAGCTCGTCGATCAGTAGCGACATCAGCGCCTTGTCGCGCTGGCTGAGCTGGGTTTCACCCATCTGCGCGGTCAGGTGCTCGCGCAGCGACGGCCGGCACGGGGTATTGAGAATGGGGTCGAACTCGTCGTCGTCATCGTTGCGGCTGCTGCCGCTCCCGCTGCTGCCCCAGTCGCCGAGCAGCTCGCCGTCGTCGCGGTTGCTTTCCGCTTCCGGCCGCTCCGGCTCGCTGCCGCTGTCCGCCGCCGGCGTGTCGCCGCTGGGCGCCAGCACCGGCAACGGGCTGTCGGACTCGTCGGGGCTGTCGCTGCTGTCGGCGCGTTCCAGCAGCGGGTTTTCCAGCAGGTAGCGCTCCAGCTCGGTACTGAGATCCAGCGTCGACATCTGCAGCAGCTTGATCGATTGCTGCAACTGGGGGGTGAGCGTGAGTTGCTGGCTGGTTTTGAGCTGGAGGGTCTGTTTCATGGCTTACAGGTGGAAGTGTTCGCCCAGGTACACCTGGCGTACCTGTTCGTTCAGTACCAGCGCTTCCGGCAGGCCGGAGGCGAGCACGCTGCCTTCGGAGATGATGTAGGCACGGTCACAGATGCGCAGCGTTTCGCGCACGTTGTGGTCGGTAATCAGCACGCCGATGCCGCGTTCCTTGAGGAAGGCGATGATCTTCTGGATGTCGATCACCGCGATGGGGTCGACGCCGGCAAACGGCTCGTCCAGCAGGATGAAGCGCGGGCGGGTGGCCAGCACGCGGGCGATCTCCACGCGGCGGCGTTCGCCACCGGACAGCGCCAGCGCGTTGCTGTCGCGCAGGTGGCTGATGTTGAGGTCGTCCAGCAGCAGGGTCAGCTCGTTTTCCAGCTCCTCGTCCTTCAGTCCGGCAATTTCCAGTACCGCGCGGATGTTCTCGTCTACCGTCATTTTGCGGAAGATCGACGCTTCCTGCGGCAGATAGCCGAGGCCGAGTCGCGCGCGCTGGTGGATCGGCAGGTGGGTGATGGTCTGGCCATCGAGGCGGATTTCGCCGGCATCGGCGGCGATCAGGCCGACCACCATGTAGAAGCTGGTGGTCTTGCCGGCGCCGTTGGGGCCGAGCAGGCCGACCACCTCGCCACTGGCGATCTCCAGCGACACGTCGCGCACCACGGTGCGCTTCTTGAAGGTCTTCTTCAGGTGCTGGATGGAAAGCTGGCTCGGGGTCATGGCGTGCCCTGTGCTTTGGGCTGCAGGATCACCGTCACGCGGCCGCTGTTGCCGCTGGCGGCGGTGCCGCCGCTGGCCTGGTAGGTCTCGGTGGCGGTGTTGTAGACGATGACGGCGCCGCTGACCGAGTCCTGGCCGCGCTTGACGCGGGCGTTGCCGGTCAGGGTGGCAAGGTTGGCCGCAGTGTTGTAGTTGACGTTGCTGGCGCTGCCTTCGACGTATTCATTGCTGCCGTCGACCTTCTGGCGGAAGGTGACCGGGCTGCCCTGCGCCTGCAGCTGCTGGTTGCCCTGCGCGTCGCGGGTCACGGTCACGCGCTGCGCTTTCAGGTTCAGCGTGCCCTGCACCACCACGACATTGCCCTCCCATACCGTCACGCCTTTTTTCTGGTCCAGCGAGCCGCGGTCGGCAGACAGTTCGATCGGTTTTTCGCTGTCAGCCTTTTCAGCCATGACAGGGGCGCTCAGCACGAGGGCGGTCAGCGCGATCAGCACACTATGGCGCATAGGTAATCCTTACGTTGGACAGCAGGTTCAGCTGGCCGCTGTCCTGCTGGTAAATGAAGCCGGTCGATTTCAGTTGCGAGGTGCCGTAGTCGGCCACCAGTGGCGCGCGGTTGCTGGCGCTGCGCGCCACGGTGTCGACATGCAGCACCGAGGTCTGCAGCAGGATGGCCGGGGCGTCGGCGGTGGCCTTGCGCTCCCAGCGCACATTATCACTGAAGTCCGCCGTTTTCTGCTGCTTGTGGTAGCGCCCGGCCGCGGCCGTCACCGTGTAGTCGGGGATGCCCTGCAGGAAGACTTCGATGCGCGGCTTGCTGAGATAGACATTCGGATTGCGCGGCAGTTGCCACATCTGGGCCGCCTGCAGGTATTGCTGCGGCCGGCCCTGGGCGTCGAAGCGCTTTGCCGTCAGCCGGTTGATGGTGTACTCCGGGCGGCTCAGGTCGATCTTGCCCGGCGCATCGCCGCGCTGCATGGTCAGCACGTTGAGCCAGAAGGCGAGCAGGGCCATGCCCAGCATCAGGCCCAGCGGAAACAGGCGGGCGGCGCGGTTCATGCCAGGTAGCCGGCCATCAGGCGGTCGTAGTTGCCCTGCGCCTGCAGGATCAGCTCGCACAGCTCGCGCACCGCGCCCTGGCCGCCGCTGCAACCGGTGACGAAGTGGGCGTGCTGGCGCACGAAGCTGGGCGCGTCCGGTACCGCCACCGCCAGGCCGACGCGGCTCATCACCGGCAGGTCGATGACGTCGTCGCCGATGTAGGCGCAGTCTTCGGCGGCGAGGCCGGTTTTGTGCAGCAGTTCGGCAAACGCGGTGCGCTTGTCGTGTACGCCGGCGTAGTAGTGGTCGATGCCGAGGCCACGGGCGCGGTGGGCGACGCCGGGGGCGTCGCGGCCGGTGATGATCGCCAGCTGCACGCCGGTGGACTGCAGCATGCGCAGGCCGTGGCCGTCCAGGGTGTTGAACGCTTTCAGCTCTTCGCCGCTGGCGGTGATGAAGATGCGGCCGTCGGTCAGCACGCCGTCCACATCCATGATCAGCAGTCGCGTGCGTTTGGCCAGTTCGGTGATGGTTTGCATGGTGTCTCTCAGACCACGCCTGCCTTGAGCAGGTCGTGCATGTTCAGGGCGCCCACCAGATTGCCGGCGCGGTCGGTGACCAGCAGGCCGTTGATCTTGTGGTGTTCCATTTCGTTGGCCGCTTCGGTGGCCAGACGGTGTGACTCGATGGTGCGCGGCTGGCGTGCCATCACGTCGTCGATGCGCAGGCCGGCCAGATCCAGGCTCTTGTCCAGCGTGCGGCGCAGGTCGCCGTCGGTGAAGATGCCGAGCAGCTGGCCGTCGGCGGCGCAGATCGCGGTCATGCCGAGGCCCTTGCGCGTCATCTCCAGCAGCGCGTCCTTCAGGCTGCTGCCGCTGTTGACCCGCGGCAGCGCCTCGCCGCCGTGCATCAGGTCGCTGATGTGGACCAGCAGCTTGCGGCCGAGGCTGCCGCCGGGATGCGACAGCGCGAAGTCTTCCGGCTTGAAGTCGCGTGCGTCGAGCAGCGCCACCGCCAGCGCGTCGCCCAGTGCCAGCGCCGCGGTGGTGCTGGCGGTCGGCGCCAGCCCCAGCGGACAGGCTTCCTTCTCCACGCCGGCGTCGAGGTGGATGCTGGCCTCGGTCGCCAGCGTCGATTGCGGACGCCCGGTCAGCGCGATGATCGGCACGCCCTTGCGCTTCAGCGCCGGCAACAGCGCCAGCAGCTCGTCGCTCTCGCCGGAGTTGGACAGCGCCAGCAGGATGTCGCGTTCGGTCAGCATGCCGAGGTCGCCGTGGGCGGCTTCTGCCGGATGCATGAAAAACGCCGGCGTGCCGGTGCTGGCCAGCGTGGCGGCGATCTTGTTGCCGATGTGGCCGGATTTGCCCATGCCGCTGACCACCACCCGGCCTTCGCAGGCCAGGATCAGGGCGACCGCCGCGCTGAAGCTGTCGTCCAGTCGCGACGCCAGCCGGGTAATGGCGGCGGCCTCGATGGCGAGGACGTCGCGCGCCAGCGCGAGGCAGGATTGTTTTTGGTCATTTTTCATAATGCGCAATTATATCAGCTTATAATCGCCGGGCACTGCCTGGCAGGTGCAAGTTTTGCTTGAGCGCCATTCAATTCTCTTCTGGAGCCGTTTTTTCGATGCACTCCCTGTCTCCCATCGTGTTGGTATTGCTGGTCGCCGTGCTGGCGGTGACCGCGTGCCGCAGTCTGCGCGTACCACCCATGCTGGGTTACCTGGTGGTCGGTTTCATGGCCGGCCCCGGCGTGATGAGCCTGATCCCGCAGGGCGAGGAGACCGAATTCCTCGGCGAAATCGGCATCGTGTTCATGATGTTCTCCATCGGGCTGGAGTTCTCGCTGGCCAAGCTGAAGGCGATGCGGCAGCTGGTGTTCGGCATCGGCCTCGCGCAGGTGTTGCTGACCCTGTTCCTGATCGGCGCCATCGTGTGGTGGCTGACCGGCAGTCCGCTGGCCGGCTTTGCCGTCGGCGGTGCGCTGGCGCTGTCGTCGACGGCGATCGTCAGCAAGCTGCTGTCGGAGCGGCTGGAAATGGCGCAGCCGCACGGCCAGCTGGCGATCGGCGTGCTGCTGTTCCAGGACCTGGCGGTGGTGCCGCTGCTGATCCTGCTGCCGGCGTTTGCGGCCAACTCTGACCGGCTGTGGATGGACCTCGGCCTCGCGCTGGTCAAGGTGGTGGTGGTGATGAGCCTGCTGCTGGTGTTCGGCCAGCGGCTGATGCGACCGTGGTTCCATCTGGTGGCGCGGCAGCGCTCCGGCGAGCTGTTCACCATCAACGTGCTGCTGGTGACGCTGGGCATTGCCTTTCTCACCCAGCTGGCCGGCCTGTCGCTGGCGCTGGGTGCCTTCGTCGCCGGCATGCTGATCTCGGAAACGGAGTACCGCTTCCAGGTGGAGGAGGACATCAAGCCGTTCCGCGACATCCTGCTCGGTTTCTTCTTCGTCACCGTCGGCATGAAGCTGGACATCGGCGTGCTGCTCGACCGTGCCGGCGACATCGGCGTGATGCTGCTGCTGTTGCTGCCGGTGAAGCTGGCGGTGGTGTACCTGCTGGCGCGGCTGTTCGGCCATCGTGCCAGGGACAGCCTGAAGGGCGCGCTGGCGCTGGCGCAGGGTGGCGAATTCGGCTTCGTGCTGCTGGCGCTGTCCGGCAACCTGGGGCTGATCTCGTCGCCGGTGGAGCAGTCGGCGCTGGCGGCGATCGTGCTGTCGATGCTGGTGGCGCCGTTCCTGATCCAGCACGCCGAGCGCATCTGCAGCCGCCTGATCAAGCAGGACTGGGCGCTGCAGGCGGTGGACCTGCACCAGGTGCTGGTGCAGAGCATGGCCAAGGACGAACACGTGATCATCTGCGGCTACGGCCGCAGCGGCCAGTCGCTGGCGCGCCTGCTGGAGGCGGAGGGCATTTCCTTTTTCGCGCTGGACATGGATCCGGAGCGGGTGCGCGAGGCGGGCGAGGCCGGGGATCCGGTGGTGTTCGGCGATGCCGCCAAGCGCGAGGTGCTGATGGCGGCCGGCGCGATGCGCGCCAAGACGGTGGTGATCACCTTTGCCGATACCCATGCCTCGGAGCGCATCATCCACATGGTGCACGACCTGCGCCGCGACCTGCCGGTGATCGTGCGTACCATCGACGACTCCGACATCACCCGCCTGCGCGAAGCCGGTGCCGACGAGGTGGTGGCCGAGGTGATGGAGGGCAGTCTGATGCTGGCCTCGCACGCGCTGATGGTGATGGGGGTGCCGATGAGCCGCGTGCTGCGCCGCATCCGCACCGTGCGCGAACAGCGCTACAGCCTGTTCACCGGCTTCTTCCGCGGCGCCAGCGACGAGCTGGACGGCATCGACGACAGCGATCAGCCGCGTCTGCTCAGTGTGCAACTGGTGGCCGGTGCTCACGCCATCGGCATGCCGCTGGGCGGGGTGAAGCTGGACAGCCTCGGCGTCGGGGTGCGCGGCATCCGCCGTCGCAACGTCCGTCTCGCCCACGTGGCGGCGGATTCGGAATTGCAGGAAGGCGACGTGCTGGTGCTGCTCGGCCGGCCGGCGGCGCTGGCGCAGGCGGAGGCGCTGCTGCTGCAGGGCTAGTGGCACGGACTGTTGCCGGAGATGGCGGCCAACCTTGGTCTCAGGGTTGGCCGCCATTTTTTTAGGGGCGGTGCGGCGTCGCGACGCCGGGTTTGACGGCGGAGGGCGGTGCGCATGGCGCGGGCGGGCGGTTGCTGAGCGTCGACAGCAGCAGCGCGCCCAGTGCTCCCCCCGCAGTACCGCGGGGCCTGCAGCTGTCAGCATGGTGAGCCGAATGGTCTCGTCTGCCTGCGGCACAAAGCATTGCGGCCAACCTTGATGCCAAGGTTGGCCGCAATCAATGCTTCGTGCCCGGCTGTGTCTACGGTGCCGGCTTGACCGGCAGGATGCTGGTGATCTGCTTGCCCAGTTCCTGCTTCAGCACCTGCTGTTTCTCGCCTTCGGTCTTCTTGCCCTTGACCATGGCGTTGAAGTCCAGCGAGTACACCGGCTGCTGCAGCGGGCCGGTGATCTTCAGCGGGATGCTGATGCCGCCCAGCCTGGCGAAGGCGCTGGGGTTGGCCTGCACGTCCAGCGTGTAGTCGATGATGCTCTGCGTCAGGTCGAACTTGCCGCTGCCGCGGACATTGACCAGCGACGACGCCAGCTTCATGTCCTGGTTGCGCGCCACGCCGTCCTGCAGCTCGAACTGTGCCGACAGCGCGGAGAAGGTGGTTTTCTGGTCCGGCGCGGTGCTGACCGGGCCGTTCCAGCGTTCGCTCTCGCCGGGCAGGTCGCGCAGCGCGGCGACCAGGTCGATGCCGGTCAGCGCGCCGCGTTCCAGCCGCGCGGCGACCTTGCCGTTGAGGGTATTGCGCAGCGCCTGCAGCGATTGCCCCTTCGCCTCCAGCTGCACCCAGCCGTTGCCGCTGCCTTCGATGCGGCTGAAGGCGAACAGGTCCAGCATCAGCGGCCGGATCTGCATCCCGGTCAGCTCCTGCTGCAGCGTCAGCCGCGGGATGCGCTCGCGGAACAGCGTGGCACGGCCGGTGAGGTGGCCTTCGTAGATGTCGGCGGTGAGGTTGTCCAGCTGCAGCTGCTGCGGGGTGCCGGTGACATCCGCGTTGATGCCGTTGACGCGGAAATTGCCGACCGCCAGCTCGCCGATGGCGAGCTTGCCCTGCACATTGATGAAGTCCATCCAGTCGAGGCGGAACGGCTTGTCGTTCTGGAACAGCGCCACCGCCTGCTCCGCCTTCTGTTCCGGCAGGTAGCGGTTGAGGTCGAGCTTGCCGATCGACAGCGTCGCCTCGTGGCGCGGTGCGACAAAGCCGTACTGGGTGATGGTGGAGGCGAGCTTGGCGCCGTCCAGCTCGCCGCTGACGCGCAGGTTGAGGCGGCTGTCGGCGAGGTCGCCTTCCAGCGCGCCCTGCAGCGTGGCGCGCAGTTGGCCGCGCGGCAGCTCCGGTGTCTTCAGGTGTGCCGACAGCGTCAGCGGGCTCATGCTGAGCAGGCTGAACTGCGCCAGCTTCAACGGCGCCTGCACCACCATGTTCAGCGAGTGCGGGCCGACGCTCCACGAGAAGTCGTTATTGCTGCTGGCGGCGAACAGGCCGTTCTGGTTGAGCTGCAGCTGTGCCAGCCGGCTGCTGAAACGGTACTGCGTGCGCTGGTAGCTGATGTTGCCGCTGAGGCTGGCCGCCGGCGTGCTCAGTTCGCTGAGGCTGGCGCTGACGGTGGGGATCAGGATCTCGCTGTGGCTGCTCGGCTTGGTGGTGTCGATGGCGACCTTCAGCGCTTCGCCCTGCGCCAGCAGCGTGGCCAGGTTCAGCTGCAGCTTGCCGCTGGCGTTGACGCGGATCTCGCCCAGCTCTTCGCTGCTGCTGATGGCGGTGGCGCTGAATTGCGGAATGTCGATCTGGTCGTCGTTGCGGGTGAACGGCGCGGTCAGCGACAGGTTCACCAGCCGGCCGCCGCTTTGCAGGCGGCCACCGAACGCCATCTGCGCATTGGCGCGCAGTTCATCGGCCAGCAGGCTGGCGTCCTCCAGCTTCAGCAGCTGGCCGTTGACGCGGTCCTGGTATTCCAGGCGGGTGCCGTTGATGGCCAGCGAATCGAGGTTGAACATGAACTTGCTCGACGGGCGGCTGCGCAGCAGGTCGGCAAAGTTGAGGCTGCCGTCGGTCTGGCGCACCACGGTCAGCTGCGCGTCGTGCAGCGCGACATGGGTGATTTCCAGGCGGCCGAACAGCAGCGGCAGCCATGCCAGCCGCGCCTCGATCTGCGCGACGTGGGCAAACGGGGTCTTGCCGTCCTGTTCGCTGACACGTACCTCGCTGATTTCCAGCCCCGGCGACGGCAACAGCATCGGCGAAATGGTGCCGCCTATGCTCAGCGTGCGGCCGCTGTCGGCCAGCGAACGCTCCAGGTTGCGGCGCGCGCTGTCGGCGTCAAAACGGGTAAAGAACAGCGTCAGGATGGCAACGAACAGGATGCCCAGTGTCAGCAGCGTATAGACGGAGATTTTGAGCCATAGCCGGCCGGAGTTCCAGTTCATGGGCGTGCGGTTCTGGGACGGTCAAAGGGGAGGGCGGTCATGGAGCGGGTGAAGGGAATCGAACCCTCGTCGTAAGCTTGGGAAGCTTCTGCTCTACCATTGAGCTACACCCGCACAAGGCGAGCGCAGAGTATACGCATAGCGGGTGCGCCTTGCAACGCAGCCGTGGCCGCCAGCGGTTTCCCTGCGCCGGAAGACATGGTATTTTCGCCGATTGTATTCCGTATACAGGGCCGCCCCTGCCGACATGGCCGCGGGCGGTTGTGGCTTTCTGACAAGGCCATGCGTTCTTTCCCGAGCGGGCGGCGGCGCGCAGTCAACCGGTACTGCGCCTGCCTGGCCCGCGACGGACAGCCTACCCGGCTGCAGTCATCCGTTTGCCGGCAGCAATCATGCCGGCTGGCGGCTGCAACGAGCGCCAGACGAGCCGCCCGGTTCACCGACCTGGCGGTTTCTTGCGCAGCCGGCTATCCGCCGGCGGTTTTCGTTCCGTTTTTGAAAAGAAGTGGTGTATGGCTAGATCTCAATGGGGCTCGCGCCTCGGTTTCATCCTGGCAGCAACCGGCTCGGCCATTGGCCTGGGCGCAATCTGGAAATTCCCCTACGTGGCCGCCACCAATGGCGGCGGGGCGTTCCTGCTGATTTACTTCCTGATCTGTCTCAGTGTCGGCCTGGCGCTGATGCTGGGTGAAATGGCACTCGGCCGCGCCGCCGGCAACAGTGCGGTCGGCACCTTCCGCGATCTGCGCGGCGGTCGCTGGCCGCTGGTCGGCTTCGTCGGCGTGCTGGTGTGTTTCCTGGTTTACTCTTTCTATAGTGTGGTCGGCGGCTGGACCATCGCCTATATCGGCAAGTCGTTCGGCGGCGAGATCCTCACTTCCGACGCCAAGGTGCTGGGCGATATCTTCAACGGCTTCATCACCGATCCGGCGCTGCCGCTGCTGTATCACGGGCTGTTTGCCGGCCTGACGCTGGCGGTGGTGATCGGCGGCGTGCAGAAGGGCATCGAGAACCTGTCGAAATTCCTGATGCCGGCGCTGTTCGTGCTGATGCTGGTGTTGATCGCGCGCGCGCTGACCCTGCCCGGTGCGATGGAAGGCCTGCTGTACTTCCTGACCCCGGACTTCTCCAAGGTCAGCGGCAGCATGCTGGTCGATGCCATGGGGCTGGCGTTTTTCTCGCTGTCGCTGGGCATGGGCATCATGATCACCTACGGCTCCTACGTCGATAAGGAGGCCAACCTGCTCAGCTCCTCGCTGTGGGTGATCGCGCTGACGGTGCTGACCTGCTTCCTTGCCGGACTGATGGTGCTGCCGGCGGTGTTTGCCTTCGGTTTCGATCCGTCGGCCGGCCCGGGGTTGACCTTCATCACCATGCCGGCGGTGTTCGCGCAGATGGTGGGCGGCCAGCTGTTTGCGGTGCTGTTCTTCTTCCTGCTGCTGGTGGCGGCGCTGACCTCGTCGGTGTCGCTGCTGGAGGTGGTGGTCAGTTTCGTGATCGACGAGTTCAAGGTTGGCCGCAAGGCGGCGGCGCTGGGCGTGTCGCTGCTGGTGTTCCTGCTCGGCATCCCGGCGTCGCTGTCGCTGGGCATCTGGAGCGAGTACACCGTGTTCGGCCTCGGCTTCTTCGACCTGCTCGACTTCCTCACCTCCAAGCTGCTGATGCCGGTGGGCGAGGTGCTGCTGGCGATCTTCGTCGGCTGGAAGGTGTGGCCGGTGATCGAGGCCGAGCTGTCCGCCGGCGCGCGGGTGCCGGCCTGGCTGCGGGCGATGCGCGGCTTCTGCCGCTACGTGGCGCCGGCGCTGATCGCCGGTATCCTGGTGCACAATCTGTAACCGTCACCTGCGGCGTGGCCTCCGGCGCGGAGCCACGCCGTTTTTCCGTCTGCCCGCCACCGCGGGCGACGCCTATCATTTAGTCATTGTTGTCAGGAGTACCTGTGATGAAGCGACTGTTCATTCTCTATACCGGCGGCACCATCGGCATGGACCACACCCCCGAGGGGCTGGCGCCGGTGCCCGGTTTCCTGCCGCAACAGCTGGCGCGGCTGGCACGCGACGGGGTGAGCTGGGAGGTGCGCGAATACGCGCCGCTGCTGGATTCGTCGGCGATCACGCTGGCCGACTGGCAGCGGCTGGTGGCCGACATTGCGGCCAACCATGACGCCTTCGACGGCTTTGTGGTGATCCACGGTACCGACACCATGGCCTATACCGCCAGCGTGCTGGCGTTCTGCCTGCAGGGACTGGCCAAGCCGGTGGTGGTCACCGGCTCGCAGCTGCCGCTGGTGCACCCGCGCAGCGACGGCTGGGGCAACCTCGCCGACGCGATCGAGGCCGCCTGCCAGAGCGAGCTGCACGAGGTGGCGATCAGCTTCAACCGCCTGCTGCTGCGCGGCGTGCGCGCACGCAAGCTGGACGCCGCCAGCTTTGCCGGCTTCGACAGCCCCAATGCGCCGCCGCTGGCGCAGTTCGGCATCCAGCCGCAGTGGCACCGCGCCGGCTGGCGCCAGGCCAGCGGCCCGTTCCGGCCGCAGCTGCCGGCCAGCCCCGACATCCGCTGCGGCATGCTGCTGCCCGGCGCGATGGCGGCGGCGTTCGGCCGCTGGCTGGCGCAGGACACGCCCGACGCGGCGATCCTGCTCAGCTACGGCAACGGCAACACCCCGGCCGACGCCGAGTTGCTGGCTGGGGTGCAGGCCGCCAGCGCCAGGGGCTGCGTGGTGCTGAACCTGACCCAGTGCGTGCGTGGCGCGGTGGCGGTCGGCGCCTACGCGGCCAGCCAGCCGCTGGCGCAGGCCGGTGCGGTGGCCGGTGGCGACATGACGCCGGAGGCGGCACAGGCCAAGCTGCTGTGGCTGCTGTCGCAGCCGCTGAGCCCCGCAGAAGTCCGCGCGCGACTGGCGGAAGACTGCCGCGGCGAGCTGACGTCGGCTGCCTAAAAAACAGGCGCCGGCTTTTTCTGCCTGCCGGATCAAGGGCTTGTGCCGCTTGTCCACAGGCCGCCCACAGCGCTATGCAGTCCGGCCGTGGGTAAATCGCCGCCACTGCCTGTTTTTTGTGCAGCGCGCGGCTTGCCCTTTGCCATCAGTCAGTTAGCGCAGTTGTCCACAGCGCGTACACATGCCGCCCACACTGCTGTCCCCGCAGCGTGTGGGCGTTTTCCGTGCAGCCGGTGCACAGCGTATAATGGCGGCTTATGTTGCCGACTTATCCCGTGCCGTTACGGCTTGCCATTGTCGGGCCGGAGTCCTGCGGCAAGAGCACGCTGGCCGCCGAGCTGGGTGCCGCCTTGCAGGCGCAGGGCATCGCCGCCGCGTGGGTGCCGGAGTACGCGCGCGAGTATTACGCCGCGCGCGCCTACCACGTCAGCCCCGCCGACATCCTGGCGATTGCCCGCGGCCAGCTGGCGGCCGAAGCCGCCGCGGCGGCTGCGGGTGCCCAAGTGCTGCTGTGCGACACCACGGTGCTGACCTGCCGCATCTGGGCACAGGTGGCGTTCGGCGCCGCCGAGCCGGCGCTGCTGGCGCTGGACCGGCCGCAGGACTACGCGCTGACGCTGCTGGCCTGTCCCGACATCCCGTGGCAGCCGGACCCGCTGCGCAGCCATCCGCAGCAGCGCGACTGGCTGTTCGGCCTGTATCAGCAGGCGCTGGCCGACGCCGGCGTCACGCCGCTGCTGCTGGCCGGGACGCGGCAGGCAAGGTTGGCCGCAGCGTGGCGCGCGCTGCAGCCGTGGCTACCGCAGCTGCCCAATTTTTGAACAGCCGCGACTTTTCCCTGTCTGATCAGGAGCTTGTGGCGCTTGTCCACAGCCACTCAACAGCCCTGTCCCGTCGTGGTGTGGAAAGTCCGGCGTGATTGCGCAAAAAATGGGCAACGTGAAAATGGCTAATTTGATCAATGGCTTGTGCCGCTTATGCACAGGCCACTCACAAGGCTGTCAAAAGACAGTGTGCAGAACATGAACGAAATCTTTGAATTGCGCGGTGAATACATCGCGTTGTGTGATTTGCTCAAGACCACCGGCATCATGGAGACCGGCGGCATCGCCAAGCAGTTCATTGCCGACGGCAATGTGCTGGTCGACGGCCAGGTCGAGTTGCGCAAGACCAACAAGATCCGCGCCGGGCAGGTGGTGTCCGGCGACGGCTTCGAGATCAAGGTGATCGCGGCGTGAGCGTGACGGACGAGGTGTTCGACCCGATGCCGGAGGCACCGGAAGCACCGAGCGACGACATGTGCTGCGGCAGCGGCTGCGATCCCTGCGTGTGGGACACCTACAATGCGGCGGTGCAGCTTTACCGCCGCCAACTGGCGGACTGGCAGGCGCGCGAAGCGGCACGCCAGGCGGCCAAGCCCGGTAACTGACATGGCGAGCATCGACCTGCACTTTCATTCCACCGCCTCTGACGGCGGCCTGCCGCCGGCAGAGGTGATCCGGCGTGCCGCGGCGCGCGAGGCCAGCCTGCTGGCGCTGACCGACCACGACTGCACCGCTGGCCTCGCCGAGGCACGCGCCACGGCGCTGGCCGCCGGTGTCGACTTCCTCGACGGCGTCGAGGTGTCGGTGACGTGGAACGCGCGCCACACCGTGCACATCCTCGGCCTCGGCATCGACCCGGACAACGCGGCGCTGCGCGCCGGGCTGCAGTCGATCCGCGACGGCCGCGTCGAGCGCGCGCGGCAGATGGGCGAATCGCTGGCCAAGATCGGCATTCCCGGCGTCTTCGACGGCGCGATGCGGCTGGCGGCCAATCCGGAGATGATCGGCCGCACCCACTTTGCCCGCTATCTGGTGCAAAGCGGCGAGGTGAAGGACGTCAAGAGCGTGTTCCGCAAATACCTGACCACCGGCAAGCCCGGCTACGTGGCGCACGAGTGGGCGACGCTGGAAGACGCGGTCGGCTGGATCCGCGGCGCCGGCGGCATGGCGGTGATTGCGCATCCCGGCCGCTACGACATGGGCCGCACCCTGATCGAGCGGCTGGTGACCGACTTCAAGGCCGCCGGCGGCGAGGCGCTGGAAGTGGTCAGCGGTAGCCACAGCCTGGACGACATGCTGCGCTTCGCGCTGGTGGCGCAGAAGCACGGCCTGTACGCCAGCGCCGGCAGCGATTTCCATGCCCCTGGCGAGGGCGGCCGCGATGTCGGCAGCACCACCGACCTGCCGCCGATCTGCCTGCCGATCTGGCAGGCGCTGGCGCCACGCATCCACCGCGCTGCGGCCAACGTTGAGGAGTAGCCGATGTCGCAATTTTTCATGATCCACCCGGAAACGCCGCAGGCGCGGCTGATCCGCGAGGCGGCCAAGATCATCCGCGAGGGCGGGGTGGTGGTGTATCCCACCGACTCCTGTTACGCGCTGGGTTGTCACCTCGGCGACAAGAAGGCGATGGAGCGGCTGCTGGCGATCCGCCAGCTCGACCTCAAGCACCATCTGACCCTGGTCTGCGCCGACCTGTCGGCGCTGGCCAACTACGCGCGGGTGGACAATGCACAGTTCCGCCAGCTGAAGGCGGCGACGCCGGGCAGTTTCACCTTCATTCTGCAGGCCAGCCGCGAGGTGCCCAAGCGCACGCTTCACCCCAAGCGCGCCACCATCGGCCTGCGCGTGCCGGATCATCCGGTGACGCTGGCGCTGCTGGAAGAACTGGGCGAGCCTATCCTGTCCTGTACCCTGCTGCTGCCGGGCGACGCCGAGGCGCTGACCGATCCCTACGAAATCCGCGAACGGCTGGAACATCTGGTCGATCTGGTGATCGATGGAGGCTGGTGCGGCACCGAGCCAACCACCGTGATCGACATGACCGACGGCATCGAGCTGATCCGTCGCGGCAAGGGCGACCCGGCGCTGCTGGGCCTGTAACCCGACAAGGAAACCCTCTTGGAAGAATTGAACCTGATCCAGAAGATCGCCATCTACGCACTGCCGGTGCTGCTGGCGATCACCCTGCACGAAGCCGCCCACGCCTACGCCGCCAAGCGCTTTGGCGACGCCACCGCCTACATGATGGGGCGCATGACGCTCAACCCGCTGAAACACATCGACCCGGTCGGCACCGTGCTGTTGCCGCTCTTGTCGGTCGTGATCGGCGGTTTCCTGTTCGGCTGGGCCAAGCCGGTGCCGGTCAATTTCGGCGCGCTGCGCAATCCGCGTGTCGGCATGCGCTGGGTGGCCGCCGCCGGCCCTGCGGCCAACCTTGTGATGGCCATCATGTGGGTGCTGCTGCTCAAGCTCGCCATCGTGATGGACAACGACTACAGCCGGCCGCTGGCGCTGATGAGCCAGGCCGGTATCGGCATCAACGTGGTGCTGATGGTGCTCAACCTGATGCCGATCCTGCCGCTGGACGGCGGCCGCATCGTGGAGAGCCTGCTGCCGCGCCGGCTGGCCTACAACTTCTCGCGGCTGGAGCCGTACGGCATGTGGATCCTGCTGGCGCTGGTGTTTACCGGCCTGCTGTCCCCCATCCTGCGTCCCTTTACCACCATGGTTTACGAGCTGCTCGGCTTTTTGCTCTGAGCCTTAACCTGTCACTCACGGAACCCGACACACCATGTTTGCCAACCGCATTCTTTCCGGCATGCGCCCGACGGGCAGCCTGCATCTGGGCCACTACCACGGCGTGATCAAGAACTGGGTCGAGCTGCAAACCCGCCACGACTGCTACTTCATGGTCGCCGACTGGCACGCGCTGACCACCAACTACGACGAAGTCGCCATCATCGAGAAGTCGATCTGGGAAATGGTGATCGACTGGCTGGCCTCCGGCGTCGATCCGGAACAGGCCACCATCTTCATCCAGTCCAAGGTGCCACAGCACGCCGAGCTGCACCTGGCGCTGTCGATGGTGACGCCGCTGGGCTGGCTGGAGCGGGTGCCGACCTACAAGGACCAGATGGACAAGCTGAACCACAAGGATCTGGCCACCTACGGCTTCCTCGGCTATCCGCTGCTGCAGGCCGCCGACATCCTGGTGTACAAGGCCGGGCTGGTGCCGGTCGGCGAAGACCAGGTGCCGCACATCGAGCTGACGCGTGAAGTGGCGCGCCGCTTCAACAACCTGTACGGCCGCGAGCCGAACTTCGAGGAGCTGGCAAAAGCGGCGGTGAAGAAGATCGGCAAGGCCGGCAAGCAGTTCGAGCAGCTGCGTACCCGCTACCTGCAGGATGGCGACGGCGAGGCGCTGCTGGCCGCGCGCGAGCTGCTGGCCGCCAGCCAGAACCTCGGCAACAGCGATCGCGAGCGGCTGCAGGGCTATCTGGAAAACAAGGGCAAGATCATCCTGCCGGAGAGCGAGGCCCTGCTGACCGCGGCGTCGAAGATGCCGGGGCTGGACGGCAACAAGATGTCCAAGTCGTACAAGAACACCATCACCATGCGCGAGACGCCGGAAGAGGTCAGCAAGAAAATCCGCGCGATGCCGACCGACCCGGCACGGGTACGGCGCACCGATGCCGGCAATCCGGACAAGTGCCCGGTGTGGCAGCTGCACGAGGTGTACAGCAGCGATGACACCAAACAGTGGGTGAAGGCAGGCTGTACCAGCGCCGGCATCGGCTGTCTGGACTGCAAGCAGCCGGTGATCGAGGCGGTGGTGCGCGAGCAGCAGCCGATGTTCGAGCGCGCCGAGAAGTACCTGGCCAACCCGAACCTGGTCAAGGAAATCGTGTTCGAAGGCTGCCACAAGGCGGAACTGGTGGCGCGCGAGACGATGAAGGAAGTGCGCGAGGCGATGGGGCTGGGTTACTGATAGCCGCGCCGCCACCGTTGCGGCCAACCTTGCAACACAAAACCCCCGCCAGCGGAAGCCGGCGGGGGTTTTTGTCTGCGATGCGGCACAAGCTTGGCCGCCATGCCTTAGCCACGAGGCCTTAGTCGTTGAGGCCGAGGAAGCTGCGCAGGCGCGCTTCGATGATGCGCGGATTCTCGCCGTTGGCGATGGCGATCAGCCCTTCCAGCGTCAGCTCCTTGAGGTTGACCTCGAGGCTGATCAGGTTTTTCAGCTTGTTGGCGATCGGCAGCAGGAACAGGTTGGCGATGCCGACGCCGTACACGGTGGCGACAAAGGCCACCGCGATGCCGCCGCCGAGCTTGGACGGGTCGGACAGGTTTTCCATCACGTGGATCAGGCCCAGTACCGCGC